>OLFV01000095.1_pt1 | contig 102723 bp, 107 predicted proteins | sample 1605551 | NCBI WGS metagenome assembly OLFV01 (sample SAMEA3888922, study PRJEB22519) | human gut metagenome | biome: human gut; feature: human-associated habitat; material: faeces | place: Denmark | collected 2011
GCCACTACTGCGGACACTCCGAGCCGGCGGCGGACACCTGCCCGGAATGCGGCGGCTGGATGAAGCATGTTGGCGCGGGCACCCAGAAGGTGGAGGAAGAACTGCGGGAGCTGTTCCCAGAGGCGGGCATCCTGCGGATGGATGCCGATACCACCGCCGGGGGCCATGAGGAGATCCTGCAGACCTTTGAGCGGGAGCGCGTCCCCATTCTGCTGGGGACGCAGATGGTGGCAAAGGGACTGGATTTTGAAAATGTAACGCTGGTGGGCGTTCTCTCTGCGGATATTTCCCTGTATGTGGACAATTACCGGGCGGCGGAGCGCACCTTCAGCCTGCTGACCCAGGTGGTAGGCCGTGCGGGCCGGGGCGGGAAAACCGGCCGGGCCGTGATCCAGACCTACACGCCGGGGAACGATGTGATCCGGTGCGCCGCCCGGCAGGATTATGACGCTTTTTACGAAAGCGAGATCCGGATGCGCCGTCTGCGGCGGTATCCTCCCTTTGCGGACCTTTTCACTGTCACCGTTTCCGGAACGGAGGAGGGCCGGGTGCTCCGGGCCGCCGTGTCCGTCCGGGAGACGCTGCGGCAGCTTTGCAGGCGGCCGGAACTGGCCGCCGGGGAGCCGGAGGTCTTAGGCCCCGCCCCCGCACCGGTGGTGAAGGTGAATAACCGGTTCCGCTACCGCTGCACACTGGTGGGAAAGAATGACAAGGCCACCCGGGAAATGCTGGCATGGCTGCAAAAAGACTTCGCCAAAGACAGCGCCAACCGGGGCATGAATCTGTTTGTGGACCATAACGCGGCGGACTGACCGCCGTGATCAAATCAAGGAGGTGCCATTCATGGCATTACGAAAGATCGTAGAACAGGGCGACGAGTGTCTGACAAAGGTCTGCCGCCCGGTGACAAAATTTGACCGGCGGCTGCATGACCTGCTGGACGATATGGCGGAGACGCTGGCAGACGCCAACGGCGCGGGACTGGCGGCACCCCAGGTGGGGATCTTACGCCGGGTCTGTCTGGTGCTGGACGAGGAAGCGGAGGAATATTTGGAGCTCATCAACCCGGAAATCATCGCCCAGAGCGGCGAACAGACCGGGCTGGAGGGCTGCCTCAGCGTCCCCGGCAAGTGGGGCATCGTCACCCGGCCCAACCGGGTGCGGGTCCGGGCGCAGGACCGGGACGGCGACTGGTTCGAGGCGGAGGCCGAGGGCCTGACGGCCCGGGCCTTCTGCCATGAGATCGAGCATCTGGACGGCCACCTGTTCGTGGAGCACATTGACCACTTCCTCACCGACGAGGAACTGAAGGAATATCTGGAGGACGAGGAATAATGCGCATCCTGTTTATGGGCACGCCGGATTTCGCGGCGGTGTCTCTGAAGCGACTGGTGGAGGACGGCCACGAGATCTGCGGTGTGTTCACCCAGCCGGATAAGCCCCGGAACCGGAACAAAGTGACCTTCTCCCCTGTGAAGGAGTACGCCTTGTCACAGGGCCTGACTGTGTATCAGCCGACCAAGCTGCGGGACGGCACGGCCCTGGAGCTGGTGAGATCTCTGGCCCCGGAGCTGATCGTGGTGGTGGCCTATGGCCGCATCCTGCCCAAGGACATTCTGGACGTGCCGCCCCTTGGCTGCGTGAATGTCCATGCGTCCCTGCTGCCCAAATACCGGGGTTCTGCCCCTATCAACTGGGCCATGCTCAACGGCGACGCGGAAACCGGCGTTTCCATCATGTATATGGCGGAGGAACTGGACGCCGGAGATGTGATCCTCACGGCGAAAACGCCCATCGACCCGGAGGAGGATCTGCCCTCTCTGTGGGACCGTCTGGCAAAGGTCGGCGCGGAGGCACTGGCGGAGGCCCTTCCTCTGCTGGCGGCGGGGACGGCCCCCCGGACCCCGCAGGACAGCACACAGGCTACCTTTGCGCCCATGCTGTCCCGTGAGCTGTCTCCTATTGACTGGACGAAGCCTGTGGCGGCCATCCGCAATCAGGTGCGGGGACTGATCCCCTGGCCCTGCGCCACGGCGGAACTGGCAGGCCAGCGGTTCAAAATTTACAAAACAGCCGTTGGCACGGCTACGGACAAGACGCCCGGTACGCTGCTTTCCGCCGGAAAGAAGGGCATCGAGGTGGCCTGCGGCGACGGGCAGAGCCTTTGGATCACAGAGCTTCAGGCGGAGGGCGGCAAGCGCATGAGCGCGGCGGCCTATCTGCTGGGCCATCCCATGAATATCTGATTGGAGGAACGCCATGCCTTACTACGGTTATTACGGCGGTTACGGCGATTTTTTAGCGAATAATATCTACTGCATTTTGCTGATCCCGGTGCTCCTGCTGTCCCTGTGGGCGCAGGCGCAGGTCAGCGGAAACTTCAAACGGTACAGCGGTGTTGCCAACCGGCGGCGTCTCACCGGCGCCCAGGCGGCGGAGGCGGTGCTGCGGGCCCACGGCGTCTACAACGTGGCCATCCGGCCCTGCTCCGGCAGCCTGACGGATCACTACGATCCCCGTGACAACAGCATTTCCCTGTCGGAAAACGTCTACAATTCCGCCTCTATTGCAGCGGTAGGCGTGGCGGCCCACGAGGCGGGCCACGCCGTGCAGTATGCCGAGAATTACGGCCCGGTGCGGCTGCGGACGGCTATCATTCCCGCCACCCAGATCGGCTCCAAGTTTTCCTTTGTTCTGCTGCTGGTGGGTATGATCCTCTACCGCCAGTCCCTGTTTTTGATCGGTATTCTGCTGTTCTCCCTGACCACCCTGTTCCAGCTTATCACCCTGCCGGTGGAGTTCAACGCCTCCCACCGGGCCTTGCAGACGCTGGAAAACGAACAGCTTTTGTATGACGATGAGCTTCCCGGCGCACGGAAGGTGTTAAAGGCGGCGGCACTGACCTATGTGGCGGCGCTGCTGATGTCCGCCTTGCAGCTGCTGCGCTATGTGCTCATCTTTGTGGGCCGCAATAACCGCGGACGGAGGGACAACTGATGGGCGCCCGGGAAACGGCCCTGCGGGTCCTGATGTCCTGCCGGAATAACCATGCCTGGGCGGACGCCGCTCTGAAAGCTCAGTTAGGCCGGGACGGTTTGGTGGGCCCGGAGGCGGCGCTGTGCAGCCGATTGGTTTACGGCGTGGTCCAGAATCAGCAGTTGTTGGATTTCTACCTCAGCGCGTACTGCTCCCAGAAGCCGGATCATCTTCAGCCGCCGCTGCTGGAGATCCTGCGTCTGGGTGCATATCAAATCTTATATTTGGACCGGGTGCCGGACAGCGCGGCGGTGAACACCTCCGTGGAGCTGGCGAAGATCTCCGGCAGAGGGCAGGCATCCGGCCTTGTGAACGCGGTGCTCCGCAAGATCGCTCAAAATAAGACGGCGCTGCCGCCCATCCCGGAGCGGGACGAGGCAAAATACCTCTCCATCCGGTACAGTCATCCCAAATGGCTGGTGAAGCGGCTGCTGTCGATTTTAGGCCGGGAGGAGACGGAAGCATTCCTGGCGGCGAATAACGATACCCCGCCTTTGACGGTACAGGTCAATCCACTGAAAACCGATGCGGAAAGCCTGATAAAGGAACTGGAAGGCTGGGGCGTGACCGCGAAGCCCCACCCCTGGGTTCCCGGCTGTCTGGAACTGACCGGAGCCGGGGATCTCACCACGCTGGCTCCCTTCCGGGAGAGTAAACTGCTGGTGCAGGATCCCGCCGCCCGGCTGGTGTCCCTGATCGCCGGCGTGCAGCCGGGGCAAAAGGTGCTGGATCTCTGCGCCGCCCCCGGCGGCAAGTCCTTCAGCGCCGCCTTTGCCATGGAGGACAAGGGGGAGATCGTCTCCTGCGACCTCCACGAAAACAAGCTGAAACGAATTCAGGAGGGCGCGGCCCGGCTGGACCTGACCTCTATTACCACCTCCGCCGGAGACGGCCGGGTGTTCCGCCCGGAATGGGCGGAGCGGTTTGACACGGTGCTGGTGGATGCTCCCTGCTCCGGTCTGGGCATCATCCGGAAGAAGCCGGACGTCCGCTATAAAAAGGCAGACGATCTGTTCACCCTGCCGGTGATCCAGACGGCGCTGCTGGACAACGCCGCCCGGTATGTGGCCCCCGGCGGCGTGCTGGTGTATTCCACCTGCACCATTCTGCCGGAGGAAAACGAACAGGTAACTGATGCCTTCCTGACGGAGCACAGCGATTTCTGCCGGGACGGCTTCACCCTGCCGGCGCCGATAGGGGAGACGGAGGGGCAGCTGACCCTCTGGCCCCAGCGCCACGGTACCGACGGCTTTTACATCTGCCGCATGAAGCGGAAATAACGAGGACGATATGATCGATTTGAAATCCCAGACCCTGGAGGAAATGACGGCGACCCTGAAGGAGATGGGGGAACCGGCCTTCCGGGGCAAGCAGGCCTTTACCTGGCTCCATAAGGGCGTCACCTCCTTTGACGAGATGAGCAACCTTTCCAAGCCTCTCCGGGAGAAGCTGAAGGAGCGGTGCTATATCACAGCGCCCACCGTGGCCCGGAAGCAGGTTTCCAAGCTGGACGGCACCATCAAGTACCTGTGGGAACTGCTGGACGGCAACTGCATCGAAACGGTGGTCATGCAGTACCACCACGGAAACACCGTCTGTGTTTCCTCGCAGGTGGGCTGCCGGATGGGCTGCGCTTTCTGCGCGTCTACCATTGCTGGCAAGGTGAGAGACTTAACACCGTCTGAAATCCTGGACCAGGTGATTTTCGCCCAGAAGGACTCCGGACTGCCCATTTCCAATATCGTTTTGATGGGCATCGGCGAGCCGCTGGACAATCTGGACAACGTGCTGCGGTTTCTGGAGCTGGTGAACCACCCGGACGGGCTGAACATCGGTATGCGGCACATCTCTCTGTCCACCTGCGGCGTGATCCCCGGCATTGACCGGCTGTCGGACCTGGAATTACAGCTGACGCTGTCGGTTTCCCTCCACGCGCCGGACAGTGAGACACGATCCAAAATCATGCCGGTGAACCGGGCCTATGACGTGGAAAAGCTGTTTGACGCCTGCCACCGGTACTTTAAAAAGACCGGGCGGCGGATCTCCTTTGAATACGCCATGATCGACGGTGTCAATGACCACGATTGGCAGGCGGATCTTATTGCCAAAAAGCTGAAGGGGATGCCGGGACATGTGAATCTGATCCCGCTGAACGATGTGGCGGAGAGTCCTCTGAAACCCTCCCGTCGGGTAGCGGCGTTTCAGAAGCGCTTGGAGTCTCACGGTCTGACCGCCACGGTGCGGCGGAGCCTCGGAGGAGATATTGACGCCTCCTGCGGCCAGCTGCGGCGGAAGGAAATGGAAGAACGGAAAAAAGGAGCGGCTGAATCATGATAAAAACCTGGGCCGTTACGGATACTGGCCTTGTGCGAAAGGAAAATCAGGATACTTACCGGATCGCCCGGAACGGTGACATCTGTGTGGTGTGCGATGGTATGGGCGGTGCCGCCGGCGGCCGGCTTGCCAGTACGCTGGCGTCGGAGACTTACGCGGCGGAGATGGAGAAGGCCCTGAAACCGGATATGACCCCGGAGCAGCTCCGGGAGGCTTCTGCCTACGCGGTGGCCATGGCCAACCGGGCCGTGGCGGAGCGGGCAGAGGCGGAGGCGGTGCTTGCCAATATGGGTACCACTCTGGTTGCCGCTGTGGCCTATGAGAACGGCGTGGTGATCACCAATGTGGGCGACAGCCGGGCCTATTACATCACGGAGGCGGGGATCACCCGCATCACCAAGGATCACTCTCTGGTGGAGACCATGGTGGACCACGGCGACATCACCGCCGATGAGGCCCGCCGCCATCCGGGGCGGAACCTCATCACCCGCGCTCTGGGCCGGGATACCAACGCCGCCTGCGACGGGTATATCCGCCCTATGGAGCAGGGGGACTTTATCCTGCTGTGCACCGACGGACTGGTAAACACCGTCACCGATCAGGAAATGCTCTTTGAGATCGTCCACGGCGGCGATCTGGACACCTGTCTGGACCGGCTGCTGCATATTTCCAAAAGTCAGGGCGCGCCGGACAACGTGACGGCAGTCCTGATGCAGAAGCTGTAAGAAGGGGGGAGACGTATGGATCAATACATTGGAAAAATGCTGGACAACCGCTATGAGATCCTGGAGCGCATCGGCACAGGCGGCATGGCGATCGTCTACAAGGCAAAGTGCCATCGCCTCAACCGTCTGGTGGCGATCAAAATTCTGAAAAGCGATCTGGCGCAGAACGAGGAGTTCCGCCGCCGGTTCAACGCGGAGTCGCAGGCTGTTGCCCAGCTGTCTCACCCCAACATCGTATCGGTGTACGATGTGTCACGGGGCGGCGATATGGAATATATCGTCATGGAGCTGATCGACGGCATCACCCTCAAGCAGTATATGGAAAAGCGGGGCCAGCTGAACTGGCGGGAGTCTCTGCACTTCATCACCCAGATCATGCGGGGCCTCAGCCACGCCCACAGCCGTGGCATCATCCACCGGGACATCAAGCCCCAGAACATCATGGTCCTGCGGGACGGCAGCGTGAAGGTGGCCGATTTCGGCATCGCCTGTCTGGCGGATTCCGCCCAGACCCTGACACAGGAAGCCCTTGGCTCCGTCCACTATATTTCCCCGGAGCAGGCCCGGGGCGACCGGCCCGACGCCCGCAGCGACATCTATTCCTCCGGCGTGGTGCTTTATGAGATGCTCACCGGACGGCTGCCCTTTGAAGGAGAGTCCGCCGTTTCTGTGGCCATCCAGCACCTCAGCTCTATCCCGCTGGCTCCGCGGGAGATCAATCCCGATATTCCCGAGCAACTGGAACTGATCTGCATGAAGGCCATGGCCCCGGATCTGGAGCACCGCTATCAGTCGGCGGACGCCATGATCGCGGATCTGGAAGCCTTCCGGAAGAATCCGGAGGTGGAGATGAAATTCGACCTTTCGGACCTGCGCCCGGAGGAGAATGACGAGCCTACCCGGACCATCCGCACCATGCCCAGCCATACGGTGACCATCCCCGTCCATCAGCCGGAGCGGAATTATCCCCACCGGGAACGGGACGAGGACGAGGAGCCCCGCCGCGCCGGTAGCGGCAAGCGGGGCGTGCTGGTGGGTGCCGTGACGGTGGCGGCGGTAGCCGTGGTGATCGTGCTGTTCAAGACCATCCTCGGCTCCTTTGCTCCTGCGGTGGTGGACCAGTATCAGGTGCCGGATCTGTATAACATGACCATCGAGGAAGCGGAGAACGATTCCCGGATCGAAGGTGTTTTTGAGATCCAGAAGGCCGGTTCTGAGTTCAGTACCGACGTGCCGGAGGGGCATATCCTGCGGCAGGACCCCAAGAAGGATGAGACCCGGAAGGGCAGCCAGCTGGTGATCCAGGTGTGGGTCAGCGCCGGTGAGGAGACCGGCGAGGTGCCGGATCTGGAAAACAAATCCGAGCAGGACGCCCGTATCCTGCTGGAAAAGCTGAACAAGGAATACAATCTGGAGCTGACCGTGGAGGCCCCGGAGGAATTGAAGCAGTTCTCCGAGGAGATCACGGAGGGGTACGTCATCAAGACGGAGCCGGCTCAGGGCGAGATCCTGAAAAAGGGCGATACCGTAAAGCTGATCCTCAGCAAGGGCCCGGACATCAAACCGGTAACGGTCCTGCCCTTTGTGGGAATGAGCATTGACAGTGTGCTGTCCCAGTTGGAAAGCTACAAGCTGACCTGCGACGCCGCGGATGTGGAGGTAGTGGACAGCGACAAGCCCGGCGGCACCATTGTCTGGCAGAGTCCGGCCAGCGGCGAGACCGTGCCGGAGTGGACGACCATCAAGTTCCGGGTCAGTGCGGGACTGGCCAGCAGCGCCCTGCCCATCACGGTGGACATCCCCCAGAACGGAAAGGACATTGTCAAGGTGGAGATCTATGTGGGCGACGAGCCGAATCCCCAGTACAGCGAGACTGTCTACGAGGCGGACGGAGCTGTGAGCACCACCCTTTACGGCACGGGCCGGAAAATGGTGAAGGTCTACTTTGACGGCGTGCTGGATCAGAAACAATCCTATGAGCGGAGCTTTGGTTGATACGATGGCAGAGGGACGGATTCAAAAAGCCCTCAGCGGCTTTTACTATGTGGATACCGGCGCGGAGGCGCTGACCTGCCGTGCCCGGGGAAAATTCCGGAAGGAGGGCCTGTCCCCTCTGGTGGGGGACCGGGTGACGGTCCGGGAGCTGGGAAACGGCGAGGGGTTCGTGGAGTCTATCCTCCCCCGGAAAAACGCCTTTGAGCGGCCGGCGGTGGCGAATATCGACCAGTTGGTTGTGATCGGCTCCGCCGCCATCCCCAAAACAGACCCCTTTCTCATCGACCGCATTGCGGCCATCGCTGCCCTGAAGGGCTGCGAGGTGGTGGTGCTGCTGAATAAGTGCGATCTGGACCCGGCAGAGGAGCTGTACCGCATCTATACCGCCGCCGGGTTCCCGACACTGCGGATCAGCGCGGAGACCGGAGAGGGTCTGGAGAAACTGATCCCCTTGATCACTGGTAAGCTATCTGCCTTTACAGGCAATTCCGGCGTAGGGAAATCCAGTATCCTGAACGCGCTGGACCCGGCGTTCCGGCTAAAGACCGGGGAGATCAGCACGGCCCTGGGCCGGGGACGCCACACCACCCGCCATGTGGAGCTGTTCCGTCTGAGCTGCGGGGCGGAGATCATGGATTCACCGGGATTTTCCTCCTTTGAAACGGAGGAACTGAATCTGGAGCTGAAACATCGCTTGCCGGAGACCTTCCGGGAGTTCGCTCCCTATTTGGGGGAGTGCCAGTTTTTGGATTGCAGCCATACCAAGGAAAAGGGGTGCGCCGTGCGGGAAGCGCTGGAAGCGGGGAAACTCCAGCCCAGCCGGTATCAGAGTTATCTGCGTCTGTTCGAGGAACTGAAACCTCTGCGGGAATGGCAGGAAAAGCGAAAATAAGTACGCCCCATATTTGCGCCCCGTTTGTGAGATATGCCAGTCTCACAAGCGGGGCGCTTTTCTGCGTCAAAATGGAGGGTTGGAAACACTCCGGCTCGCAATCAGAGCGCTGCATAAGCCGCTGCGTTCTCATCGGGCCTGCGTCTCCTTGCGGAAAACGGTATGCTGTGGTAACATATATCAATCAACTGAAATGAATGGAAGGATCAGGAAATGCAGGCTTACACATACGTTGAAAAGGGAAAATTTGCATTGCTGGAAAAGCCGAAGCCGGTGCTGCTGCACGAGCGGGACGCCATTGTGAAGGTGACGCTGGCCAGCATCTGCTCCAGCGATCTGCACATCAAGCATGGCAGCGTTCCCCGGGCCGTTCCCGGTATCACGGTGGGACATGAGATGGTGGGCGTTGTGGAATCGGTGGGCAGCGCCGTGACCCATGTCAAGCCGGGGGACCGGGTGACGGTGAATGTGGAGACCTTCTGCGGTGAGTGCTTTTTCTGCAAGAAGGGCTTTGTAAACAACTGTACCGATGAAAACGGCGGCTGGGCCTTGGGCTGCCGCATTGACGGCGGCCAGACGGAATACGTGCGGGTACCCTTCGCCGATCAGGGTCTGAACAAGATTCCAGACGGCGTCACCGACCGGCAGGCTTTGCTGGTGGGGGACGTCCTCGCCACCGGCTTCTGGGCGGCTCGTATTTCTGAGATCACAGCGGAGGACATCGTGTTGATCCTCGGAGCAGGCCCCACCGGAATTTGCACGCTGCTCTGCGTGATGCTGAAACAGCCGAAGCGCATCATTGTCTGCGAAAAGGATGAGAGCCGCGTCCGCTTCATCAACAGGCATTATCCGGAGGTGCTGACGGTCTCGCCGGACGAGTGCCTGAATTTTGTACGCACCAACAGCGACCACGGCGGCGCGGACGTGGTGTTGGAGGTGGCCGGCGCGGAATCTACCTTCCGTCTGGCCTGGGAGTGCGCGAGACCCAACGCCATCGTGACGGTGGTGGCACTGTATGATAAAGCTCAGGTCCTGCCGCTGCCGGATATGTACGGCAAGAACCTCACCTTCAAGACTGGCGGCGTGGACGGCTGCAACTGCGAGGAGACGCTGCGTCTCATCGCGGAGGGAAAACTGGACACCGAGCCGCTCATCACCCACACCTATCCCCTCAGCAGGATCGAAGAGGCCTACGAGCTCTTTGAAAACCGGCGAGACAACGTGATCAAGGTCGCGGTGGAGTGCTCATGATCCCATGCGGGAACCACTGGCCCAACTGTCGCCCTGTTGCGATCCGATACAGAGACTAAAAAAGCTTGCTGTCAATCGACAGCAAGCCTTTTTGCGTTGGCAGCCAAAACGAGGGGGCTGCACGATTCTTTTTTGAAAGAGACACGTACCGGACTTTTTGCGGACTTCTGCTTGGGATTGGCTTCGATTTCTTACGCCCTCTTTTTCGGAATCAGCAGCAGCCGCTCACAGGGGATCTCAGATTCCTGTTCCAACTGATTTGCTGCTAAAATGTCCGCGATGGTGGTGTTGTAGCGCTTCGCCACCTCCCATGCGGATTCCTGCCTGCCCACGCAGCGCAGGATCAAAGACGGCGCGTTGGACAGGTCCTTGGGCGTACTCTCGTCCAGCACGGCGGAGGCTACGCACAGCTTGCGGCACCGGCCGCAGACCTCCACCTGAAAATCAACCGGGAATCGGACCTCGATGCCACGGTCTCCCAAAGTTCCCTGAATTTCCTCCCCGCAGAAGGCACGGGCGGACACGGTACAGTCCTTTGGCAGCTCCATGGGGCAGCAGACGTCGATGCAGCGCTCCGCCGACAAACAGGCGCCCCCCTCGTCCAGATACAGCGCCCGGACCGTCACCGCCGTCCGCAGCTGAGTAATTTCTCCCTCCCGACTGACGGACACCGCCCCGCAGTCGGCGCACAGGGACAGCACCGCCTCCGCTGCCACGCCGATCTCCAGCACCTCCCGGACGGTCTGACGCCGGGTCACGGACTCGTACAGGCTGCACAGATCCAGCTGACTTGGCTCATAGCGGGTCTCGTAAGCGGTGGAGTAGAGGTCCGTCAGCAGCGTGACCTCCCGTGTCTCCCGCAGAAAGGCCATGGTGTGATAGTAGACCGTCACGGACAGTTGGCGGCCCTCGTCATCGGAGCCGTCGATCTGAATGTCCGTCCCGGTGATCCGCAGGCGCATGGACACCTGGGTATTTTCCTCTGTGCTATCCGTCTCCATGATCTGTGAAAAGGGCAGCTCCGCGCTGGCGGAGGCCAACTGCCCGCCGATGGTGCGGTACAGTGCGGAAACCAAAAAGACCCCCTTGAAGATCAGCTTGTTGCCAATGGCCTTAGTCTCCGTCACGATGCCGTTGGCCCGGCAGTGGAGCAGCTCCGCCGCACCCTCCCGGCCCAGCGACAGGGACATGGTCTCCGAAAAGGTCAGATCCTTTTCCGCCACTTGCCGCAGCAAAGACACCGTCTGCCCGCAGCACCGCTTTTCCACCAGCAGCGCCGGGTCCGTCTCCGCGTCGGAGGAGATGGTCAGGCATACCTTCCGGCAGCCGGCCAGATGGGTCACCAGCTTGCAGCGGGTGAAGATCTTCCGGGGATTCAGCATCCGGCTTTCCAGCAACTCGATCTCTGTCTCCACCACTACATGGGCGCACCCGGCCAACCCTTCCCCTTGCGCCGAAAAGGGCATGGCGAATTCCAGTGCCCGGACGCCGGACTCATTTTCCGGCGTGTAGAGGACCGTCACCCGGACGGTGCCGGTGACGCCGTCCTGCTCTGTGCCGCCGTGGAGGCAGACCACGCCCTCCGCCGAAATGATCCGGGCGATGTCCGGGCAGTAATCCGGAACGATGGTCTCCGCAGTCTCCTCCTGCGTCAGCGTCTGCGGCTCTCCCAGTTCGTATGTATCCAGACACTCCTTTTTTAATTCCAGTTCCATGTGGGTATCCTTCCTTTCCGCTCAGTGTACTTCAGTGCAGTTTATGAGCGGCGGGGACCCCTTATGCCTGGATTCTGAACAGCTTCCGCAGCAGTCCCCGCATAGCTTTCGGCGCCTTCCACACTACGATATTCATGCCCCTCTCCTTTCTACCGCTTCCAGCAGGCACAGCCGCTGGCGATCAGCAATGTTGCCACCAGGAACATCAACAGTCCCGTTGGAAAAATGGCCGCGATGAGGATGCCTGCCCCCATGGCGATGGCGAATATTCCAATGATGCAGTTCCGTCCTCCCCGAAACACCCGGCTCCGCCTCCTTTCCTTACAGCCCAATATATGACCGCACCCCTGTCCCCGGTTCCGGTTTTCTTCCGAAATCGGATGCGGGTGCATGTGCTTTTTCACCGCTCCGGAGACCAAATGAGTGTGGCCTCGATGGGGAGCTTTGCGATCGGCCGCAGGCGGTTTTGCGGCTGTGGTTGAAACCCGGACCGATGCGGTTTTAAATATGGTGTGTGCGTCCTGTCATAAAATTGGCCGCTGATGGCATAAGCTGTTCCAGAAGAAATGCTTGGGGGAGGGGATCGGATGTCCGGAAAAAAGAAACCGGCGGGAAAGCAGATCGCTTTGTGCTTGCTGCTGACGGCGGCTGTGGACGGCTTGGGTGTCCTGCTGGTGACGCTGCTGGCGGTGAAGGGGATCGTGGGGGAGGACCGGGTCCCGCAGGCGCTGGGGGCGCTGGCCTTCTGCGCGGCCTTCGCCGGGGGACTTCCGGCAGGGAAGGGGAGACTGGGTCCGGGCGGGAGTCTGCTGAATGCGGGGGCCTTCGCCCTGCTTCTGATCTTGCTTTGCTTCGGCGGCTGGGGCGAGGGGATCGCGGCCCGGGGGCTGATCCTGCTGGCTCTGATCCTGCTGGGCGGGCTGCTGGCGGCGCTGCTCTGCGGAAAGGTGGGGAAGCGGTCCAACAAGCGATTGGTGAAATCTCACAAAAAGCTGCGTTCCGTCTGAAAAAGCGCCGTCCGGTGGGGCGGCGCTCCTTTTTTTCGGTGTGGTCAGATATGGGAAGATTCTGCGGGGGATAGACACTACATCTTGCGTAAAATGAGAGAAAAGGTGCTGTTTTATGCTGTGATTTACGCGGTTGACATAATACAGTTTACATAATATTTTAGCATAAACGCCGAAAAATAGGTATTTTCTGGAAACACCTTGCGAAACGGCGCCATTTGAATTATATTTGAATGAGAAAAGTTTTACGTCAACCGCAACATAAATCTTGTCCCACTTTCATAGGCTGGGGTGAGGTGATGCGGTTTGAAATGGAATCGTGCGGAACGATGGACAGACCCCAGCCGGCTGCACAGCCTGCTGCTGGCGGTTTTCTTTTTTCTCGGGATCGGCGCGGGTGTTGTCTGCGCCGGACGGATCTCCGGGGATGTGGAACGGGAACTGACCACGTACCTGACGGATTATCTGGCCTTGGCGCAGAGTCAGGACCTTGGAATTTCCGTGGTTTGTTCTCTGACGCTGCTCTATCTGCAAGGACCGGTTTTGGCGTTCCTATGCGGCGTCTGCTCTGCGGGAATCCTGTTGCTGCCGCTGCTGGCGGCTGCTGCGGGCTTTTTCCCGGCCTATGCGGCGGGGTGCCTGACGGCTTCCTTCGGCGGGCGGGGCCTGCTGCTGGCGCTGGCCTTTTTCGGCTTTCGCTGTCTGGTCACGGTGCCTTGCTTTTTTCTGCTGGCGGCGCCTGCGATGGGCCGGGCCGCCGCACTGCGTGGACTGTCCCGGGGGAGACGGGGCGCCGCGTTTTCCGCCTGCGGCCGTGGTTGTTGGCTGGGCTTCGGTATTGTGTGTTTGATTTTGTGTCTGGGCGCGTGGATAGAACTGCGGCTGTCGCCGTTTCTGCTCCGCGCGCTGCTGGAACGATTTTTTTAGGAAGGGAGTTGACGGAAATGGATGATATTGCCCGTTTTGGTGCGTATTTGTCCGATGAAAAGCATTCCTCCCGGAACACCGTCAGTTCCTACCTCCGGGATACGACCCAATTCGCTGAGTATTTACATAATTACTGCGACATAGACCTGCGGGAGGCGGACAGCGCGGCAGTCCAGGACTACATGGACTGGATGCTGAGCCACGGGAAGTCCGCCGCCTCCGTCACCAGGTTTCTGGCGTCCGTCAAGTCCTTTTACAGCTATATGGTGGCTGCCGGGGAGCTGAAAAAGAACCCGGCACAGGGAGTGGCCGCCGCCAAAGTGGAGCGGAAATACCCGGAGATCCTCACCGCCAAAGAGGTGGAGCTGTTTCTGGAACAGCCGGAGTGCGTGGACGCCAAGGGCTTCCGGGATCATGCCATGCTGGAGCTGCTGTACGCCACCGGCATCCGGGTCAGCGAGCTGATCGCACTGGACATTGGGGACCTGAACCTGCCGGCGGGCTTTATCCGCTGCTCCAACGGCAAAAAGGAGCGGATCATCCCCCTGTATCACGGCGCGGTGAAGGCGCTTCAGGATTATATCAAGGGCGTCCGGCCCCAGCTGATCGCGGACACGGAGGAAACGGCCCTGTTCGTGAACATGAACGGCGAGCGTATGAGCCGTCAGGGTTTCTGGAAAATCATCAAGCACTATCAGGAGAAGGCGGGCATCCAGAAGGACATTACCCCCCACACTCTGCGCCATTCCTTTGCGGTGCATTTGCTGGAAAACGGCGCGGACCTCCGGGCCATTCAGGAGATGCTGGGCCACGCGGATATTTCCTCCACCCAGATCTACACCCACGTCATCAAGAATCAGCTCAAGGACGTCTACCAGAAGGCGCACCCGAGAGCATAAGCGCAAGCGTAACAACCGGCAGGGCAGAAGCCCCGCCGGTTTTTTCTAAAAAGATTTCGCTTCGTGAGAACAAAACGGGGCGTATCTCCGTCTAATAGACAAAAGAGAGCAGAGAGGAGGCGGTCTCTATGGATCAGCAGGAATTTGCCGACCGGACAGAAGCCATCAAAACCCGGCTGTACCGCACGGCGTATCTCTATCTGGGCAGTGAGGCCGACGCACTTGAGGCGGTGGACGAGACGGTGTACCGGGCGCTGCGGAGGCTGAAGCAGCTGCAAACACCGGCGCTTTTTGAGACCTGGATCACCCGGATCCTGATCAACACCTGTCAGGACGAGCTGCGCCGCCGGAGGCGGTTCCATCCCGGCGGGGCGGATGCGCTGCCGGACACCGCCGGGCCGGACGATTACGAGCATCTGCCGCTGAGGGAGGCCATCCGCCGATTGCCGGAGGAGCTGCGCAGCGTGGTGATCCTGCGGTTTTTCTCCGGGTACACCCAGGCGGAGACCGCCGCCGCGCTGAACATTCCGCAGGGGACTGCGGCCACCCGTCAGAAACGGGCGCTGGCCCTGCTGAAATTGGAGCTGGGAGAGGAGGGACAGGCATGAACCGTATGGATGAGTACACCGCCCTGTTGGCGGAGCTGGAACAGGCCCCGGAAGAACTAAATTATACTGTAAATAAAGCGCTGAATAGGAAAAATGCTTTACAGAAAAAACGGCGATTTTTCGGCACCTCGTTGGGCGGCCTGGCGGCCTGCTTCGCAACATTCGTGCTGCTGGTGAACCTGTCGACGCCCTTCGCCCGGGCCTGCGGACGGATCCCCCTTCTGGCGGATCTGGCCAAGGCGGTAAGCTGGTCTCCCAGCCTGTCCGCCGCCGTGGAGAATGACTATGTGCAGCCCCTCCGGCTGTCCCAATCGCAAAACGGCATCACGGCCCGGGTGGAGTACCTGATCGTAGACCGGAAGCAGGTGGACGTGTTCTTCTCTATCCAGTCTGACGATTACGCACACCTGGATTTAGAGCACCCAACGCTGACGGTGCCGGGGGAGCAGGAGGGATACAGCACATCTCTCAGCAGTTATGGCATTAAAAACGGCGACCTGATCGACTTCCGGATCGACTTTATGAACCGGGACGTGCCGGACAGCTTGACCATGACCTTCGGCGTTTATGACAGCCAGCATCTCTATGGGAACCAAAATCCCCCGACGCAGTCCAACGTGGCTGACTACGGCGACGAGCTGCTGTCCGACAACCCGAGGGAGCAGCGGGAGATTTTGGCTACCTTTACCTTTGAACTGCACTTCGACCCCACCTACACGGAGCAGGGGACGGTCATTGATGTGGGAGAGACCTTTCTGCTGGACGGCCAGTCCGTAACGCTGGCGGAGGCGGAAATCTATCCCACCCACCTGCGGCTGAACTTTGACTATGACCCCGCCAACACCGCATGGCTGACGGAGTTGAACTTCTATCTGGAAAACGAGCGGGGAGAGCGGTTCAACGGCATTGTCAACGGCATTTCCGCCACCGGAAACCCGGACGATCCCTCCACGGATTCCGTCTGGCTGGACAGTCCCTATTTCTCCACAGGGGAACACCTGGCCCTCCATGTCACCGGGGCTTCCTGGATCGACAAGGGACAGGAGCGGGTGAAGGTAGATCTGGCAAAGGGCATGATCGAGAACCCGCCCCAGGGCGTCCGTCTGGAATGGGCGGAGAAGCGGGATGCTGGCTGGGTGGTGTCCTTCAGCGCCGGGGCGCGCTGGGAGAAAACGATGCATTACCAGATCTGGAAAAGCTGCTTCTATGACGAGGATGGCACGGCCCATGACATCGACCAGCGGGGTGTATCCGATTCGCCCATGATCTTGGGCGAGATCTCCGGCGCGGAGCTGGAGGCTTACGAGGCCGCCGAAAAAGCCGCGAAAGAGGAAGGGCGGTACTTTGAGACCTTCGGCTTGAAGGACTGCACGGAGGACTGCGTGTGGCTGGAGCCTTGCTGGACCCGGATCACCGACAGCACCGCTCAGGTGGTTATCAAATAAACGGAAATCAAGCAAGGCAAGCGTGCGTGGTTTTCCACGCACGCTTTTCCATTCTCTGCATAGACTGGCGGGAAAGGGGAGTCCGTCTATGCGTTTCGCGCTCTATGACCGGCGGGCCGCCGTGCTGTACGCCCACCGCTGGGCCTACGGCCGGAATCCCGCCTTTTATGACTACGAGCATTTAGGGGGCGACTGCACCAACTTCGCCTCCCAGTGCATTTATGCCGGCAGCGGCGTCATGAATTTCATGCCTACCTTCGGCTGGTACTATATCGATCCGGACCAGAAGGCCCCGGCGTGGACCGGCGTGCCCTATCTCTACAATTTTCTCACCCGGCCGGAGCGGTCCGCAGGTCCGGCAGGGCAGCCCTGCGAGCTGGCAGACCTCCGTCCCGGGGATCTGATCCAGCTGTCCTTTGACGGAGAGACGTTCCGCCACTCGCCGGTGGTGGTGTCCGTGGGGAATCCGGTGACGCCGGAGAACGCGCTGGTCGCCGCCCACAGCTACGACGCCGATGACCGCCCTCTCAGCACCTATGACTACCGGGAGATCCGGTTTTTGAAGATATTTGGCGTCTGGCACCCATAAATGGGTTGACATTTCCCGGGAAATCCGATACAATGAAGCCCGTTACAGCGATGATGCGGAGAAGTAAGCGGATCGGTTCTGCCAAGAGAGCCCCTGTATGGTGGAAAGGGGAGAGAACAGCCGCCGAACTACACCGTGGAGCTGGCACCCAAACGGCCCTTTGGCTCAGTAGGCGTGCTCCGGGTGCGCCCGTTACCGCGCTGCCGTGTGATGGCACGGCGTGAGGCCGCGTTCCGCGAGGAGGCGGCGAACCAGAGGTGGTACCGCGTATTTACGCCCTCTGTCCGAAAGGACAGGGGGCTTTATTTTATCTCTGTCCGAATCAAACATGGAAAAGGAGAACAACAATATGGGTATTTACGAAGAACTGCAGGCCCGGGGCCTGATCGCGCAGGTGACCAACGAGCCGGAGATCCGGGAAATGGTCAACACCGGAAAGGCAACCTTCTACATCGGCTTTGACCCCACGGCGGACAGCCTGCACGTGGGTCACTTCATGGCCCTGTGCCTGATGAAGCGCCTGCAGATGGCGGGCAACCGCCCCGTTGTGCTGGTGGGCGGCGGCACCGGCTACATCGGCGACCCCTCCGGCCGCACCGATATGCGGAACATGATGACCCCGGAGACCATCCAGCACAACTGCGACTGCTTCAAGCGCCAGATGGAGCGTTTTATCGACTTCGGCGAGGACAAGGCCATCATGGTCAACAACGCCGACTGGCTGCTGAAGCTGAACTATATCGATCTGCTGCGGGATGTGGGTGCCTGCTTCAGCGTCAACAATATGCTCCGGGCCGAGTGCTACAAGCAGCGCATGGAAAAGGGCCTCAGCTTCCTGGAGTTCAACTACATGATCATGCAGAGCTATGACTTCTACTACCTCTTCCAGCACTACGGCTGCAATATGCAGTTCGGCGGTGATGACCAGTGGAGCAACATGCTGGGCGGCACGGAGCTGATCCGCCGCAAGCTGGGCAAGGACGCCCACGCCATGACCATCACCCTGCTGCTCAACAGCGAGGGCAAGAAGATGGGCAAGACCGCCAGCGGCGCGGTGTGGCTGGACCCCGACAAGACCACGCCCTTTGATTTCTACCAGTACTGGCGGAATGTGGGCGATGCCGACGTGCTCAAGTGCATCCGCATGCTGACCTTCCTGCCCCTGGAGGAGATCGACGCTATGGACAAGTGGGAGGGCAGCCAGCTCAATCAGGCCAAGGAGATCCTGGCCTACGAGCTGACCAAGCTGGTCCACGGCGAGGAGGAGGCCAACAAGGCTCAGGAGGCCGCCCGCGCCCTGTTCGGCGGCAGCGGCAGCAGCGAAAATATGCCCGCTACCCAGCTGCCGGAGGCCCGGTTTACCGATGGTAAGATCGGCGCCATCGAGCTGCTGGTGGCCTGCGGCCTGTGCGCCTCCAACGGCGAGGCCCGCCGTCTGATCCAGCAGGGCGGCGTGGCTGTCAATGATCAGAAGGTGGCGTCCATCGATGTGACCTTCGATCAGGCGCAGTTTGCCGGAGACGGCGTGGTTATCAAGAAGGGCAAGAAGGTCTTCCACAGAGCCTATACCGCCTGATGCTGACGAAAAAGCTGTAAATTCTTTTAAAAGTGCCGCTGTTCGCAAGAACAGCGGCACTTTTCCCGGGAAAAGGAACTCAGGAGGTCTGCTCCGGCAGCAGATCCCACGATGAAAGGGCCAGCTTCAACCGCTCCACACTGGCGTCGGTGGGGGGGCAGAGAGGGAGCCGCAGTTCCCCGGCCTCCAGACCCATGAGGTTCAGGGCGGTTTTTACCGGAATGGGATTCACCTCGCAGAACAGCGCGTCACACAGGGGCTTCAGCTTTAATTGCAGTCTGCCCGCCGCGGAGAAGTCATTGGCAAGGCAGAGAGCCGTCAGCCGGTGTATTTCTGCGGGGAGGACGTTGGCCACCACGGAAATGACCCCGGAACCGCCCAGCATACAGATGGCGGCGGTCTCATCGTCATTGCCGGACCAGATGGAGAAATCGGCAGGGCAGAGGTTCCGGGTTTTTTGGATTTGGCTGAAATTCCCGCTGGCCTCCTTGACACCTGCGATGTTGGGGTGTTGGGCCAGCTCCGCATAGGTCTCCGGCTGGATGTTGACCCCGGTGCGGGAGGGGACGTTGTAGAGGATGATGGGAGTGCCCACGGAATCCGCAATGACCTTGTAGTGCCGCAGCAGACCTTGCTGGGTTGCCTTGTTGTAGTAGGGGGTGACGATCAGCAGACCGTCCACGCCGAGGCGCTCCGCAGCCAGGGCGTTTTCCCGGGCTACCTGAGTATCGTTGGCGCCGGTACCGGCGATCACCGGCACGCGCCCCGCCACCCGGTCCACGCAATAGGCGATGGTCTCCATGCGCTCCTTCTGGGTCATGGTGGCCGCCTCTCCGGTGGTGCCGCAGACGATGATGGCGTCGGTGCCGCCGTCGATCTGCCGGTCGATGAGCCGCCCAAAGGCGGGGAAGTTCACCGCCCCGGCGTGAAACGGCGTCACAATGGCCACACCAGAACCTGTAAAGAGAATCTCCTTCACAACAAAATACCTCCCTTTTCAACATAAAAAAGCGGATGCCTGCTTTGGCATCCGCTTTTGTGCAATTAAGTTGTTTACCTTTACACCTGCTGAATATAGCCATTTGCGCACAGCAATTCTGCCAACAGAACAGCACCCCCGGCGGCCCCACGAAGGGTATTGTGGCTCAGCCCCACAAATTTGTAGTCATACTGGGTATCCTCCCGCAGACGGCCCAGAGACACCGCCATGCCCCGCTCCAGCATCCGGTCCAGACGGGTCTGGGGGCGGTCCGGTTCCTCAAAATAGTGGAGGAATTGCTTGGGGGCGGAGGGCAGCTGTAATTCCTGCGCCGGGCCCCGGAATGCGGCCCAATCCGCTTTGATCTGCTCCATGGAGGGCTTGCAGCCGTCCTTGAATTTCATGAACACTGCGGCCATGTGGCCGTCCTGACAGGCTACCCGGAAGCACTGGGCGGTGATGGCGGGCCCCTCCGCCTTGACGATCCTGCCGTTTTCCACTCGGCCCCACAGCTTCAGCGGCTCCTGCTCGCTCTTTTCCTCCTCGCCGCCGATGTAAGGGATGCAGTTATCCACCATCTCAGGCCAGCGCTGGAAGGTTTTCCCCGCGCCGGAGATGGCCTGATAGGTACACACCAGCGCACGTTCCAGACCGTATTTCATCAGGGGATGAAGGGCGGGGACATAGCTCTGGAGGGAGCAGTTGCTCTTGACGGCAATGAACCCCCGCTTGGTGCCCAGCCGCTTTCGCTGGGCCTCGATGACCGCCAGATGCTCGGCGTTAATCTCCGGCACCACCATGGGCACATCCTCTGTCCAGCGGTGGGCGGAGTTGTTGGAAACGATGGGACATTCCAGCTTGGCGTAGGTTTCCTCCAGCGCCCGGATGGCGTCCTTCGGCATATCCACGGCGCAGAAGCAGAAATCCACCATACCGGCCAGCTTCACCGCGTTCGCCTCAGCGTCCAGCACCGTCAGGGATTTTGCGGCTTCGGGGCAGGGAATATCCAGAGCCCAGCGGTCACAGACGGCCTCCCAATAGGACTTTCCCGCGCTTCTGGCGCTGGCAGCGATGGCGGTGAGCTGGAACCAGGGATGGTTTTCCAACAGGGTCACAAACCGCTGGCCCACCATACCCGTACCGCCGATGATGCCGACCTGATACCGTTTCATAGCAGATTCCTCCTTCGGGTCCCGGGAAATCGTCGATACCGGTTGAATCCGGGGCCAATGTGTATTATAATAAGTAAGATATGTACGTCCATGAGATGTGTTTTTGTACCGTGGACATTTGTCTATATAATAGCAGACAGATCCTCTATCGTCAAGGTATTCGCCATTGGGAGGTTTTATGAAAAAACGTGTGTTGTCCTTTCTGTTTATCATCACTTTGTTCAGCCTGACTGCCGTTTCGGCGTCCGCCGTGGTAAATGACACCCTGAAGGTGGGCATCCGCTGGGGCTCCACCGCCCTGGAAGCCGCCAATCTGGAAAACGCCGTGGGGTCCGGATACGAGTTCGGCTACTATGACGAGGACCGGGAGTTCGTCTATCTGGACGAGACCGACGAGACCACCATCACCATGCAGGCTTCCGGCTCCGGAAACGGCGTGACGGTGACGGAGACCCGCAGTGGGGAGGTCTTGTTCCAATTCCGGGACAACGGCTACTGTCTCGGCATCCGCCCCATGGGACGGCACACGGAGACCTGGTGCAAGGGCTATAAGTACCCCGGCGGCTTTGAGTACCGCTGCAACGCCGACGGCACTTTGACGGTTATCAACGTGGTGAATATTGATGACTATGTAAAGGGCGTCGTGCCCTACGAGATGGACAAAGACTGGCCGCTGGCGGCTCTGGAAGCCCAGGCGGTCTGCGCCCGCACCTATGCCGTAAAGACCCGGCATCCCTCTTTGGGCTTTGACGTTTGCGCCGGCACTGACTGTCAGGTGTACTACGGCCGCAATCGGGCAACCGATATGACAGACGCGGCGGTGGACAACACGGCAGGCGAGATGATCTATTACGGCGGCAAGCCTGCGGATACGGTGGTCTACTGCGCGTCAAACGGCGGGGCCACGGAGGACGCCGCCAATGTCTGGAGCAGTATTCCCTATCTGGTGGGGAAGAAGGACCCCTATGAGGCCAAGACAAACATTCCCAATTACAATTGGACCGTGACCTACACCGCCGATGAGCTGACGTGGATCCTGGAGCAGAAGGGGTACAGTATCGGCACTGTGAAAAACGTCTATGTGGCGGAGTTCACGCCGATGGGCAACGTCAGCAAGGTGACCTTTGAGGGCAGCCGGGACAGCGTGACGGTAAAAGGGGAGACCTGCCGCACGATTTTCTATTCCAGCACCTATAATAAATCCGTCAAGAGCCAGCGGTTCACCATCAACGGAGCCGGCGCAGCCTCCGGCGGCATTTATATCAATGACAGCAATACGGTGCTCCGCTCCTTGGAGGGCGTCAGCGTCCTCGGCGGCAGCGGAAAAACCGTCAGACTGGACGGCAGCGCATCTGTGCTGTCTGCCTCCGGAACATCCACGGTAGGCGAAGGCCAAACGCCTGCGTTTTCCAAGGACGGCACCTTTACCATCACCGGCAGCGGCAGCGGCCACAATCTCGGCATGAGCCAGTACGGTGCCAAGGCCATGGCGGAGCTGGGGTATACCTATGACGAAATTCTGAAATTCTACTATACAGATATTACCATCAAGTGAGGTTGAACATGAAAACAAGCGATTTTAACTACCAGCTCCCGGAGGAACTGATCGCCCAGACGCCGCTGGAGCGGCGGGACGGTTCCCGGCTCATGACTCTGGACCGGAACACCGGCGCCTGGGAGCATCACCATTTCTACGAGCTGCCGGATTTCCTGAACCCCGGTGACTGCCTGATCCTGAACGATTCCCGGGTGCTGCCCGCCCGTCTGCTGGGTCAGCGTCTGCCGGGAGGCGGCGCCTGTGAGGTGCTGCTGCTCATCGACCGGGGAGAGAAGACGTGGGAATGTCTGGTGCGCCCGGGACGGCATATGCGGGAGGGAGCCAAACTCTCCTTCGGCAACGGCGAGCTGACGGCAGAGGTCACAAAGGTCCTGCCGGACGGCAACCGTCTGGTGCGCTTTGATTACGAGGGAATTTTCCTGGAGATTTTGGAGCATCTGGGTAAAATGCCCCTGCCGCCCTACATCAAGGAGGAGCTTCAGGATCAGGAGCGGTATCAGACGGTGTACTCCAAGGTATTGGGCAGCGCGGCGGCCCCTACGGCGGGACTGCACTTCACTCCGGAGCTGCTGGAGCAGATCAAAGCCAAGGGCGTGAACATCGGCTATGTGACGCTCCATGTGGGTCTTGGCACCTTCCGCCCCGTGAAGGAGGACGAGATCACCGACCACGAGATGCACAGTGAATACTGCGTGATCTCACAGGAGACGGCGGACCTCATCAACCGTACCAAAGCCAACGGCGGGCGCTGCATCTGTGTGGGCACCACCTCCTGCCGGACGCTGGAATCCTGGGCGGCGGAGGACGGCCACATGGAGGCCAAGGCCGGCTGGACCAACATCTATATCTACCCCGGCTACCGCTTCAAGGTGATGGACGGCCTTGTGACCAACTTCCACCTGCCGGAGAGCACCCTCATCATGCTGGTGTCCGCCTTTGCCGGACGGGAGCATGTTCTGGCCGCTTATGAGGAAGCCGTCCGGGAAAAATACCGCTTTTTCAGCTTCGGCGATGCCATGTTCCTGCGCTGATCGCTGATTTTTGCAAAATTTCCAAATGATTTTCCCAGTTTATACGGCTTTTCTTCGATTATCTATTGAAATCACAGAAAAAATTGAGTATAATATTAGTGCTCATTTTTCAAAACAGGAGGATCATTCCAATGATCAATATTACGAAGGACACCATCATCGGTGATATTCTGGACGTTGCACCTCAGACTGCGCCCATTTTCCTGTCCATCGGTATGCATTGCCTGGGTTGCCCCTCTTCCCGCGGTGAGACCGTGGAGGAGGCCTGCATGGTCCACGGCATCGACGTGGACAAGCTGCTGGCTCTGGTGAACGAGGAAGCTAACAAAGCTCAGTAATTGCGCCACATGACAGGACGCATACGGGAATACCGTATGCGTCCTGAACCATGCCTGGAACGAACGGAAAGCGTTCATCGACAGGAAGGAAAGGTGTGTGCGGAAAACCCAGGAGGGGTTTTCTGCACGATTTCAATCAAACGGTTTTTCACATGAAAAACCAGCCCTGCAGGAACGGAGTTCTTGCGGGGACGCATACGGGAATACCGTATGCGTCCTGAACCATGCCTGGAACGAACGGACAAAACCACCGGAAAGGGGAGAGACCATGCGGGCGCTGGAATTGCCGCCCCGGCTGCGGCTGATTGCCGGGTGGGTGCCTGAGGGCGCGTATCTGGCCGACGTTGGCACCGATCACGGCTATCTCCCCACGTGGCTGCGGCTTCAGGGAAAGATCCAGGGAGCAGTGGCCAGCGATCTGCGGCCCGGCCCGTTGGAGCGGGCCAAGGTGACCGGATCGCTCTACGGTACGGACAACATTGAATACCGACTCTGCAATGGCCTTGCCGGGATCCGCCCCTCTGAGGCGGACACCGTTACCATTGCGGGGATGGGAGGGGAGACGATCCTCTCGATCCTGAAGGCCGCACCGTGGACGGCGGATGGGCAGCACACGCTGCTGCTGCAGCCCCAGTCCCATGAGGAAATGGTGCGGCAATATCTGGCGGAAAACGGTTTTGCCATCACGCGGGAAGCACTGGTCCGCGACCGGGGAACCCTGTACACTGTGATGGAGGCCAAGGCGGGGAAAATGGAACTGTCCCTCAGTCAGGTCTGGGGCGGCATAGGGCTGGCCCACGATCCGCTGGCGGATCGATACATCGTTGAAAAAATCGTCCGCACGCAGATGGCACTGGCGGGAGCGAAGCGCTCCACCCGGCTGCAAGCGCGGACGGAGGAACTGCGGGAGATTTTGACCGCGTTATTACGGGCAAGAGAGGAGTGGCGCCATGCCAACCGTCGCACAAATTGAACAGGCGTTATTCCAGCTGGCCCCCAAGGATCTTGCGTTCGATTGGGACAACGTGGGGCATCTGGAAGGCAGCCCCGATCAGGAGGTCCAGCGGGTGCTGGTGGCGCTGGACGTGACGGAGAATGTGGTCTCCGAAGCGGAAAAGCTGGGCTGCCAGCTCATCGTGTCCCACCATCCGCTGATGAACGTCCGCTGGCATCAGGCGGAGATGCAGACCCTGCGGCCCGACCGCTATCTGGGCCGTCTGCTGCGGAGATTGGTGAAAGCGGATATTTCTGTGATCTCCATGCACACAAATCTGGATATTGCCCCCGGCGGCGTCAACGACGCACTGGCCGAGGCACTGCGAATCGAGGACCCTGGGCCTATGCTGGGGGATGAGACCGGCCTCTGCCGTGTGGGACGGCTGCGAAACCCTGTGAAGCTATCTGACTTTGCGGGTGAGGTATGCAAGGCGTTACACGCCAACGGCGTACGCTATGCCGGGGACCGGCCGGTAGAATATATAGCGGTGGGCGGCGGCGCCTGCGGCGACGAGATCGACGCGGTGATCGCGGCAGGCTGCGACACCTTTGTGACATCAGATCTGACGTATCACCAGTTTTTAGACGCCGCTCCCAAGGGCATCAACCTCATCGACGCGGGGCATTTTCCCACGGAGGACCCGGTCTGCGCGAAAATCGTCGCCTATCTGGAGAAGGAATTTCCCCAGCTTATAATCATAAAATCGACTTCTCACAAGGAAGTCATCCAATATTTTGTTGAAGGAGAATAACTACTATGTCCGGACATTCTAAATGGCATAACATTCAAAAGACCAAGGGCGCTGCTGACGCCAAGCGTTCCGCCGCATTCACCAAGATCGCCAAGGAGATCATTGTTGCCGTCAAGGAAGGCGGCGGCTCCGGCGACCCTGCCAACAACTCCCGCCTGGCTACCGTGATCGCCAAGGCCAAGGCCGTCAACATGCCCAATGACAACATCAAGCGCACCATTGATAAGGCGCTGGGTGCCGGAAACACCGAGAACTTTGAGGCTGTCACCTATGAGGGCTACGGTCCCGGCGGTGTGGCTGTCATCGTGGACGCTCTGACCGACAACCGTCAGCGTACCGCTCCCGAGGTTCGTCACGCCTTTGATAAGTGCAACGGCAATCTGGGCGCGCAGGGCTGCGTGTCCTGGAGCTTTGACCGGAAGGGTGTGATCGTCATTGACAATGAGGATCAGGAGCTGGACGAGGATACCGTGATGATGGACGCTCTGGAGGCCGGTGCTGCCGACTTTGAGGCTGACGGCATGGTCATGGAAGTCCGCTGCGAGCCCGATGACTTCAACACTGTGGTCAAGGCGCTGGAGGACAAGGGCTACACCTTCCTCTCTGCCGACATCGCCATGGTGCCCCAGAACTACATCTCCCTCACCGATGAGGGCGACCTGAAGAATATGCAGAAGCTCATCGATATGCTGGAGGACAATGACGATGTCCAGAACGTCTGGCATAACTGGGAGAACGAATAACGGAATCTTTCTGACATAAAACAGGCCGGTTTTCAAAAAAACAGCAGTTTTTTGTAATCAATAAATTTTTGACTGCGACATACATCAAATTTGCTGTGACATACGTTCGTCCTCCAATTGCGACATACAAAAGGAGGAATCCGTATGGAAATCGGTATGGCAGCAAAAGAATATCTGATTGAGATTGAGGTTAGGAAGTATACGCCTAAGATGATTAGGAGTTACCGAAACAACCTCAATCCGACGATCTCCGGAAAGATGTTGCATAAATTAAAAAACGGTTGACATAAAGCGGTGGTGTTCCATTCGGAACACCACCGCTTTTCTATTTCGGCAAATCTTTATGTAACAAGGGATAGTGTTGTTACTAATGCAACGCTTTTCGGGAGTTCACATAATTCCGGTATGAAAAAACCTACTTCTTCCCCAAGACCTCCCGCCGCACATAGTCGAAGGCGGCGTCCTCTCCCTGATCCCGGAGGACGATCAGGATGGTCTCCAGCAGTTCCGAGGTGGCCGGATGCATGAGCAGCTGCTTCTTTTTGCCATACTGGAAAAACTGGTAGGGGTCTCCCGGCTGAAAGTCCTGACCCCGGTAGACCTTGCTGGCGGCCAACCGGTCGCAGAACATCTCCGCCACATATTTTTTCGGCATCTCCACGCCGGAAATGCCGCTGCCGTCCATGCTGTAGTCCGTCCAGTATTCAAAGTGGTGGCGGTTGCGGCCCTTATGGTGCATCCAGGAGGCGCTGTAGCCGATGTCCAGGCGCTGGGCGTCATTGGGGCTGCGGTCTCCCTGAAAATATTTGACGCCGGCCCAGAACTCCACCGGAGAGAACTTGGACAGATCGTGGGTCAAGCCCTGCCAGTAAAGCCCCAGGCGGAAGCAGTACTGCCGCACCAGATGCCGATGGCGCTGGACCGTTTTCAGATGCCGCCAGAAATCCACACGCTTCACCTCATGAACAGAATAGAAATACTATATCATATTCCAACAGAAAAAACGAGGACCTGTATGAAATTTTTCCCGCTGTTCAAACTATGGGCGAGGTGGTTTGATGGACGGAGGATTTTTTCTGTGTCCCGATGCGTGGGAATTTCTGCTGCCCGCAGAGATTTGCCATCTGCGGAACGCCATGGCAGTCTGCCGAAAGCGGTGGGATCTGCTGACGCTGACGCCGATGGGCTGTGCGCTGCTGCCGGAGCCTGCGGCGGTGACAGCGGGGATCTTGCTGCTGCCGGGGGACTGCCCCAGAAGCGATCTCCGGGCGGGAACAGTGGTGACCTACGGCCTGTCCCCACGGGACAGCATCACCCTGTCCAGCCTGCGGGAGCCGGTGCTGTGCGTCCAGCGGACGCTGCCGCTGCTGTGCGGCGGCGTATTGGAGCCACAGGAATTTCCCCTGCCGGGGGTAGAGGGGGCGGAGCGGCTGCTGCCCGGTGTGGGGACCCGGCTGCTGTGGACCGGCTCGCCCTATCCTCTGTGAGAAACGGGGCGTTTACCGGGAGTTTTTGGCAGCGGCCTGTAAGATCCACACGAAAACCGCCATGACCGCAAGCTGCGTCAGTGTGAATAGGAGGGCGAGGCTGCGGGCCTCGTAATAGCAAAAGCTGTCCCAATTCAGGAGTACCTCCGCCAGCGCGGTCAACGGGAGAGTGAGCCAGATGTATTTGCGGGCGATCAAGCGGAACAGGAGCGGGAGCAGGAAGGTCAGCGTGAAGGGGATCGGCTGGAGCAGGTATTGCCCGAACAGCTTTGCCAGCGCGGCCGCAGTGGATAGGGTCATGGTTATCACACCTCCGTCAGTTCCGATTTTTGTTGATTCTATCCTATATAATAAAGGATACCAGATTTCTCCGGATGCTTCAAGATGATTGAAAATCCGGGGATGGGCCGCCGCACCTTCAAAATCCGGGACAGGACATAGGGAAAAACCTTGACAACAGTCGGAAAAACGGTATAATGACTTCTGTATTCAATCTTTAAAAACGCTTGGATGAAGTCAGCTTTCCGAAACCGGATCAGCGAGAGGGAGATTTGGTGCAAGTCCCTTACCTACGCCGGGAAGCAGCCGCTTCGGAGCGGCCCGCGGTGAGCGGGACGGGTCACGCCGTTACCGGTGGCTAAGATGCCCCCAAGGATGGGGGATAATTAGGGTGGTACCGTGAAGCAATGCTTCGCCCCTATGTCCGGGGCGGAGCATTTTATTTTTCGGTAAGAAAGCCGCTGCGGAACACCGCCGACGGCTCCGTTCCGGCCGGAAACCCGGTTTACAGTCAAAAATCAAGAAATTTACATAAAAATGGAGGAAATGATTATGTCTCAACCCAAGAACTACGGTCTCAACGAGCTGCGGGAAATGTTCCTGCACTTCTTTGAGACCAAAGACCATCTGCGTCTGCCCAGCTTTTCCCTGATCCCCCAGAACGATGCTTCTCTGCTGCTGATCAACTCCGGCATGGCACCCATGAAGCCCTACTTCACCGGCGAGCAGGAGCCGCCCCGTCACCGGGTCACCACCTGCCAGAAGTGCATCCGTACCGGCGATATTGAGAACATCGGCCATACTGCCCGCCACGGCACCTATTTTGAGATGCTGGGCAACTTCTCTTTCGGTGACTACTTCAAGAAAGAGGCCATTCACTGGGCCTGGGAATTCCTGACCAGCCCCGAGTGGGTGGGTCTGGACCCCAACCGCCTGTATCCCTCCGTGTTCGCCGGCAACGAGACCACCCCCGCCGACGATGAGGCCTTCCGCATCTGGCACGAGGAGATCGGTATTCCTGAGGACCGGATCTTCAAGTTCGGCAAGGAGGACAACTTCTGGGAGCACGGCTCCGGACCCTGCGGCCCCTGCTCTGAGATCTACTATGACCGGGGCGAGAAGTACGGCTGCGGCAAGCCCGGCTGCACCGTGGGCTGCGACTGCGACCGCTACATGGAGGTCTGGAACGTGGTGTTCTCCCAGTTCGACAACGATGGCCACGACCACTACACCGAGCTGAAGCAGAAGAATATCGACACCGGCATGGGTCTGGAGCGTCTGGCCGTGGTGTGCCAGGACGTGGACTCCCTGTTCGATGTGGATACCGTTATGAACATCACCAACAAGGTCACGGAGATCACCGGCGCCAGCTACGGCCAGAGCCAGGAGAAGGACGTGTCCCTCCGTGTCATCACCGACCATATCCGTTCTGCCAGCTTCATGATCTGCGACGGCGTTCTGCCCAGCAACGAGGGCCGCGGCTATGTGCTGCGCCGCCTGCTGCGCCGGGCCGCCCGCCACGGAAAGCTGCTGGGTGTGAACCGTCCCTTCCTCTATGAGGTGGTGGACACCGTTGTTCACGAAAACGAGGGCCACTATCCCGAGCTGCGGGAGCGGCAGGCCTATATCACCAAGGTCATCCGGGTGGAGGAGGAGAACTTCTCCAAGACCATCGACGGCGGCATGAAGATCTTCGATCAGCTGCTGGCTGAGCACAAGGAAAAGGGGGAGACCACCTTCTCCGGCGCCGACGCCTTCAAGCTGTACGATACCTACGGCTTCCCCATCGACCTGACCATCGAAATGGTGGAGGACGCCGGCATGACGCTGGACCGCTCCGCCTTCGATCAGGAGATGCAGGAGCAGAAGACCCGCGCCCGTGAGGCCCGGAAGGCGCTGGGCGATCTGGGCTGGGCCGGCGTGGAGTTCGGCAAGGACATCCCCTCTACCGAGTTTGTGGGCTATGACCGCGATACCGTGGAGGACGCCAAGGTGGTCGCCCTTGTTGTGGAGGACGAGCTGGCTGAGGAGCTGATGACCGGCGTGGACGGCATCGTGGTCCTGGACAAGACGCCCTTCTACGCGGAAATGGGCGGTCAGGTGGCTGACCACGGCGTCATCACCTGCGGCGGCGCCAAGTTCGAGGTGAACAACGTCCAGAAGAACAAGGGCGGCAAGTTCATGCACTACGGCAAGGTGGTCTCCGGCACGTTCAAGGTGGGGGAGACCGTGACGGCCTCCATTGACGCCGAGCGCCGCAAGGGTGTCCGCCGTGCCCACAGCGCTACCCATCTGCTGGACGCGGCCCTGAAGAAGGTGCTGGGCGACCATGTGCATCAGGCCGGCTCTCTGGTGGAGCCTGACCGTCTGCGGTTCGACTTCACCCACTTTGAGGCCATCACGCCGGAGCAGCTGGCGCAGGTGGATAAGCTGGTCAACGACGCCATCCTGGAAGGCATCCCTGTGGTAACGGAGGTGCTGCCCATCGAGGAGGCCAAGAAGAAGGGCGCTGTGGCCATGTTCGGCGAGAAGTATAGCGACGTGGTCCGCGTGGTGGAAATGGGCGGCGTGTCCATGGAATTCTGCGGCGGCACCCATGTGGATAACACCGCTAAGGTGGGTCCCTTCCGCATCAAGAGCGAGGCATCCGTAGCCTCCGGTGTCCGCCGGATCGAGGCCACCGTGGGCCAGCTGACGCTGGATACCATCAACCGCAACCAGCAGGTGCTGTTCCACATCGCCCAGATGTTCAAGACCAACCCCGGCGAGCTGGAGAACCGTCTGGAGCAGCAGATGAACGAGATGAAGGATCTGCGCCATGAGCTGGAGAAGTTCAAGGAGCAGGCTTCTCTGGGCGAGGCACGGAGCTTTCTGGCCTCCGCTAAGACGGTGGGTGAGCTGAAGGTCATCACCGCTCAGCGGAATGGTATGGACGCTGCCGCCATGCGCAAGCAGGGCGACTTCCTCCGGGATAAGGAACCCGGCGTGGTGGGCGTTCTGGCCTCCGTCAATGACGGTAAGGTGACGCTGCTGGCCGTTTGCGGCAAGGACGCCGTGGCCAAGGGCGTCAAGGCCGGCGATATCATCAAGACCATTGCTCCCATCTGCGGCGGCAAGGGCGGCGGCAAGCCCGACAGCGCCATGGGCGGCGGCACGGAAGTCAGCAAGGTGGATGACGCACTGGCAGCCGTGGACGATTTCGTGGCTGGCAAGCTGTAAAAAGGAGAGACGTGTATGCTGATTCGTTTTGATGAACTGGAGCCCTCCGTTGTTTCTCACATGAAGGGAGGCGAGGGGGAGGCGCGTTTGCAGCTTGTTCAGGATGTGGACAACAAGATCATGCGCAGCGTGCTGGCCCCCGGTGCTTCTATCGGCCTCCATACCCACGAAACCAGCAGCGAAGTCATGTATTTTCTGTCCGGCACCGGTAAGGTGCTGTATGACGGGGTCTGGGAGCCGGTGGCTCCCGGCACCTGCCACTATTGCCCCAAAGGTCACAGCCACAGCCTTGTCAACGATGGCACGGAGGATCTGGTGACCTTCGCCGTGGTGCCGGAGCACGAAAAGAGATAACATCCGATCGGAAAGGAGCCTATCTATGAGCGATTGCCTGTTCTGTAAGATCATCGCCGGGGAGATCCCCAGCAGCAAGGTCTATGAAGACGAGCTTTGCTATGCCTTCAACGACATTGCCCCTCAGGCACCCACCCATTTTCTGGTGGTACCCAAGGCCCACATCCAGTCCGTTTCCGCTGTAACGGCGGAGAACAGCGCTGTGGTGGCCCATATTTTTGAGGTCATCGCCAAGCTGTCCAAGGAGTTGGGCTTTGACGAAGCCGGATACCGGGTGGTGTCCAACATCGGCGAGGCGGGCCAGCAGTCCGTGCCCCACCTGCACTTCCATGTGCTGGCCGGACGGGATATGACCTGGCCTCCGGGCTGATTGAGCGAAAAACGGTGCGGGACGCTTTATGCGCCCCGCACTGTTTGTTTCCGATGGAGCGGCGCGTGAGAAGACCCCTTCCGCTTGCGTTTAATTTTCTAATTTGGACAAAAGACTGGCGGAGTGTGTGAGAAAGTAGTATACTCTGAGTTGGCTCCGTATGGGAACAATTATCCGATTTGAATGTTTCCAATTGGTAACATTCAATAGGGTGATTCTTATGGAGATCAGACGCTTGCGGGATTTGAGAGAAGATCATGACAAATCTCAAAAAGCAATAGCGGAATATTTGAATATGCACCGCAGCGTTTACCGGCGCTACGAAAGCGGCGAACGGGAAACTCCGGCGTGGGTGCTGGATAAGCTGGCGGACTATTACCACGTCAGCACGGACTACCTGCTGGGTCGGACGGACCGGCCGGAGCCGTATCCTGTCAAATGAGACGGCTGGCGCTGTTCTGCGGCGGGTTTGCTGCAGGGATCTTTCTGGCGCAGTATCTGCTGCCGGGCGGCTGGCTGCTGTCCGGTGGCTTGGTGTGCCTTGTATTGGGCTTTGGGGCGCTGCTTCTGCCGGAATGTTGGCGGAAACGGGCGATCCTCTGTCTGGTGGGCGCGGCGCTGGCGCTGGGGTGGAACTGGCTGTATGTCCGGCAGGTCAGCGAACCCATGGAGGCCTTGGCGGACAGCCAGCGGGCCTTGACCATGACCCTGACAGAGTATCCCACCGAGACCCGCTTCGGTGCAAAGGTGACGGTGCGGGCGGAGGGACTGCCGGGGAAACTGACCTACTACGGCGATCCGCCCCTTTTGCAGCTTTCTCCCGGTCAGTGCCTCACTGACGAGGTGTATCTGCAAAGCGCGTCCCGCATCCGGGATGACGATGTGACGGTATTCAACTCCAAGGGCGTGTTTCTCCTGGCGTACAGCCGGGGGACGGGGGCCTTCCATGCTGGGTCGGTGGACGCGCCCCGGTGGTGGCCCGCCCGGTTGGGCCGGGCCATGCAGGCGCGCATCCGGGACTTATTTTCTGGGGACGACGCAGGCTTTCTGCTGGCCCTGTTGACAGGCCGGAAGGGGGAACTGTCCGTTCAGGCGGACGTGGACCTTTCGGAAGCGGGCGTCTACCATATTCTGGCGGTCAGCGGGATGCACTGCGCGTATCTGCTGGCGATGGTGGGCTTTCTCGCGGGAAAGCACCGCCGGCGTCTGACAGCGGCGGCAGCCATCCCTACGCTGATCTTCTACGCGGTGCTCACCGGCGGGTCTCCCTCGGTGGTGCGGGCCTGCGTGATGCTGAGCTTTCTGACGGCGGCGCCCCTGTTCCGCCGGGAGAGCGACCCGCCAACGGCTTTGATGGCGGCGCTGTTCCTGATTTTGCTGGACAACCCCTTCGCGGCGAAGTCCGTCAGCCTGCAACTATCCTTCGGGGCGGTGGTGGGGCTGCTGTGGCTGTCTCCTAAGCTCTACCGGGGGCTGGCAGGAGAGAAAAAGCATGGCAGGCTCTTTACCTTTACAACTGTTAGTATTTCGACAACCTTCGGGTGTCTGGCACTGACGGCGCCTATCAGCGCCTACTATTTCGGCAGTTTCGCCCCGGTGTCCCTTTTGAGCAACCTGCTGTGCCTGTGGGCAGTGGGCATCGTGTTCATCGGCGGGCTGGCGGCGGTGCTTCTCAGCTTTTTCTACCTGCCGCTGGGGACGGTGATCGGCCTTGTACCCCGGCTGCTGATCAAGTATATTCTGGCCGTGTGTCACGCACTGGCGGCGTTGCCGTATCATGGCGTGTATTTCTGCAATCCCTATCTGAAATACTGGATGGGGTTCGTGTATCTCCTGTTCGCTGCCGCGTGGCTGCTAAAGCCCAAGGGTCGGCGAAAATTTGCCGTGGCCGCCGCGCTGAGCGTCCTGACGTTGGCGGTGACGGTGCGGGCGGGGGAGAACCGGTTCTGTCACCGGCTGAACGCCGCGGCGGTGGACGTGGGACAGGGACAAAGCGTCATTTTGAGATCCGGGACGGAGACCGCCTTAGTGGACTGCGGCAGCGGAAACAACTGGCGGGACGCCGGATGCGACACGGCGGATGAGCTGCTGACTATGGGCTGCCGCCGGGTGGACCGGGTGATTTTGACCCATTTCGACGATGACCACATCAACGGCGTGGAGCATTTATTGGCCCGGATGGGCGCGGAGACGCTGACGATCCCGAAAGCGGAGGGCGGCGCGGCGCTGGACCGGCTGCTGGAACTGGCGGAGCGGTACGGCATGGACGTGGAGACTGTGACCGAGGAGACCCATCTGCCCTTTGGAAACGGAGAATTGACCATTTTTCCGCCCTTGGGCGTCAGCGGGAGCAACGAACTGGGGCTCACTGTGCTGGCTTCAGCGGGGGAGCATGACTTCCTCATCACCGGCGACATGGAGCGGGCCACGGAAAAGAAGCTGATCGAGACATATGAGCTGCCGGAGCTGGATGTTCTCATGGCGGGGCATCATGGATCCAAGAACTCTACATCGAAGGAACTGCTGGACGCGGTGACACCGGGGACGGTCATCATCAGCGTGGGAAGCAATTCCTACGGGCACCCGGCGGAGGATACCCTGCGGCGGCTGGCCCGGGCAGGCTGCGATATTTACCGGACGGACCGCCACGGGACGGTCTATCTATCATTTGATTAGGAGCACATCATGGCATACGCAAAAAAAACCGCGAAGAACGAAGCCTATCAAAAACTGAAAACAGATCTGAAAGAGGGGAACCCTCTGGGGAACGCCTACCTCTTTTACGGAGAGGAGAGCTATCTTCGGGAATATTACCTGGGGGAGATCCGGAAAACGCTGATCCCTGCCGGGTTTGAGGAATTCAACTATCACGCTCTGGAAGGCAAGGACCTGACGGCCCAGAGCCTGACGGAAATGGCGGAGGCCATGCCTATGATGGCGGAGCGGACGCTGATCGTGGTGACGGACTGGGATATCTACAAGCTGAACGAGGATCAGCGGGAGCGGTTCATCGCCCTGCTGGAGGATCTGCCGGAATACTGCTGCATCGTGTTTGTGTACGATACGGTGGCCTACAAGCAGAACAAGACCGTGAAGAAGCTGTGCAAGGCCATGGACGCCCATGTGACGCCCATTGAGTTCAAAGCCCAGGACACCTCGGACCTGACGGCGTGGATCGCACGGCGGTTCCGGGCGCTGGGGAAGCAGATCGACCGGCAGACGGCGGAGTATCTCATCTTCCTCTGCGGCGGACTGATGACGGGGCTTTCTCAGGAGATCGCCAAGATCGGGGCCTACGCCAAGGGGGAAGTCATCACCCAGCGGGACATTGACGCGGTGGCAGACCCGGTGCTGTCGGCGGAGATCTTCAAAATGACGGATGCGGTGTCCCAGAGCGACTACAACAAGGCTGCCGCCATTTTGGGGGACCTGCTGAAAATGCAGGAGGAGCCCATCGTGATCCTGGCGGCGCTGGGGAGCCAGCTGCGGCGGCTCTACACCGCCCGGATGGCCATTGACAGCGGCAAGGACAAATACTGGCTCATGGAGCTGTGGGAGATGCGCTCGGACTATCCGGCAAAGCTGCTGTTACAGTCCGCCAAGCGGGTCAGCGCCCAGTGGTGCGGTGACGCTGTGAAAATGTGTCAGGTGGCAGATCTGCGGATGAAGAGCCAACGGGGGGTAGACCCGGCAGAGGAACTGAAGCTGCTGCTGGCCCGGTTAGGAGCGGCCCGAAAATGAGAAAGATCAAGGAAGTCATCGTAGTGGAGGGACGCTACGATCAAAATACGCTGGCACAGGTGGTGGACGCCACGGTGGTGACACTGGGCGGCTTTGCTGTGTTCAATGACAAGGAGAAGGTGGCCTTTCTCCGGCGATTGGCAGCGGAGCGGGGACTGATCGTCCTGACGGACAGCGACGGCGCTGGTTTTGTGATCCGCAACTACCTGAAGGGGGCGCTGCCCAAGGAGCAGGTGAAGCAGGCATACATCCCGGACATCCTCGGCAAGGAAAAGCGGAAGCGGGCCCCCGGCAAGGAGGGCAAGCTGGGAGTAGAGGGCATGAAGCCGGAGGTGATTTTAGAGGCTCTCCGCCGGGCGGGGGCCACGTTTTTAGACGAAACGGCGGAGCCGGCGGCGGAAAAAACGCCCATCACCAAGGCGGACCTGATGGAGTGGGGGCTGGCCGGGGGAGCGGGCAGCAGTCAGCGGCGGCAAGCACTGCTCCGACGGCTGGATCTGCCGGAGCACCTGACCGCCAACGGGATGCTGGAGGCGCTGAACCTGCTGACCGACCGGGAGAAACTGGCGGAACTGCTGCAAGACCAATGAGAGAAGAAAACTTCCCGCCGAAAATTCGGCGGGAAGTTTTGCGTTCAGTTCCGTATGTTCTTTTTGAGGAAAGACCAAGCAAGGTCGATGGCGATGACCCCACCGGTCATGGCGAACAATATCGCAGCTTCGCTGGCGGACGTCAGTCATCCCAGCTGCCAAAAAGCGAGACAGATCGCACTCAGGATTGCAAAGGTGAGGAGGATCTTTAAAACGGCCTTTTTCACGGTCGGCATCCTTTCGGTTGATTTTTTCTCGGTTCGGTCAGGTATGCTCAGCCTCGTACTTTTTCAGGAAGTCCACCAGCGCCTCCACGCCCTCCTTGGGCATGGCGTTGTAGATGGAAGCCCGGAGACCGCCGACGCTCTTGTGGCCTTTCAGGTTGTCGAACCCGGCGGCCTTGGCGGAGGCCGCCACCTCGGCGTCCTGCTCCTTGGAGGGGGAGAAGAAGGGGACGTTCATCAGGGAGCGGTCCTCTTTCCGGACAGCGGCGGTGAAGAATTTGCTCCGGCCCAGGAAATCGTACAGAACGGCGGCCTTTTCTTCATTACGCTGTGCCATGGCCTCCAATCCGCCGTTGGCCAGCAGGTATTGGAACACCTTGCCGCAGCAGTAGATGGACCAGCAGTTGGGGGTATTATAAAGGGAGTCGGCGTCAGCGTGGGTCTTGTAGCGGAGATAGGTGGGGACGAATTCCGGCAGATCCTCCCGGATCAGGTCCTCCCGGATGATGACAATAGACATACCAGCGGGGCCGACGTTCTTCTGGACGCCGGCCCAGATCAGACCGTATTTGCTGACGTCGCAGGGGCGGGAGAGGAACAGGGAGGACTGGTCCGCCACCAGAACCTTGCCCTTGGTGTCGGGCAGCGTGTGGTAGGCGGTGCCGTTGATGGTCTCATTTTCGCAGATGTAGACGTAATCGGCGTTGTCCGGGATGTCCAGGTCGGAGCAGTTGGGAATGTAGGAGAAGTTCTTATCGGCGGAGGAGGCGACGATTTTGACCTCGCCGTACCGCTTGGCCTCGGCTATGGCCTTTTTGCTCCAGGCGCCGGTCTCCACATAGCAGGCCACGCCGTTTTTCATCAGGTTCATGGGAACCATGGCAAACTGCACCGTACCGCCGCCCTGAACGAAGAGCACCTTATAGTTATCAGGAATGTGCATCAGCGTCCGCAGATCGGCTTCTGCCTGAGACAAAATTTCCTGAAACACCGGGGAGCGGTGGCTCATCTCCATGACGCTCATACCGCTGCCGTGATAGTTCAGCACTTCGGCGGCGATCTCCTCCAGAACGGACTCCGGCATCATAGCAGGTCCGGCGGAAAAATTATAAACACGGTCGTATCTCATGGGGGCTTCCTCGCAATCTGAAAATTTTCTCTCATTATAATGCGGATCCCGCCGGGAATCAACGGAAAAAGCGGCAAAATCTGACGGATAAAATCCGCAGCTTTCCAGTAAAATCGCCTGCAAAGGAAAAAATCGGTATTTCTACAATTTTTCGCAAAAAAGGATTGACGGCGGGGGGGTTCTGTGCTAAAATCAGCATTACCTGTGAAAAAGGGCTTTTTTGTTGTGCGTTTTTTCGCTTTACGCACAGAGGAAGGCCGCTTTCAAAACCGCAGGGAGGCAGTCGGTATCCCCGGCACGCCGGGAACGATACCAATAATAAGGAGGTGCCGTTAATGCGCGTAAAAGTCACTTTAAGATGCAATGAGTGCAAGCAGAGAAACTACAATACGATGAAGAACAAGAAGAATACCCCGGACAAGCTCGAGCTCAACAAGTATTGCCGGTTCTGCAAGAAGCACACGCTCCACAGCGAGACCAAGTAAAAGCGGATCACACTGAGAAAGGGCGTGTAGAATTATGGCAGAAGAAGCGAAGAAGAGCCGCGGAGCCTGGTTCCGCGAAATGAAAAGCGAATTGAAAAAAGTCACCTGGCCCAATCAGAAGACCGTGGTCAAGAACACCGGTACCGTGCTGCTGTGCTCCCTGCTCATCGGCGCGTGCATCTGGATCTTTGACGGCGTGGCCTACTCTTTGATCCAGGCGATCCTGAGCCTGTTTCAGGGTTAAGGAGTGCCGCAATGTCGGAAAACGCGAAGTGGTATGTGATCCATACCTATTCCGGTTATGAAAACGCCGTTAAGACCAGCATTGAGAAATTCGTCAACGGACGGGGCATGGAGGATATGATCCTGCGAATGGAGATCCCCGTGGAGACCGTAAAAGAGGTCAGCGAGTCCGGCGAGGCGAAAGAAGTCGAGCGCAAGGTGTTCCCCGGTTATGTGCTTATCAAAATGGTCATGACGGATGACACCTGGCATCTGGTGCGGAATGTCCGCGGCGTCACCGGTTTTGTCGGTACTGCCAACAAGCCCATCCCCCTGACGGAGGAAGAGGTGCTTGCCATGGGCATGGAAAAGCACGAGATCGTCGTGGGCTACAACGTCGGTGACCATGTTCGTATCGTGGATGGCCCCTTGGCCAGCTTCACTGGCGTTGTGGAAGACATCGAACCCGAAAAGAATCAGGTCAGCGTCATGGTTTCCATGTTCGGTCGCGAGACCCCCGTGGAACTGGAGCTGGATCAGGTGGAAGTCCTGAACTGATTTTTCCCGCCGGGATTCCCGGCAAACAGTGGGAGGGGCCATTGGCCCCGCCAAAGACGGACATCGTCCGCCACCACATCTATGATTTAGGAGGTGCTACTCCGTGGCACAGAAGATTACTGGTTATGTAAAACTGCAGATCCCCGCAGGCAAGGCGACTCCCGCTCCCCCGGTTGGCCCCGCTCTGGGCCAGCATGGCGTGAACATCGCTGCTTTCACGAAGGAATTCAACGAGCGCACCAAGAATGACATGGGTCTCATCATTCCCGTTGTCATCACCGTGTACGCTGACCGTTCCTTCTCCTTCATCACCAAGACGCCCCCCGCGGCCGTCCTGATCAAGAAGGAGTGCAATATCGAGTCTGGTTCCGGCGTCCCCAACAAGAACAAGGTCGCCACCATTTCCAAGGCTTCCGTTCAGAAGATCGCTGAGATGAAGATGCGCGACCTGAACGCCGGCAGCCTGGAGGCCGCTATGAGCATGGTTGCTGGTACCGCCCGTTCCATGGGCGTTGTGGTCGGCGACTAACAGACCATCAATTAACAAGGGCAAACACGCCTGTCAGTGCGTCTTTCCGGCGCTTTTTGCCCTTTTCGCCTTGAGGGGCGTCAGCTCGTCATCATCTCAAAAGTCAAAAATCACTCGAATATCCATCGCTGACAGGTGCGGGCAGTTTTGCCGGAGCAGAAATGCGTCCAGGTGACAAAAAGCCCGCAGGGAATACAGGGTGTATTGCCAAGGACTCTGCGGAAGCATGGGGGCATTTCTGCCCGCCAAAACCGTATTCGCCCGTGTCAATTGATGGTCACAACAGCCGTGCGGTCAAAGACCGCTCGATACAGTGGGAGGACTAAGTTCCGAAGAACCACTATGAGGAGGAATAACATTGTTTAGAGGCAAGAAATATCAGGAGAGCGCCAAGCTGATCGATAAGAGCGCTCAGTATGAAGCCGCTGAGGGCATGGACCTCATCTGCAAGACCGCCAAGGCCAAGTTCGACGAGACCGTCGAGCTCCACGTGAAGCTGGGCGTTGACTCCCGTCACGCTGACCAGCAGGTCCGCGGCGCCATCGTGCTGCCCCACGGCACCGGCAAGACTGTCCGCGTGCTGGTGTTCGCCAAGGGCGATAAGGCTGACGCTGCCCGTGAGGCCGGCGCCGACTATGTGGGCGATATGGACATGGTGGAGAAGATCCAGAAGGAAAACTGGTTTGATTTCGACGTGGTCATCGCCAGCCCCGACATGATGGGTGTGGTTGGCCGTCTCGGTAAGGTGCTGGGCCCCAAGGGTTTGATGCCCTCTCCCAAGGCCGGCACCGTGACCCCCGATGTGGCCAAGGCCGTTCAGGAGTCCAAGGCCGGTAAGATCGAGTATCGTCTGGACAAGACCAACATCATCCACTGCCCCATTGGTAAGGTTTCCTTCGGCCCCGAGAAGCTGATGGACAACTACAACGCTCTGATGGGCGCCATCGTGAAGGCCAAGCCCGCCAGCGCCAAGGGCCAGTATATCAAGAGCTGCGTCGCCGCCACTACCATGGGCCCCGGCGTGAAGATGAACACTGCAAAGCTGGTCTAAGAGCTGAAAGAGGGGAGAGATCCCCCTTTCAATCCCGCTGAACGGAGGGAACGGAGATGTTCCTTCTGCGAAAACGGAAAATGATATTAAATTTTGGGAAAATGCTTGACATTATGCCAAAGTTTGATATAATAACAGTCGCGTTCCAAAGACAGCAGGTGGGGGAGACCCCGTAAGTCCTGCCGAGGATGGCAAAATCATTTTGATGATGCTTTTCTGTCCTCATGTCTTTCGGCATGAGGACAGTTCCTTTTTGAACGCCTCTGACCCAGGCGGACGGAGGTCCGCCGCAAATTCTCATGGAGGTGAAACCAAGTATGCCTAACGCAAAGGTCCTTTCCGAGAAGCAGGCAATCGTTGCCGAGCTGACCGAGAAGATCCAGAAGGCTACCGCAGGCGTCATCGTCGACTACAAGGGTATTACCGTTGAGGAAGACACCGCTCTGCGTAAGGAGTGCCGTGAGGGCGGCGTGGATTATGCGGTTGTGAAGAACACCCTGCTGCGCTTTGCTTTCAACAACACTGGCCTGAACGATCTGGATGATCTGCTGAACGGCACCACTTCTCTGGCTCTGGCTGATGATCCCGTGGCTCCCGCCCGCGTCATGGCCGATTACGCCAAGAAGCTGGACGGCAAGTTCGAGATCAAGGGCGGCTTCATGGACGGCAAGCCCGTCGATCTGGCCACCATTCAGTCTCTGGCTTCTATTCCCGCTCTGCCTGTCCTGCAGGCTCAGGTTCTGGGTACCATGCTGGCTCCCATTACCGGTCTGGCTGTTGTCCTGAAGCAGATCGCCGAGAAGAACGGCGCTCCTGCTGAAGAGGCTGCTGCCGAAGCTCCCGCCGCTGAATAATTCAGCGCACATCCCACACAAACAAAAATAACTATTAGGAGGCAAATACAATGTCTGAGAAAGTTACCGCTATGATCGAAGAGATCAAGGGTCTCACTGTTCTGGAACTGTCCGAGCTGGTTCACGCTCTGGAGGAAGAGTTCGGCGTTTCCGCCGCTGCTATGGCTGCTCCCGCTGCTGGCGCTGCTGCTCCCGCTGCTGAGGAGAAGACCGATTTCGACGTTGTTCTGGCTGGCTTTGACGCTGCTGCCAAGATCAAGGTCATCAAGGTTGTCCGCGAGATCACCGGCCAGGGCCTGGCTGAGGCTAAGGCTACCGTCGAGGGCGCTCCTTCCACTCTGAAGGAAGCTGTCAGCAAGGACGAGGCCGAGGCTCTGAAGAAGCAGATCGAAGAGGCCGGCGGCAAGGTCGAGCTGAAGTAAGCAAGACTTTCTGCAACATAAAAAGCTCCGTGTCCATGGACACGGAGCTTTTTTGCAGCTTGAAACGTGTTTTTCGAGGGAAAAAGCTCACTTTTGCAGAAAAAATCAGCGAAGGTGGCACATGGCCCAGACGGCATTGTGGTCCGACAGCTCTGCCCCCTGAAAGCGTTCCAGAGCGGAGCCAGGCTTGGCATAGGTGAGATCCTCCTTGGCGGTGGAGATCATCCGGCTTTCCGACGCGGTGACGCCCTTCAGCAGGATCCAGTCCAGACGCAGGGGCAGGGAATCACCGTTGGGCAGGGGCTTGCGGCGGGTGAGACGGGGCTCCTTCGGAACGATCTCGTAGCCGTCGGCAGCGCACAGGGGCAGCAGAGGCTCAAAGCTGCCCACATCCTCTAAGCAGCGGCGGCGCAGAGCGGGATCGGCAGCGATGGCGCCGATGTCCTCCTTGGCCCGGCCGTCGAAGGTGTTGGTGTTCAGATCGCCGCCTAAGATCAGGGGCATATCAGGCAGCTCCTTACGGACGGCCTCCAGAATGGCGGCCATCTGGGCCTTGCGGCCCTCGCCGTGGGTGCGGTTTTCCAAGTGGATGGACACAGCGCCCACCGGTTGTCCGCCTACGTCCAGCTCCGCAAAGACGGCCAGCCGTCCGCCGATGCGCTTCTGGCGGTCGAAGTACCAGTTATACTGTTCAGGCAGGCGGATCACACCGGCGCGGCGGATGGGCCAGCGGGAGAAAACAGCGTTGCCATGGAAGCCCTTGGCGTTTTCATCATTCACCAGCTCGATGAATTCAAGGCCCCAGGCGTAGTTCAAACCAAACGCCTGTGCCAGTTCACGGGCGGTGTTCTTGTTGCCGGAGCGGGCGCAACCGTCATCCAGCTCGTTGGCCAGAATCACGTCAAAGGGCTGAATATCAGGGCAATCCTGCAGAAATTCCTGAATTTCCGGTAGGTTCACGCCCCGTTCCATGTTGAACATCAGGACGCCCAGGGCCTCCGGGATCTGTGCGGGCGGCGCGACAAAGTTATCAGTCTCCGCCTGGGAAAACTGGGGGATCATGGCCATGACCTCCGTCTGCGGCCGGTCATCTAACAGCGCCCCCAGACGCTTGCGTTCATTCAGCGGGATACCTTGCATGTATTCATTAACTCCTTTTCCTGCAAAATTTTACGGTAGGGAAGGGCTTGGAGCAAGTCTGCGGACCACAAAATAAAAGGGCTGGTGCAGACAAAAAACGCGAAACGTGTAAACGTTTACGGCATTAGATTAACAAGATTTGTAGAAAAGGTCAAGAAAAATCTGAAAATTCTCCGAAATGGTCAAAAATGGCGGACAAGTTTAGACAGATGCACAAGCCGCTTGGGGACAGAGCTGCCAAGGCTTTCTTTTTGGGGCGGAATGTGGTATATTGGAAAAAAACATTGAGGAGGCATTATGACCGCAATGAAAGAACAGCCCTCCGCACGGCAGATCTACGGAACCATCGGACCGGCCTGTGCGGATGTGGAGACGCTGGAAGCAATGTTCCGGGCCGGGATGACCGGCATCCGGCTGAACCTCTCCCATGTGACGCTGGCTCAGGCGGCGGATCAGGTAGATGCACTGCATAAGGCGGCGCAGCGCTGCGGAAAGCAGGCGGAGCTGCTCATTGATATGCAGGGACCGGAGCTGCGGGTAGGCGTATTGGCGGAGCCGATGACGCTGAATGAGGGTGAAGTACTTGAATTGGGCGGCAAGGGAATTCCCTTGCCGGAGATTGCGATTCCTGCGCTATTGCCCGGACAGGAGGTGCTTTTGGATGACGGCAAGCTGCTGCTGCGGGTCACGGAGCAGACTGAGACCGGCGCGGTGGCAGAGGTCCTTCGAGGCGGCGTTCTGCGGGGACGGAAGAGCCTGGCTCTGCCGGGAGCGGATCTGGAACCGCCGACGATGACGGCATCCGATGTGGAGAATATCCGCATTGCGGCGTCCTACGGCGTCACCGGCGTTATGCAGCCCTTTGTGCGCAGCCGACGGGATCTGGAAACCGTCCGGCAGGCACTGGACGAAAACGGCGGAGCGAATATCCGGCTGTTCGCCAAGATCGAAAACCAGATGGGGCTGGAACGGCTCCCGGAATTTCTGGAAACAGCGGACGAGATCGTCATTGCCAGAGGGGATCTGGGGAACGCCATGCCCCTGTGGGAGCTGCCGGCGGCCCAGAAGCGGATCGAGGCCCAGTGCCGCAAGGCGGGGAAGCCATTCATGGTGGTGACGCAGATGCTGGCGTCCATGGAGCAGAATCCGGTGCCCACCCGGGCGGAGGTCAGCGATATTTTCAACGCTGTGGCAGACGGCGCCGCTGCGGTGATGGTCACCGGAGAAACGGCGGTTGGAAAGTGGCCGGTGGAGGTCATCCGGTATCTCAGCAATACGGTCCAAGCCGCGGAGCGGTTTCTGCGAGAGGGATAAAAACGGCCCCGAATCTGTTTGAAGGCAGATTCGGGGCTGTTTTTTTACTTTTTGGCGGCTTTTGCCAACAGGGCCTGTCCTTCGGGGGATTTTAAGACGTCCAGTACGGTTTCCCGCACCAGCGCCTTGAAGGAGTCGCTTTTCAGCAGGGCGCTGAATACGGCACCGTCACTCCTGCCGTTGTCACCGGATTGGGCCACCACTGCGGCCGTCGCCTTCCGGACGGCTTTGGGCAGCACCACGTCCTCCTGGGGGACGGCACCGCTGAGCCAGTTGTCCATACTGGTGGGATCGTCGGTCTCGCCTCGGAGATAGGGGAGGGACACGCCGAAGGCCCCTGCCAGCTTTTGCTGCTGCTCCTGAGAGGGCGTCTGGCGGCCAGTTTCAAACTTTTCGATGGACAGGCGGGGCAGTCCCAGCGCCGCCGCCAGCGCGGGGCGGCTGAGGCCCTTTTCCGTCCGAAGTGATTCGATCCTCTGTGCCATAGTTACCATGATGGGATGATTCCTCCTTATGCTTGACCGGGTTTCCGGTCCAGATCCGGCAGCAGGACGATCTCGCCTGATGCCAGTGTTTTTTTCATGTCGATGAGTCGTTGATTGCTGGACCCTCGGAACCGCAGGGAGATGTCCTTCAAGGCCTCCACAAAGCGGCCGTCCACCAGCACGTCCAGCATGGACAGCAGCTCGTCCGTCGCCTCGCAGCGGGGATGGCTGCCCTCGGTCCGCAGCTCCTCCAGTGTGAACCCGGAGAAGGCCCACACGGTCTTTTGCGGGTAGGTTTCCCGCACCCGGCGGACAAAGGGGACCAGTACCCGTTGATTTTCCGGCTCGAAGGGCTCGCCGCCCAGCAGGGTCAGTCCCTGAATGTAAGAGGGGGCCAGCAGGTCTAAAAGCTGCTGCTCTGTTTCTGATGTGAAGGGCTGACCATAGTCAAAGTCCCACGTCTGGGGCTGAAAGCAGTGCTCACAGTGGTTGGTGCAGCCGGAGACGAACAGCGTGACCCGGACGCCCTCGCCATTGGCAATATCGCAGTTTTTGATCTCACCGTAGTGCATACAATACCTCCCTGCGGTGAAACAGGGGCGGTCCACCGCCCCTGCTTTTGGATGATCCGCTGAATTTCAAGGAAAGAAAACCGTCTGGCGGTCTCTTCAACAGCCGTATTATAGCAAAGAATAAAAAGAAATGCAATCGTGGGAAACACGGGACGAACTGCGGGATTTTTTGCAAAAATAAACGAAAACTGTTGAAATCAACACGATATAAAGCAATAATCCTTTACGGGAATGATGTTACAGATCGCATTTTCCACGGGCCAGATACATGCCTGCCGGGACGGTGTCCAGCACCTTGCCGTTCTCCACGGTCTTGCGACCACGGAGCCAGACCTCCCGGATGCCGCCTGCGGTGACAAAGCCCTCGTAGGGGTTGTAGTCCACGTTGGCGACGCAGTCCTCCGCACGGATCACATGGCTGTCACCGGGATCGTAGATCACGATGTCGGCATCGCTGCCGGGGGCCAGAACGCCCTTGCGGGGATAGAGACCGTACAGCTTGGCGGGGTTCTCACTCAGCACCCGGCACATCTGGGCCAGAGAGAGCTTCTTGGCGGCCACGCCGTAGGAATAGATCAACTCGCCTCGGGTCTCTACACCGGGGAGACCGCCGGGGATCTTGGTGAAGTCCTCCCGGCCCGCGTCCTTCTGTGCCAGCGTGAAAGAGCAGTGGTCGGTGGAGATTGTCTGGATCTCGCCCCGGCGCAGGCCCCGCCACAGAACCTCCTGATTGGCCTTTTCCCGGATGGGGGGCGCGCAGATGTACCGGGCCGCCTGAGAGTAGTCGGGAGCGTAATAAACGCTTTCGTCCAGCAGAAGATACTGGGGACAGGTCTCCACATAGACCTTCTGGCCCCGCTTCCGGGCGTGCTCCACCTCCTTGAGAGCCTCCTCGTTGGTCAGGTGGACGATGACCACGGGGCAGTCCGCCGCCTGGGCGATCCGCAGAAGGCGGCTGACGGACTCGGCCTCCAGATAGGGAGGACGGGTCTCCGGATGACTGGAGGGACCCATCAGCCCGGCGGCCTTTTTCTCAGCGATCATACCGTCGATGACGCCGGCGTTCTCACAGTGGACACCGCAGATACCGCCCAGATGCCGCAGCTCCTTCAAGGCCCAGTACATATCCCGGTCACCCACCATCATGGCGGGGTAAGTCATATACATCTTAAAGGAGGACACGCCCTGGCGGAACATCTCCGGCAGCTCCGCCCGGATGGATTCGTTCCAATCGTCGATGGTCATGTGGAAGCCGTAGTCGCAGAAGGTGCGGCCGTCTGCTTTCTTATGCCAAAGATCCAGACCGTATTGCAGACTCTCCCCCTTGTTGGGGCAGGCGAAGTCGATGACGGTGGTGGTGCCGCCCTTCAGAGCCGCACGGCTGCCAGTGGTGAAATCGTCCGCCGTGGTGGTGTTGCAGACGTCCAGATCAAAGTGGGTGTGGGCGTCAATAAAGCCGGGGAACAGGAGACAGCCCTCCACATCCACCGTCCGGTCTGCCGGCGTGAGGATCAGACGGCCCACCTGCCTGACCTTTTCACCCTCCACCAGCACGTCGGCCCGCTTGGGCCCTCGGTCGGTGATGACGGTACCGCCCTTGAACAGCGTACGCATATAAAGCACCTCCAGATTAGATTCTGCCGTCAGTATAGCACGGTTTTCCGAAAAAAACCAGAGGGACAATGGGGGAGAGCTGACGGAGAATTGACCGGATAAAACATAAAAATTTACAAATAGTAGTTGCAACCAAAGGTCGATATGGTATAATTTGGACATAGTAGGGCGGAGCTCGCTTGCAAATTGTACCGCCCTAAATAAAAAGGAGGTCTTTGCGAATGAAGAAGTTCCTGTCTGTGCTGCTGGCATTGGCTATGATCTTCTCCCTGACGGTCACAGTCTCTGCGGACGAGACCAAGGGCGAGATGGACGGCTATGTAGTAGTGCTGCACACCAACGATGTGCACGGCGCTATTTCCGGCTATGCCAAGGTGGCGGCCTTGAAGAAAGCCTATGAGGCTGAGGGTGCCTATGTCCTGCTGATGGACGCCGGCGACTTCTGCCAGGGCGATCCCACGGTCAGCGTTTCTCAGGGTAAAACGGCTGTTGAACTGATGAACATGGCCGGGTATGACGTCACGACCCTTGGCAACCACGAGTTCGACTACGGCTATGACAATCTGGTGAATCTCTCCAAGGAAGCCAAGTTCCCCATTGTGGCAGCCAACGTGCTCTATCAGGGGAAGGTGGCATTCAACTCCAACCAGATCTTCACTACGCCGTCCGGCGTCAAGATCGGCGTGTTCGGTCTGGAGACCCCCGAGACCGCAACCAAGGCACACCCCGCTAAGATCAAGGGCGTGACCATTCTGGGCGACAAGTCCATGTTTGACTGCGCACAGGCGCAGGTGGACTCCCTGAAGGCGGACGGCTGCGATTACATCATCTGCCTGGGCCATCTGGGCATCGACAAGGAATCCATTGGCAACCGTTCCACGGACCTGCTGAATGTTGTGGACGGTATCGACGTATTCATTGACGGACACTCCCACTCCACCATGAAGGACATTGCCGAAGTGACCGACAAGGACGGCAAGGTCAACGGCACCCTCCTCACGTCCACCGGCACCAAGCTGGCCAGCGTTGGCGTTGTGACCATCAGCCCCAAGGGCAAGGTCACGGCTATGAGCGCTCCTACCGAGGGCATGACTGCCGAGGATAAGGACGTGGCTGCCAGAGCTGCCGCCATCAAGAAGGAGATCGACGATGACTACGGCACCGTATTCGCAAAAACCAAGGTGGAGCTGGACGGCGTGAAGGGCAATGTCCGGACCCATGAGACCAATCTGGGCGATCTCATCACCGATGCGCTGGTTTGGGGCGCAGGCAAGAACGGCACCAAGGTGGACGCGGCTGTCACCAACGGCGGCGGCATCCGGGCCACCATCAAGAAGGGCGATATTACCAAGAAGGACATCAACACCGTGCTGCCCTTCGGCAACACACTGAGCATCGTGAAGGTCACCGGCGCGGAGCTGCTGGAGGCTCTGGAGGCTTCGACCTACTGCACGCCGGATTCCATCGGCGGCTTCCCCCAGGTCAGCGGCATCGTCTACACCATTGACGGCACCAAGACCTATGACGCGGGCGATGTGTATGAAGGCTCCACCTACCACGCACCCAAGACCATCCGCCGTGTTACGATCCAGTCCGTTGGCGGCAAGGCCTTCAACCTCAGAACGGTCTACACCATCGCTACCAATGACTTCCTGGCTGCCGGCGGCGATACCTATTACGCATTCAAGACCGCTTCCGTCAACTACGATCTGGGTATCCCCATGGACGAGGTCATGATGGATTATGTTAAGACCGAGCTGAAGGGCGTTGTGTCCGCTGAGAATTACGGCGAGGCCGGTGACCGCATCACCATCATCAAGGGCCTGCCCTTTACGGATGTGAATCCTTCCGCCGCCTATTACAGCGCGGTGAAGTACTGCTATGAGAACAATATCTTCAAGGGCGTCACGGATACGATGTTCATGCCCAACAACACCATCACCCGGGGCCAGATGGTCACGGTGCTGTGGCGGATGAACGGCTCTCCCGAGCCCAAGAACGCCAATCCCTTCGGCGATGTGGCCGCTACCTCTCCCTTCGTCAAGGCCATCGCCTGGGCAGCCGAGAACAAGCTGACCAACGGCGTCACCGAGACGACCTTTGCCCCGGCACAGGCCATTTCCCGTCAGCAGTTCCTGACCATTCTGTATCGCTACGCACAGTTCATGGGCTATGATGTGTCTGTGGGCGAGGATACCAATATCCTCTCCTTCGAGGACGTGGGTGAGGTTGGCGAGTATGCCATCCCCGCGATGCAGTGGGCTGTCGGCTCCGGCGTTCTGACGGCTGAAAAGACCCTGACGCCTCGCGCTGCGGCACCTCGCTACAACGTGGCAGAGTTTCTGGCCAACTTCTGCATGAAGGTGATCCCCACTGCCGAGATGATGCCCAAGGCTGCCTGATTTTCAGACGAAAAACACACATTGATTTCCAAAAGAGCCGCAGAGATTTTATCTCTGCGGCTCTCTTTTTCGTTCCGGCGCATAGGCCGACGCTTTCCTGCGGAGACTAACGGGGAAAGTGAGGGATCGCAATGGAGAAGGACAAGGAGACAAAGGCGACGGAGGAGCGGGAAGGGAGTCAGGTGAACCAGAACGTAGTAGATTTCGGCTCCGCCATGACAAAAACCGCCCACGGAACCGTTTATACGCTGGCCATCATCGGACAGATCGAGGGGCACACGGCGGCACCCAACGGTACGAAAACCACCCAGTATGAGCATATGCTGCCTCTGCTGGCGAAGCTGGAGGAGAGCCGGGAGGTAGACGGTATTTTATTTCTGCTGAACACCGTGGGCGGTGATGTGGAGGCGGGACTGGCCATCGCGGAGCTGATCGCCGGACTGACCAAGCCCACGGCGGCCATCGTTTTAGGGGGCAGCCATTCCATTGGCGTCCCATTGGCGGTGGCGGCCCAGCGGAGCTTTGCGGTGCCCTCCGCCGCCATGACCATCCATCCCGTGCGGATGAGCGGAACAGTCATCGCTGCGCCCCAGACCTACAACTATTTTCAGCGGCTTCAGGAGCGGATCGTGGCCTTTGTGGCGGGACACAGCCGGATCTCGGCGGAGAAGTTTCAGGCCCTCATGCTGGCAAAGGATGACATGGCGGCGGATGTGGGCAGCGTGATCTACGGTGAGGAGGCGGTGCATCTGGGGATCATCGACCAGCTGGGCGGATTGCGGGAAGGATTGGACTGGCTCTATCGGAAAATGAACGAAACGAGGGGGTGACACCCCTCGTTTTCCTATTGAAATAAGTGCGCTTTTCTGGTATAGTATCTTAGTTAAAGTATGTTTAAAGTATATGGGTGTAGATCGAGGTGAGACATAGATGTACTTAAAAGCACTGGAGGTGCAGGGCTTCAAATCCTTCCCTGATAAGACGGTCCTGAACTTCGGTGAGGATATTACGGCCATCGTGGGGCCTAACGGCTCCGGCAAGTCCAACATTTCCGACGCCATCCGCTGGGTCATGGGCGAGCAGTCCAGCAAGGCCCTCCGGGGCGGCAAAATGGAGGACGTGATCTTCGGCGGCACGGAAAAACGCGCCCCGGTGGGCTTTGCTCAGGTGACGCTGGTGCTGGACAACACCGGTCATCTGTTCCCATCTATGGACGAGTCTGAGGTGGCCGTCACCCGGCGGTATTACCGCAGCGGAGAGAGCGAGTATTACATCAACCGTCAGTCCGTCCGACTGAAGGACATGACGGAGCTGTTTATGGACACCGGCATGGGCCGGGAGGGTTATTCCATCGTAGGTCAGGGCCGGGTGGATGAGATCCTCTCCACCAAGAGCACGGACCGCCGGGAGATCTTCGAGGAGGCGGCAGGTATTTCCAAGTACCGCCACCGGAAGGAAGAAGCGGAGCGGAAGCTGGAACGCACAGAGGAAAATCTGGTGCGGATTAACGATAAGATCGCGGAGCTGGAGCTTCAGGTAGAGCCGCTGCGGATGCAGGCGGAGACAGCGAAAAAGTATCTGGTCCTCCGGGACGAGATGCGCCTGTTGGAGATCTCCCTGTGGCTGGAAAATCTGGAAGCGCTGAAGGCAAACGCCCGGAAGCTGGAGATCGACCTGCGGAACGCGGAACAGGAACGGGACGAGGCCCGGTCCCGCATGGACGCACTGTTCGCGGAAAACGAGCAGTTTGGCCAGCGGATGCAGGAAAAGGACATGGAGGCGGAGGGTCTGCGGACTGAAGCCGCCCAGCTGGACGCCCGGACAGCGGAGCAGGATTCCGCCGTGGCGGTGCTGGAAAGCACCATCAGCCATCTGACGGAGAATATTGAACGAGCAAAAAGCGAATTGGAAGAATCAGAGAGCCGCACCGGGGGCTATGAGGTCCAGGCAGCGGAACAGGACGCCCAAGCGACAGAGTTGGAGCAGCAGGCCGCCGCGCTGAATGCGGAACTGGACAAGCTGCTGGCTCAGGCTCAGGCGGCGTCAGAGCAGGCGGGAGGCGCCGCCGCGGAGGCAGAGGCTTTCCGAGGTAAAGAGGCCATCGCCATTGCCGCTGCCGCAGATGCCCGTGCGGAGGCCGCCGCCATCCGGGCGGAGACGGAGCAGATCAGATCCCGCCGCATGGCGGCGCTGGCGGATAAGGAGACCGCGGAGCGTCAGTTAGAGGAACAGGGGCGGGAGGCAAAAGCTAACCGCCGGGCCTTGGAGGACGCACAAGAGGATGCGGAGGCTGCCGCCAACATCATCAGCGGACATACCCTGCGGATGGAGGAGCGGAAGAAGAAGGCCGACGCCGCTGCCGAAGCCAGAGTGAAGCTCACCATGGATGTGGGCGCGCTGGATAACCGCATCCGTCTGCTGACGGAAATGGAAAAGGACTACGAGGGCTTCAACAAGGCTGTCAAGCTGGTCTGTCAGGCCCAGAACAACCTCCGGGGCATCCACGGCCCGGTGGCGGGTCTGATGAAGACCGACGGCAAGTATTCCCTTGCCATAGAGATCGCTTTGGGTGCCGGTTTGCAGAACATCGTAGTGGACCGGGAGGAGGACGCCAAGAGCGCCATCGCCTTCCTGAAGCAGCGGGAGGGCGGCCGTGCCACCTTCCTGCCCCTCACCGCCATCCGGGGAGAGGAACTCCGGGAGCGGGGCGTGGAGAACGAGTTCGGTTTTGTGGGCGTGGCGTCCCGGTTGGTGCGCTTCGACCCTAAGTATACGCAAATTTTTAACAGCCTTCTGGGAAAAACGGTGATTGCGGAGGATCTGGATTGCGGCATTGCCATGGCCCGGAAGTACCGCAACGCCTTTCGCATCGTGACGCTGGACGGACAGGTCATCAACCGGGGCGGCTCCATGACCGGCGGCTCCACCAGCCGCAGCGCCGGTGTGCTGAGCCGGGCGGCGGAACTGGAACGGCTGAATGGCCGGGCATCGGAGATGCACCGGAAATTGGAGGAGGCCAAGGCCGCGGAGGAAGCCTCCCGCCGGGAGCTGGACGCGGCTCAGTACGAGCTGACCACCGCCGAGACCCAGCGCCGCGCCGCCGAGGACGAGGTCCTGCGGCTGCAGGGCGTGAAGAATCAGTTTGATATGCTGCTTTCCAATTTGCGGGAAAGCGTGGAAAATCTCGCCGGTGAGATCGAGGCCATCGACGGCCGTATTCAGGAAAACGAGGCCCGAAACGCGGCGGCAGAGCAGACCGTGGCGGACCGGGAAGGTGAGGCGGCAAGCTGCCGCGTCCAGGCGGAGGCCATCCTCTCCGGGCAGAGCGAGCTGCTGGCCCAGTCCGGGCAACTGTCTGAGGCTATCGCCGCCCACAAGGCGGAGCTGGCCGCCATCGACGCCAACCGGGAGGGGGCGCTGCGCCGTGCCGCCGATCTGCGAACGCTGGCAGCGGAGCTGTCCGGTGACCGAAGCCAGAAGGAAGCGGCCTTGGCCCAGTATCAGCGGCAGATTGAGGCGGCTCAGACCGAGATCGGCCAGCGGAGAGCGGAACAGGCACAGCTGAAGGCACAGAGCGCCGTGATCTCGGAGCGGCTGGCGGGGATCAGTCAGGAAAAGATCGCACTGGAGGCGGAACGCACCGCCAAGAGCCGCGCCGGTCAGGAGATGAACGAAACGCTCCTGAATCTGGAACGGGCCGCCAGCAAACTGGAAACGAAGCTGACCACCTCCGCCATGGAGGAAAAGCAGATCTTGGACAAGCTGTGGGAGACCTACGAGCTGAACCATTCTGACGCCCAGGCCCAGCGGATCGAGCTGGAAAGCGTACCCAAGGCGTCCCGCCGGGTAGCGGAGCTGAAGCGGGAGATCAACGGTCTCGGCACCATCAACGTAGGCGCCATCGACGAGTTTGAGCGGGTCAACGGACGGTATACGTATCTGACAGATCAGCGGAATGACGTGGAAAAGGCCAAGGGCGAGCTGACCGGCATCATCGGGGAGATCACCTCCCAGATGACTGACATTTTCGGCCAGCAGTTCAAATTGCTCAGCGAAAGCTTTGAGCAGACCTTTGTGGAGCTGTTCGGCGGCGGTCAGGCCAAGCTGGAACTGGAGGACCCAGAGCACATTCTGGACTGCGGCATCGAGATCAAGGCCCAGCCCCCCGGTAAGGCCCTGAAAACCATTTCGCTGCTCTCCGGCGGCGAGAAGGCGTTCGTGGCCATTGCGTTATATTTCGCCATTTTGAAGGTGCACCCCACCCCGTTCTGCATTATGGACGAGATCGAGGCGGCGCTGGACGAGGCCAACGTGGTTCGCACGGCCCGCTATATGCGGACGCTGGCGGATAAGACCCAGTTCATCGTCATCACCCACCGCCGGGGCACCATGGAGGCCGCCGACGTGCTGTATGGCGTCACCATGCAGGAGCAGGGGGTCAGTAAGATCTTGACCATCAATCTGAATGATATGGCGAAGGAATTGGAGATTCAATAGTTTCTCTGCTCCCGCAGAGACTGTGGTCCACAGAGGATGCACCCCCATTTTCTTTTTGAGACATCAAAAAGAAAATGCGCCGTGCACGGTGTAAAAGAAAAAATGTCAGGGATGAGTTGACCGTCGAAGCGGCCAACTCACCCATACGAAGGAGCAGTCGGTACGGACTGCCGCCAAAATCCGGAAACCTTCTGCCGGCTGCGCTGAAAGTCCGCAAAGAGCCGAGTGCTTCCCCACATTTGAAAGCAGGGCATTTACCGGGCTGCAAACCTGAAAGACTTTCTGCAACAGTCCCGTGCGTTCCGCTTCGCTACGCACTACCTGGTGCTACATGCGAGCGGCAGCGGAAAGAGGGGCAGAGAGTGTCTTGTTTGGAACACCGGTATGCGGCGGACTTTCTGGTGCGGGGACGTACTGATTTGAGATTTGAGTATAGCGCAGCCGGTAGGAGATTTCCAAATTTGGTCGGCAGTGCGTGACGGGCAGCCCCCGTTTCGGGTGATTTGACACAGAGGTGTCAAATCATCCCTCAGCGTCTTTTCTTTTGACCATGAATGGCCGTTTTCTTTTCCGCAAGAGGAAAAGAAAATGGGGATTCAATCTTGCATGGTATCACCATGCCTTCCAGAGCCGCAAAGCGGCACCTTGCTGCATCCCTGCGGCGGTTCGCCACATCCCTCCGTAGGAGCATGAAATGAAGGTTCAAAAAATGCGGGAAACCGCATGAAAAAAGGAGTTTACAATGGGCTTTTTTGACAAGCTGAAAAAAATCACCAGCAATCTGTTCTCTGGGTTTACGGAGGCGGACGAGGACTTTTTTGAAGAATTGGAGGAAACCCTCATCATGGCAGATCTTGGCGTGGACGCTGCCACGGACGCCGTGGAGAAGCTGCGCACCAAGGTTCGCAAGGAGCACCTGCAAAGCCAGGAGGCCGTCCGGGAGGGCCTGCGGGAGATCCTGATGGCAGAGATGGAGGTGGGAGACACCGCAATGAAGCTGGACACGAAGCCCAGCGTCTGCATCTTCATCGGCGTCAACGGTGTGGGCAAGACCACCTCCATCGGAAAGATCGCCGCCAGCCTGAAAAAGCAGGGCAAACGGGTGATGCTGTGCGCCGCCGATACCTTCCGCGCCGCCGCCGCCGACCAGCTGGAGATCTGGGCAGAGCGGGCCGGATGCGAGATCGTCCGGCAGTACGAGGGCGCGGACCCCGGCGCCGTACTGTTCGACGCACTTCAGGCTGCTAAGGCCCGAAACGTGGATGTGGTGCTGTGCGACACCGCCGGACGGCTCCACAACAAGGCAAATCTGATGGCGGAGCTGGCAAAGCTGTCCAAGATCATCGACCGGGAGTGTCCCGGATGCGACCGGGAGACGCTGCTGGTGCTGGACGCCACTACCGGCCAGAACGGCCTGATCCAGGCCCGGACCTTCAAGGAGACGGCGGGACTGACGGGCATCGTCCTGACCAAGCTGGACGGTACTGCCAAGGGCGGCATCGTCATCGCCATCGCCCGGGAGCTGGGCGTACCTGTGAAGTTCGCCGGAGTGGGCGAGGGCATCGACGATCTGAAACCTTTCGATGCCCGCTCCTATGTGGAGGCAATTATCTGACAGCGTGAAGGGGTTTTGATCTACTTCACGGGAATTTTGAAATGAGGAATGACTATGACCAGACAGGATGGACGGGCGTATGACGAACTGCGCCCCATTAAGATCACCACGGATTTTGTGAAGTTCCCGGAGGGAAGCTGCCTCATCGAGTGCGGCGATACCAAGGTGCTCTGCTGCGCCAGCATTGAAGAAAAGACCCCGCCCCATGTGGCAGAGGGCGAGGGCTGGGTCACGGCGGAGTATTCCATGCTGCCCAGGGCCAACCGGGAGCGGAGCAAGCGGGACATCTCCAAGCTGAAGCTCAGCCCCCGCAGCGCTGAGATCCAGCGGCTGGTGGGCCGCAGCCTGCGGGCAGCGGTGGATATGAAGGCACTGGGCGAGCGGACCATCAACATCGACTGCGACGTACTTCAGGGCGACGGCGGCACCCGCACCGCTTCTGTCACCGGCGGCTTTGTGGCGCTGGCGCTGGCCTGCCGAAAGCTGGTGGAGGAGGGGTATTTAGGTGCTACGCCCATCCGCCACTTCGTCACCGGCGTATCCGCCGGTATTGTGGACGAGCAGGCGCTGTTGGACCTCCAGTACAGCGAGGACAGCCGGGCTCAGGTGGACCTGAACTGCGTGATGAACGAGCTGGGCGAGATCATTGAGTTACAAGGCACCGGCGAGGGCCGCGCCTTCACCCTGACGGAGCAGCAGGAACTGGTGCGGCTGTGCGCCAAGGGCAACCGGGAACTGCTGAAAATTCAGAAGGAAGCGCTGGGAGGAGCACTGTGATGAAATTTGTATTAGCGACCCATAATCCCAATAAGATCCGGGAAATGAGGGCCATTCTGGGCCAGTTCGGTGTGGAGGTAGTAAGTCCCAAGGAACTGGGGATTACTGTGGACGTGGAGGAGACCGGGAGCACCTTCGCAGAGAATGCCATGCTGAAGGCCAAGGCCATCTGCGAGCTGGCGAAGCTGCCCGCCATCGCTGACGATTCCGGCCTGTGCGTGGACGCCCTCAACGGCGGCCCCGGTGTGTACTCCGCCCGGTACGGCGGCGAGGGGCTGGATGACAGGGGACGGTATATGCTGCTGCTGCAAACTATGCGGGGGCAGACCACCCGTGCGGCTCATTTTACCTGCGCCATTGCCTGTGCCTTCCCCAATGGGGATACCATCACCGCCGAGGGGCAGGCTCCCGGCACCATCGCTTTTGCCCCCATGGGGGAGGGCGGTTTCGGCTATGACCCCGTATTCTTCGTGCCTGACAAGGCAAAGACCTTTGCACAGCTGACCCAAGAGGAAAAGGCGGAGATCTCCCACCGGGGCAAAGCCCTCCGGGAATTTACCGCGAAATTGGAAACTTATTTGAAGAAATAACCGTCTAAACAGCAGAACCATTCAAAAAAGGAGGAGCTGCCCTATGAAAGAGACAGGCGTGTGCCCCAAGTGCGGAGGGAGCAAAGTCCTGAAAGTGGACCCTATGCGCTGCAACGCGTTTCCCATTGGCTTTACCAGCTTGGCGAAGCTGGAACGGTGGTTCTGCGGCAGCTGCGGATTCACCGAAGAATGGATTCAGGAAGCGGATTTGGAAAAGGCGGTCAAATTCTGGGGGGAAACGCCCCAGTGAAAGGAGCCACGGATGAAGAAGACAAACGTATGCCCCAAGTGTGGGGGAACAGACATCGTAAAGGTGCCGGGAACGGCTTCTGGAAGCGGGCGTTACTGCTACAATGAAGTGCGGCCTATTCATGGTCGCGGCTCCGGTAGACCGCTTCGTCTGCTGTACCTGCGGCTACTCCGAGGAATGGTTGCGGAAGAGCAACTTGGACGATATAAAAGAACGTTGGGCCAAGAAGCCCAAATGAAAGGAACTTTATGGAACTGACAAGCAAACAGAGAGCCCAGCTGCGAGGGCTGGCCAACACCATCGACACCATCATCCACATCGGCAAGGATGGCATCGGGGAGAACCTCGTCAAGCAGACCGACGATGCGCTGGAGGCCCGGGAACTCATCAAGGGCCGGGTTTTGGAGAACAATATCGAGTATGACGCTCGTCTCGCAGCGCAGGAGCTGGCAAAGGCCACCCGCAGCGAGGTGGTGCAGGTGATCGGCACCAAGTTCGTGCTGTACCGGGAGAGCCACAGCAAGCCCAGAGAGAAGCGTATCCAGCTGGTGAAGCCGTCAAAAAAGCGGCAGGCGTAAGCGGGATCGCGTTGAAACAGGAGATGGAATTTTCTTGAAAATCGGTATTTACGGAGGAACCTTCAATCCGCCCCATCTGGGGCATCTGACGGCGGCGGCGGCCGTGATCGCCACGCTGAAACTGGACAAGCTGCTGCTGATCCCCGCCAGCATCCCGCCCCACAAGGATCTGCCCGCAGGCAGCGCCACGGCGGAGCAGCGGCTGGAAATGACCCGCATGGCGGGGGAACATCTGGGCCTTGGGAGCAAGGTGGAAACGCTGGATATGGAGGTGCGCCGGGCGGGAAAGAGCTTTACCTCCGACACGCTGGCGGAGCTGAAAGCGCAATTCCCGGAGGATGAATTGTGGCTGCTGATGGGGACGGATATGTTCCTCAGCTTTGAAACGTGGCATGAGTCGGAGAAGATCGCGTCCCTTGCGGGGATCGCCGCCTTCGGCCGGACAAAGGCGGACATGGAACCGCAGTTTTCCGCCCAGCGGGACAAGCTGTACCGTCTCTACCCGGACGCCCGGATCTTTACCCTGACGGTCCCCGGCGTCATCGACATTTCCTCCACGGAGCTGCGGGAGCAACTGGCATCCGGGACGGGGGAGAACCTGCTGCCGCCGGCGGTGTACGGTTATATCCTGCGAAACCATTTGTACGGAACGGATGTAAACCTGAAAAGCTTGACGCTTTCTCAGCTGCGTCCGGTGGCCCTCAGCTATCTGAAGTACAAGCGCATCCCCCATGTGCTGGGGACGGAGCAGGAGGCCATCCGCCTGGCGGAGCGGTACGGCGGGGACGTGGAAAAGGCCCGGGTGGCGGCCCTGCTCCATGACTGCACAAAGAAGCTGGATATGCCGGAGCAACTGGCCCTGTGCCGTCAGTACGGCATCGAGCTGGACGAGCTGGAGCAGAAGGCGCTGAAGCTGCTTCACGCTAAGACCGGCGCGGCCATCGCCCGGGAGGTGTTCGGCGTGGACGATGAGATCTACCGGGCGATCTGGTGGCACACCACCGGCCACGCGGACATGACGCTGCTGGAAAAGATCATCTATCTGGCGGATTATATTGAGCCCTCCCGGGATTTTCCCGGTGTAAACGATTTACGGGCATGTGTGTATGAGAATCTGGATCGCGGGATGTTGATGGGACTGGAAATGACCATCGACGAGATGACGGAAATGGGAAATCCCGTCCACCACGCTACAATGGAGGCGCGGGACTGGCTGAAAGGAAAGAGATAAACCCATGGCAGAAAATGTTGGAAAGCGTTTAGAACAGAAGGAATCCAAACAGAAGAAAGCAAAGAAGCCCAGCCGACTGACAAAGGGGCAGAAGTGGCTGCTGGCGGTGGCCATCGTATTGGCGGTGGTGCTGGTGGCCGTGGTGGCACTGGACGGCTTGTTCGTCAAGCCGGACCTGCCGGGAAACGGCTCCAACGCAGACGGCACCCAGGCGGGGGACGGCATCGACTACGGCGACGGCGTCCAGCCCCGTGTCAGCGGGGAGCGGAAGAGCCAGGATTACTACACGGTACTGATCCTGGGCCGGGACACGGGCGGCGGCGGCAACACGGACACTATGCTGCTGGCCAGCTATGATATCACCAACCAGAAGGCCACCGTCATGTCCATTCCGCGGGATACCATGGTCAACGTTCCGTGGGACATCAAGCGGATCAATTCCGTTTATAATTATTACGGCGGCGGGGAGAAGGGCATCAAGGCCCTCTATAAAGAAATCTCTCAGCTGGTGGGCTTCGAGCCGGACTATCAGGTGATTGTGGAGTGGGAAGCCGTGGGCAAGATCGTGGACGCCATGGGTGGCGTTTACTTCGATGTGCCTCGGGACATGAACTATGAGGATCCCTATCAGGATCTTTCCATCCACCAGAGCAAGGGCTACCGGCTGCTCAGCGGCGACGATGCCATGCAGGTACTCCGTTACCGCCATGACAACCGCAAAAACGGCAAGATGCTGGGCTATCCCGACGGCGATCTGGGCCGCATCAAGACCCAGCAGGGGCTGCTGAAGGCCATGATCGAGCAGCTGATGAGCCTGAAAAACATCACCAAGGTCAACGAGTTTATCAAGGTGTTCAATGAGAACGTGGAGACGGACCTGTCCCTCCAGAATATGCTGTGGTTCGCCAAGCAGGCATTCCTGGGGAACAGCAGCGGCGCCAAGCTGGATACCGCCCAGGTGAACTTTGTGACCATGCCCAACACCAACGTCTCCTGCTGGAGCCGGGTGTATCACAGCTACCAGTCCTATGTGACGCCCAACGCCCAGGAACTGCTGGAGCTGGTGAACAACGAGCTGAGCCCCTTTGTGGAACCCTCCACCATGAGCGACCTGGACATCATGTCCGTCAATAAGGACGGCTCCGTCAGCTCCACCACCGGCCATGTGGAGGACAGCAAGGCCGCCGTGCCGCCGACTCTGATGGGCAGCGGCAAGAAGGATGAGCCGGAAAAGGACTCTATCACCGACGAAAACGGCAACCTGATCGACCCGGACACCGGGGAGATCGTGTCACCGCCGGAGGAGACAGAGCCGGGAACGGAGACGCCGTCTGAAACACCGTCTGAACCCACGCCGGAGACCCCGGCCACACCGGAAACGCCGGGGACGGGGACGGAGACCACAGACCCCTCTGGCTCCACCGGGGGAGAGACGGGCACTGGCAGTCCGGAGACACCGGACCAGCCGGAAGATCCCGGCATCATCGTGGTGCCGCCGGAGGAACCTGCAACGCCCGATGCGAATCAGGGATTGGACCCTGTGACCGGAGAACCGCTGCCGATGGGCGGCTAAGACATTCAGAAAGGATTTTAAAAGTATGATGACACCGAAGGAACTGGCCATTCTGGCCGCCAAGGCCCTGGACGAGAAGAAGGGCAAGGAGATCTCCGCCATTGAGATCACCGACATTACGACCCTGGCGGATTATTTCGTCATTGCCACCGGCAGCTCCAACACCCAGATCAACGCTCTGTGCGGCTCTGTGGAGAAGCTGCTGGAGGAGCAGGCGGGGGAGAAGCCCCTGCGCCGGGAGGGCTACCGGGACGGTACCTGGGTGCTGCTGGATTACGGCTGCATCTGCGTCCATGTGTTCAGCGCCGAGGCCCGGAGCTTCTATGATCTGGAGCGCCTGTGGGCCGACGGCAAGCCCTTGGACCTCACCGGCGTTCTGACCCAGGACTGAGCCTGTTCAGGCGCAAAAACAGGCCGCGCAACGGAAAGTTGCGCCATATTTGGTGGCCGCAACCGCCTTTGTCTGGTAGCATGACGGCATCAGATCCATGGTGCTGAAAGCGGTACCGGAGAGCAAAGGAGGATATCAATATGTCAATATCACTTATTTTACTGTTGGTGGTCACACTGGTGCGGCTGGCGATCTTCGCGTTTGTAATCTACGCCGCCGTGCAGGGGGTCAAGGCTCTGCGGAAGTACAACCGCTCCGGGGAGGTCCGAAAGGAGAAGGCGGAGACCCGCCGCTCGCTGGGGGAGGTCTTGAAGGAGCACCGGGTCCGGTGCAAGATGACCCAGGAGTTCGTGGCGGAATCCTTGGGCGTCAGCCGTCAGGCGGTGAGCAAGTGGGAAACCGGAACGGCGGACCCCAGCACCTCCAATCTGCTGGCGCTGGCGAAGCTGTTCGGTGTATCCGCGGAGGAGCTGCTGCGGCAGGTGGACCGGACGGACGCGGAAGAAAACTGAATCGAACGGCGGCCCGCAAGGGCCGCCGCTCTTTTGCATCCGCAGGGGCGCCGGGGTTTGACCCTTGTATTTTTATGGAAAAACTGCTATAATAACTTGAATCTGGAGCATTCTGCCCAGACGGTGAGAATCTGACTTCATTGGAGCGTTTTATGCTGCATTATCTGCAAAATCTGTTTCAGGCGCTGGATGTTTCCTCGCTGACTGACGCGGTGCTCCGTGTAGCGGCGGTGTTCCTCTGCCTGACGGTCCACGAGACCTGCCACGGGCTGGCGGCGCTGGCGCTGGGAGACCCCACGGCGAAGTCCATGCACCGGCTGTCCCTGAATCCGCTGCACCACATCGACTGGCTGGGTCTGGCGCTGATGTTTACGGTGGGCTTCGGCTGGGCCAAGCCCGTGCCGGTGAATCCCAATTATTTCCGCAAGCCCAAGCAGGGCATGGCGGTCACGGCGCTGGCGGGGCCGGTGTCCAATCTGCTTTTGGCGGTCCTTTTTCTGGGGATCGGAAAGGTGATCTACCTGTACGCGCCGTACAGCGCGGGCATAAATGTTTTCTTTGAGTGGTGCCTGTTTACGGTGGCCCCCATGTCCGTTGGTATGGGGCTTTTCAACCTGATTCCCATTCCGCCGCTGGACGGGTCCAAGGTACTGGCGATGTTTTTGCCCAACAGCGCCTACGGTCAGCTGATGCGCTACGAGCGGTACGGTATTCTGGTTCTGCTGGCGCTGAGCTGGCTGGGCCTTGGCGGAAATTTTCTTGGAGACGCGATCTACGGCGTGTACGAAGCGCTGTTTCATATCTTTTTTGCTTGAGGTGTCCTGATTTTGGAAAGTCCTGTATTCAAACTGGAAAAGGTGGTCCACTCCCGGTCTGAGGAGATGCAGGATTTTGAGGGTCCGCTGGATCTGATCCTGTTCCTTTTGGGGAAGAATAAGCTGGAGATCCAGGATATCTCCATCTCGTTGATCTGCGGCCAGTATATCGCGTGGCTGGAGGACCGGCAGCGGATGGACTTGGAGGTGGCCAGCGAATTCGTCATCATGGCGTCCCATCTGGTGTATCTCAAGACCCGGATGCTGCTGTCCATTGAGGATGACGAGGCCAAAAGCGAGATGGACGCGCTGCTTCAATCCTTGGAGGAACGGCGGCGCAGCGAAAATTACGTCCGGGTGAAGGCACTGGCCCAGCGGTTGGCGCCTATGGGAGAATTCGGCCGGAACATCGTGACCCGGAACCCGGAGCCGGTGAAGCGGGGCAAGGTGTTTGAATACAGCCATCAGCCGGCGGATCTGGTGCTGGCCATGGCGGAGATCCAGAACCGGGCTGAACGGAAACTGCCGCCGCCGCGGGCCGCCTTCCGGGAGATCGTGCAGCATGAGCCGTATCCCGTGGAGAGCAAGGCGAGAGACATTCTGCAAAAACTGAAGGAGGGCGGTATCACCCGCTTTTTGCTGTTGTTCCGGGGCAGCCGGAGCCGCAGTGAGGTGGTGGCCACCTTTTTGGCGGTGCTGGAGCTGTGCAAGGCGCGTGTACTGCATCTGGCAGGCTCCGAGACAGACTGTATCGTCCGGCAGGAGTGCGATGACGTGCCTGAGAATCTGACGTTTTAAGGAGAACCGTGGCTGACATGGATAGAAAGGAACTTGAATCCGCGCTGGAGGCGATCCTGTTCGCCTCCGGGGAACCGGTGCAGGTGGATCGGATCTGCGTGGCACTGGATATTGACCGGCCTACGGTGGAACAGCTGCTTCAAAAACTGATGGACTACTACGCTTACGAGCGCCGGGGCATCCGGCTTTTGAAAATCGATGACAGCTGGCAGCTTTGTTCCGCACCGGACTACGCGGAGACCATCCGTAAGGCATTTGAGATCCGCAAGCCGGCCAAGCTCAGCCAGCCCGCGCTGGAGGTTTTGACCATTATTGCCTACTACCAGCCTACCACACGGGCCTATGTGGATCAGATCCGGGGCGTGGACAGCTCCTATACCGTGGGACTGCTGCTGGACCGGGGACTGATCGAGGAATGTGGTCGGTTACAGGTACCAGGGCGGCCCCGGCAGTACCGCACCACCAAGCAGTTCCTGCGGGCGTTCCATCTGTCCAGCCTGAAGGATCTGTCGGAGCTGCCGGACGATATCGGCGAGGATGGGCAGATGCGGCTGAACGAAGCCGGTGAGGTGGTAGATCCCATGGGGGACACGGAAGCGCCGGTACAGACCGACGCCGGGGAACCTGCGGAAGTGTAAAAGCTTGGAGAGGGGGCAGCGGCTGTGATCGGATGGTGGATCTTGGGCATCCTGTTGTTGGTGATTCTGCTGCTGTGCCTGACGCGGGTGGGCGTGTTGATCCGGTTCGGCGAGGAGCTGACGGTCAGCGCCCGGTTTGGTTTTTTGAAATTTCAGGTGCTTCCGGAAAAGAAAAAACCGCCGAAAGACGAAAAAAAACCGGAAGAAGCGCAGAAAAAGCAGACGCAAAAGCAGGAGAAGCCGAAGAAGGCGTTCCCGAAGCCAACGCTCAGTGACATCCGGGACGCATGGAAGGCCCTGTGGCCGCCGCTGAAAAAGGCGCTGCGCCGTACCCGCCGGGGCATACGGATCGATCCGCTGGATGTGTCCGTTATTTTAGGGGGACAGGCGGAACCTGCGGACGCCGCGCAGTTATACGGCGAGCTGCACGGGGCCGTCTGGACCGGGATGCCGGTGCTGGAACAGCTGCTGGTAATCCCCCGGCCGCATATCCACCTGGATGTTGATTTTACCGCGGAGGAGACAAAAATCCTGGGAAGCGTCGGGTTTTCCGCCCGGATCGGTACGCTGCTGCGGATCGGCATGACCGTGGCGATTCCCGGATTGCGGTGGCTTCTGGCCTATATGAAGAAGAAAAAACAAGCACCAGTCGGAAAGGATGAATCGAATGGACATGGAAAAGAAAAGCCCGCTGCGTGATGTGATGAATTCCACGATGGAGAAGGTTCGGGAGATGGTGGACGCCAACAATATTGTAGGCGCGCCCATCACCACGCCGGACGGTGTGACCTTGATCCCCATTTCCAGAGTCAGCTTCGGCTTCGGCAGCGGCGGCGGGGATTACGGCAAGCCGGGCCAGAACAATTTCGGCGGTGGCGGCGGCGCCGGTGTGAAGATCGACCCGGTGGCCTTTCTGGTTATCAAGGACGGAACCACCCGCGTGATGCCCGTAGCGGTGCCGCCGGTGTCCACCGTGGACCGTATTGTGGATATGGCACCGGATATTGTAGACAAGATCGGAAAATTTTTCGATAAAAAAGACGGGGACGAAACGGTTTGATCTGGGTATACTAAAGGCATCTCAGCTTTGGAGCGTGATGCCTTTTGACCCGGCGGTTTCTTTGCTGCACCCTTGCGGCGCTGTGTCTGTATAGTATATTCCCTTGTCGAATTTTGGCGGTGGAGACCTCTGCTGCCTCTGCGATTTTAATGGACGCGGACAGCGGCCGGGTGCTCTATGAGCGGAACGCGGACCGGAAAATGCTCATCGCCAGCACCACCAAGATCCTGACAGCACTGGTGGCCATCGAGGAGGGAAATCTCCATGACAGCGTGAAGGTCAGCCGGGAGGCGGCATATACGGAAGGCTCCGCCATGTACCTTACGGAGGGGGAGACCCTGACGCTGGAAACGCTGTTATACGGGGTGCTGCTGTGCTCCGGAAACGATGCGGCGGTGGCGGTGGCCCAGCATGTGGGCGGCAGCGTCAAGGGCTTTGTAGCCCTGATGAACGAAAAGGCCCAGGAACTGGGGATGGAGCATTCCTCCTTCGCCAACCCCAACGGTCTGGATGACGAGCAGCACTATTCCACTGCACGGGACATGGCGAAGCTGGCCCGGGCCGCGCTGGAAAACGAGACCCTGATGCGGATCGCCTCCACCCGGTCGGTCACCATCGGGGGACGGACCATGACGAACCACAACAAGCTGCTGCATTATGTAGATGGCTGTCTGGGCCTGAAAACGGGATATACGAAGGCGGCGGGCCGGACGCTGGTGAGCTGTGCGGAGAAAAATGGCCAGCGGCTCATCGCCGTGACCTTGCAGGACGGCAATGACTGGGCAGACCATCAAGCGCTGTATGAATACGGCTTTTCCGCCTACCCCGCCCGGACCTGTGCCGTCCGGGGACAGGCTTTGACGCAGGCATCCGTCAGCGGCGGCGTCAGCCCCACAGTGCCGCTGATCGCGGGAGCGGGCTTTTGCTACCCAGCGGCGGAAACGGAACGGCTGACCACGCGGATCTGCTTGGACGAGCCGCTGCGGGCGCCGGTCTCCGCCGGAAAAACCGTGGGGGCGGCGGTGTTCTGCCTGAATGGAACAGAGATTGGCCGGGTGCCGCTGGTGGCAGGACGGACGATGATGCCCAAGGTGTCCTCCGCTTTGGCCGGACTGAAATTGGAATTGAAGGATGAATGACCCGCCGTAAGACGGGATCAGGGATCAGAATGAAAGAACGATTGCAAAAATTGTTGTCTGCTGCCGGAGTCTGTTCCCGCCGGGCAGCAGAGGGGTATATCACCACAGGGCGGGTCACCGTCAACGGAGAGACCGCCCTGTTGGGCCAGCAGGCCGACCCGGAGACGGATGATATCCGGGTGGACGGCGTTCCTCTGGGACGGGAACCGGAGGCAGTGTACCTGATGCTGAATAAGCCCAGAGGTTATGTGACCACCGTGTCTGACGAGCAGGGCCGGAAAACGGTGATGGACCTGCTGACCGGCGTTTCCACAAGGGTCTATCCCGTGGGCCGGCTGGATCGGGATTCGGAGGGGCTGCTTCTGCTGACCAATGACGGAGCCCTGACCCACCGGCTGCTGCACCCCAGCCATGAGGTATCCAAGGAGTATCGGGTGACGGTGTCCGGGCCTGTGGAACACGCGGCAGAACGGCTGAGCCGCATCCGGGACGTGGTGGGTCTGCCCATCCGCCCCGCGGAGGTACGTGAACTGAGCCGGAAGGGAAACCGGGCAGAGCTGAGTGTGATCATCCACGAGGGACGGAACCGTCAGATCCGGCGGATGTGCGCACAGTGCGAGCTGGAGGTCCTGCGGCTCCAGCGGGTGCGGGAGCATTGTCTGGAGCTTGGGGCGCTGCCGCTGGGGCAGTGGCGGTACTTAACGGCGGAGGAGATCGCCGGACTGGAAGAGGAATGACCGCTTTCCGAAGAAAGCGCCAGGTTTTGCAGCCTCCTTGAAATAGCCGCATTGCGGCTATTTTTTATGAAAAACGCAGGGGAAAAAGGGAAGAAATCAGTTTCAATCCGGCGGAAAGTATGGTAGAATAGGCCCCGGAATCAAACGCGGCGTTGTGTGCCGCCGGAGGAAGAAAATCATGGCAAAAAGTGTGTTACATACGATCGAGGACAACCTTTCCACCTTTTCAAAGGGGCAAAAACGAATTGGACGCTATATCCTGGACCATTATGACCAGGCGGCGTTCATGACGGCCAGCAAGCTGGGAAAGCTGACGGAGGTCAGCGAATCCACGGTGGTCCGCTTTGCCGCGGAGCTGGGCTTTGACGGCTATCCCGCCATGCAGAAGGCATTACAGGAGATGGCCCGGAACCGTCTGACCTCGACACAACGGATTCAGGCGGCAGAGAATATCTATGACCGGGACGTGCTCAGCAGCGTATTGCAGGCGGATATTGAAAATCTACGGCAGATCTCCATGGACGAGGACCGGGACACCTTTCAGACGGCTGTGGAGAAGATCGTCCACGCACGGCATATCTATATTTTGGGCGCGCGGTCCTCTACCCATCTGGCGGGCTACCTGTATTTTTACATGCAGATAATCTTTGAAAACGTGACGCTGGTGCAGGCCAGCGCCGCCGGTGAGATCTTTGAGCAGCTATTCCGCAGCGGAGAGGGGGACGTGATGATCGCGTTCAGTTTCCCCCGGTACTCCAAGGACACCATCAACGCGGCCCGCTTTGCCCGGTCCCGTGGAGCGGAGATCATCGCCATCACGGATCAGAAGCAGTCTCCGGTGGCCCAGCTGTCCAGTGCGGCGTTGCTGGCCCCCAGCGAGATGTTGTCCTTTATCGATTCCATGACGGCACCCATGTCGCTCATCAATGCCCTGCTGGTGGGGATCGCCACCAAGATGGGCACGGATGTGACGAAGACCTTTACCACGCTGGAACGGCTGTGGGATCAGTACGATGTATTCGGCGGTGCGGACGATGAGTAAAAAGATCGTGGTCATCGGCGGCGGCGCCGCCGGAATGATGGCTGCCCTTTCGGCAGCGGAGCAGGGGGCGCAGGTCACTCTGCTGGAACCCAACGAACGGTTGGGAAAAAAACTGAATATCACCGGAAAGGGCCGGTGCAACGTGACCAACAACACTGATATTGAGGGGCTGTTGGCCAATATTCCACGTAATGGAAAATTCCTTTACGGCGCTTTTAACCGCTTCAATAGCGCTGATGTGATGAACTTTTTTGAGAAGCTGGGCGTCCCGCTGAAAACCGAGCGGGGGAATCGGGTGTTTCCCGTCAGCGACAGCGCGTTTGACATCAGTGCCGCACTGGAACGGCGGCTGAAGGCCCTGAAAGTGCAGGTCCTCCGGGACCGGGCGTCGGCCCTGGAGATTGAGGACGGCGCGGTCTGCGGCGTTGTTGGGGAGCGGGGACGCTATTCCGCTGAGGCGGTGGTGCTGGCCACCGGCGGCGTCAGCTATCCGGCCACCGGCTCCACCGGAGACGGTCACCGGATGGCGGCTGAGGCGGGGCATACCGTCACGCCGCTGCAGGGGTCTCTGGTGCCCTTGCAGGGGATCATCGCGGCGGGGATCCCCTGCGTCCGCTTGCAGGGCTTGAGCCTGCGGAACGTGAGCCTGACGGTCTTTGAAAACGATAAGAAGATCTATACGGATTTCGGCGAGCTGCTGTTTACGCACTTCGGCGTCAGCGGTCCGCTGGTGCTGTCGGCCTCTGCCCACATGCGGCATTTTACCAAAAAGCGTTACCGGCTGGAGATCGACCTGAAGCCTGCGCTGGATGAGCAGCAGCTGGACAAGCGGCTGCTGGCGGATTTTGCCAAATACGCCAACCACGATTTCCAGAACGGACTGGATGATCTGCTGCCTCAGAAGCTGATCCCGGTGGTCATTGAGCTGTCCGGCATCCCCGGACGGCAGAAGGTCCATGACCTGACCCGGGAGCAGCGGCAAAGCCTGCTGCGGGTTTTGAAGCATTTTCCCGTGGAGGTTTCCGCCCCCTGTCCTGTGACGGACGCCATCGTCACCTCCGGCGGGGTGAAGGTAGGGGAGGTGGACCCCAAAACCATGGAGTCCAAGCTTGTTAAAAATCTGTATTTCGCGGGAGAACTGCTGGATACCGACGCCTATACCGGCGGCTTTAACTTACAGATCGCCTGGGCCACCGGCCGTCTGGCGGGACAGTCCGCCGCGAATGAGAAGAAATAAAGGAGAGAACAGCATTGAAAACCATCAGTATTGCCATTGACGGACCATCTGGCGCCGGAAAGAGCACGCTGGCGAAAAGCGTTTCCAAAACTCTGGGCTATTTATATGTGGATACCGGTGCCATTTACCGCACCATCGGCTACGCCGCCTTTTCCAAGGGCGTGGACCCCAAGGACGGTGAGGCCGCTGCCGCGCTGCTGCCGGAATTGGAGATCGGCCTGCATTACGGAGAGGACGGCCTGCAGCACATGACACTGAACGGCGCGGATGTGACGGATCAGATCCGTCTGCCGGAGATCTCCCTGTATGCCTCTGCGGTCTCCGCCCATCCGGCGGTGCGGGCCCATCTGCTGGAAATGCAGCGGAAGCTGGCCCGGGAGAACAACGTGGTGATGGACGGCCGGGACATCGGAACCGTGGTCCTGCCGGATGCCACGGTGAAGATCTTCCTGACGGCCTCCGTGGAGGAGCGGGCCATGCGCCGCTTCCGGGAACTGGAGCAGCGGGGAACGCCGGAAAGCTATGAAAAGGTGCTGGAGGAAATGCGCCAGCGGGACTATAACGATTCTCACCGGGCAGCGGCACCCTTGAAGCAGGCGGAGGACGCCGTTTTGCTGGATACCACGGAGCTGGACTTCCAACAGAGTGAGGAAGCGATCCTCCGGATCATCCGCGAGAGGACGAGCCGATGAACGAGAGGCGTACAACGCAGCCCTTTGGACCGTTTTTTCCTCTGATCTTCACGGTCGCCAAGTGGATCTGCCGTCTGCTGCATCCGGTCACGGTTCAGGGGTTGGAAAACCTGCCTCGCCACGGCGCACTGCTGGTGGCAAATCACGCCAGCAACTGGGACCCGTTGGTGCTGGCCACGGCGCTGCCCATGGATTACCGGCTTCGCGTCATGGGCAAGGAGGAACTGTTCCGGAATCCCATTCTGGCATGGGTCATCCGGGTGGGGGGCGCATTCCCCGTGAACCGGGGCGGTGCGGATATTCAGGCGGTGAAAACCGCCATCCAGACCATTCAGGGCGGCCACAATCTGCTGATCTTCCCGGAGGGCACCACCATCCGGAACGGCATCGGCAAAGCAGACGGCCTGCCGGCCCACGCTCACAGCGGTGCGGCGGTGATCGGCGTCCGTACCGGCGCCATTCTGGTGCCTGTGTTCGTGGATGGAGAAAAGCGGACTTTCCACAGGACACGCATCATCATCGGTCAGCCCTATACGCCGGTATATACCGGCCGCCGGGGGACTGCTGAGGAAATGCAGAAGATCGCAGATGATCTTCTGCGGGAGGTTTACGCCTTGGGTGGGCAGCAGGTAGGAGGTGCGCCGCTGTGCAAGTGATCCTGGCGGAAAGCGCCGGTTTTTGCTACGGCGTAAAGCGGGCCGTGGAGCTGGCCCAGAAAACAGCGGAGGAGACCCAGGGCTGCTGGATGCTGGGGGACCTCATCCACAACACCCATGTGGTCAATGACCTGGCGGCCCGGGGCGTCCGGAAAACAGACCGCCCTGAAACGCTGGCGGCGGGGGATACGGTGGTGATCCGGTCTCACGGAGAACTGAAAAGCGTACTGGACGGATTGGCGGCCCGGGGCGTCCGCTGCGTGAACGCCACCTGTCCCAACGTGGTCCACATTCAGGAGCTGGTGTCCCAGGCGGAGCAGGAGGGACGGCAGGTGGTCATCATCGGAGAGCCGCACCATCCGGAGGTCATGGGACTTGCCAGCTGGTGCGTTCATCCGCTGGTGTTCCAAGGGCCGGAGGCTGTGGCGGAATGGGTCAAAAACGGCGATTTTCAGCCGGAAATGCCCGTGAGCATCGTGGCGCAGACCACCTGTATTCGTGAACTTTTTGAAAGTTCCTGCAAAATCCTAAAAAAAGAATGTACAAACGTAAAAATCTTTGATACAATATGTTATGCTACGCGTAAACGTCAGAACGAAGCGGCGGAGATCGCTGCGCAGGTAGACGTGATGGTGGTGGTTGGCGACCGTAAGAGCGCCAATACGAAGCATCTGGCAGAGATCTGCCGGCAGAACTGTTCTCATGTCCTTTCCATTGAAGGGGCGGACGAGCTTTCCGCCACAGATTTTGCAGGCTGCCGTGTTGCCGGGCTGACGGCCGGCGCATCCACACCCGCGGGCATCATTAAGGAGGTAAAAACAACGATGAGCGAAGAAATCAAGAGCACCGAGACCATGGAAGAGTCCTTTGAGGAACTGCTGAATCAGTCTTTCAAAACTTTAAATACAGGAGAGAAGGTAACCGGTATTGTCACCGCCATCACCCCCACCGAGGTTCAGGTGGATGTTGGCGCTAAGCAGTATGCTTACATCAAGCTCAGCGAGCTGAGCGACGATCCCAGCGCTAAGCCCGAGGATATCGTGAAGGTGGGCGACGAGGTCGAGACCTATGTTGTCCGCGTCAACGATGTGGAAGGCTATGCCGAGCTGTCCAAGAAGCGTCTGGACGCTGTGAAGATCTGGGAGAACATTGAGACTGCCGTTGAGGAGAAGACCGTGCTGGAAGGCACTGTCACCGAGGAGAACAAGGGCGGCATCGTGGTTTCCGTCAAGGGCATCCGCGTGTTCGTTCCCGCTTCTCAGAGCGGCCAGCCCCGCGGCGCTGATCTGTCTGCCATGAAGGGTCAGAAGGTCCAGCTCCGCATTACCGAGGTCAACCGTGCCCGCCGCCGCGTGGTGGGCTCCATCCGCAGCGTCACTGACGAGGCCCGCAAGGCCGCTCAGGAGGCCGTGTGGAGCACCATCGAGGTGGGCAAGCACTACACCGGCACCGTAAAGTCCATGACCAGCTACGGCGTGTTCGTGGACATCGGCGGCGTGGACGGCATGGTCCACATCTCCGAGTTGTCCTGGAGCCGCATCAAGAACCCCGCCGAGATCTGCAAGGTTGGCGACACCATGGATGTGTACGTCATCTCCTTCGACCCCGAGAAGCACAAGATCTCTCTGGGTGCTAAGGACCACAGCGTGGATCCCTGGCAGGTGTTCATGAACAAGTACGGCGTGGGCGACACCGCTGAGGTTCGTATCGTCAAGCTGATGCCCTTCGGCGCTTTCGCTGAGGTGGTTCCCGGCGTGGACGGCCTGATCCACATTTCTCAGATCGCTGACCGCCGCATCGAGAAGCCCGAGGACGTTCTCTCTGAGGGCCAGACCGTTGAGGCTAAGATCACTGCGATCGACGAGGAGAAGCAGAAGATCTCCCTGTCCATCCGCGCTCTGCTGGCTCCTGCCGCTGACGAGGAGGACGCTCCTGTTGAGGAGTAATTTCGACTGAAAAAAGGAGCAGACCGACCGGTCTGCTCCTTTTTTTGCTGTTCCGCATCGTTCTTGCGTTCTCAGTTGCTTCAAAGCCTGTGGCTGCAAGGGGTTGAGGTGCGGCGAGAACAGGAGAGAGCGGGCGTATTTTGTTATGAGTGAACGTGCTAATTGGCGTGTGATTTGAATTATTGTGATTTTTTTCACGTTTTGCTTGCATTGCCGGACTGAATATGATAAGATTTTAACGATACAAGGAAAACTTTGCGGATATGCAGAATAAATATGGAGGTAAAAGACGATGAATGTTCAGGAACTGTATCAGCAGAAGCTGACTACCGCTGAGGAAGCGGTGAAGATTGTCAAGTCCGGTGACTGGGTTGATTACGGTTGGTGCTGCAATCAGCCTGTCGCTCTGGACAAGGCTCTGGCTGCCCGGAAGGACGAGCTGTTTGACGTGAAGATCCACGGCGGCGTGACCATGTGGATGCCCGAGGTGTGCAAGGCGGATGACGCTGGTGACCACTTCACCTGGAACTCCTGGCACTGCAGCGGTCTGGATCGGAAGATCATCGGCAAGGGCATGGGCTATTTCGGCCCCATGCGCTATTCTGAGTTGCCCCGTTTCTATCGGGACGGCAACGCCACCACGGATGTGGCTATGATCCAGGTGACTCCCATGGACGCCCACGGCAACTTCAGCTTTGCTGTTTCTGCTTCCCACATTGGCGATATGCTGGAGCACGCCAAGAAGATCATCGTGGAAGTCAACCAGAATATGCCTTGGGTCTACGGTCTGACTGGCACTGAGATCAACATCCGCGATGTTGACATGGTCGTGGAAGGCGAGAACCCCGCCGTGGCCGCTATGGGCGCCGGCGCTCCTCCCACCGATGTGGACCGCAAGGTTGCCGAGATGATCGTGAAGGAGATCCCCAACGGCGCCTGCCTGCAGCTGGGCATCGGCGGTATGCCCAATACCGTTGGCTCCCTGATCGCAGAGTCCGACCTGAAGGATCTGGGCGTGCACACCGAGATGTATGTGGACGCTTTCGTGGATATTGCCAAGGCTGGCAAGATCACCGGCCGCAACAAGAACGTGGACAGAGGCCGTCAGGTCTATGCCTTCGCTGCCGGCACCCAGAAGCTGTATGACTACATCAAGGAGAACCCCGATGTGATGGCCGCACCTGTGGATTACACCAACGATGTTCAGATCATCGCCAAGTTGGATAACTTTATCTCCATCAACAACGCCGTGGATATGGACCTCTTCGGTCAGGTCAACGCCGAGTCTGCCGGCATCAAGCACATTTCCGGCACCGGCGGCCAGCTGGACTTCGTGATGGGCGCTTACCTCTCCAAGGGCGGCAAGAGCTTCATCTGCATGTCCTCTACCATGACTGCCAAGGACGGCACCGTGAAGAGCCGTATTGTTCCCACCCTGACCAACGGCTCCATCGTCACCGATCCCCGGTCCTGCGCACACTACATCGTCACCGAGTACGGCATGGTGAACCTGAAGGGCATGTCCACTTGGGAGCGTTCCGAGGCCCTGATCGGCATTGCACACCCCGATTTCCGGGACGAGCTGATCAAGTCTGCCGAGGCGATGCACATCTGGAGAAAGTCCAACAAGCGGTAAGTTACCGGATCAACCGAATCATAAGAAAAGCGGGAGCCTTTCGGCTCCCGCTTGAGGCTGTCGATAAAGTGATAAATTTTCCGCGACGGTAAGGAAGGGTGTGCGCGGGAAACCCAAGAAGGGTGTCCCGCGCCATTAAAATCCTAAGTTTTCAGAACTTTTATGAAGTTCTGAAAACTTGCTCAGCGGGGAGAAAAGAATTTTTCGACACGCTGAAGCGGGAGCCTTTCGGCTCCCGCTTTTTGGTTTGATGGAAGTTAGATCAATGCCGGAACAGGAGGTTCCAGAAGCCGGTGGAGGTCAGGAACAGGATCAGCATGACCACGGGCACCACATAGCGCATCATCACGCTATACAGCTTGGCCCGGCCGAAATGCTCACCGTTTTTCTCCACCTCGTCGATGACCCACTTGGGGCCGATGACCCAGCCAATCAGGATGCTGGTGAGGAGGCTGATAAAGGGCATCAGGAAGCTGTTGCTGATGTAGTCCATCACGTCCAGAAGCTGAGCGGCGCTGCCGTTGGGCAGGGACAGCTCGAAGTAGAACACGTTGTAGCCAAGGCAGATGGTCACGGCGGTCACCAGAGAATAGACGCCCACCATGGCGCACATCTCCTTGCGGCTCTTGTGGAAGATCTCCATGCAGTTGGCCACCAGCGTTTCCATGACGGATACACAGCTGGTCAGTGCCGCGAAGCCAAGGGCCAGGAAGAACACGATGCCGACGATGCGCCCCACGCCGCCCATGGAGGCAAACATCCGGGGCAGGCTGATGAAGGTCAGGCTGGGACCGCTGGCCATGCCGTCCACGCCCAGGAACACATACACGGAGGGAATGATCATGATGCCGGCCAGAAAAGCCACGCCGGTGTCGAAGATCTCGGTCTGGCCGTTGGCCTTGTTCAGGTCTACATCATCCTTCACGTAGCTGCCGTAGGTGATCATGATGCCCATGCTGACGCTGAGGGAGAAGAAGAGCTGGCTCATGGCGTCCAGCACCACGTTCAAAAAGCTCCGAAGCGTCATGCCGGTGAAGTCGGGCTTCAGATAGAAGGCGAGGCCCTGAAGTCCGGTGCGGGTCACGCCGCTGTCATCCGTGCGGCTCAGCGTCAGAGAGAATACGGCGATCCCGATGACGAGAAGCAGCAGGACCGGCATGATATACCGGGAATATTTCTCAATGCCCTTCTCCACGCCGCGATAGACCACCCGCGCCGTCAGTGCCAGGAACAGCAGCATAAAGACGATCGGGGAGACCTGAGAGGTGATGAAGGAGGTAAAGAAGCCGTCCTGAGCCGCCTGGGTTCCGTCAGAGACCAGATAGACCGCGAAATACTTGGCGATCCAACCGCCGATGACGGAGTAGTAGGTCATGATGAGGGTGGGAACCAGGAAGGTCAGATATCCCAGAAAACGCCACTTCTTATGCAGAGTCCCGAAGGCGTTCAGTGCGTTCTGCTTGGTCCGGCGGCCGATGGCCACATCCGTGGTCAGCAGTGTGAAGCCGAAGGTCAGCACCAGCACCAGATACACCAACAGGAACAGGCCGCCGCCGTCCTTGGCGCAGAGATAGGGAAAGCGCCAGATATTGCCGACGCCTACGGTACTGCCTGCGGCCGCCAGAACGAAGCCCAGAGAGCCGCTGAAACCACTGTGTTTGTTTTTCGTTTTGCACACTCATTTCTATCTTTTTGTCTTCAACAAGAGAACATTCTATCAGGCTGCGGAAAAAAAGCAAACAGCAGAAGTTTCATTTCAGGAAATATTTTCATGAAAAATTTCTTAAAATGATATATACTGATAAAAACAACCTCAATGAACGGTGTGTCCGATCAAGAAGAAGGAAATGGATATTTTAAGGAAACAAGTTGTATGAACGAGATCAATATCTATATCGGCGGTCAGATCCGCAAATACCGCAAAGCCAACGGCATGACGCTGCAGCAGTTGGCGGATGTCATCCACAAGAGCCGCGCCACGGTCTGTAAATATGAAAACGGAGAAATCTCCATCGATATCGCCACTTTATATGAGATCAGTCAGGCGCTGCAGGTTTCCTTCGGGCAGCTGACCAGCTATCAGCCGACTCTTCCGCCGTACACGCCGCCCACGGTGGGGACGTTGCAGCGGAGCCCGTTTTTTCAGGCTAAGCGGCTGTATTTCTATTTTTATGACGGCCGCTATCACCGTTTGAAGGACGGTGTGATCGACATTCACGAGCACGCGGAGCGGCCCGGCACCTATGTGGCGAGCTTTACGCTCTGCTCTGTTTCCGGCAACGGATGCAGCAATGAATCCTATTATGCGGGCAACGTTGTTTACAGCGATATGCTGATCCGGTTTACCTTTTTCAATCAGCTCAATCCGCTGGAGGAGGACCTTCTGTATATTTTCAATCCGTTGGAGATGCGGGACTATACCGACGGGCTTCTCTGCGGCATTTCCAGCGCGGACCTGATGCCCTGCGCCTTTCGCTGTCTGGTGACGCTGAATCCGCAGGAACTGGACGAGAGCCTGCGCCAACGGCTGTTGTTCTCCAAACAGGAGATCCGGCGGTGGGGGAAGCTGAATATGCTGCTGATCGGCAACCGCAGTGCAGAGGATTCCGCATTTTTGTGATCGAAGAAAAGAAGAAAAAAGGGGAGAAGGACGTTTCCATCCTTCTCCTTTTCATATTTCGATATTGTTTATTTCCGCTTGGGGATGTCCACCTTGGACAGAGGATTTGCCTTCGCGGCGACACGCAGAGCTTCATTATCAATATGGGTGTAGATCTCCGTGGTATTCAGGTGGTCATGTCCCAAAACCTCCTGGACCGCCCGGACATCCACGCCGTTTTGCAGCATCAGCGTTGCCGCCGTGTGCCGCAGCTTATGAGAAGAATACTGGGTGGCGTCCAAACCGGCCTCTAAAAGCCGCTTTTTCACCATGGCATGAACGGTGGACCGGCTGATCCGCTCGTTCTGAGAGGACAGGAACAGTGCGTTGGCGTCCCGTCCGGTGATGGGCCGCCGGACCGCCAGATAGCGGTTCAGTGCCGCTTGGCAGGCGTCATTGAGGTAAAGGATCCGCACCTTGTTGCCCTTACCAAGAATGCGCATGGTCTCGTCCTGAATGTCCTGCAAATTCAATCCTACCAGCTCGGAGATCCGGAGTCCGCAGTTAAGGAACAGGGTCAGGATGGCGTAATCGCGCTCCTGATTTTTACCGTCCACGGCGCTGAGCAGATCCTTGCTTTGCTCCAGCGTCAAATAGCGTGGCAATTCCTTTTTCAGCTTGGGCGCGTCGATATCTTTGACAGGATTTTCACGAAGTAGATGGGCCTTGTTGGTCAGGTAATTGTAAAAGGAGCGGATCGTGGCGATTTTTCTGGCACGGGACGCGGCGTTCAGGCCGTAGTCCGAATGGGAGCTGTTCTGAAACCGGACCCGATCCCGGCTGAGATAGGTCATGTAGCTGTAAATGTCCGACAGCTTGATGCTGCCGATAAATTCCAGATCCACGTCCATAATACTGATTTCATCCAGAGACTTGTCAGCCAGATCGGGATCACGGATCTGTTTCATATAGCGGAAGAAATTTCGCAGATCCAGGTAGTATTCATCTACGGTGCGCTGGGAATGGGCCTTGATAGTCTCGTGATAAGAAAGGAAATCCCGCAGGATCTCCGGCGCTTCGGTACGATAATCAGACATAGCAGGCTGGCGGGATATTTGCGCTAAAAAGCGGTCAAATGTTGAGGGAGGCTGAAAACGTCTCCCCTAAATTGAACAAAATTTTTATTTTGTTCAATTTACTGTATCCCGCAAACGTCTCCTCTCCTCAGTCATTCAACATAAAATCCGGCGGATGGGTCATGCTACAAGCAAATCAAACAGAAATGAGTTGATGTTATGATCCCATGCACCAGTAAATGCGTTTATCAAAGCGACGGGCTCTGCACGTTGGACAGCGCTGCCGCCGCAGGACAACCGGCCTTGGGCGGCGCCTGTGTACACTTCATTCCGCAGGACGCAGCGCGGCTCGGATCGCCTCACCGATATTCCGGGCCGGGATCACCGTCAAGCCGGTCGGAGCCTTTATGGTACCTGCCCGATGAGCCGGCACCACGCACCTCCGGAATCCCAGGCGCTGAATTTCAGACACCCGCTGATCCAACTGATTGACGCTGCGCAGTTCCCCGGTCAAGCCCACCTCTCCGATGGCCACCAGATCGCTGGGTACCGGCCTGTCCAAATAACTGGACGCCAAGGCGATCACCGCCGCCAGATCTGCGGCAGGCTCGTCCAGCGACAGACCGCCCACGATGTTCAGATAGGCGTCGCAGGCGGAGACCTTCAGCCCGCCCCGCTTTTCCAGCACCGCCAGCAGCATGGCCGCCCGGTTGTAATCAAAGCCGTTGCTGGTTCGCCGTGGATTGCCGCCGGCAGAGCTGACCACCAGCGCCTGAAGCTCTGCCAGAACGGGCCGGACCCCCTCCATCACACAGGTGACACAGGTGCCGGGGGCGTCCTCCGGTCGGCCGGAGAGCAGCATTTCCGACGGGTTCTCCACCTCCGCCAGCCCCTCGTCCCGCATTTCAAAAACACCGATCTCGTTGGTAGCGCCGAAGCGGTTCTTCGCCGCCCGCAAAATCCGATAGCTGGTGTGCTGGTCGCCCTCAAAGTACAGCACGCAGTCCACCATGTGCTCCAGCACCTTGGGACCGGCAATGGAGCCTTCCTTGTTGACATGGCCGATGACAAAGACCGTGATCTCCTGCCCCTTGGCTACCTGCATCAAAGACAGGGTGCAGTCCTTCACCTGACTGACGCTGCCTGCGGCGGCGTCCAGCGCGTCATTGTATAAGGTCTGGATGGAGTCCACGATCAGCACATCCGGCTGCTCCGTGTTCACGGCCTCCAGCACATCCCCCAGATTCGTCTCCGAAAGCACCAAAAGCTGCTGGCTTTCCACATGGAGCCGCTTGGCCCGCAGCTTTAGCTGGTGCTCAGATTCCTCACCGGAAATGTACAAAACCTTGGAAAATTCACATAATTTGCTGCAAATTTGCAGCATCAGCGTGGATTTGCCGATGCCGGGCGCACCGCCCACCAGCACCAGCGAGCCCTTCACGGCCCCGCCGCCCAAGACCCGGTCCAACTCCCCCATGCCGGTGGGAAACCGGATCTCCTCGTCAGCGGTGAGATCCGTCACGGGGCAGGCCCGGCGGCGGGTCATGCCCACCCGGACAGAGGCCCCCTTCCCTGTTCCCTTGGGGCGCTCCGGCTGTTCCACAATGGTATTCCACGCGCCGCAGGCGGGGCACTTCCCCGCCCATTTTGCGGTCTCATTTCCACATTCCGTACAATAAAACAGCGTTTTTGCTTTCATTTCCTATCCTCTCCGGCCATCCATCGCAAATACCCCGCCGCGATGACCGTCGCCAGCGTTTTCTGATAGTCCTCCTGCTGGAGCCGCGCGGCCTCCTCCCTGTTGGACAGAAAGCCGCACTCCACCAGCACTGCGGGAGCGTCCACATGGTTCATCAAATAGATGCTGTCCGGGATCGGCTTCGGCTCCTTGGCCCGGTGGGTGTTGACCACCGGGTTCAACCCGGCTTGCAGAGTCCGGGCCAGTGCTTCCGCCCCCTCCTGCCGGTTCCAGAAGGTCTGCGCCCCGTGGGTCACCGGCGAGGACGGCAGGCTGTTCTGGTGGATGCTCAATAGCACCGCGTTGGGAACGCCGTTGACAAATGACGCCCGGTTGTGGAGGTCCGACACCTTCCGCTGCCGCATGGTTTCCAGTCCGGGGTCGCAGACCATAACGTCCTCCCGCCGGGTCAGCTCCGTGGGCACCCCTGCAAACCGCAGAAGTCCCTCCAGCCGCAGGGACACCGCCAGGTTGATCTCACTTTCCGCCGTGCCGTCTGCCGCCACGGCGCCGCCGTCCTGCCCGCCGTGGCCCGGGTCGATGACCACGGTTTGAGCGTGGCTCCCCTGCCCCATCGCCCCAGTGGGCGTGAAGGCCCGTCGGGAGCCTGCCAGAAAAATAGCGGAAAGTCCGATCATGCAGACCGCCAGCCATGTATACAGCAGCGTTCGTTTCCGAATCAGCAGGATCATGCCCATCACCTCGGCCCAGCCTATGCGCCGCAGCTTATCCAATATGTCAGCGTGTCGAAAAAGTCTTTTCGCCCCGCTGAGCAAGTTTTCAGAACTTTATAAAAGTTCTGAAAACTTAGGATTTCAATGGCGCAGGACACCCTTCTTGGGTTTCCCGCGCACACCCTTCCTTACCGTCGCAGAGAATTTACCACTTTATTGACAGCCTTAATATATTATTATAGCGGCTTTCCGCTGGGAAAGCAAGTTCCCTACTTGCCTCTTCCGCATAGGATAGGGTACGCGCCCAAGGGCGCTTTCAATAAGGAGGGGATCACGAAGCTATGGAAAAACCCGAAGTGAAGCCCGCAGTCTGCGAGGTCGGTCAGGGTACCCTGCCCGGCTGCGCGGCACTGGCTTTCCCATATATTCCCATGCAGAGCAATAATCCCATCCGGTACAGCCGGACGGAGGCTTTGCAGACCGGCACCCTGTTTCCGGGGCTGGACCTGCCGTTTAAGGCGGCTATTCAGGCCCGGACCAAGTTGCCAAACACCGCACTGGTGGAGCTGATGGCCCTTGACTTCGCCGTCACGGAGCTGAATCTCTATCTGGATACACACCCGCAGGACCAGGAGGCTCTGGGACTGTACGCCTCCTATATCAAGCTGGCCAAGGAGGGCCGGGAAAAGTATACCGCCAAATACGGCCCTCTGGACAGCGCGGAGCTGGTTCTGGAGGACGGCTACACCTGGCTCAATGACCCGTGGCCTTGGGAGTTAGGAGGAAACGCCTGATGTTTGTTTATGAGAAAAAGCTGCAATATCCGGTGAAGGTCGCCACACCCAACCCCAAGCTGGCGGCGGTGATCATCAGCCAGTACGGCGGTCCCGACGGCGAGCTGGGCGCGTCCCTGCGCTACCTTTCCCAACGCTACTCCATGCCCTATCCGGAGCTGAAGGGCCTGCTGACCGACATCGGTACAGAGGAAGCGTCATGGCCCCCTATTTTTGCCCGGTATTTTTCCAGTCCGTCCAGTACATAGACCCACTTGGCGGGCAGCAGATTGAGCGCCACCTCTACCCTGCCGTCCCGGTACACGGTCATCTGTTGGAGGAGGTGCCCGTAAAAGTCGTCGTCCGCCGTGCGCCCGCTGACGATGCCCGCGATGGCGGCGCGAATGTCCGGCTTTAGGGTCTGCGTGTCGGTGTTCAGCGTCTGCCGCTGTTTGATCGCGGCAATTTTCTCCTGCACCCGGTTCATTTCACTTTCACAGCGGGCTTTGGCGCGCTGATAGTCAGCCTTGGTGATGCTCTCGTCGAAAAAGCGGTCATGGATGGTGTCATTGCGGGCTTGCAGCTTTTCAAGCTCCAGCTCCAGCCGCCGCAGCTCCTGCTCGCCGCTGTCCTCACCGGATGTCAGAACGCTTTCCACAATGCGGGTGAGGCTCGATATGATCGATTTCTTATCCAGCGTCACGGCGCTCACGGAGCGCCGCAGAAGATCCATGGCGATGTCGTCCCGGATCTGCCGACCGACACTGCATCCGATGGTATTTCCTGCGCCGTCTGTGCGCCGCAGGCCCTCGTTGGTGGCGGTGAAGCAGCACCAGCGATAATAGGAGCTTCCGTCCTGCCGCTTTTTGGTGCGGTGAGAGAAGCTCTTGCCGCACTCGCCGCAGCGAATTTTGCCGGAGAGCGGATAGCGGTTGCCATGTCCGCCGCAGCCTGTCGCACGGTTGCGGCGGGACAGCTCCCGCTGCACCGCCTGCCACGTTTCGCGGTCGATGATGGCCTCATGGTGGTCTTTCAGCGCTACCAGCGGTTCCTTGCCGTGGTTGTACTTCTTTTCGTGCGTCAGATAGTCCGGCGTGTAGGTCTTTTTCTGGATCAGGTCACCGCAGTATTTTTCGTTCTTCAGGATCTTAGTCACGGTAGCCGACGACCAAAGGCAGTTGCCCTTGCTGCTGAGGATACCGGCCTCTCGCAGTTCCCGTGCGATGGTGCTGCACCCTTTGCGCTCTTGCAGGTACTTATGGAAGATGAGCCGCACGATCTCTGCGCCCTCCGGGTTGACGGTCATTTTACCGCCGATCACATCATACCCCAGCAGTGAGCCGCCAAAGACAATGCCCTTCTCCATGCTGCGCGTCTGCCCCCATTTGGAGCGTTCTGAGGTCTTTCGGCTCTCGTCCTGCGCAACGGAACTCATGATCGTCAATCGAAGCTCCCCATCGTTGGTGCGGGTATCCAGGCTGTCATTGAGAAACAGCACGCCTACGCCCCGCCGACGCAGGTCACGGGTGATTTGCAGGGCGTCCACCGTGTTGCGGGTGAAACGGCTGACCTCCTTGGTCACGATCAGGTCGATCTGTCCCAGTTCTGCCGCGTGGAGCATTTTGTTGAACTCCACGCGCTTGCGGGTCGATGTGCCGGAGATGCCCTCGTCGGCATAGATGCCTTGCAGGACCCAATCCGGCTGACGCTCGATGTAATCGCGGAAATATCGCTGTTGCGCTTCAAACGAGTTCGCCTGATCCTCCTTATCCGTGGATACGCGGCAGTACGCCGCTACTTGTAACATAAAACCGCCTCCTTTGCAGGTATCATACGGCGAATCTCATGCCTTTGCAACTGTGCGGATACTGAAAGGCACTATTGCTTTACAGCTTATTGATTGCAAAAGATATTTCACTGTGTTGCTTCGTGAGAACTAAATTGCCAACGTAAAATATTCTTCATTTTCCGAAGTTCTTCCTGCCGAGCGATATTTTCTATAATGAGATGGGTTTGCAGTTGGGAAGTCGGTTCATCGGTGTACTCATCAAGTTCAAGCATATGTTCGTTCCAGTAAAAAATCCGGACACCTTGCTTTTTCATCGCCCGAAGCACCTTCTGTGCGTCCATACAACAGTTTGTAAAATCCGACATCCGCTCGATAATCAGAATGTCAAATTTTCGTTCAGACGCATCCTCCACCATTTTCCGAAGTACGCTGCTGGGCTCGGGAAGATACCACGGCTTTGGAGAATCCATGTAAAACGCATGGAATCCCAACCCAACATCAGCGGCGAATTCCTGCATTTCTGCTCTGATTTCCTCTGGCGGTTCTTGGCACTGTTCTACCTGATAGAATGCTGCTTTTAACATTATTCATTTCCTCCATTCATTCGTGTATATTTCTCCAATTTCTGTACGCAGTCTTTAAACTGCATTTCGTTAAGAACCCCTTGACGCTGCAAGGCGAGCAGGACGGCTCGCTGGTACGCGAGAAGAAAGTCCTGCCCGATCTCGTCTGCCGCCTGATTATGCAGCAACTCCGGTTTGCTTGCCATCCTGCCCCCTCCCTTCCTTGGAGATTATGCGGAGAGACTTCAGAACTTGCTGCCGTTTTCCCGGAAGCGGTTTCCTGCCTGACGGAAACTCGATTTCTGCTCCTTGGCACGCTCGCGTCATTGACGGTCATGGCCTGCTTCCCCGAAAGAGAAACGCTCCGGCGGTCATTCAATTTTGTGGAAGATCATTTGTGCCGAATTTCAACTTCCACAAAAATGATAGCAAGCGTTGACGGAGATTTCAATATGTGGTAAACTAATTGCGTTACAAATGATATACCACACACGCGGCAGGACTGTGTCCTCGAATGGAGGAAAAGCCTTGAGAGCCTTGTATTGCTTGAGTTTTGGCCCAAAAAAGGAATATGTAGAAACGGATTTCAAGCCCGTGGAATATCGTCTTGGGACAACCCTTATTGCCTTTTTGTCCACAGATTTCGCTTCTTTACGGGCGAAATTACTGGTGCGAACAACGCCCATGATGGAAAATCAAGCCATTACCGAGATCAAAAATGAGCTGAGCACGATCCACCCTTTTGGGGAACGCTTTGTGCAGTCCCTCTTTTTTGAAGAAAAGCTGGCAGACGTGCTTGATGAACGCATGGAAGGTTTTGAGAAGCTGCAAAAGGAACTCTCCGCCTTTGCAGATGCCGTGCTCGTGCCGGACAAATCTAAGTTGAGCGCCAAGCAGCGTTTGGCACTCTATATGAGCCGCGATTTTCAAGCTGCCACAGCAATCGCCGGTTTGGACCTCAAGATGCGCGCGGAACGAAAGCTGTATGTAGATGAGCAGAATTTTGATCCGGTGTTGGCGGCAGACCGCATTTCGACGCCACCAAAGTCCGTCCGGTTTGCCCGCATCGAGGGCTCGGACGATTTGGGCGCGACGCTGCTGACAGAGCTGCTGGAGATGGTCGAGCAAGGAATTGAATTGAAAAAGTGTGAATATTGTCATCGTTACTTTATCCCTTTCTCTTCCAAAGCTCTTTATTGTGATCGGTCAGTCGGTGATACCGGAAAAAGCTGCAAAGAACTCGCAGTCAAAGAGAAGCATGAAAAGAAAATCGCTGCCGATGATGGCTTAAAGCTCATCCGGCAGCGGATCAAAACCTATGATATGCGTGTTCGCCGTACTCCGGCCATTTACACAGATGCCGCATTTCAAATCTGGAAAGCACAAGCGGAGAATGCACGAAACCGCTACGTGAACGGCGAATTGACCTACGAGGAATTGGCCGCTCTCACACAGCTCCCTAAGAAGAAAGGTGAAAAATAGACGAAGAAAAAGTGAAATATTTGCGTATTTTTCTTGTCCTTTGCGTATACTGTGATATAATAAAGGCGAGGTGATGAGCGTGACCTTAAAAGAATTGCGCATTTCAAAAGGGCTGAATCAGGCCCAATGTGCGGAATACCTCGGTATGTCCACGCGCAACTATCAGAATTACGAAAACGATGCCGCAAAAGCAAACACAGCCAGATACCATGCGATTTATCAAAAGCTGGAAAGCTATGGTCAGCCTGTTGTCACAGCCGCTGTACCCTCGCAAATGCCAGAGTTTCATACGAATGTTGTCACAGGTGCGGGCTTGCAGGCGTTGGCAAACAGCGTGGCAAAATACGGCAAGCGGGACTGCTTCAGCACCTTACAGAAGTTTGTGAACGGCTCCTATGATGGGAAGATCTGTATTTTATACGGTCTCCGCCGGACCGGAAAGACAACACTTCTGTTCCAAATGCTTTCCGAACTGCCCATAGAAAGAACGGCCTACATCAAGGTGCAGACCACCGATGATATGTCACGGCTGACAAAGGACTTGAAAGTTCTGTTTGAACTGGGCTATCGGTATGTGTTTATTGATGAAATTACGCTCCTGAGCGACTTCATCGACACCGCTGCCGTGCTTTCCGATGTGTTCAGCATGATGGGCATGAAAATCGTTGTTTCCGGTACGGACTCTCTTGGCTTCGCTATGGCAAACCGCGATGAGTTGTATGACAGAAGCGTGACGATCCACACCTCCTTTATTCCCTTTCGGGAGTATGCGCGGCTCCTGAACATCTGTTCTGTCGATTCTTATATTGAATACGGCGGAACGCTGAAAATGGAAAATATGAGCTTTGACGATCCGGATGCCGCCTTTGACGAGGTCGCATTTCGGGACGATGAAAGTACCCGGAAGTATATTGATACCGCCATCAGCCGTAACATTCAGCACACGCTGAAAAATGACCATTACGGTGAATATTTCAATCAACTGCGTGAGCTTTACGAAAAAGGTGAGTTGACCAATGTTATCAACCGCATTGTGCAGCACATGAACCACCGCTTTGTGCTGCGCGTGGTAGAGGACGAATTTAAGTCCCATGATTTTGGCTCCGCAAAGGAACTGCTTTTACATGATCTCCCTGCGGAACGGGCGACCGTTCTCTATGATGTCAATGAAAAGCAAATATTGGAGCGATTAAAGGCCATCATTGAGGTCAAGGAAAAGAGTGAAACAACCGTCCCGATCACGCAGGAGCATATCGACAAAGTGAAGAAGTATCTGCTTATGCTGGATCTGATCGTCAACTGTCCGGAACGGTACGAAAGCGGTAAGCAGGCGGAGCATATCGTCTTTTCCCAGCCCGGTATGCGCTATGCCATCGCAAAGGCTTTAGTCTACTTCTTGATGGAGGATGCCTATTTCGCATCGATTTCCGAAGCAGATAAGGCATATATCACAGGAAAGATTCTGGACGATGTAAAGGGTCGGATGCTGGAGGACATTGTTCTGCTGGAAGTCCGCAAAACCGCACCCAGTACGATGGAAGCGTTCAAATTCAAGTTCGATGCCGGCGGCGAGTTTGACATGGTGATTTACGATAAAGCAAGTCAGAATTGCCGCATCTATGAAATCAAGCACAGCACCGAGGCCAACGAAAAGCAGACACTTCATCTGCGTGATGCAGAGAAATGCCAAATCGTTGAAAAACGCTTTGGCCCGATCAGCGGTAAATTCGTTCTTTATCGCGGGAAAGATACGTTTGCTGAGGGTGTTCAGTATTTGAATGTAGAAAATTTTCTGTGTGGTCTGAAGTAACTTTTGAGGAGGATTTATCATGAACTATATTTTAAAGCAGTTCGATGAACCGCTCGTTAAATTCTCCGCAACGACCGATACCAGTGAGCCGGAGATTCAAATTCTTTGGACAAATGAAGAAAAAGCGGCATTGCTGCCGCTTGATCTGACGCTGACGCCGGACGGATTGAGCCGCTGGCTGCGCCGCCGCACGATTCCCAAAAACCGCGCCTACGTCCATAGCCTTTTGGCAAAATGCGGCTTAAACCTCAACCGACCGCTCAGTATTATCAGTGTTTGTAAAGGACTATCACTTAACGATTGCTATTGGGTCATCGGGGACGGTGACACCGCTTTTTTCGGCAAGGTAAATCTCTACGACAACCCATTCAACAATGTTCTGGCAGAGCTTGCCTTTACCGGTTATGGCAGCAGCGTCCGCGCTTCCCTGCTCTCCAGCCCGGAGTTTACCACCAACGGAATGCTCCGCAAATGCTGGCGGCGCATGGGCGGTAAGGTGTATCTCTATAAGGGCGGCACAGAGGGCGCGGCCAACACAGGCAACGAGCCATATTCTGAGTTTTACGCCGCGCAGATTGCTGCCGCCATGGGCGTTCACGCGATCCCCTACGGCTTATCCCGTTGGAAAGGCGTTCTCTGCTCCACCTGCGAGCTTTTTACCAGTAAAGAGTATGCCTATCTCCCTATCGGCCATCTCGTTTCTAAGGGCGGCATGGAGGCTGTGAAAGCATACTACGAAAAGCTGGGGACTGAGTTTGTCAATGCATTGAACGAAATGCTGGTGTTTGATGCGGTAATCTGCAATGTGGACCGGCATTTTGGAAACTTCGGCGTGATGGTCGATAACCGGACGAATACCATTGTCTCCCCCGCTCCCCTGTTCGACCATGGCAATTCCCTCTTTAACTTTGCAGGCGCGGACGCCTGGGCGAACGAGACCGCATTGGAGGAATATATCGAAACGCTGTACCCCAGCGTGTACGATGATTTTCTCGGCACAGCCAAGGCCGTGCTGACGCCGGAGCTGCGCGAGAAGCTGCGGCATCTGCTGAACTTCAAATTTAAGAAAAACTCGCGCTATAACCTGCCCGAAAAAAGATTGCGGATGATGGAGCGGCAGGTGCAGCGAAGAGCGCAAAAACTATTAGGAATATGAAACAAGCACGGTTACTGCTAAAATGCCTGTAACCGTGCTCTATTTTATTGTAACTTTAATTTTGGCAAAAAGCTCTGGAATCTGCTCTCGCAATCGCATTGAGAATGCGCAATAGGTCATCCCTTTTTTGACACACTCCATGAAAACTTTATAGTAATCTTCAATCTCGGGATTTATAATAATTTCTTTCACGCACGGATTCAGTGAAACCAAAACATAGCAAGCACGATATCCCTCATCCAGTAATCGTGATATTTCCTTTAGTTGCTTTACAGCTCTTTCAGAATACACCGTTGGAAAAGCAGCTTTTTTAGAAAATGACAATGTACTTTTTATCTCGATGAGTGTTTTCGTATCGTGAATAAAAAGATCTGTCTTATAACTATCTATCTTATATTCACGAGAAACATTTTTCCTCGTGCCCAAAAATGAAAAATACCGTCTTTTCATTTGCACTTCAATTACACGATTAGCTTGCGCCAAATTAAGTAAAATAAAGCTTCTGCGATATTTAACGGCATATACTGCAAAAGAGGTTCTTGCGTTTGGAGTTTCTATCGGCTTGAGCAAAACCGTTCTAGAACTGCCTTTTTCTCAGCTTAAACAACTCGTAGTTATCATAAGCTATGGCTTCGGCAGGAATTTCATACCCATCCACCCAACTATCATCAGGAATGTCATTGAGCAGAATTCTTTCATCCCATGTTGGGTGAGAGATAGCAACTGGGTCAATCGCATTGCGAATTGCATCAAATAGATCGCCCTTGCCGGAAAACACAAGATTAACCAAATTATACTGATTGCTTCCGGTTGTACGGCTTATTGTCTTGCAGCTTCTGTTTCCGAAAATCAAATAGGCGATAAGACTTTGCAGTTCACGCACAGTTGCATGATAGCCCTGCATAGATACTCTCTGCAAAATAACCAAGAGTCGCTCTTGGAATAAGGTGCTATTAAGCAGACTGCAATTTTTTCGCACATCACAGCTTTCATTCAAAGGGCAAGCAACACATTCGGCATAATGCGTAGGATCTGTCAGTTTCTCAATTGCCTTTTTCAGAATATCCGCAGTAAGAACTTCTCTCTTACTTAAATCAAAAACGACCAAATTACTGCTTTCAGTTACCTCGTCATGAAAAACCACAGCGTGGCTCATCTGATAATAAGCATCCTTGATTGGCTTAAAATTTGGATACTTTTGATATACCGAGTAAAGAACAGCTGCATTAATTGCAATAACAAAAGGTGTATTGCGTTCTCTTGCCGCTTCCCATTTCAAGTAGATATCATTATTAGAAAGCGTACTTGCGTCTAATTCGATGCAAATCGGCTTTCCAGTGTTCTCTAGTTTATCCTTCAGTAATCGGATGACATGAGTCTTACCGTCACCCGGATTGCCGGTAAGCACTATATCCTTGCCGCTAAGTGCAGCATCCATGATGGCGGTATCCAATCTTGTTTCAAGATGAATTACCGACAGCAGTTCAGAAGCTATATGGTCAGCATACGCACTAGAACCTCTATAAAAATCTCGTACAAACTGAAGACCTGTTTTTGTTTCATCGTTTGTAGGCATATGTGGCACCTCCTTAAGTTTGGAAAAGCTCCATTCTTCGTCTGCATCTATCTGATTGCTTACAAGGAAATTTTGTTTATCAAAATCACGGATTCTCTGATAGATTGGCTCATAATTCAAGCGGCTTTTCAGCCATCGATTACGCCAAAAATCAACAATCTTTTGAGTCCCGGCAACATAGTCTGCCATATCCGTATAATACTTCGGCTCAGAGTCTCTACCCAAAAGATAGTCAAAGGTGTTTTCTGCCAAGCACACACCGTATACGATTCTTGACATGGCATGCTTAGAAAAGTCCTTTGAATCCTCATTGGTTGATTCAAGCAACTCACGAATTGACATTGTAAGGAGTCGCATTTTAGGACTGGCTCCTTCACCAAAAACATGGTTGATACGATTAAAGCCATCGCTTGTCGCCTCAGTAAGGCTCATTGTCGTTGCCTTACTTATATGCATTGTTCCGAAGCCTATGGTCATCCCAAGTTTCTTCCAGACAATATCAAAATCTGTATCAAAGATTTTTCCGGGTATTTTAAGACGGTTGTACTGACTGGAACCCACGTAATACAAGGATGTCGTACCAACATATACAAGGTCTGCTGGCCTGCAAACAGGTTTCCCTTTCAGCCTGCTTGCAATTTCACTTGCTTTATCTGCATATCGCCCTTTATAGTCATGAACAACCTGCGGAGACGTAGCTAAAAGTGCAACAAGCTTACCACCCAGAATCTCGTTATACGGCGGAATCGCTCCACAAACATTCAATTCCATCAGGCTAGAACCGATGTGCTTTGTTTTTTGTGCAACCAAAGCGCTTCGAATAGCAGAAGTTCCTGTTTCGCTCTTGCAAAAATCAATCCAACCTTCATCAAAGTTTTCCGAGTTAAGCAGGTCTCTGATTGCCTTTTTCGCGCTTAACAGGCGTGCAAGTTGCTCTGCGCGTTTTCTGCGATAAAGAGCTTTTTCTGTGTCAATAGAAATGCTACCAAGTTCGCTCTTTTCTACATCACCAATATCGCTGCATTCCACTTCATTTCGTAAAAGCTGCTGACGGCTTTGCTCTGCATAAGATGCCTCATCCAATAAAAGCTGAATATCCGTATCTGTGGGATTTTCCACGACCATTTCAGTGCATATCTCCGAATAATCAATTCCCGCAATACCCTCCTCCAAGTACACAAGAAGCTGTTTGAATTCTTCCTTTGCACGACTGGCATCTAAGGTGATAATTCTTTCAATAAATGCCTTTTGATTCCAACCGATGTAATCATCACGACAAGTAATCTGCACGGCGCAGTTTTCAAGTGATGCTATACCCATAACAGCATGCATCGGATGAGCGGCATCCCGAATTAAATATTGCATGGTTCTTCCCGGTGTTGTCTCAGCGGGCGTAGACCAAGTCAAACGGCAGTATCGCCATATTTCTGATATTTTTAGGCCTGTAAACTCATCTCTATCATTTTCTCTTACCAACTGCAGATATGGCTGAATAGCTTGTTCAATTTCTATTGCTCCGGTATGTGCAAGTTCCATTCTTTCTGCCAACTCCGCACCATCAGCAATGAGTGATGCAATACTTTGTTTGTTGGCTCCCGGATTTTCCATACGATTTATGAAGTCAGTATAGCTCACAAGTCTTTCATGGCGACTTTCACTCATCCAACTTCGAAGTAATGCTTTAACCTCCGGAGAAGTTGTATCATGCATATCGGCTCCGTTAAGTGTCGGTAAGCTCATATATAAAACGCCATCTCTATAGCATGCCTTCCATGAAGCACGAATTAAATCTCGAAATAAAAACCAAACAGCGCGGTACTTTTTGCGTTGTTCGATATTATACTGACAGTCATTCTCAACCCACCCAATTTCTCGCTCAGCAATTCTCGCAATAGTGAGTGTGGGAGTTTTTTCAGTAATTTCGGACGCAGCGTTATAAAAACGAACCCTGAATTCGCCTTCTAACCTTGGACGAAAGGGAATCTCTCTATTTATCATTTGCCGCCACCTCCTTTATAGTAGTCATTGAAGAATCGAATCGATTCCTCATAAATGCATCTCTTCATCTTGTGTAACGCCTCTAATCGTCATTTTCAAACTATGGAAATTAAATGTGTTCTTCCAATTTCCGCATCTGGGATAAATTCCATAATATCAGAAATATTGCATTTCAACTCAAGCCACTGCTCTAAAGATTCGCTTCTGAGCCTTTAGGTAGTTCTGGAGATTAATGATCGTACCAGAATTCTTCATCTCAGCAGTATTCAGTTCCTCGTCAAGCAGTTCAATATTATTTATCCTTCTTGAACTAAGTTCCTATTTGATTAGGATTTCCCATTTCCCATATCTCTTACCGTTCTCTCTGTGGATATAGTTCTTGTCCTGCAAGGACTTCATGATCCGCTTCACGGTTGCGATGGATTTACCCGTTGCGCTCACAAGTTCCTGCTGCTTGATGCTTGGGTTCTGTGCGACCCGCTCCAAAACAGCCAGTTCCTCCAGCGAGCAGTTCAAAGTATCAAATTGATACTTTGAAACTTTGGGGCTGATACTTTTGGAAGTGCTTTTGTCCGCAAAATCAATGTGCACCTCATTCCTTGCTCAGATCTTCCGCCTTGAAGGTCGTATACCCCTCATAGTAGTAGCTGTGGTCGATGCCTTTCATATAGACCTCGCGGCTATTGATCTCGTCAGTCAAAGCCGCTTTCAGCAGCACCTTGATCTCCACGTCCTTGATGGGGCTGCGCTCCATGGCGAGGAGATAATCCTCCTTATCCACTTTGCTCCAATCCACCACCTGTCCGATACCGGCTTTCAGCATCTGGTCGAGCCACAGGCGGGTGCTGCGGCCGTTGCCCTCGCGGAACGGGTGGGCAATATTCATCTCCACATACTTTTCGATGATCTCGTCAAAGGTGGACTGGGGCATCTTGTCGATGTTTCCAAGCGCTGCCTCCAGATACATTAAAGGGGCAAAACGGAAATTGCCCTTTGCCAGATTCACCGTTCGCAGTTCACCGGCAAAGTCATAAATATCCTCGAAAAGTGCCTTATGAATGGCTTGCAGCGACGCGAATCTGCCGGGGGCCAGCTTGTCCAGAGCACCGCTCTCAAACAGTTCCACGGCTTTTCTTTTGCTGATGCGCTCCTCCTCGCGGGCAAGCTCGGCAGAGTTGGTGATGCCAAGTTTATTTTCAAGTGCCATCGTGGGCCTCCATGTGTTTGTAAAATAGTTTCTCAGAGCGTATCCAGAAGATCGGCGTATCGCTCGCAAATGCTTTTTTCCAGCTTTTCAAAGGCCGGAATAAAGCGTCTGATGATCTCCGATGCCAATTCCTTTGCGGCATTTCCATCATAAATGTGCGCCATATTGTTGCGCTGGGACAGCATATCCAGCCACACATCTTCCTCTATGCAAGGGTAATACTGGTACGCCTGCTTGATAATTTCACGCGGGGAGCCTCTTAGCTGCATCGATGCCTTCATAAGTTAGCAATTCTTTTAAGACCTTCCAGCCCAATTCAAACTGAATGGAGAACTTATCAATAATGCCGCTAATGATAAATTCATTGCTAAGATCCTGCCGGTCGGAGAGCCGCAGAACGTCTAAATTTTTACGGTAGTTATCAAACTTTTTCATAGAGCAATACTCCCTCCTTGCTGATGGCTTCCCGCAATTCCGGGGACAAATCAGAACATAAATCTATCACATCAAAGGTCAGCAATGTATGCGTTTCTTCCTCAACATCCAGTCTGAAACGGCATACATTGCCTCCCTGCACAGCTAAATCAATATCGCTTGTGCGGCGGAAGTCCCCTCGTGCGCGGGAACCGAATAGGATCACTGTTTTGATGTGATGCCTATTTGCCAGATCAATGATCTGGCAAATAACCTTTGGATCAATTCCGTACTTTGTCATCACACCAACTCCTTTGATAAGCCTTCAAGCTCGCTGACCATTCTGGTTATAACCTCACAAAATAATTATACCACAAAACGCTATATCCACAAGCGGAAAAGGAAAATAGTAGTGGAAACGTCAGCGGAACTCCACCGAATTTGATTCGCTCATCGATATTTACCTTCAGCAGAATATCTCAAAGCCGCTTTGCGATCTGCCAGATCACCCGCTGTGCTGTCGTGACTGCGGCAATGTCTTCCTTCGTGGCAAAGCCGCGGGTGTTGACAACATGAGCGATTTGATTGATGTTATTTCCAATGCCGGCGAGTTGACGCCGGATTTCGGCGTATTCAGCGAGTGGTCGGGATCGGAGGTTCATGCCAGAGATCAGCGCACGGAGGAATACTTCCATTGGGAAGCCAGAGAGCATAGCCTGCTGTTTCAAATGTTCATGCTCCTGCTCATTCAAACGGAGCGATATTTTGATTGGTCGTTTTCTCATGATCGTTTTTCCTTTCAATTCATAAGGGGTTATAGGGGAATTGCTTCCCCTAACAAGCGCATTTGGACGGCCAAATGCTATGCTTGCGAAAGCAGCTTCTGTATAGCAGTTTCATTTTCGTGACAACGCTGTTGTAAAATTAACTTCTTGATTTATTGGTGTCCAATATGTATAATAATTGCAAGAAACTTTTGAGGTGAATGACCGTGCTACACGAGGAACGAACTGCAAATATTCTTATCAACAAGGCGGGTGGAAACGCCGGTCCGGATGCCAAGGGCTACCGCGTGGCTCTGCCATCTGCTTGGATGAAGGACCTGGGTATCTCTGAGGGCAGCCGCACCGTAACGCTGCAATTCGATGGGGAAAGCATCACCATCCGCCGCCCTGCCGTGTCTGATTACAATGTCTTTCTGGCCAATGCCCGAAGCAGCGCTCACGCCCTCCTGATCCTGTACTACTACGATGGGAATAAGCTCTGTACGAAGATCTGCGCTGACCAAACCACTCATCAACTTGCCATCGAAAACGAGGCCAGTTCTCCCCTTTCCACCGCTTTCGGCGTGAACCGCAAGCCCACATGGGACGATCTGCAAATCTTCTTGAAAGACCGCTGTGTGCCGCAGGAGCGGGACGGTTTGAAATATTACCTGTCTGACTTGGGTCTGGACTGCTATGACCCGCTGGCGATCATCCGCAAGACCGAAGGGCGCATGGCAGAGGATTCGTGCTGGATCAAAATTGTGGAGGGCTGAATATGTCGATCAGACTGACAACGGGAAGCCGCATCGCGGAAACTTCGTCTAAGGGCAATCAGGAAAAATGGCTGGCAGATGGCCGCTGGTACAAGCTGGATCTGTTCGGCTACGAGGGACTGGCTGAAGCCGTGACCTCTGCGCTGCTGGCACAAACCAATACCGGCGCGTTGGGCTTTCGCTATGTGACCTACCGCATGGAGCGGCTGGAAGTCCACGATCATACCCGCAACGGCTGTTCCAGTGCCAATTTTCTACGTCAGGGCGAGGCCATCCTGACCCTTGCGGAACTGCTGCGAAAAGGCGTTGGCCCGGACTGGCAGACCGCGGTAAACCGCCTGCCCAATCTTCAGAGCCGCCTTGCGTGGTTGGTGGAGCAGGTTGAGCGGCTGACGGGACTTGACCGCTTCGGCACCTATCTGACGCTGCTGTTCGAGGTGGATATGCTGTTCGGCAACGAGGACCGGCATCTGAACAACATCGCTGTGTTGCGCTGCGGTGATGGCTTTGACTACTGCCCCATCTTCGACTTTGGTGCGGGCCTGCTGTCCAACACACGGGACTATCCCATGGAGATCGAGCCGGACGCATTGGTGCGGCAGCTCAAGGCTCAGCCCATGAAAACGGGCTTTGTCCGACAGGTCCATGCGGCCCAAAATCTCTATGGGCCGCAGCTTCGCTGCGACTTTGCCGAAAAAGAGATCATGGCGGCCCTTTCAGAGCCGCTGGAGTTTTACGCCAAGCGGGATGTTCCTTATATCCGTGACCGTGTGACGGCCTGCATCAAATTCCAGCGGAAAAAATTATTCTGATTTTCTGCCGTCCTCCCGCAGCCACGCACCCCGCAGCACCATGCGGAGATACGCCGCCCGCCCGATGCCGTGGTCCTGCGCGGTGCGGGTGAGCCGCTCATATTCTGCCTGCGTCAAGCGGAGATTTACCTGCTTTTCCCGTAAGTTCTCTTTGTTCTTCATCTGATGATCCTCCCTATTATTCTTTTTTCGGCTTGGTATATATTTATCTCAGTATCGCTCTACTCAGTCTTATTAGACGCTGAAAATCAGCGTTCAGGTGCGCTGATTTTCAGCGTTCTTGAAATTCGAAAATCGAAAGTCAAGAAATTCGATTTTCGAATTTTAGGGGATACAGCATAGATGGTTTCCCCAACCCCTGCCGTTTCCGGCGCAGCAGGCCAGCTTGCTCCAGTTCGGATAGCAGCTTCTCCGCCTTGCTGTGGGCGCAGCCCAAGTCCTCCATAATGTGGCTGATGCCATAGTAAACAAAGGCGCGCCCTTGCTTATCGAACCACCCGCTTTTGCGGGAAAGTCCCATTTTGTCCAGCAATAATCCGTAAAGTAATTTTGCTTCACAATTCATGTTTTTGAATGGTTCCTCCGTAAACAGCACCTTTGGAACACGGTAAAATGTAAATAACTCTGATTCATGCTCATAGAAATAATCCATATTGTTCCTCCTTGCCCGTTGGGGCATAAAAATAGCGGGGGCAGGCGTTTGACCTGTCTCCGCTGTTGTACTTTTTGCTGTTTTACCGCTCACGCATGATCTCAAGCGCGGCGCTTTTGATGTTATTCATCGCACCTACCCACGCCATTTGATCCCGCGCCTTCAAGTCCTCGTCGATGCCCTGTGCTTCCGCCATCTGGCGTATGATGGTTTCCAGCAGCTTGTCCTCTGTGGTGTCCGGCTCCGGCGGCAAAAGACAGGGATAATACTGCTCGCCCCGCAGCTCGTAGTAAAGACCGTTCTCAAAAATGACCGGCGGCAATGGCGGTAAATTCTGTTCCATATATAGTTCGCCCCTTTCTGCCAACATTGTACGGGAGAAATCTGTATAGCGCCAGTATGCGAAGATCATCGCTCTCCCCTGTCCTTCGCGCGGTAACGGGCCTCCAGCAGCTTGATGATCTCCCGCTCCATCTGCTGCGCAGAGTAATTGCGCGGGAAATACTTCCGCAGCGACTCGGTTTTGATGCGGATTTGCTCTTTCTGATTGGGCTTTTCCTCGGTGAGAATGGCGTACAGTACCTCCGGCGTCAGTTTTGCCTCGCGGGAGAGCTGCTTCATGCGGAGTGCCTGTGACAGCGATGGTGTGGCGTCTTCCCGCCCGATCAAGTCCCATAGCTCCGTCTGCTCGTCGCGGGTGAGATAGGACAGCTCCACGGCGGGAGAAAAGGCGATGCGTCCATCGTCCACCATCTGAAGCAGCGGCGGAACAAGGTTGGTCAGGCGAATGTAACGGCGTACCGTATCGCCGCTTATACCAGCCTGTTTTGCAATTTCATCATCTGTCCTCAAATTCGCCGCAAGTTGCGGCGAATTTTTTGAACGTCTTCCCGCCTGCCGCTTCATGGCCTCCAACTTCATCTTGTAAGCAAACGCCTTTTCACTTGGCAGCAGATTTTCCCGTTGCAGATTACTGTCCACCATCAAAATCACCGCTTCATCGTCGGTCATTTCCCGCACCAGCACCGGCACGGTGGACAGACCCAATTTCTGCGCCGCCAAGCGCCGCCGATGCCCGCTGACCAACTCGTAGCCCTCCCCTTTTGGCCGGGCCAACAAGGGCGATAGAATGCCGTGGACACGTATGCTCTCCACCAGTTCGTCCATGGCGGCATCCTCCCGCACCCGATAGGGGTGCTTTGCAAAGGGCGACAGCTTGTCCGGTGGAAGCTGCGAAATAAATTCCTTCACCATGCCGCACCTCCCTCCGAAAGCGCGGCGGACACGTTCACATGGTAGTGAAGGTCGGAGCCGCGATAGTGGTAGTCCGCGTCAAAGGAATGGAGCCAACCGGCATTTTGCACATTCGCGTTTTCCCTCTCTTTTTCGGCCTGTAACCCTTGCGGCGCAAGGCTTTTTCGTACTTGTGGCCCTTGGACTTCCACAGTCGGTACAGAGGAACTGGGGCATTTGGAGATGATCGGCACGCTGGTTCACCAACTGACTCGAAACCTGACCGAGGAGCAGATCAAGACCGCCGGCTTTGACGCCTATTTTGTGGATCACACTACCGGCGTGTTCCCGCAGTTTGCCTCCGGTTATCCGTGGTCTGCTTCCACCATGCAGGTCACAGGCGATACCATCGCGGATCTCACCGAGGATCTTGCCGCAGAGCAGAAGGCCCGTGTCACCTACGACAACATCCTACGCCTTTCCGACGATCCCGATGTCAACGATGCCATCAAGTTCCTCCGGGAACGGGAGGTTGTCCACTTCCAGAGATTTGGCGAAACGAAGCGTACAAGATGAAACAGAATAAAAAGAGCTGCTGACATAAAAGACATCCAAGGCCAAAACTTCTCGGATGTCTTATATTACCTCATTCGAGATGCCTGCCGGATAGAGTTCATGCAGAGCGTTTTCGCAGCAATTACGAAGATCACACAGGGTTTGATTGTTCATACATTTCTTTTCCCTTTCCATTTTTGTTGAAATGTAGGTAATAGCTCAGGCTCTCGCTATAGTGTTCGTAGGTATAGGCAAGTAGTTTTTTCTGTGCATCTTTGAACCACAGATTCTCAGGCTCAATTTGCAGCACATACTGCACCTTCCCCATCAAGTGCAGCATATATGTCGGGCAGCAGATTGGTCTACCGTCCTCAACAAAATCTGATCGATGGCCGTGGAGAACGCTGTCTTCCACGCCAAATTTCAAGGCATAGTAAACCTCCTGCCGCAAGTCCCGCTTATAGCCGCTGGGGATGGAGAGCTTCTCGTTGACAACCAGACCGGTTACGCTTTGACGATTGTCGTTTCCGATAAAATGCGTTTTCGACTCGTTCAATTCGAACCCCATCTCACGCAGCATAGTTTTCACCTTTTGGTAGACGCCATAGAGCGGACGGTTTGCCGAAAAGGTCATGTCATCGCAATAGCGGGTATATGCGATCTGGCGCTGACTGCACCAACGACCGATGTAATCATCAAAGCGATACATAACGATATTGGATAGCGATGGAGAGGTTGCCGCGCCCTGCGGAAGCGAATCGTCTTTACAGCAAAGCGAAGTCAGCAGATACCCAACTTGTCTTGAGACATAACGTGTGTTGAACGCTGCGCGCTGAACCTGTTCAAAGGTGATGCTGCCAAAGAAATCCGTGATATCCAGCTTCAAAAGGAATTTCTTGCCAATATGCGGTTCGGCATTTCCGCGTGTGGTACTCCCCTTTTGATAGGCCATTGCAAATTTAGAAACAGGAAGCTGTGGAAGAATTTTTTCTTTGATTGGGTCCTGACAGAAGCGCAGCCTGATGCTGGGGACGCATAGGCTGCGGTATGTACTGTCTTTTTTAGGAAGGCGGGTTTCTTTATATTCCTTTTGAATGTGGTTGACGATATCATTCAATTCCCCACGGCTTATGCCTAAAAAGCCAGCCAATTGCTCGGCATCATAGAGGAATGGCAGGTTAGGATGCTCGGCATGATAATCCAACGCCATCTCTGTAGCTTTCAATATGCCAAATTTTTTTACAAAAGCCATGTCCTGCGGCTCAAAGGTCACGGAATTGGCATCAATTTTCATAGGAGGACACCCCCATTATAAAAATCAAGCCCTTTGCAGTACAAAATGGTCGGATAAAGTGGAGGCGAATCCTGAATCACGCAGTGATTTTCAATTCGCCGGAACGTATCTGACCGGGGCATCGCTGTGCGATGCGCATCAACTTAAAACCCAAAACAGCGACTCGCTGTCCTCCCTAAAGAAATTGACTTTAGGCTGTACGCTACTGCAAAGGGCTGATTTTATTAATATGATAAGTCCATAAAGTAGAAACTGTCAAGATACATTACAATTTTAGAAAAAACTTCGTACAGAACATATCCTGCGTGGGAACTTATAACCGTACTTCAGTTCCCCGAAACGTTTTTTGCGTCGAGGACCGTGCCCAATAATTGTTAGTCTTTTGGCAAGAACAATCTACACAACGGAAAGAACGAGCCTCAGAACGCAAGGAATTCTCTCTGATTAACTATATCGTGCGCAGGACATCTCATCGACAGATCATTCTTACTCCGTTTCCACCGTAGTAAGAGCATAATTTGCGTAGGGACAGTCGACAATCTTTTTATTGATCTTTAGCGCATTCTCTTGGCAGTTCACCCGCTGTCTCAAGTAGATCGATGGTATGCTTAAGAGTACGAATAGTCTCCTTTATCTCTGAAAGATGCACTTGGGCATTTTCGTAGTTATAAGCTGGACATATCGACTCGGCATCCGCTCCTGTAGAAGTACTGAAGTCTCGGCTACGCTTTTCTTCATTCAGAAAGGAGAAGCACTCATCTTTCAGTTTCTTCACCAGTTCATTAACTTTGGAAACAGTAGATTTCATATACTGAGTATCCTTTCTTGCAACGCAATTTTATCATTTTTACTTCTGTTCTACTGATAGAATAGCACAGCACCCTGTACAAATGTCCGTACAGGGTGCCGTGCGATTATTTTCGCCAGTTAGCTATGGGATAGGTGCCATACTTTCTCTTGAAGTTTTCCAGCAGGAGGCGTTCTTTATCTTCACAGTTTTCGCAGACACACCATCTGCAGATAAGGTTTTCATATCCTTTAACTTGGAAAATCGCCCGCCCGCCACGGTGGTTGTTTCCTGCGTCGAAGCCGTAGCGCATATATTGCCGCAGACGCTGGAACAGCCCTTTTTCTCCATTCGCCTTACCTATGTAGAGAATGCCGGAGGATGGAACGCGCTTTGCCTCCAATCTTTCGATGGGATAGGCGGCACCGGGGTGATTGTCAATGGTATCCTTGAAAGCAACCTCCATCCCGGCTGGGATGCGGATGCAGTAGACTCCTTTTTTTGCGGGAACGAGGAGAGGATCTTCAAAATCCTTTTGCCTGCAAAAATCATCCCACAGTTCAGCCAGTGTTGCTTCTCCCATAGCTATCTCTCCGCTTATATACTTAAATCAAATTTGTCGCATACTCGACTATACACATGATGCCCCTCGGCGGTATTCTTGGTGTATTGGAACACGCCCACAAAACGATAAGCGTCTTCACCGCGCTCGTCCTTACTCTTGGCGAAGGTAAGGCGTGGTTTATTCGGGTGCTTTACTTCGCTGGTGCCGCTATCGTTGTATTCAATGATCGTTTTCCCGTCAGCAGACAATTCATTGACCCAGCCGCGAGCCTGCGCCGCCTTTGAGCCGTTGGGCAGTTTGATTGCCAACTTGGGGCACCAAAGCATCCGATCATCGGTCACGCGGAAAAAGCTGCGCTGAATTTTATAGTTTTTATCTTTGCCAAAGCACTTTTGGCAAATGTCCGCAATCGTATTAAAGGAATAGACATCCTCCACTCGCAGAATACCGCGTTCTTTAATACCGCGCCATTCCTCTTCGGGGTTAAGCCAATGTGGAAGCTGATTGCCCCTTTCCGCTACCTTTTGCTTGATCTCACAGACGATCTCGCGGATGCGGGCATGAAGCGCGTCTGCATCCAGCGTTGCATCCACACGGCGGATCGTCAATCCGTTTTCACTGCAGGCGGACAGTGCTGTTTGCAGGTCGATTTCGCGTGCGGCATCTTTGAACTTGTTATCCTTGTGGTGGGCTTCATCACACTCCACACCGTAGTTGATCTGCGGGAAGTAGAGGTCGATCAACGCATACCTGTTGGACTTGGAAAAGTGAACATATTGCTGCGTCACGGGTTTGATGTTCAGATCATCCAACCGCTGCCAAATCGCGTTGACAACATAGTTCTCCTTTTCCTTGTCCTTGGTGTGGTGCGAGAACATTCGGTAAAGGTACTCCTGCTTATCCCATTTTTGCTCGTTCTTCTCCATGTCACCCATTCTTTCTGTTTGTATATTGATTTTTTGCAATGCTCTCAATGATCTCCTGCCGCAGCCAAGCGGGCTCTGCCACCTCTACAAAGGAGAGGTATTGCAGTGCCCAAAAGCGCACACCGCGTGGCGGGGTGGTCAGTACGGCGGTAAAGGTTTGCTCGTCCCGCTCAAAAACCTGTATGTCCGTACCAAAGCGGTCCAGCACATCGTCCAGCACGGCGCGGTCGCAGTGCAGCACCACCCGCTCCGGCGCACCCACAAAGGCGTAAACGGCATCTTGTGCCTCTTGCTTCTGCGCCGGCGTTTCGCTGCGGGGCTCGTCCAGTATCCGAATATCCGCCATGCGGTCAATGCGGTACAACCGCGTGTGCGGATCGTGGTCGGGGACGCAGATAAGGTAATAGTGTTCGTTGGTGTACACCATCTCATAGGGGCTGAGAGTGTAGGTCGCCGTAGGATGCTGCCGTTTGTCATATCCGTAGTGCAAGTAATCCAAGGTCACTTTCTTCTTGCGTGTAATAGCCTCATCCAACTGCTCAATATTCCAAAAAACCTGCCGGTTACCGGTCTTATGTCCCTGCCGGGCGACGGTCAGATGGCGATACTTTTTCCGCTGGTGGACACTGAGCTGCTTTTGCAGCTTTTGGACAAGCTGCTCGGTCTGCCTTGCCGGGATAAACGGGAAAGAATATACCGCATCGGTCAGCAGCAGAACTTCCGACGGCTCCAATTCCCGTTCCCGTAAGTAATAGCCCACGCCGTTATCCTCGTAAAGGGAAATGTCGTAACCGAGTTCAATCAAAAGTGCAACAGCCCCGTATACGGTGCGGCGGTCGATTTTGATACCGTAGAGGGACTGCATCTTTGCAATGATCTCCCGCATGGGCAGAATGTGTTCTGCGTCGGAATACTCCTTTAGAACCTCCAAAAGGCAGATGGCATTGGCTTTTTCCGTCAGCATGATGCAGTCCCTCCGTGTCGTTTTACTTCAGTACCGGCCACTTAGCCCAATTAGAGCAGGAAGAACTGCAAAACTTTGTACTGTCCCGATTGGAACCGTTTGGAATTTGGCACTTGGCGCTATTGCTGGTCGGCTCCGAAGAGTTTCCGGAATTCACCAGATTGCGGCTTCCGGTCCAATAGGCGCAAGTGGCGCAGACCTTGTTTGTCTTGGAATAATGCATAAAGACATCTCCTCTCATAGTATAGCATCGGTTTCGATGCTTGCATAGATGCTACCATAAGAGGGTGTACAAAAGTCTGTATTGCTGTTCTGCCTATATAGAGATGTTATCCATATCTGAAGTGGCCTCATTCAGCACGCCATAGCCCTCCGCCAAAGCACGGACATACTGCGGGAAATTGCGCCGCAGATTACTGTCCTGCCCCGGCGGCAGGACCGGCCTCCGCATCATACGATGAACAGTCCTCCATACCTGAAGCCTGCTGCCGGGATAGGATTCTCTCAGCTTCTCGACCGCG
>OLFV01000096.1_pt1 | contig 102406 bp, 82 predicted proteins | sample 1605551 | NCBI WGS metagenome assembly OLFV01 (sample SAMEA3888922, study PRJEB22519) | human gut metagenome | biome: human gut; feature: human-associated habitat; material: faeces | place: Denmark | collected 2011
AACCCCGGCGGATGGCGCGCTTGATGGCGAGCGACAGGTCGATGATGTCCAGCAGCTCCTGCCGGGTGAAGTCGTTGGTGTCGATAAAGTCCTTTTTGTACATATCCATTTCTCCAAAGGCGCAAGTTCGGGATTTGCTTCCCGGTTATTGTCGGCGAAACCGCGCGCGCGGACATGCGCTGCGGAGCGAAAATTTTTGCGCCGCAAAGCGCGCAGCGGGCATCGCGCCGGAGGATGCGCTGGAGAACGGACGCGCAGGTTTGCGCCTCGGCGCAAAAAAACGGCCCGCCCGGGGAGCAATGCTCCCCGGGCGGGCTGCGATTCCTATTTGATTGCCGCGTGTCTACTCGCCATCGACCGGGCGCGTATATGCGCCGCGCGCTCAGCCACGCTTTGCGGCCTCCATGACGCTGGCAAAATCCAAATTGTTCGTGATCAGGCGGTCGAAGAGCTGATAGCCGAGCTCCGTGCGGAGCTTGTGCTTTTCATCCAGCCACTGCCCGACCTCCGCAAGCGTAAAATGTTCCGGATACATACAGTAATACTCACAGAAGGTATACACCGACTGCAGGAGATTGATGTCACGCGCCGTGCGGGCGTTCGTGTTGAGGCCGTTATAATACCCCGTCCAGATGTTGTAGTAATATGTCAGATTCGCAACATCCGGGTAACTACCCTTTAAGAACAGCTTGCGCAAAACATCGTTCCGGTCTGCAAGCGTATCGCGCGCGCCGGGCGCTTGCGTCACCTGCGCGCCGCTGACAGCCTCCGCCATGTCGTGAATGAGCAGCATATCCAGGATCTCGCGCTTGCAGTATCCCTCCGAATGGTGCTCCTCCGGCAGGAAGAACATCGCCATCAGCCACGCGCTGTAGGCGTGCTCCGAAACGCTCTCCGGGTCCTCAATCTGATGCGAGACCCATTGATGGCGCTTGACCTGACGCAGGGAACGGTAGCGGTTGTAGATCATCGGGCCGATGTCGAACACTCCGCCCTGCATATAGATGCTGAAGTCTTCCTCGACGCTCTTAAAATAATATTGCAGCTTGCTCGAAACGATGTTCTGCGGCCGGCCCTGATACACCCGTAAAAACTCCAGCGCCTTTTGAATGTACGGCCGGATGTCGAACTTGAGCGTCAGACGCGGGTTTTGCATACGCGCCTGCAGCAGCGTGAGCATGGTCACAAGGTCGCTCTCGACAAAGCCGCCGGCATCGCCGAGCAGCGCGCGCTCGATGCGGCTGTTGAGGATGCGGATCGCCTGCTCGCCGGCGCTCAGGTCCGTGTCCAGATAGTAGGTATCGTGCGCCACCATCTGATAATTGTCGCCGAAGTATTCGATGGTCGCCCCGCGGTTGATTGCGTTAGCGATATCGTTATTGACCACGACGCACAGATACTCGTCCATCATATTGGCCTGACCCTGGCTCAGCATACCTGTGCAGATCGCGCGAAACAGGAAGTGCCGGTCGCAGTTTTCCTGCGTGTTTTTGTTGTTCGTCTTGACGATCGGCTTATACTTCGTAAACTCCTTGGTCAGAAGCGTCAGCGCCTCCATGACCAGGTTTTTATAGCTGATGCGCCCCAGCCAATAGGCGGCGTTGCTCTTTTGCTGCACGTCGAACACTTCATAGTTTTCGGTGATAAAGTGCAGCATCGTCTCCTGCAGCGCGTAATTGTCCTTCATGAACGAGGTCATGAACCGGTTTGCCATCGCCGTGAGCATCGTGCCAAAGAAGCGCTGCTCGTCATGACTCTGATAGTCCTCGATGCGGCGGACAAAATAATAAGCGATCAGAAAATCCAAAAACGTCCCGTGCTTGTGCGGCAGCGACCACATCGCAGCGTTGTACTCCGAAGCGCTGAAAATGTACGACGGGTCAAACACGTAGTCATACAGCTCCTCCGCGACGACGGCCAGCCGCTCCGTGTCGCCATAGAGCTCAGAGAGCGCCAGCTTCTCATAGACCTCGGTCAGGCTGATCTCCTCCTGACCGCACATGGACAGCATTTCCTTTGCGATGAGCCGCACAAGAAAAATGTCCACCGTCGGAAATTTCAGCTCCTTGAGCACCGAATACGTGTTCTCCGGCAGCAAGTCATAGCCGTAGATTCCGAACACACTTTCGATCAGCGCCATGACCGCCGCCTGATCGTCGATCGGGACGGAGCTCGTGAGAAACACATATCCCTTCGTGTCGCCCGTGATCGGGATCACGCGCTTGAGCCGCGAGCGGTTTTTGATCAGGCCGACATCCATCGCGCACACACGCGAAAAACGCCCCTGCTCGCGCCAGAGCTCGAAGATCACATTTTCCGGTGCAATCTTTGCCACATTGTGCTCGCGGATCGCCTCGATCATCAGCACCGGCCGCACCGCGGGATTTGCGCGCAGGAAGGAAAAATACGCACAAAACTCCTTGCTGAGGATATCGTGCATCTGCTCATGGACGCTTTGCGGATTGTATGGGATCTTCTCATAATAGCTGGCGGAGATGTAAAACGGCAGCACATTCGTCTCGCCCGCGCGAAACCGCTCCAGCAGCTCATAAAACGCCAGCTGCAAGATCATATTTTTTGCGCTGCCCGGCATTCCCTGCACCTGGATCATCGCGCCCTCTTGCTCCAGCAGCTCCCGCACGATCAGATCCACGGGGCTCTCCCCTTCCGCCACGCGCTTACTGTGGCGATACGTCTTGACCGTCTCGCGGAACATTTGATCCGCGCAGGCCCTGACCCGCGCCTTGCCCTCCGGCGTGCAGATCTTCTCGTAGATATTGTACGGATACTTGCCGCTTTTTTCGATCAGCAGATCCACGATCGTCTCGCGCGTATAGTCGGCCGCCTCGGGCGCCTGCTCCGGGCTCGGCGGGGACGGCGGCATCTGCTCGACGGCGGGCGTCGGCTCTTTTTCCGGCTGAAACGCCGTGGACAGCGACAGGATTGTCTCCTTGAGCGTGCGCATGGCGCCGGGCAAGTCCTCATATGCCTCGATCCAGTGCTTGCGTCCCAAGAAATACAGGTACTCATCCGTGAAGTTGAAATCCTGCAGCTTAAAGGGAATGATCACTTTCCGATTGTCAAATGCGATGCTGACCTCGTTGCTGACGTGGCCGGACGCATTCGTGTTTTCTGAGGCCAACACAACGAGGATCTCACAGGTTTTGATCGCGCTCACGATCTGCGAGGCATAGTTCCCGCCGGCATCGATGTTGCGCGGGGCGATCCAGCATCTGATGCCGCTCGCCTCCAGATAGTCGCAGACCTTGGCCGCGACCGCTGCCTCCTTGGAGGAATAACTGATAAAAATGTGCCCGTACCGTTCCATCTCGGTCTCCCGTCTGTTTTCTTTGGTCGGCGTGCCGCGCTCACACGGAGCTGACACGACTGTCTTTTTTCTTCTCTTCCTCTGTCAAGCGCAAAAAATCCACCAGATCGTGATGCATTTTTGCAAGGTCGTTCCGGCTGGCCTTATCCGGACTGCCGCTGTAAACGTACCCCTCCGAGCGCATATACGCATTCCAGCGCCGGTGCTCCAGCCGATCCATTGCCTCAGCCTCGGCAGGCGTCCGATCCTCGATCTTCTTGTCGGCGCCGGGGATGCCGCAAGCGATGCGCGCCCGCATATGGATCGCGGTTGCTACCGACGAGCGGTAGTTATACTCATAGCGCCAGAAGCTCTCCTCGTCGTCGTCCCACTTCAAGTGGCGCGCCAGCGCGTCCGCCTCCAGAGCGGAGTCCAGGATCGTCTTTTCGGAGTAGGACGTTTTCGTGTCGCCGGAAAACTGGATATCATAGGGCTGACCGCGGTAATTGCAGATGCCGCACAGCGCGCTTTTTTCCACGGCGCTGTATACGATTGTCTGGATCACCGGATGGATATGCATCCGCTCAAACAGCATGCGCAAATAGACCGCCGCGCGGATGTTTTCCTGATCCGAGCCGAGCGCGACAAGCACATAGGTCGCGTCCGTGAGCTGCGCCACGGCGTCGGCAAACTGCCGCGTCCACACATCAATACCGGAGCGGACATCGATGCGGTATTGAGCCTCGCCCGGCAGATAGACGCCGTTGTAGGCGTCCGACAGCAGCTCCGGGCACTGCGCATACAGCTTGTCATAGGCCAGCGGATCCCGGTCGAACGCATGGATATCGATCCGGTAGCCGTCCATCTGGCAAAACCAGCTCAGCGACTTGAGCATATGCGTTCCGTACTGCCCGAGACCGATGACCAGCGCCGAAATCTGCTTCTCCGTGCCATCGGCCGCCGGCTGCGCGCCCGCGAAGATCTTCTCGCCGTCCTCATACAGGATGCGGTTGATCAGGGCACGCACCTCTTCGACGCGGCGCACCTTCATGCGGCCCTTGTCGATATCCGTGAGCAGCAGCTCACTGTCCGCCGAGGTGGAAAACGCGAACAGGTGCGTGTTGTCGAGCGTGCGGTATTTTTCGATCAGGCGGATCGCCTGCTCCATATTTTCCGTCTCATCTTCGCCGATCGTGAAAAAACACAGCTTTCTGTGCGGCGAATGGAACTTCAGGCGCACGACGCGAATGTCGTCCCGGAACACGATCGCGCCAATCTTGCGCGCGCGCTTCAAAAGCTCATAGCTCGTCTCTTCGTTTTTTTCAAACACATCCGTAAAGACGAGCATCCGTCTGGGCGCGTTGGCGAACAGGCTCTCTGCGAGCGCGAGCGAGCGCTCGTTGAGCTCCGAAAAGACATAGGCATCTCGAAAATAGCCGCAGTCATAGCGCCGATAGGCCGACACGTTTTTGAAAAACGACAAGACCACGCCGAAGGTCAGCAGCGGCGCCGCCACAAACAGTGCCGCAAACAAGACGCTGTACGGCGTGAAGATCCAGCCGTTATCCGCCGTCAGATGATCCGTGACGATCGTGAATTCTCCGTCCACGATGAACAGCCGGATCGTGTTGTGCACCGACAGCAGCAGCACCTTCAGCCAGCGCAGCGGCTCTCCCGCGAAGATCTCCCCATAGATCGGCAGAAACAAAACCGTTGCCGCCGCAAACACGCTCGCAGCCATCCGGCGAAAGCGCGCCGAAGTGCCCGCATCCACAAGGTGCGAGGTCCGCGGCAAAAACAGCTGCACCACGCCTGCCGCGCAGATGATCAGCGCGACGGCAAAACAAAGGATCCATTGCATACTCTAACCTCATCTAACAACGTGTCTTCGGATATCTCATCCGGCGCTTTTGATTCAGGGAACATAGAAACTTGCGATCTCTATCGATCATTTATCCGCTTCTTTTGCAGACCCATTTTCCCGCCTTGTGCCACGAGCGCTTGCCGATAACCTTCACGGGGATATCATGGCCCAATGCACGTGCAGCCAGTATTCTATGTCTTCCGTTGCTGGAAAACTCATAATATCCATCCCATTCGATAACTTCCGGCATATTTCTAAAGTAGATGCCTACACAAGCCGACAATTTGTCATCTCTGGCCAGATCATCGAGTGTTTCTCCAGCCGCCAATCGAGCTCTGACTTCGGGAATGTGGCTCGCCATTTCTTGGAAGCTTTCTGCAGTTCCGCCTTTCTTATGCTGCCCCCAGAAAATACTGGGATTTTCAACCTCTCCCTTGCCCAAATGAATGCCCTCTATCAATCCCGGTGAAATGTCGCGTTGAACCGGAGTGTCATATGGGGTATAAGAAGAATCGTCAGGGGCGTAGTAATTATTCTCAAACTGATCAAAATGATCGCCCTTGACAAAATAATCAGAGCCGTTTCTATGCCGTTCCGTTCCAAAACGATCTAATAATTCTTGACCAGAAATCATGCCTTCCGACACGCACCGGCTATCGTTGCCGCCGAAACCGGGAGTTGCTGTTATGCCGCCAGCCGACTCCTCCGGTGTCAAATCCCCATGTCGTCCCGGAACGGCATGATAACCGCCTTTCCCTGAGTCATCCAAGGTTTCAGCAGCACCATGCCAGTCTTGAAACGTCTGCGGATGAATGTTCGCGGCCGCCTCGTTCGTGATGCGCCTGACACGCCCACGCACGCCGTGACCGTCAGCATGCTCCGCTCCGGCGGCCCTGCCCGGCGCATTCGCGCCGGGCTGTGATCCCTGTCCGACCGTGCCGCCTTCGGTCGGGGGCGTTATTTTCCCCGGCCACCGCTGCGGATGAGTTTCTTTGCGATGATGGCCTCATACTTCACCGCAACGCGCTCCAGCTGCAGCGCTGCGTCCTCCGCCGGCCCCGACGCCTGGGTCAGCGCCGCGCGGATCTCCTGCAGAGCTTCTTCCAGCTCCGCATAGTGCGGGCCGAGTGTCGATCTGTGCCCATCAGCCGTGTTTTCCACCGCCCGCGACGCCTCTTCTACCTCCTGCACGCAGTCGCGGACTCTCTGGATCAGCCTGCGCAGCTCTTCTACGCCCGGCTCTGTTGCTGCATAAATCATGTGCGTTTCCTCCTCTTTACGACTCCTCGTTTTTGGTCGTTCTCCTCAGCTCTTCGAGCTCTCGGGTCAGATCTTTTGCGATCCGCTCCACCTCTTCAAGCTGGGGCTGGATCTTTTTGCAGCAGGCGCTGAGCTGCTTGGCTGTCTTGACCGCACTCGCATCGCCCATGGTGTTGTCCAGACAGTCATCCGCAGCCTTGAGCATGACGCCGCACGTCTGCGTGACCCGCGCATCATACAGCTGCAGCGCATGGATCATCTCCATATAACTCTGTTCATTTGATACATCCATCGTGTTTCACTCCTTTTTGATTGTGGTTTTGCTGTGTGTTTCCTCGGTAAAGGGGCTGATGACTGTCCCCTGCTCGTCCACCGTCCAGCCCTCCCACGACAGGCCGCCGTGCAGATAGGGGCGGAACGAGAACTGATAGAGCGTGTCGCTGTATTCGCACACGTGCTCGGGCAGTGTCGATGCAGCGCGCGTGGAGAAGATATCGCGCGACTCGTCGACCGAGAGCTGGAACGACAGTCTGTGCCGGAACCACTCCAGCCGCGCGCCGGTCATCTTCAGATCCGAATAGTTATACAGGAACATTGCAAAGTGGTAACCCATGCGGCTGCCCATCTTCAAAACGTACTGGAAATCCGCCTGCGCGGCATACGCGCCGCGTTCCGGCTTCGGCTCCGGTTGGGACGCGGGCTTCGGCTCCTGCTCCGCGGCAGATGCGCGCAGCGTCTGCGCCAGCTTTTCCCGGAAAGCGGCCTCGGCCGCCTCCAAATGCTGCGGCAGCTCCGCTTCCGAGACGCCGTTGGCGCGCGCCTGCTCCGCCTGCTCGTCATCGTCCCAGAGCAGCGCCATGCGCGTATCCAGAAGCTCTTCAAACGTTCCCACCGACGCGCCCGACCGACGCGCCTGATCGTCCAGCTCGGCATGGCTGGCCTCGAACGCTTCTGCGACCTCCGAGGCCGTCGAGGCCGCCGTGTCGCCCTGCAGGAAGTCAAAATCGCAGCAGATGCGATCCATTCCGAGCAGGAGGATGAGCGTCCCGTCCTCGACCTTGTTGCGGATCTTTTCCTTCAGGTCGCGCACCGCATCGCAGATCGCGTCGATGCCGACGACGTATTCGATGCCGCGAAACGCCTCGCCGACCCAGACCTGCTCACGGCAGAGCGTATAGATGCCGTTGCGCTCATACGCCCATACCTGCACCTTGCGCCCTTGCAGCAGGAAGGCGCGGAGCATGGACGTCAGCACCGAGGCCGCGCACATTTTCTCCGCCGGCTTGCCAATGAGCAGCAGATTTTCCCGCGTCTCATCCGTGACCACGATCGGCCGGACGTGCGCCATCAACCGCGGCGCGCCGAGCGTCAGGACCGTCTGCTCCCAGCCGTCATCATTCTGCTCTGCAGCAAGGCACTCCGCCAGCGCGTCGGCGGAAAACGCCTCATACGAGTTGCCGTCCACCAGCACGCGGTGCTTGTCAACATAGGTGTTGTTTTCCTTCGGGCAGTACGCATCCACCGGCTGCATCTGTCGGGCGATCTTGTCGATCAGGGCGTCGCGCACCGCATAATCCGGGATATAGAGCGTGTGCACGCGGATCACGTCCGGGCGGACATCCGCGCCGAAGCGGCACTTGACCAGCGCATAATGCGGCGGCAGCGCATCCATCCAGTTGGCGACCTTGTCCGTCTTGAGCGCGCTCGACAGATCCAGCGTCTCGCTGATCTCGCTCGCCTCGGCTTTCATGGCGATGCGCTGCTGGATCTGCGCGCGGGCCGTCGTCGTCAGGCCGCCGACACCGGAGGTGAAGGTCTGGCTCGCAAACAGGAACTTGATGCCGAGCGCAGCACCCTTGGCCAACAGATTCTGCAGGCGCAGCTTGTAGACATCCGAGTCCGCGATCGCCTGCGACATGAGCGAAAACTCATCGAGGATCACGAAAATCACCGGCATGGGCGCGTCCAGCGTCTGCGGATCGATCTGATCCAGACGCTCCACGCCCAGCCGCGCAAACGCGCGCTGCCGCTCCAGCATGACGTCGGTCAGCTTGTCGATCAGGTCGTAGACCAGCTCGCTGGACTCATCCAGCAGGATGTACTTGACGTGCGGCGGACAGTGATCCATGTACTTCTTAAACTCCAGCATCTTAAAGTCCGCCAGCCAGAGCTCCACGTTGTCGGGGTGATAGTTGCGTACGATGCCGGTAATGAGCGTGTGCAGCAGCGTCGACTTACCGGAGCGCGACGCGCCCATCAGAAACGCCGCGAAGTTTTCACGCTCGAACGACAGTTTGTATTCCTTGTCTTTGCCGTCGATGCCGTAGGGCAGCTCGACCGGCTGATACGCGCGCTTATAATCCGGCGCCGTGTACTCCGGCAGCGTGTACATATCGCAGCGCGCGGTGTAGTCGTTGCCGATCACCTTCTTGCGCACCGTCAGGTTGCGCACCGCGTCCACATAGCCATCCGAGAGCGCGTGCTTCAAATAAAACCACCGGAACCGGTAGGGCGCTTCCTCGCCGATCGACATTGTCGACCCGCTCGCCCCGTAGCGAATGTGGATCGCATTCTGGTCTGCGTACTCCGGCAGCGTCTCGTTTTGCTGCAGGCGGGCCATCTCCTGATTGCGATAGTAGCCGACCACAACAAAGGACACGCCATAGCGCTCGTAGTTGGACATGATGCGGCTGATGCGGCGGTTGTGCTCGGCCGTGAACGACCGCGGCCAGCCGTTGAGGATCAAGAGCGTGCGCGGCAGCGCGCTGTCAGTCTTGACGCCCGCGTTATACTCCGCGACGGAGTCCGCATAGCCGATCACTTCGTCCACGTCATCAAACGATGCCAAAATGGTCTCGAGCACTTCCGACATCTGCTCGGCATTTCTCGGCACCTTCTCCAATGCAAAGGTGTCCTCCAGCCGGCGCAGCGTGCCGAGGCCCGCGCTGTTGTAGCGCGCCGCATCCAAATAGTAGATCCTGCGGCTGCCCGGGCGGTTTTGCTCGATCACGTTCAGGATCAGGTTCTGGATGCCCCGGTCGAGCATTTGGGTCTTTGCCGTGGTGCACTCGATCTGGATGGCAAACTCCTTCTCCTGCTCCAGCTCCAGCGGCAGCAGCAGCCGGGACGTCTGCACGTCATACGCCGTGCCGAACGCCTCTGCGAATGCGGCGCGCACCTGCGCATCGTCCGGGATGGGCAGCTGGATATCAAACGCGCCGGGCGCGAACGCATCCCGCTCGCCGGGCTCAAACGTCTCCGGCACCTCCATGTGCCAGTATGTATCCGAGGCCTCCTTCAGCGCGGACGCAAAGTGCCGGACCTCCTCGCTGTGCGCATAGCTGCACAGCGAGGCCATGCACGCATTCTTTTCGCGCAGATGCGCCGCGACCGCCGCCTCCATGTCCCGGTCGATGCCGGTCTCCAGGGTGCGGATCATCCGGGTAAACTCCGTGCGCTTTTTATCGAGGAAAAACAGATCGTTGCACGCCACCACGTATACACGCCGTGCATAGGGGTCTTCCAGCGTCTCCCCGTCCTCCACGACCGGGTAGGGATTGATCAGCTCCGTCCACTGCCGCAGGCGTTTGAGGTTCACGCGGTACCCCTCGGGCGCCTCTACGGTTATGCACGAGAGCGAGTTTATGTGCTCCATTGCAATCTTGCGCAGACCGCCGATCTGCTGCGCCGTGGCATCGATGCGCGCGATCTTCTCCTGAAGTTCTTGGACCGTGAGACGGATCTGCGCGCTCCGATCTCGGCTCATCTGATCGATCGCGTCCTGCTCCGCCGCGATCTGTGCACTCAGCTCCTTGATGTGCGCATAGACGCGGTTATATTGCTCTATCAGTTTTTTCATTTTGTCAATCCTCCACGCTGCCGAGGTCGATCTCGAGCGGCGGGAACGTCAAAAACGGAGAACGTCCCACGACGCCACCATCGTACACGAGCGGATATTCATTGCAAAACAGGCGGAAGCCGACGCCGTAAACATCGTCGCGCTGCAGCGTCTCCGCCGCTTCAACGTGGGCCTGATACGTCTCGCCCATGCTGTACAGCAGCTGGATCTCCGCCCACATGGCCATGCCTTCCATGATCAGTGTCCGGCGGCCGGGACCATATTTCTCGGCCAGCGCTGCCTTCTGCGCCTCGCCCCAGTTGCGGTACTGCCAGATGTGCGTCATTTCGTGCGCCACCGTGGCGATACAGGCGATGCGCGGCGCGCCGTTTTCCACCACGAGACCAAACTGCCCGTTGGCATATCTGGCGAAGCCGACCACGCGGCTGGCATACTCCTGACTGGGCACAAACAGTCTGCCGGTGCCGCGCGCAACGTTGTTGGCGTCGGTCATCAGCACCTGGATCGGCATATCAAAGTCGATATGATACAGCGCCTGCATCATGTCCACCGTCTGCCGGAACAGGTTGCGGAATTCCTCCTCCGTCGTGATCGCGCTTGCGGCGCAGTCGTTGCAGCGAATACGTCCGTCCGTCAGGCGCTCATAGCTCACGCCGGTGATCGGGCATCCGCAGAAATCGCAGCGGTTGACCGCGCGTCCCTGCTGCTGCGCCTGCTCCTCCCGCGTGTACTGCTGGCGCTTTCTCGCCTTGGTAAAGTCGCTGTCGCCGAGACCGCGCGCACGCAAAAATGCCACAGTCTCCTTCACGCGCAGGCGGGAATCCATATCCTCGAAGCCAAACTTCAGGAAGCACTCTCTCTGATAGCGGGACCTCGGGATCGGCAGGATGTCATTTTGCTCGAAGATCGTTTCGTGAAACAGATCCCCGTCTCCCGCGCCTTCCTCGTCCTCGAAGATATCCGTCCCATCCAGACTGCAGACATCGCTGTCCTCGGTCTCGGAGATATCGGTCTGCTCATCCGCGGGGGCATCGGTCTCCGCCGCGGGGGCATCCGCACCCGCAGGCAGCGGCGCATCCGGCGTGTCGAGCAGCTCATCTTGCGCAGCATCCTCCGTCTGCGCGGTCGGATCATCGGTCTCCGGCGCGTGCTCCGGCAGCGGCTCACCCTCAGCCTCGGGGTCAAGCTCGGGCGCGGACGCGCCGTCCGGCGACGGCTCTGCGCTCGGCGCCGCACCGTCCGGCTGCTGCGCAGCCTCGGACGGTGTCTCAGCCGCGGGCTCTGCCGTTGGTTCTGCTGCCGGTTCTTCTTCCTTATGCTTATCCAGCCCGAAGAGCGCGCGGAGCTTGCGCGCGAGCCAGCCGCGTTTTTTCGTCGCTTCTTTCTCTTTTTCGACCGCGATTGCCTCCTGCTCCGGGAGATGGATGTCATAGACCGGGTCTTTGAAGCGCGGCTCGCGCAGCTTCTCCGTGTGCCACTCCAGGTAGTCCAGAATCAGCTCAAACAGCATCGGCAGCTTGCGCTCGACCGCCTCGAGCAGACCGAGGTCCAGCGCACTGTCTTCGATGATGTAAATGTACGGGTCATCCTCCGCGACCGCGCCGTCGAGCCGGTAGACCATGTGGTTGAGCATACCGGCGACATCGTCCCGGTAGCGAAGCGTGACCGCGATGTACTGCCACCCGTTCGGGAGCACGGAGCGCAGCACCTCCGACAGCAGCAGGCAAACGGTGAAGCGGACGTCCTGCTCCATGTCCGGGAAGCGAATGCGCAGGACCGCCTTGTTTTTGTAGCTGCGCTCGAGCTCGCTGCACATTTTGTCCGCACTGAAGTCGATGACTCTGGCCGTCTTCAGATCGTGGTTGCTGCGCATCTCCAGATAGCCGGAGGTGCTGACGCGGAAGCTGCAGCGGATCTTGGTCAGCTCGATGTCAATAACCTTGCGCGTCGAGATGACCGCGTCCGCAGCCGGCGGCGCAAGATGATAGGTGCGCAGCTGGCGGTAGTATTTGCGCGCATCATACAGGTCAGACGCGCGGTGCAGCACCACGCCCACCTGCGGCGACACACGCTTGACCTCATAGTACTTGCCCTCGTAGGTCACGAACTGCCCCGGCAGCATACACTGCGTGATGTGGCCAAAGAGCTTCGCGTCCACGTACTCGGTGGCCTTTTCGTTCTCGACAACGTAGTACGCATTTTTCAGCGTGCTCGCAAAATACTGATTGAACGCCTGCTCGGCGATCGAAAAACAGTTTTCCGTGCGCGGGTCGTCCCCGGTATCGTCGCGGATGAAGTTTTTCACCGTCAGCACGCCGTCGTTTGCATCGGTGTACTTGCAGATCAGCTTGGTCAGCGTTGCAAACACGTCATTGGTCTCGATGCCGACCAGCGCAAGCTCCGTGCGGATCTGCTCCTCGGTGAGCGCGCAGTACGACATCGTGATGATCAGCTTGATGATCGTGTTGCGCTCGCTCTTGACGTAATCCGGCACAAGAGACGGCACTGCGTTGGGGTTGGACATGAACAGCTCCCGGTTGCAGCGCATATAGTCGCGCAGCAGATAGTCCTCGGAAAGCACGTTCACAAAGATCTGCCCGGCAGTGCGCGAGAGATACAGGCTCATGGTGGCAAACATATTGCAAAACTCGTCCTCGACGATCAGAAACTGCTCCTTCTCGGACGGCGCGCACCAGAGGTTCGACACGAACGTCAGCTTCTCGTCGAGCGCCTTTTGCTGGCTGGAAATGTTCATATACCGGCACAGCGTGGCATAAAACTGCCCGTCGATCCACTTGATGTCCCGCACGGGGGCCTTGGTCTCGCTGAACCACGTCACGCGCGGGATCTGGTTACGGATTGCGACCGCGGCCAGCTCCGTGCCGTTGCCGAGGTAGCGGGTCTGCTTGTCAAAGATCCGCTGGCGGCCGTAATCGCCGTCCGCGTCCCACGCCATGGCGGTGTAGGTGCTGCGCGGTACCGGCGTCGCCGAGACCTCGACGATCTCGGTGCACAGCAGGTGCGACATCGTGTCGACCAGACCGTTGGTCGGCCGGTCGCAGACGCAGTAAATGGGTGCGCCGCCATCCTTGGCGATCTCGTCCATGATGATGTTGAGCGCGATCTGCGCCGTGTTGACGATCAGCGACGGCTCCAAGAGCAGTACAAAGTCCACCCGGTGGAAAAACTCCCGGTTGGATTCGAGCATTTTGAGGTTGTACAGCTGCCCGAACGACAGGATGCCCACGTCAACGTGCGACGCACGCTCATCCAAACAGCCCACGCTCCAGAGCGAGTGCACCTTGCAGTATTTATCCAGCAGTTCCGTGATCCACGCCTTCATATCGCCGCACACTGAGGCGCGGGAGGTGATGATGAGGCATTTCTTGTCGGAGATGAGCGTATCCACGAGCGGGAGCGCGACATAGTCGCCCACGTCCCGGTAAAAGGGCGTGAAAAACAGCACGCTCTTGCGGTGCATCAGCTCCGTGGTGGCGCGCACCGCGTCCGGGTTGAGCACGGACGTCTCCCTGAGCGTGAAGTGCGCCGCCGTGATCCGGTCGATGCGGTCCTCCGACTCCGACAGGGTCTTGAGCACATTGGTCACGCCCTCGGAGCGCATAAACTCGCACCCCATGTGTGACGAGAGCAGCTGCGCCGGGAAAAGATACGCCAGCGCCCCCTGCACGCGGGAAAAGACGGAGATGCGTGAGGAACACGACGCGTCTGCGCGGATCGTCGTCTGCTGCTCGTCGCGCGTCTGACCACCGAGAAAGTTGCTAATCTCATTGAGCACGATCTGCGCCGCGCACGGAAACACATACAGCCACGTGCCGCGCTCCGCACCCAGCGCCCACACGAGCCCCAGAATCACACCGGAGACGATCACGCCGGCTACGACGCAGCCCAGCACGAGCTGGCGGAAGTTGAGCCATCGGCTCTTGAGATACCATCTGCCGGTGCCGGCATCATAGAAATAATACCGCTCCATCAGCGCTCTCGGCCGCTTGGGTGTGTCAGACGCTTTTGACGTGATGATCAGCGCCAGCGCCTTGACCAGCACAAAGCCAAGCATAAGCAAGAGGTTCGCCGCTGCGACTTCCGCGTTTTTTAGCGGTGAGTCCCCGCTGAACACGCTGGCCGTTTTGCCGCCGAACAGCAGCGCCAGCACGATCATGACGACGCTGTAGAGCGCGGCGACCGCAGGGTAATAGACCTGCTGGCTTCGGCGCTCCCTGCGCAGGTTCACGGCATTTTCCAGAAGCGTTACGACCGCAACCAGCACCACCGCGGCGATTATATTAAGGATTGCCTGTTGGGTCATCATAAATCTCCTCTTGCACGATCTTCAGTTCGCGGACAAAGCTCAGCGGAGAATCCAGCTCGCCGCCTGACGGGTACAGCACGGTGCGGCAGGACTTTCCGTACTGCAGGGTGTACTCGGGGTTCACCGCCGGCGGCACGTCCGTGTTGATGGTATATACGTCGCTCGGATCGACGCGCAAATTGAAGTTCGCCCGCAGATGCAGCGCGGCGCCCCAGGTTCTGAGTTTGTAGATAAACTTTGTGATCTCTTTCTGATGCCGGCGCATATCGTCGGCAGCCATCTCGGTGTCAAACGTTTTGCCCTGCAGGATGTTCATGTAGGAGCTGCCGTGCATATGCGAGGCGACCTTGCTAAGAAACGCGGAATAGAGCCGCATGCCAAGCGCCAGTTCGGCCACGCGCGCGGCAATCTTCTCGTTATAATTCTGCACGGCCGCGCGAAGTCGGGCAGCCTGCGCGCTGAGCACGATGGGCGCCGCCACCGCGAACGCCAGCAGCTGCACCACGAGCACGAGCACGAGCAGCACGGGATTGCCGCTGCCGGTCACAAGCGAATAGACCAGCGCGGGAACGTTGCTCAAAAACGCGGCGATCAGCAGAAAAATGGCGCCGCGCCAAAACTGCTGCTGCGTCACGCGCAGCTCCAGCTCGTCACGGACACGCTTGTCCGCCTTTGCCAGCGCCTCCTCACCCGGAGAATGTATCCCCGGCAGTTGGCCGCGCAGGTCGATGATGTTGTCGCGCGTCCGATCGAGTGCGGAGTACAGATCCTCGGTCTGGTACGCGTTGAGCTCCTGCACCGCCTCCTGCTCATAGGCGCAGCGGCTCTTGACGCCGGCCGCGGTTCGATCCACAGCACGCTCCATCTGCACGATCTGCTTGGCAAACTGCGCGTTCGCGCGCGGCAGATGCTCCGCCCACGCAGCCTGCTCCGCCCGGTTATCGGCCGGCAGCAGGCCGAACTGACCCGGCGATTCGAGCAGACCGTTGGTGTTCGGCTGATCCATCTTTATTTCGACCGCGATCGTATAGTTTGGTATGGACATGTTCTCCTGGTCGCGCAGGCGCTGCTTACTGTCATGCTCCATCTGTGCTTCCATGGTCTTGCTCGCGACGCGCATCGTCAGAACCTTTTTCTGAAACACCGCCGCCATCGCTTCCTTGTCGCACGCGACGCCGACCCGGTAAAGACCATACGCCTGCAGGCTGCTGGCCGGAATGTCGTTTCCGGTGAGCAGCAGGACCGTCATCCAGAAGTTCAGGCGCTCGGCCAGCTTCTGCGAGTTGCCCTGCTTGCTCGTGTCAAACACCATGAAGCGGCACATACTGGGGTATTGATTGCGCTGCCAGAAGCCCTCGGCGCTGTACTCGCGCACCGCGCTGCGGCTGTGCTGCGCCTTTTCGCGCAGACGCGCGCCGTCCTTGCGCACGGAGATCAGCCACAGCTCCGACGGCGCGATGCCGTCATAAGCATACTGCTCGCACAGGCGGTCATATTCCGCCTCCGCCTCCGCGTCGGGCGCGGGAGCGTGCGCTGCGTAGCGCTCACCCATCGCCTGAAACTGCATACTCGGCCGCGGCACGCCGCCCAGCATCTGCGTGAGGCGTACCAGGGGAATGGGGCTTTCCAGACAGCCCTGCTCCCGCGTCCGGTGCGCGAACGGAAAGTTGTAGGGATTGAGCGGGTCGCAGGCGCACGCGCGCATGGCATCCTCGTCCTCAACGCGGATTACGACCGCGCGCCACTCCTCCTTGCCGTCGATCAGGTCGCACAGTTCCGGCAGCGCCGTATCCACCGTTGTCCCGGCTTCCGTCCACCGGCAGAGACCGATCCGCTCCTCGTTGATCGCCTCCATGAACAACGGATAAAACTGATGGAACTGATCCATCGTTTTTTTGTTTTGTATCAGTACAGAATAGATGCTGCTCACCGCCTTTCTATCCAGCGTGTGGCGTTCACTCAAGCGCGTCCACGATCTCGTTGAGGTAGTCCACGTCCTCGTCATGATCCAGCCGCTCCAGCGTGCTCAAGATCTTATCCTTCATATTGGTAAACAGCGCGCTCTTGAAGAAGTAGCGGATCTTCATCTGCTCCTTCTCGATCTGCATATCATGCACGAACAGCTCAAACTGCTCCACGATTAGGCGACTCATGACGTCATTGAGCTCTTCCTTGACGCACACGCTGCGCAGATAGCGCTCCACCTCGTCGAGCATCGCACCCAACACATCCAGCGCAGTGTCTTCAAAATACTCCATCATCTCCGGCGTCACCGACCGCCGCATCAGCACCGGGATGTCAAAGATGCTGCGCACACAGCTTCTGCGCGCGGGTCTCTCGCCCAGCGCTGCCGGCTCCTGCTCATAGATCGGGTATTCCTCGATGCGGAACTTGGCGATGTTCGCCGGCAGATAGCCCTTGCGCAGCTCAAAGTCGGCGCCGGAGTCGATGTCCTTCTGGATGCGGTTGTCCACGCGCTCCATGATCCGGTCGGCAAGCTCCGGATAGATCGAGATCGCATCGAGCACCTCGTACAGATGGTCGCAGTCCGTGCCGTTGGAGACGGTCAGGTAGCCGCTGCCGCTGGTCATGTTCAGCTTCTGCTTCGCGTAGGTGTAGATGCCGCCGTGGTTTTTGGGCGTGAACGTGAAGTACCCGGCGACAAGACCCCAGAAGAACGCCGCGTAGTTGCGCTGCTCGAGCAGCACCTGATTCCGCTCGTCCAGATCCGGCATTTTGCTCACCAGATGCCACCAGCGATCCAGATGCGGGGAGACGACCTTGCTCTCGGTGCAGTTGGGGCTGAGCTCGCGCACGATGTCATAGTAGGCCGTGTAATACTCGCCGCCGTCACGCGAGAGCGTGAGCGTGTTCTCGGGCGGTGCGAACTTGCTGAGCGCGTTTGCGCGCAGACCGTAAAACGCCTGATAGAACACAATCTCGTTTTTGCCGATCTCCTCGTCGCTCTCGCCGCCCTTGTCGCCGAGATAGGTCTTGATGAACTTGCGCTTGAAACCGCCGAGCTTCTCGGCCTCTTGGGTCATGCCCCGGTTATACGTGCAGGCATCGATCACGTCGAACGCCTTGCAGCGCGGCTTTTCGATAAACGGGGTGGCCAGACTGCGGGATTCCTCCACGATCTTCGCCATCCAGCGCTCGATGTCGTCCTTATCCTTGCCCTTGCACACAATCTGCGCCTCACGCTGCAGCGCATCGATGATGTCCATGTCCACCAGATTGCCGTACTTCTCCATGATCGAATCGATGAAGAAGCCCAGAATGTTCTTCTCGAAGATGTCCGAGAAATACTCGTTGTCCTGCGGATGCTCTTTCATGAGCGCATATTCGCGGATGCGCTGGTAGATGCCGGAGCACAGCGCAGAGTCCGGATTGATGGCGCTGCCGGTATAGACGAGGCTCTCGGCCAGCTCCTTCATGCAGGTCGGGCTGGCGCAGACATACCGCACCGTGGTGCCGGCGCCGTCCGTGTACCGGCTGGCGACAGCCTCCTTGCGCGCATCCAGCCCGTCGACCATGAGCTCGAACGACGCATAGAAGTCGTTGAACGCCTTGATGATCTTCTGCAGATACGCAATGCCCTCTTCCAGAACCTCCTCGAAGATGGCGCTGTTGTGGTACTTGTTGACCATCTTCAGGTATTCGCCGAGCGCATCCAGCAGCTCACGCTGCGAATCCGTCGTCTTGTTTTTGAGACGCTCCATCAGCGTCAGCTTTCTGGCGCCGAGGCTGGCCGCCGTCCCCTTCGCGCCGGAATCGTCCTTGCCGCCGATCTTCTTTTCCTCGAACGAGCGGATATATTCCTGCGCCTCGAGCACGGCCTCGTGCACCTTCCGCTTTTGCGTCTTCATATCCTCCACGCATTTGCACAGGAAGTAGCGCGCGGCGTTCGGGTGCACGAAATTGCCCGCGTTGTTGCTCAGATAGTGCTCGACGCGGTACTTCTCCTTTACCTCCGCGACGTCCGACGCCGTGTAGTTGAACATCGCTCTGGCAATGTATTTCCCCTCGTCGACGACGTGGGCATCCGCCATTTTATAATACTTCTCCATCTGGACGAACAGACTTGCGATCTCGCCCCACTTTTCGACCGCAACGTCGTCGCTGCTGAGACCCGTAAGCTGGTTTTTGGCCGTCTTGTTCGCAAACGCCAGATGTGCCACCTTGGCGCTGTCCGCCTCTACCTTGGCCATGAGCGCATGGATGAATTCCGTGCTGGCGTTCGACGAGATCTCGCCGCTGCCGTCCGTCTTTTTGCGCTGGAACGCATCGCGGATCTCCGCACCGAAGCCGCTCTCGTCCATGTCGATGAGGCGAATGTACTCCGCGACCGGATCCAGATCCTTTTCCGTGCTGTCGCTCTTTTGCCGCTGGCGGCGGCTCTCCACGCTCTCGCGGTACTGTCTGTCAAACTTCAGCCACTGATCCGTGATACTCGCCTGTGCCCAGTGCAGCGCAATGTACTCCTGAATGCTCTGCGTCGGGTAGACCAGGCGCGCGCTGCCGGCGCCCGCATAGCGGTTGCGTCCGCTTTCCGCAACCATGCTGCGGATCGTGTTGTCCTCCGAGGAGTTGCTGCGCTTGTTCGTCGGACCGATCGCCTGCGCATAGATGCAGTTGGCCGCGTGGTTGAGGTACATCTCATGGTTGAGCAGCGACTGGCCGGAGGCGTTCTGCGCATCGAACAGGAAGCAGAAGTCAAACGGTCGGACGTTGTACGCCTCGCGGCTGCCCGGAACGCCCGCCTTCGGCATCTCAAGTACGACGCTGTCACGAAACCGCTGGTCGAGCGAGTTATCCCCCGCCATCAGGAACGCATCGATCTCGCGCAGGGCGGCATAGGCATTGCTGCGCATACTGACCCGGCGCTCATCCTGCGCGATCACGAGGTCGAAGATCTCCGGCAGGAGGAAAAAGCCGCGGATGATAGCCGCGTTTTCAATGTAGTGGTTGTCCAGATGCTTTTTGATGAACATCGCCACTGGGAGCAGCAGGCCGGAGCCGGTGCCGCCGGCGAGGGAACTGACGATGATTACGCGCAGCGCCTGCGCGCTCATATCCGGGGTAAGCGTATAGAGATCGCGGATCGCGTCCAGCAGCGGGCGCATTTTGCCCTGCTCGATCGCCCGTTCAAAGATCAGGCGGGAGATCGCGCGTACCTGACCGGCGCCTTCCGTGGCCACCTTGCTGTTGAGAATATTGTTGACTGGAAACCAGACGTCGCGCGCGTACGGATTCGACCAGAGATACTCTCCGACCTGCATACGATCAGAAATCTGGATCGCCTTTGCTGACGGATACTCACGAACCACGGAGTTGAGCTCGTTGGCGTCCGTATCGATGACGACAAAGCTGATATTCTTGCGCTGTTCCTCGCTGACAAGCTTGGTCACACGGCTGACAATTTTCGTTCCGGCGCCGCCAAGACCGACGATCAAAGTAGGTGCGTTCATATTGTCTGTTCCTCTCTTTCTAATTCTGCGTTCCTTTGATGGAAATGATTTTTTCTCCGGTGTCTGGTTTAATATACGTTTGCAGATTTATATTCCGCAGCCGGCGTGCAGGTATAGACCGTTCGCATTTCGCCCTCTCCCTCCACGTGCTCGATCGTTGTGCGGCAGGAGATCACGTATTTTTTTGTCCCCGCTTCGATGACGTTGTTGTCAAACTTCACATCCGTGCGCCCTGCGTACGCGCTCGCATTCGTGATCATCATCTTGCCGCCACCGACCGCTGTGACCTGCAGCGCCGGGACCATGGCCGAGCCGCTGAATTTCAGCGTGCCCTTTTCCAGGCCGAACACCTTCGTGATCCGCTGGACGCGGAAGCTGCCCGGAAGCGCCGTCTTCTGCCTGTCTAGACCGACAATCTCATCAACCTCGATGAGCGGCCGGCGCTTCATCGCCTTGGGAAACCGCTTGCGGAAAAAGTGCTTTGCCAACAGCAGCAAAACCAGAAGCACCGCCAGCGCAATGCTCAGCATCGTCCGGTTGCGCGCAAGCCACGAGCGCTGATCCCGAACCGCGACCGAGCCGTCAAAATCGCCCGCCCAGACCTCGTCGCCGAGCTTCTCGGCGTAACGGATGCGGTAGCTCAGATCCTCGTAGGTGTGCCCCTGCGGGGTACTCTGCTTGAGTTGCGGCGTGAGCACGATCGTGCCGATTGCCTCGCCCTTTTCCACCGTAACCGTATAGTCTTTTTTGCTGCCGCCCGTGAGCTTGGCTGTCGGCGTCGGAAAGGCCGCCCACTGCTCAGACGTCATCTCCTGCCCGTCCAGCGTGGCGTGCAGGACGATCTCACCGTCCGGCTGCAAACCACTCTTCGTCACCATGCAGCCGACGGGCTCCGCTTGCGCAAAGGCGACCGCACGATCCTTATAAATGGTGTACTCCAGCGTCGTGGTAACACTGTTGTAGTCCAGATATCTCGCTGTCGCGCGGATCCGAATGGTGCCGTCCTCGAGCTGGAGCGTACTGCCGTTGGTGTAGACGCCGTCGAGCGGCACGCCGTTTTGTTCGATCACCGCGCTGTAATCCACGTTGCCCAGCAGCTTGGACTCCGCGACCTTTTCCTGCGTGCCCGCCTTGACAAAGCCGAAATGGATCGTATACGACCCGGCCTTAAGCTTTTCGAGGTCGGTCACCTCTTCGCCGGAATCATCCGTCAGATATGCCGAGATCTCCACATTCGGCTTGTAGTAGATCTCCACGGTCTCCGCGCCGCTGATGTCCAACGTGTAATCCCCGGCGTCATACGCCCCGTCAAACGCGACGACGCTGCCCACCAGATTCTTCGGGATCGTGCCCGGATCGATGGTGTAGTTGGGCGCCGCCGTCTCGCTGTAGCGCACACCGACCGCCTGCTGCGCGCCACCGATCAGCTCGCCGTCCGGCCCTTTGATGCCGCGCACCTGCACGTTCTGCCCCTGCGCAAAGACCACGAGCTGCGACATGGGGATGTCGAACGAGAACTTGTTTTTCTCCACCGTGAGCTTGTTGCTGTTGAACACGCGCGTGCAGATACCGGTGATCTGGTTGAGGATATCGGCGCTCGAGGCGGCCTTGGCAAAGAAAATGTTCTCATGCCCCGCCGGAACAATCGCGGCCGCATCGGGCGCATCCGGACCCATGCTCAAAAACATGACGTTGATCGAAGGTGGGACATTGCTGAAATACGTGCTAATGCTGTCCACGCCCTGAAATTCACCGTCAGTCAGCACGACCAGCCAGCGCTCGTCCGCGTCCGTCCGCGTCAGATCCTGATATGCGGCCGTGACGCTGGCAAACGGCGTATTGCCGGCCTTCGTGACCGTGTCGTGAATCTTGGCGACGTTTGCCTGCGCACCGTCTTTGCCCGCCATCCGGATCGTCGGCTGCCGGGAGCCGTTGCCCTCGAACGCACTCATGTAGTAGATATTCATCGTGTCGTTCTCGCCCAGCATCGCCGCGAACACTTCCATTGCGTACTTCGCCTGACACCACCGGTCGACCTGTTCGCCGTTTGCACGGATCATGCTGCCGGAATCGTCGTAGACCAGATGGATCACACGCTTCGGGGCATGGCCGCCGTCGGCAAACACGGCCGGCAGCAGCTGCAGCGACAGGATGAGCACCAGCAGCAAGGCGAGACACCGCTTTTCTCTGCGCATCTCTTATCCTCCTCTTTTTATCTATGGATCGATCAAAATCGTTGAAGGAAACTCCGCCGTCTATCGCGTCGCCTGCGCCAGCGCCTGACGGACGCGGGCATAGTTGGCGCGGCTGAGCGGGACGGTCACGCCGTTGCGCAGCACGACGCACGAGCGCCGCAGCTCCTTGACATAGCTGAGATTGACCAGGAAGCTGCAGTGCGTCTGCACAAAGTCCGCGGGATCGAGCCGCCCATAGATCTCGTTGAGCTTTTCCGAGCACGTCACGGTGCGCGTCGTCATGACGATCTTCGTCTGGCGCTGCGCATGCTCGCAGTACAGGATCTCGCGCATGGACAGCACATGGCGCGTCGCGCGCGAGCCCACGATCAGGCAGGGCCCAAGCTCCCCGCCGCACGGACGCAGCACAAAGTGCAGGGCGGCGCTCAGGCGCGTCTCCATCTCGAGCTTGCAGACAAAGTAATCCGGGTCGCACTCGAACACGTCCAGCGCCGCCAGCGGATCTGCCGACAGGAAGATCAGTTTCGTCTGCGGGCTCGTGAGGCGCAGGTCCCGGAAAAAGCGCAAATACTGCTCCCGCGTCTGCCGGTCGGAAATATCCGCCAGCACAACGTCGTAGTACGCACATCCGCCGTCGGACGTCATCGACTCCGGCGCGTAGAATTCATCCACACACACGCGCACCCCATTGGCGTCCAGCTCCCGGCAGAGGATCTCTCTCGCCGTGTGCCGCCAGATCGTGCTGGGGTCCACGATACATATATTCAATACTTCGGCCACTTGTGATCTCTCTCCCTCTCGCGGAGCAGCGCGCCGCGCGCTCCGTTCCTTCATGGAAGAAATATAGCATTTCGGCCGCGAATTTACATGTGCTCTGCACAATCGGCATATTTCCGCGCAGAAATAACACATTTTTGCGCGCCAAGACAAAAGGCTCCGGCCGAATCCGGAGCCCCTCGTATGTCAAAGGTCAAAATGCCTCGCAGCCTTTCGCCAATGGCGCGGTGAAAGAAAGTCCGATCATTTTCTTCGGCGACATGTGCGGCGAAGAAAATACTTCTCAGACTACAGCCTTTTTGTCGGGAAATCACAAGCGATTTCCCGACAAATGAAAAGGGCTCCGGCCGAAGCCGGAGCCTTTTCGGATCCATATCTGCAATTACACGTGCGCGGGTACGGCAGGTACACCCGCAGCGGCCGCACGGAGCAGGAGCGTAACGGTGTAGGTATCGTTTTCGCACGTGTGCCGGAAGCTGCCGTCATACTTCGCGGCGAGGCTGCTGAGCACACGAAAGCCCACCCCGCGCTCCAGCTCCGGGATGCGCCGGGGCTTCTTGCCCTGCGGCTGCCGGGCGCGGACGGGGTTCGACTCCTGAATGACGAGATAGCCCTTATCCATGTACGCGCGCAGCGTGATCGCCGCATCCGGAATGCCGCTACAGGCTTCCAAGGCGTTGTCGAGCAGGTTGCCGAACGCGACGATGAGGTCGGTGTTCGACACCGGCAGCTCCACCGGCAGCGACACATCCGCCTGCACCGGCATGCCCTTTGCCTCCGCGTCCTGCATGCGGCTGTACAGAAACGCGTCCACGACCGGGTTTTGACACTTGCCGAGCCGGGAGATGTACGTCTGCATCGGCAGCAGCTGCTCGGAGTATTCCGTGGCCGCCTTCAGGTTGCCCTCCTGCAGGAGGGCGTTGATGGTGTTCAGATGATGGGAAATGTCGTGCCGCATGGCGCGGATCTGCTCATACTGCGCGGTCAGGTCGCTGTAATGCGCGAGCTGCGCGTCAAGCTGCTTTTCGAGCAGCTGGTTTTCCACCTCGAGCTGCACGCGCTGCTCGGTGCGCACCATGGTGCGGTAGAGCAGGATATCGGACACCAGAAACAGCACCGACACGATCAGCTGCATGGGGATGTACTCATACCGCGGCGGCGTGAACATGAGCGTCACGAGCGACGCCTCGCAGACCATCTGCGTGATCGGAAACGCGGAAAAGACCAGCAGCTGCCGGCCGGAAAGGTTGTTTTTCGAGCGCGTGAAGATGAAGCTGATGAGCATCAGCCCGAGCCCCAGCACCGGCAGAAACGTCACGCCGTAGATGAGCGCGCGCGGGTCTGCCCAGACGGAGATGTCGTCGTTTGACTGCAGGTCGATCATCAGCGGCGTGAACATCAGCTCCATGAGCAGCGAGCCCGCGAGCTCCGCCGCGACCGCGAGCAGCTTTCGCCCCGGCGTGCCGCGAAAGAGCAAAAACGCCATCGCCAGCGAACACACCGGGAACATCAGCGCGCGCAGCTGCCCCACCGTGGTCAGCAGCAGCGCCGCCGCCATGTACGCCGCGCCGATGAGTGCGGCAAGCAGCACCGTCACCCAGACGCGAAAGCGCGGCCCGTCGAGCACACGCCACAAAAAGGCCGCCCACATCACGATCGCGCAGGCGTTGAAAAACAGGTCGGCGACATAGCCGTTATATGTCACAGTGTTGTTCCCTCCTTATCCGGCGCGCAGCGAGAGCGTGACGGTGTAGGTATCGTTTTCGCCCGTGTGCCGGAAGCTGCCGTCGTACTTCTCGGCGAGACCGCCCAGCACGCGAAAGCCCACGCCGCGCTCAAGCTCCGGGATGCGCCGGGGCTTTTTGCCCTGCGGCTGCCGGGCGCGGACGGGGTTGGATTCCTGAATGACGAGATAGCCCTTATCCATGTGCGCGCGCAGCGTGATCTGCGCGTCCGGGATGCCGGCGCAGGCTTCGAGCGCATTGTCGAGCAGGTTGCCGAAGGCGACGATGAGGTCGGTGTTCGACACCGGCAGCTCCACCGGCAGCGACACGTCCGCCTGCACCGGGATGCCGCGCAGCTCGGCCTCCTGCGTGCGCGTATACAAAAACGCGTCCACGACCGGGTTGCGGCAGCTGCCGAGGCGGGGGCTGTAGGTCTGCAGCGGGAGAAGCTGCGCGGAATATTCCGTGGCAGCCTTGAGGTTTCCCGCCTGCAGGAGCGCACTGATGGTATGATAATGGTGCGAGATGTCGTGGCGCATGGCGCGGATCTGCTCGTACTGCGCGGTGAGATCGCCGTAGTGCGCGAGCTGCGCATCGAGCTGCGACTCCAGCAGCTCGTTTTCCACCTCGAGCTGCACGCGCTGCTCGGTGCGCACCATGGTGCGAAAGAGCAGCGAGTCGGACACCAGAAACAGCGCCGTCACGACCAGCAGCACCGACGTGTACTCATACCGCGGCGGATAGAAGATGAGCGCCTGAATGGCGGCGGAGCAGAGGATCTGCGTGACCGGAAAGACGGAGAAAACCAGCAGCTGCCGGCCGGAGAGGTTATTCCGCGCGCGCAGAAACGGCAGGCTGACCACCAGCAGCACCAGCGCCAGAAACAGCAGGAACACCCCGCCGTACAGCACCGCGTGCGGGTCTGCCCAGACGGAATAGTGCGCGTCCATCTGAAAGTCCGCCGCGCGCATGGTGGCGGCGGAAAACAGCATCTCCACCAGCACTGACGCAGTCAGCTCCGCCGCGACCGCGAGCAGCTTTCGCCCCGGCTTGCCGTAAAAGAGCAGAAACGCCAGCGCCAGCGCCCCCGCCGGATACAGCAGCAGGCGCAGCGCGCTGCCCGCCGTCGTCAGCAGCAGTACCGGCAACAGGTAGGCGGCATCGATCACGAGCGTGAGCAGCGCCGTGCCCCACCACGAAAAACGCGGCCCGTCGAGCACGCGCCACAAAAACACGCACCACGCCGCCACGACGCCGGTGTTGAACAAAAAGTCCGCCCAGAAACCGTTATACGCCATCACCCGCGCCCTCCGGTACATCCAGCCGCGCGGTGCGCCCGGCCAGCAGCCGGAAAAACGCCTCGCGCGCATTCTTGCGATACGAGCGGCTGATGGGCACGCGCGTGCCGTCGCTCAGGCAGAAGGTCTCGTGCTCCATACCAACGATCGCCCGGCAGTTGACCCAGAAGCTCTGGTGGCAGCGGATGAACTCGTCCGCCACGTCGCCCGCGAGCAGGGCCTGCGGGCTCTGCGTCGTCTCGAGATCGCCGTCGGTGGTGTGCACAAGCATCTTGTGCAGCGAGCGCTCGAGATACAGCACCGTGTCGAGCCCGACGCGCTGATAGCTGCCGCCGCGCCGGAGCGTGAGCGTTTTCTCGGTCGAGAGCGCGCCCAGCGCCTTGCGCAGCGCGACCGGCAGGCGCGCCGCCTCGTCCGACTTGAGCACGTAATAGATGTGCTCGGCCTCATATGCGTCCATGAGATAGCCCGCGTAGCTCGACAGGAAGATCACGCGGCAGGCGGGCGCGAGACGGTTGATCTCCTTGGCGAGGGAGATGCCGTCAAGCTCGCCCATGCAGATGTCCAGCACGGCGATGTCCGGCCGGTAACCGTCCTCGGCGAGCATATGCAGCACGGCGGGCGCATTTTGAAACGTTTTGAGCTGATGCGGCGTGTCCCCCAGCGCCGCGCGCAGGATATCCGCGGTCTGCCTCAGGCAGACGGCCTCATCATCACACACTGCAAGTTGAAGCATCGGTTTGACTCCTTGTCCGGATTTGCAGAAAAAGTCATGGAAGATACCGTTATTGTATACCAGAAACAAGAATGCTGCAAGTAGGTGGCAAAAAATGACCGCACAGCGCCCAAGCTTGACATCGGCGCGCGGAAGGATTAAGGTGGACAAAAAACGGCGCGGCTGCGGCCGCGCTTTCGGAAGGAGAGATCGCCATGTCTTATGGCCGGATCGGCGTGATCGGCGCCATGGATTCGGAGCTCGCCGCGCTCATCGCGGCGCTCGCGCAGCCCGCACGGGAGACCGTGCAGGGGCTGGCCTTTCACACGGGCCGTCTGGGCGCGCGGGAGGTCGTGCTCGTCCGGTGCGGCATCGGCAAAGTCAGCGCGGCGCGCTGCACGCAGGTGCTCATCGACCGGTTCGCGCCCGCGGCGGTCATCAACACCGGCATCGCGGGCGGGCTCGGCGCGGGGCTTGCCGTGGGCGACATCGTGGTGGCCGACGGGCTCGTGCAGCACGATTTTGACGCCGCGCCCATCGGCTTCGTGCGCGGCTGCCTGTGCATGGGCGACCCCGGCGCACCGACGGTGTTCACGCCCGACGAGCCGCTCTCGGCGCTGCTGGCGCGCACGGCGGGCGACGCTGCCGGCGCTCAGCAGGTGCACCGGGGGCTGATCGCCACGGGCGACCAGTTCATCTCCGGCGCGGCGGAAAAGGCCGCCATCCGCCGCGCGTTCCCGTCCGCAATGGCCGCCGAGATGGAGGGCGGCGCGGTCGCGCAGGCGGCAAGCATGAGCGGCGTGCCGTTTGCCGTGGTACGTGCGATCTCCGACCTTGCCGACGGCACGGCGGCGGCGTCGTTTGAGCAGTTTGAGCAGCGCGCGGCCGACGTCTCGGCCGCAGCCGTCCTGCAGGCGCTCGCGCTGCTGGACTGAATAGGAGGTCACTGCCGATGCGGACTCTTCACATCCAGCGTGCGCTGAAAAACGCCCGGCTGGTCTACAGCTTTCAGGGCACGCAGCTCAGCGGACAAGCGCGCTGCACCGGAGGCTTTCTGCTGCAAAAACTATCTGTCCGGCGTGCCGACGGCGTCCCAGGAACATGGATATTGGCGCAAAAGAACTGGCTGCTGCGGCTCCTTGCCTGTCTCCCGCTCCTTCGACTAGTGATCCGCGTCCCCTTCCGGATCACGCATGATGGATGTCTCTGCGGTTCTCTGCGCTATGATCGAGAAGCGCGCGCCAGTGTTCTGCAATGCGGCACGGCCCGCTACACGCTGCGGCTGCACAGTCACCGCACCTGCTCTGTGTGCAGGGGCGAGCGGCAAATTGCGAAATTTCAGCGCAGCGCAGAAACGTGGATGGAGCGGCGGCAGTATACGCTCTGCATTGACGATAGCGTTGCCGCGCAGGAGCTTCCGCTGCTTGCTTTGCTGTGTATGTTCGCAGATACGGCATTTTATCGAAAGCACGGGCGGCTAAGTATGTACGAAAAGGAAACGGACTGGGTCATCCATGACCCGGCCCCGGAAATGGCGGACTGGATGCCGCAATAACGCCAAAAGGCTCCCCCGTCCGGGGGAGCCTTTTACACGAAAGCAGATATACTCAATTTTAATTACATCCAATATCGTATTTATTTGACAATTTCCGCCTGCCCGTGCTACTATACAAACAATGGAATTTGCGAGGAGGAATTTGCTTGCCCAATCTGAACACTGCCGATTTTTATTACGGTGCACTATTATCCGCGCTAGTAACTCGACACATCACTCCCGCCATCATCGAAAGTAGTGACGCTCGTCAAATATACTGCTTAACAACAAATGACCGCGAATTTTATATGTTCGTAAAATATAGGTCAACGCCAACGACAAATAATGAAACTTTCACAAGCTGGAGCTTCACTTTTTCGGACAGCGACATTAGTGAGCTACAGAAGCTCCTCAATTCAGATAAAGATCTATCACTTGGACTTATCTGCGGGAACACGCCTCAACACACGAGCCAATACGCCATTTTGCATAACCATGAAATTTCTCAAATCATGAGTCTCGGAAAAAAGTCCTTGACTATCCGCTCAAAAAAGCGCGAACACAATTTTTGTATCCCGATAAGCGACGGAAACAGTCAAGACATTCGAATTGCAAAAAAGACTGCCTATTAATCTATTGCTCATTTACATTATTCAGAAGCCCGGCGCAGGTATGCGCCGGGCTTCTATTTTTCAAAGGCGGGTCGCTCACACCGTCACGAGCTCGTAGTGCGTCGTGCCGAGACCGATGGCCTCGCCGTGCTCGACGGCGGCGCGCCAGTCGGTATCCGGGTGCGCGGCCGTGAAGTGGTCGTGCGGATGGTCATGCTCGTGCGCGATGACGCTGCCGGGGTTCACGGGCTGGGCGTTGATCTTGTCGGCGCAGGCGGTATCGAGCGCCACGGGGTCGAAGGACGCAAACATGCCCACGTTCGGCACGATCGGCACGTCGCTGAAATTGTGGCAGTCGCAGCAGGGCGACACGTCGAGCGCGAGCGCGATGTGGAACGACGGACGGCCGTCGACGACCGCCTTGGCATACTCGGCGATCTTGCAGTTGAGCAGCTCGTTTGCGATCGCATAGTCCGCGTGGATGGCGTGCATCGGGCAGACGTTGATGCAGCGGCCGCAGCCGGTGCACTTATATTTCAGGATGGTACACTTGCCGTTTTCGATGTGCGGGCCGTTGTGCGCACAGTTTTCCACGCACTTGCCGCAGCCGATGCACTTATCCGTATCGACGACGGGCTTGCCGGAGCTGTGCATCTCCTCCTTGCCGGCGCGCGAGCCGCAGCCCATGCCGATGTTCTTGAGCGCGCCGCCGAAGCCCGCGGACACGTGGCCCTTGGCGTGCGTGAGGGAGATGAAGATATCCGCGTCCATGATGGCGCGGCCGATCTTTGCCGCGCGCAGATACTTGCCGCCGCGGATGGGCACGAGGTCATAGTCCTCGCCCTTGAGCCCGTCGGCGATGATGCACTGCGCGCCGGTGGTCATGGGCGAATAGCCATTGAGCATCGCACTGTCGAGATGGTCGAGCGCATTGGCGCGGCCGCCGACATAGAGCGTGTTGCAGTCGGTAAGAAACGGCTTGCCGCCGAGCTCGCGCACGTAGTCGCACACGACACGCGCCCAGTTCGGGCGCAGATAGGCCATGTTGCCGGGTTCGCCGAAGTGGAGCTTAATGGCAACATACTTGTCCTTGAAGTCGATCTGCTCAAAGCCGGCGGCCTTCATGAGGCGGCGCAGCTTTTCGAGCGTGCTGACCTCATCCGTGCGCAGATCGGAAAAATATACTTTTGCAGGTTCCATTGGAAATACCTCCGCGATCAAAAAACGTTCTCTTTCTCTGGCGGACCCCCGCCCGCTTTTTTGATTTTACTGTGCTTACGCGGCACTGTCAACCGCAAAAAAGCACCGGACACCTGACACGGTGCCCGGCGCGTGCCGGTTTTCAGGCCCGTGTCCACGCCGGAGACCGGACGCGAACACGGGATATTGGGAATCCACTGGACGGCTGGTAGGAGAGAAGATTTGTCCGATAAAATCGCAAAACAGAACAGAAAGAAGGGTGGAAAAAGAGAAATTGGCAGCCCAGCGGAAACTGGCGGGAAAATGGCTCAGGCGTTGACGCCGTTGCGGATGGACTTGACCTTGTCGTACTCGCCGGCGACGTAGTACAGGGCGTTGTCCATGGACAGCTTCGCGACGAGATAGTTGGACGTGTCGGAGTAGTAGCCGCTGTGCGGGGTGAGCAGCACATCGTCGCGGCCGACAAGCGGGCAGGTGCTCAGGTCCGGGTCCTCGCTCTCGACCATGTCGAGCGCGGCGCCGCGGATGTAGCCGTTATCGAGCGCCCAGACGAGGTCATCGTCGCAGATCAGCGGGCCGCGGCCTTCGTTGACGATGATGGGGTGCTTTTTGCACTTCATGAACGCTTCCTTGTTGAACATGTGGTAGTTCTCCTCGGTGAGGTTCATGTGCAGGCTCAGCACGTCGGACTCGGCCAGCAGGGTGTCGAAATCGACGAGCTTGACGCCGAGGTTCTCGGCAATGGCGGGCGGCAGGAACGGGTCGTAGGCGATGACCTCCATGTCGAACGCCTGCGCCTTGCGGGCGACGGACTGGCCGATGCGGCCGAGGCCGGCGATGCCCATGACCTGACCGGCGATGCGCTTGAGGCCCGGAACGACCTGGTAATCCCAGACGTGATCCTGCTGGACACTGCGGTCATACTGGCGGATGCCGCGCTGGAGGTTGAGCATGAGGGCCATGGCGCTCTCGGCGGTCTCCTGCGTGCAGTAGTCAAGGATGGAGCAGACGGCAATGCCCTTTTCCTTCGCATAGTCGAGGTCGGCCTCGTTGTAGCCGGTGGACTGGAAGGAGATGACCTTGCAGTGGTCCATGGCGTCGATCTCTTTCTTGCCGAAGTGGACGTAGCCGTCGATGATGATGTCGGCGTCCTTGATCTCGGCGTAGAACGCGTCGTTATTTTCGGCGTGCTCGTCGAACACGGCCATGGTCAGCTCCGCGCCCTCGGGGACGCAGGACTTTTCGACGCTGATGTCTCTGTCTTTGGTATAGGGCACTTCTGCCAGAACGATTTTCATGGTATGATCTCCTTTTCTTTACTGAATGGCGCCGCTGTCTTTCATGGCGGCGATCTCCGGATCGGTATAACCAAGATCGTGGAAAATGCTGTCCGTATCGGCGCCGAGGCGGCCGGCGGACGTGTAGGGACGCATGGCGTATTCCGTGAACTGCATCGGCGGGCACGGCATCATGACCTCAAGGTCGTCCTTGAAGGTGACCTTCTGGACATAGCCGTTGGCGATAGCCTGCTCGTCGGTGCTCACGTCGCGGATGGTGCGCATGCGCTCGCAGGAGACGTTGTTTTCCGAGAGGAAGGCTTCCCACTCGGCGACGGTTTTGGTCTTGAAGATGGCGTTGAGCCGCGTGACGATCTCGACGACGAAGTCGGTCTCGTGCAGCGCCTCGAGGCTGGCGGCGCGGGGATCGTCGGCGATCTCCGGCATGCCGAACAGGTTTGCAAACTTCGGCAGCTCGCGGCGGTACTCGTTGTCGAACACGCCGATCCACTTGCCGTCGCTGCACTCGTAGAAATGGCAGAACGGGTCGGCCGGGCGCAGGGGATCGTTCGGGCGCTCGCCGCCGAACTGCGGCTGGTGCGACACGACGCCGATGGCGTTGCACCAGATGCCGCTGGCAAACAGCGACGTGCTCACGAACGTGCCCATGCCGGTGCTCTTCTTGCCGATGATGGCCATGAGGATGCCGGACAGGAACGCCGAGCTCGTGGCCATGTCGCCGAAGGCGTAGGTGGGGGTAAACGGGAAGGAGCCGGGCACCTGCCAGTCGGCCATCGGGCCGCTGCGCAGCCAGAATGCCGTGCTGTCAAAGCCGGGCTTGGCGGCATCGGGGCCCTTGGGGCCGAAGCCGGAGAAGTGCGCGTACACGAGGCCGGGATAAGCCTTGTGCAGCGTCTCATAATCGAGACCCAGGCGGCCCAGCGACGGCAGGCGGACGTTCGTAAGGAACACGTCGGCCGTCTCGAGCAGACGGAGAAAGGCGGCCTTGCCGTCCGGATTTTTCAGATCGATGCTCGTCAGGCGCTTGCCGCTGTTCTGGATGGTGAACAGCGGGTTTTTATCGTCCTCGCACACGACCATCTCGAACTCACCGGCGCGGCGCATCTCGTCACCGATCTTGGTTTCGACTTTGATGACTTCTGCGCCGAACGCGCACAGCACGCGCGACGCGGTCGGGGCGGCAACGACCGTCGCCAGCTCCACGACACGGATCCCCTCGAGGGGCATCTTCTTCATTTGCTCCATTGTGACAATACTCCTATCTTGGGATGGGGGCTTTGCGGCTCACTTGGCCGCGTAGAATTTCTCCGCCGTTTCCTGCTCCGCCGGGGTCTGGTGGTGCGTCAGGCAGATGACGACATACAAAATGGCCGATACGCCGAAGCTGGGCCAGAGCGCATCGACGGAAAACAGCGGCAGCGCGCTGACCTTTCCGCCGATGAACCAGACGACGGCGATGACCGTCGCCGAGAGCATGGACGCGAACGCGCCCGCCGAGCACGACTTCTTCCAGAAGAACGCGCCGATCGTCGGCAGAAACAGGCCGGCCGAGTTGATGGTGAACGTAATGAGCAGGATGTTCATGATGTCCTGCGTGAACCAGCCGAAGATCGCGCCGAGCACGCCCACGAACAGGGAGGCGATCAGGCCCACGCGCAGCAGCGTCTTGTCCGACGCGTTGGGATTGATGTAGCGCTGGTAGATATCCTTCGTCAGGCTGGCCGAGCCGGTCAGGACGGAAATGTCCGCCGTGGACATGATGGCGCTGAGCACGCCGATGAGCACGAGGCCCTTGAGCCCGTGCGGGAAGAGCTCGACCACGAGCGCCGCAATGACGTTGTTGGACGACGAGAGGTCAGGCAGGATGAGCTTGCCGGCCATGCCGAGGAACGTGCTGGCGCCGGCAATGATGAACACGAGCACGGCCGCATAGATCGTGCCGGCACGGGCGGTTTTGGCATCCTTGGCCGCGATGCAGCGGGTGTAGCTGTCCATGCTCGTGAAAAACGACATGATGGTCGACAGGCCAAGCGCCAAAATCGTCGGCCAGCCCCACGCGCCGAGGTCAAAGAAGCTCGCCGGCAGGTCGGTGACGAGGTTCGCGCCCATCTTGTGCAGCTGCGAGCCGACCAGCGGCACCGCGAGCCCGACCACACCCAGCAGCAGCAGCGCCATCTGCACGATGTCGGTATACGTCACGGCGAGCAGGCCGCCCGTCGAGACATAGAACACGATGACCACGGCCGCAAGAATGTAGCACAGGCCCAGGTTCCAGCCCGTGAGCACGTTCAGGATCGAGGCCCCGGCGACAAACTGCGCCGCCGTGTAGCCGATCATGGCGAGGATGGTCGTGATGCTGGCCATGGTGCTGTTTTTCTGGTCGTAGCGCGCACAGATCAGCTCGGGGAATGTAATGTTCCGGAGCACTTCGCTCGCGCGCTTGACGGGCTTGGCCATGACGAGCGCGAAGATCACGCAGCCGACGGCGATGGCGCCGACATACCAGACGCCCGTGATGCCCATGGAATAACTGTTTGAGGATGTACCGATGACGGACGAGCCGCCGATCCAGCCGGCCATCCAGAGCGCGCCGATCTTAAAGGCACCCATCGAGCGGCCGCCCAGATAATAATCATCCACGCCGGTCTGTTTTTTGTTTGCGATCAGACCGAGCACGATCATGCCGACAAAATATGCCAGAATGATGATGACGTCGAAGACATTCAAAAAATTTACACCTCCAGAGCGGGATTTTCCCGGGGCGCTGCCGGGCAGCGCCCCGGGTGCTGATTAAGTAATTATAATGAGCAAAATAATGAGCAAAGACCCGTGGAGTTCGCCGGTTTAGTGGATCTGCGTGCCGGCGCGGAAGCAGAGGCTGTTTTTCGGGTTGATCTTGCCCTTCTTCTCGAAGAACTCGTTGGTCAGGCGCTCCAGATCGTCTTCCGTGAACAGATCGGAGTTGGCGGCCATGGCGCCCATCATGACGATGTTGGCGCCCTTCGGGTTCTCATTCTCCGCAGCGATCTCGGTCATGGGGACCTTGACGACCTTGATGTCGTCGCGGTATTCGCGCTCGTGCACGAGCGAGCTGTTGACCAGCAGCAGGCCACCCGGGCGCAGGCTGCTCTCGAACTTGTCGATCGCCGGCGCGTTCATGGCCATGAGGATGTCGATCTTCTTGGCGCAGGGGCTGGCGATCTCCTTGTCGGAGAACTTAATGGTGCAGTTGGCCGTGCCGCCGCGCATCTCGGAGCCGTAGGACGGATACCACAGCACGTTCATGCCGAGCTTCATGCCGGCCTCTGCCAGGATCAGACCGGTGGTCAGGACACCCTGGCCGCCGAATCCGGCGCAAATCATTTCTACCATCATGCCTGATTACCACCCTTCTTGTCAATGTATTCGCCGATCGGGAAATACTTGGTCATTTCCGTGTGCACGTGCTCGCGGGCCTTCACCGGCGGCATGTTCAGGTTGGTCGGGCAGGGGCTGAGCAGCTCGACGAGGCTGAAGCCGTCGCCGTTGAGCTGGTGCTCGAACGCCTTGCGGATGAGCTTTTTGCAGTTGTTCATGCCGGCAGGTCCGACCAGTTCACCGCGTGCCAGATAGGCAATGTCCATCTTGCCGAGCACGTCGACGACGTTCAGGGTGCCGTACTTTGCAGGGTCCTTGCCCTTCGGGGACGTGGCGGTCTTCTGGTGCGGCAGGGTGGTCGGGGCCATCTGGCCGCCGGTCATGCCGAAGACGCTGTTGTTGACGACGAACACGCAGATGTTGTCGTTGCGCAGCGCGGCGTGAATGGTCTCCGCCATGCCGATGGAGTAGGCAGCGCCGTCGCCCAGGTAAGCAAAGACCGGGTTCTCGGGGCGGATGTGCTTGACGCCGACAGCCGTCGGGATGTCGCGGCCGTGGGCCGCCATGATGGTATCGTAGCGCCAGTAGTCAATGTTGAACGAGCAGCAGGCAACGTCCACGACTGCCAGCATTTTTTCCTGAATGCCGAGTTCCTCGGAGACCTCGCCGATCAGGCGGGTGGCCAGGCCGTGGCCGCAGCCGGGGCAGAAGCCGGCGGAGGAAAAGACAGTTTCGGGTGCTTTGAGTTTCATTTATTTCCCCTCCTTTTCCAGCATGGCCTTGGCCTGCGCGACGATCTCTTCCGGTTCCGGCAGACCAAAGAACGTGCCATAGAAGCCGACCGGATACTTGTTTTCCACAGCCAGCTTCACATCGTCGACCATCTGGCCGAGGATGTTGATCTCGACCGTCATGAACGCCTTGGCGTTCTTGCAGGTCTCAAACGCCTTGACCGGGTACGGCCAGAGCGTGATCGGGCGGATCAGGCCGAGTTTGAAGCCCTCGGCGCGGGCCATGTTCACCGCTTCCTTCGAGATGCGGGAGCTGATGCCGTAAGCCACGAGCACCACGTCGGCGTCCTCCGCATAGTAGGACTCCCAGCGCTGCTCGTTGTCCTCGATCGCCTGATACTTGCTGCGCAGGAACGCGGGGTACTGCGGGTTGGTGTAGTAGACGTTCTGGACCTTGCGGGGCGCCTGGCCGGCCTTGCAGCCGCGGATCGCCCAGTCGTACTGGTCGATGTCGTGCTCGACGAAGTCCTTGAGCTCCACGCCCTCGACCATCTGGCCGATCGCGGCGTCGGACGCGACCAGCACGGGGTGGCGGTACTTCTCCGCCAGATCAAAGGCGGTGGTCATCATGTCGCAGTTTTCCTGCACGGAGGCCGGCGCCAGCACGATGGTGCGGTAGTCGCCGTGGCCGCCGCCGCGGGTCATCTGCCAGTAGTCGCCCTGGCCCTGCGCAATGTCGCCGAGGCCGGTGCCGATACGCATGACGTTGATGATGACAGCCGGAAGATCCGCCGCGACAAGATAGGAGATGCCCTCCTGATTCAGGGAGAAGCCGGGGCCGGCGGAGCTGGTCAGCGCACGCGCGCCGGCCGCTGCCGCGCCGAGGAGCATGTTGATGCCCGCGAGCTCGCTTTCGGTCTGCACGAACGTGCCGCCCACTTCGTCCATACGCTTGGCCAGGTACTCCAGAATCTCGGTCTGCGGGGTGATGGGATAGCCGCTGTAAAAACGGCAGCCGGCGCGCAGCGCCGCTTCTGCCAGGGCCTCATTGCCCTTCATAAGTTGTTTGCTCATGTTCTTACCTCTTATTCCAGGATTTCAAAAACACTGTCCGGGCACACGCGGTAGCACGTGCCGCAGGCGACGCACAGCGCGTCGTCGACCTGAACGGTGTCATAGCCCTTGTCGTTGATGTTGCCGGAGAACGACAGCGCCTTGCGCGGGCAGTCGTTCACACAGTAACCGCAGCCTTTGCAGCGGGCTGTGTTGATCTTGATTTTGCTCATGGATATGCCTCCTTGTATTTTGCAGGGAATGTTACGCCGCGTTGGCAGCGGCCGCATTCCGCTTTGCAACCTTTTTCGCCTGCGCGATGGCCCAGACGGCCGCGATCACGCCCAGCACCGCCGTACCGACGCCGTAGAAGAGGATCTTCGTGTAGCCCGCGTCGCCGTAGGCGTCGATCCAGTTGCCGAACATCGTGTGCACGAACATATCCGGAATGTAGCCGACAAACGTCGCGATGGCAACGGCCGTCGCGGAGATGTGCGTCGGGATGCCCATTTCCGGCTGGATGGAGAAATACGTGCCCTTGCACAGGAACATGGCGATACCGACCAGCAGCAGCAGAACCACGAGCAGACCGCCGCTCGTGCCGCCGGGCAGGACCAGGAAGATGCCGATCGTCACGAGGCAGGCGAGCTGGCCGAGTAGCTGCTCCTTGGCAACGGACTTGAACGCCTTGTCGGCCAGATAGCCGCCGAGCGGGCCGCCGATCAGGCGGCAGCCGTAAGTGCGGAACGTGCCGATGGTGGCTGCCAGCGCTGCGGACATGCCGAGCACGCCCGTGCTGTACGGGGTCAGGTAGCTGGCCACGGCGGAGATGGTCACATAGCACCAGACCAGGATGGCCATGATCCACACGCCGGGGATCTTAAAGGCGGACACATAGTCCTTGAAGGTGATCTTTTTCTGATTTTCTTTTTCTTCATCGCTCACGCCGTAGGCCGCGTCTTTCGGCATCAGGATCGCAACCAGGATGCCGGACACGATGGACAGGCCGCCCATGAATGCCAGCGCGCTCTTGAAGCCGGTGATGAGGTCGCTGCCGCCGACGACGGCCATGACGCCGATCATGATGAAGCTCAGCAGCAGGGAAGCCAGACCGTTGAGGGCCTCGAAGATGCCGTACATACGGCCCTGTTCTTCGTCGGTGCCCGTCATGCGGATGCCCTTCATGATGGCCGGCCAGAAAGCAAAGCCGCCGGTCAGGCCCATGAGCAGCCAGATGATGACGGCCATGGTGTAGCTCTTATACGTGAACATGAACAGGAAGCTCAGCGCCGCCTGACCGAAGATGGAGATCAGCAGGACCGGCTTCGGGTTGAACTTGTCTCCGATCCAGCCGCCGGGCAGATAGGAGACGGTGCAGCAGATGCAGTAAGCGGTCATCAGAGAGCCGAGCTGGGCATTGGTGCAGCCCATGGCGGCGATCATCTGATCGTAGAAGCTGGACTTCATGTACGGCATGACGTACATGAAGCCGTAAGCGATCCCGAGTGCGAACAGCAGCAGGAAGCGCTTTACATTTTTCGATGCATTGCTCGTGTTTGACATTTTTCTTCTTCTCCTCTAAGTTACATTTTCATTCCAAATTCTCTGCTTTTGCGATACAGGGGGGAATGTTGCTCCACTTCTCTCGATGACTCACCTCGCTTGGCTCCTTTTCCGTGTCCCATAAGGCGTCAGTTGTCTGACAAATCATTGACTTAAAAAAAAGAATGTGTTAATGTAGACACAGACCGTAAGTCGCCCGATAATTGTCAGACAACTTTCCGGCGAATAAGGAAAGGACCTCTGGAAGGTCCCGAATTTGTCTGACACATTCGATTATTTCCATCATACCATTGCTCTTTTTCTTTGTAAATAATCATAATGTTCAAAAAATCGATGCAATTTTTGTGAATATCGCTCAGCGAGGTAACAGAATGAAACCTGAGACCAGCACAAACTACAAAAAAATCGTGGACGCCGTCCTCGATCAGATCAATCACGGCCAGCTCCAGAAGGGTGACAAGCTGCCGACGGAGCTGTGTCTGGCGACGAAGTTCGACGTCAGCCGCACGTGCGTGCGCGAGGCGATCAAGAGTCTGGAGGCCATGGGCATTGTGCAGAGCATCCAGGGCAGCGGCTCGTACATCACGACCACGCCGGAGCTGTCGATCAACCGGCCGATCTGCGCGCTGTTCGCGCTGAGCAACGGCACGCTCGAAAACGTGCTGGATCTGCGCATCGTGCTGGAAACCGATGTGTGCCGGGACATCATCCGCAACGCGACCGACGCCGAGATCGCGCGCGTGTGCGCGCTGGCGGACTACGATTACATCGGCACGCCGATTGACCAGCAGTCCATGCTGGACTCCCAGTTTCACAATGCGCTCATGCGCATGTCACACAACGCCCTCATCAAGTACATCTACACCACGCTGTCCTCGCTTATGGACATCTACCGCGAGCGTGTGCTCGAGAAAACCTGGCGTCTGGATGAAAACGCACTGACGCGCGCCGGACACCAGGCCATCTGTCAGGCCCTGAAAGACCGCGACGAAGCCGCCGCAGCCGCCGCCGTATGCGACCACCTGACGCTGACCGGCCCGTACCGCGAGTTTCTGGGCGAGCAAGACACCGGCGAGGAAAGCTGACCTCAGGAGGTTCCTACATGAAAACATTCGACCTGCCATCCAACAGCAACTACGGCGACCAGCCGATCCCGATCGCGTTCCCCGACAACTGGGACGTGCACATTTCCAAGATCCACGGCTATGACACCCCGGCTCTGACCGAGGCGCAGATTGCCGAGAAGATCCACGCCGCCATCGGCGCCAAGCCCATCTCCGAGGGCGCCGCCGGCAAGAAGAGCGCCGTCATCATCATCGACGACATCACCCGCCCGACGCCGTGCAAGCCGATCGCCAAGGCCGTCATCGCGGAGCTGCTCGCCGCCGGCGTGCCGAAGGAGAACATCTGGTTCATCATCGCGCTCGGCACCCACGGCGTCATGTACCGCACGGAGTTCGTGCGCAAGCTCGGCGAGGAGATCGTCGAAAACTACGAGGTGCACAACCACAACCTGTTCTTCAACCACGTGTTCGTCGGCAACACGACCAACAACGTGCCCGTCGAGATCAATGCCGACGTCATGTCCGCCGACTACAAGATCGCCATCGGCACGACCATGGCCCACAGCTACTACGGCTTCAGCGGCGGCGCCAAGTGCATCCTGCCGGGCGTGAGCTCACTGCGCACGATCATGCGCAACCACAGCTTCACAACGACGACGGAGTTCAACATGGGCAACCCCCACACGCTCATGCGCAGCGACGCCGAGCAGGCCGCGCGCATGATGGGGCTGGACTTCAAGATCGACGCCATCCTCAACGGCCACGCGCAGATCTGCAACCTGTTCGCCGGCGACTTCGAGGCCGAGATCCAGCACGCGGCCGCCTACGCCGCTGAGCACTACGCGGCGAAGTTCGTGCCCGACTGCGATGTGGTCATCGCCAACAACTACTTCAAGCCCGCCGAGGCCAACTGCGCCTACACGCCCGAGGTCATTGCCTCACTCAAGGATGGCGGCTCGTTCGTGCTCGCGGCCAACTCCCCGTTCGGCCCGTGCGTACACTTCCTGTACGACAAGTGGGGCCACTCCGCCCCCGGCGGCATGATGTGGTCCGGCTGCTACACAAAGGGCAAGAACATGGCCCACGCCGTCGTGTTTGCCGAGCACACCGTCAAGGGCATGCGCGACCCGTGGTACATCGACGAGCACTCCGGCGCCGAGTACGTCAAGACTTGGAACGATGCCCTGCGCATCCTCGACGACGGCACGCCGAAGAAGGTCGTGCTCTACCCGAACGCCGAGTGCCAGGTGCTCGACAACTCCAAGCAGTTTTACAAGCACTGCAAATAAGCAGCTCTTCCCGGAACAAAGCCGGCGGAAACGCGTTGCGTTTCCGCCGGTTTTCGCGTACAATAGACGAAACGAAAGCGAGGTGAGCGCGCATGGAAACGCGCGTGGCGCTGATCGGCATCATCGTGGAAAACAGCGAGAGCACAGCGCAGCTCAACGCCCTGCTGCACGACGCGGGGCAGTACATCATCGGCCGCATGGGCCTGCCCTACCGTGAAAAGGGCGTCAGCATCATCAGCGTCGTGCTCGACGCGCCGCAGGACGTGATCTCCGCGCTCGCGGGGCGCATCGGCCGCCTGCCGGGCGTGAGCGCCAAGACCGCCTATTCCAAACCGTTCCCGGCCGCCGGGGACTGACCGCACCGATCGGAGGGACGACCCATGCACATTCCAAAGGGCGCGAGCCAGACGTGCGCACTGCTGACCTTTGACGACGCGCTGAACTGCCCGCAGCGCGACGACTATGACGCCGCGCGCTGGCTGTACGTGCCGCCGTACTACACCGAATACCGTTACATTCTCGGCACGCGGGGCGAAAACCCGCTCATCTGCATCGGCATCAACCCGTCGACCGCGCAGCCGGGCGATCTGGACAACACGCTCAAGAGCGTCGAGCGCATCGCCCTCGGCAACGGGTATGACAGCTTCACGATGTTCAACGTCTACCCCCAGCGCGCGACCGACCCGAACGCCATGGACACGACCTTCAACCGCGCGCTGCATGAGCAGAACATGGCGGCCTTCCGCTACGTGCTCGGGCAGTACGCACCCGGCAACCGGCCGGCCGTGTGGGCCGCGTGGGGCACGCTGATCGAAAAGCGGCCGTACCTGTTCGACGCGCTCGAGGAAATGCTCGCCATCGGCGAGGAGTTTCATGCACAGTGGCTGACGTTCGGCCCCCGGTCGAAGGCCGGGCACCCGCACCACCCGCTCTACCTCCGGCGCGACAGCGTGCCAGAGCCGTTTGACGTGCGCGCCTACTGCGCGGCGCAGCGCGCGCGGCTGAAATGACACAGCAGAAACAGATAACAGCACCGCCCCCGGCGTGACCAGCAGGTCACGCCGGGGGCGGTTTCACGGTTCGGAAAACTGGAATTTATCGTCTTTTTCCATTCTTATCAAAATTCTTTCTTAATGCTATTTCTGTTGGGAGAATAGACCCAATTAAAGGAACAAGTTGAACACCACAGATAATTCCTCCTATACTCCCAACACAATCTTCATTTTTTCCAATCACTAAAATCATGAATATTACTGTTATCGGCAACATAACCATTCCACAGACATACCAGACTTTACCACAATATTTATGAGCAAATTCCCATGTGTCTTTGTTCTTCATAGACATCGAAGTCCGATATCCAAATACTGAATTTATTTCCTTTGGAGCCTTTTTCATAAAATATCTTCCAAAACCAATCATCGTAAATGGAAGAAGCAAATCCATAATCAACATAAAAATCCAAAACCCCATTGTAAACCTCCTTTACTACAACTTCCGATTTTGCGCGCTCCCGTCGGAGCAGCAAACCGGAGCCCCTATTCCCGCTGCCACAGCATTTCATAGTCCGGTTCACCGGGGGCGTTGCACGGTTCGGCAAACCGGAAGCTGTCGTTTTTTATTCCACGCGAACATTCACTGGGCTTATTACAAGATTTCCTCCGCCGGCCACCGTGTACCATTTGCCTTTTTCCAGTTTGATTTTTTCTGATACACCAGATGTAATATACCCTACCACATATTTTTCACCCGTTTCCATATCCGTAAAGACCACATCCGTATCACAATCCCCACTTACTTTTACGGTTCCAAATAGCGGCTGTATCTGTTCGGATTTGATCATGCCCTCATCGTTTATAAGTGCAAAAGTATGTTTCTTTTGAAAATTCGCATAAACGAGAATGGCAACTGCGAATATTGCGATTGCACATAGAATTGGCCATCTTTTTCTGTTCATAAATACTCCCTCAAATCCCGATTCTGTGCGCTGCCAAACGTTCAGTATCTTGTCTCCCACAGGATCAGCCCGCGGGCGGGCGCCGTGGGGCCGGCGGCGCTGCGGTCGCGCGCGGCGAGGATGGCCGGCATCGTGTCCGCGTCCCGCTGCCCGAGCCCGACCTCCAGCAGCGTGCCGGTGAGGATGCGCACCATGTGGTACAAAAAGCCGTCGCCAGAGAACGTCAGGCGCACTTCCTCGCCCAGCCGCTCGACGGTGATGGCATTGACCGTGCGCACGGCGGATTTTTTCATGCGCCGGTTGGCGCAGAACGACGTATAGTCATGCGTGCCGCACAGCAGCGCGGCCGCGCGCTGCATGGCCGCCGTGTCGAGCGGCTGCGCCAGGGCATAGACATAGCGGCGCTCGAACACGTTCGGCGTGTCGCTGTTCCAGACGCGGTAGACATACGTCTTGCCGCGGCAGGACAGGCGCGCGTGAAAGCGCGGCGCGGCCTCGGCGAGCGTGAGCACGCCGATGTCCCCCGGCAGGCGCGCGCGCAGCTGCCGCAGCAGCTCCGGCGCGGGCAGGTCGGTCCGCGCGCGGAACGACGCCGTCTGCATCCGGGCGTGCACGCCCGCGTCCGTGCGGCCGGAGCCCGCGACCTCGACCGGCTGGTCGAGCAGATCGCTGAGCACGGCCTCCAGCCGGCCCTGAATGGTGTCCGGCGTGTTGCCCTGCCGCTGCCAGCCGTTGTAGCGCGTGCCGTCATAGCTGAGCGTCATGCAAAAATTCGGCATGGCGCACCTCCTTTGATGAAAGATGAAAACACGGCCCCGCAGGTTTTTGCGGGGCCGCGCGTGTAAGTTGTGCGGAAATTACGCCTCCGGCGCCTTTTTGCCGGCCTTGCCGAAGTGCAGCTCCTTGAGGCCCTCGACCTCGTCGCACACGGGCTTGAAGCTGCAGCTCGCGCAGTCGAGATCCTCGGGCATACCCTCGAGGATGGTGTTCATGGTCTTGGTCACGTCGTCGATCTTCTTGGCCGTGTCGTGCAGGGTCTTGAAGTCGACATTCTTCGTGATGAAGATCACGCGCACGTTCGTGATGTTCGGGTTTTTCTTATACTGCTTGATGAAGTCGCAGCCGACCTTGTAGAACGAGATGCCCTTCTTGATGGCCTTCTTGCTCACGCGGATCTGCTCGCGGCTGCTCTCGGGCGAGACGCGCATCATGTATCCGTCCGGGAAGACGTGGTACTTCACGAACTCGATGTTGCGGATGGCGGCATAGGTCGCGTCCTTCTGCTCGACGTCGATGTCCTTGACGCCGAGGATGACCAGGCGGGCAAACGGCACGTCGCCCTTGATCTCCTTCATATCCGGGCCGTAGAGCAGCACCTCGTCTGCCGGGACCAGGCTGCTGTCGGACGTGACGCAGGTGAAGTTCACGGCGTCGTTCGCGCCGCCGCCGAGTTCATAGGCAGCGTCGCGCAGGAGCACAAGCTCGCTCTCGCCGTTGTCTTTCCACGCATCGCGTTCTTTGTAGGCCCACTTCTGCGTCGGCGCACCGAGCAGGTCGGTCGTTTCACGAATAAAGCTGTCGTACAGTTCCATATCCTTCATGTCGTTCCCTCCTCAAAAAATGCCCAGGTTGTGCAGCGCCTGGTGGACGCCGACCATAATGTTGGAGTCCTCCGGCAGCTCAAACACGCTCTTGCCGTGGATGTCGTTGGCGGCGTGGATCGGATCGGTGGGGATGTAGGCGAGCACATCCACCCCGTCGAGCTTGACAAGATCGTTCATGCTCGGGTCGACCACGCGGTTGACGATCATGCCGATGCGCTCGTAGGTGATGAGGTCGTCGGCCGCCTCCTTGATCTCGCGGCAGACGTTCACGCCCTTGGCGCTCTGGTCCGTGACGAGGACGAGGTGCGAGACCTGCTCCATAACGCGGCGGCTGATCTGCTCAATGCCGGCCTCACCGTCGATGACCACGTAGTCAAAGTCGTTGGCGAGCATGCTGATGACTTCCTTGAGGTAGGAGTTGACCGAGCAGTAGCACCCGGCCGCCTCCGGACGGCCGATGGCCAGAAAGGCGAAGCCGTCGCACTCGACCATGGTGTCAAAGATGCGGAAGCGCGCCTCGTTGAGCACCTCAATGGCCTGCCGGTACTCGCCGCGCTCCGAGGTCTCGATGACTTCGTTGCGGATGTCGTCGATCGTGTGCTCGACGTGCACGCCCAGCGCCGTGGACAGGCCCACGGCCGGGTCTGCGTCGATGGCGAGGATGCGCTTGCCGGGGAAGGCCTCCACCAGCTCGCGGACGATCGCCGAACACAGAGAGGTCTTGCCGACGCCGCCCTTGCCGGCAACGGCGATGATCTTGGCTTTCGTTTTGTTTTCTTCCATAGTGCGTTCCCTCCTGACGGCTGAAAAAATTTGCGGAAGCTGTGGCTTTCATTGCATCCATCCTACCACAGGTCCGGCAGATTTTTCTGTGTCCAGGTCACAGACCGGCCCCCAGCACAAGCCGGAGCTTCTGAACACGCGCGCCGTTTTCTTCGATTTTTCAACAATTTTTTCGCCACTGGTCAACTTTTTGTCAAAATTACAAAAAAAGAATTGCGAAATTTATCACGTATTAGTATAATGTGTTCTGCGACCTCACGTCAAGTGCTTGTTGCAAATTTCACGAGCAAGAATTCACTTTTTATTCCCAAAGGAGAACCCTATGCGCGGCATTGAAACCGGAAAAGTCCGTATCCGTCACGAAGTATTCACGGAGATCGCCCGAATGGCTTATGAGGGCGGCGATTACGCAAAGCGGCTCGAAGAGCTGCCGTTCAAGATCATCCCCGGTGAGATCGGCTCCTACCGGGACAGCCTGTTCCTCGAGCGCGCCGTCGTCGGCGAGCGGCTGCGGCTGGCCATGGGGCTGCCGCTGCGCAAGTTTTCGGAGTTTTCCCTGCTCTCCGACGGCGTGGAAAAGGCGCTCGACCCGGAGATCTACTACGAAAAACCGCTCATCAACGTCATCAAGTTCGCGTGCAACCGCTGCCCGGACAACGTCGTGAAGATCACGAACGTGTGCCAGGGCTGCCTGGAGCATCCGTGCATGGCGGTCTGCCCGCGGCAGGCCATCACGCGGCAGAACGGTCAGGCCCACATCGATCCGGATAAGTGCATCCGCTGCGGGCGCTGCCTGAAAGAGTGCAAGTTCAACGCCATCGTGCGTCTCGAGCGGCCGTGCCGCAAGGCCTGCGGCATGGACTGCATCCATTCCGACGGGCTCGGCCGCGCCGACATTGATTATTCCAAGTGCACGTCCTGCGGCCAGTGCATGGTCAGCTGCCCGTTCGGCGCCATCTCGGACAAGAGCCAGATCTTCCAGACCATTCAGGCCGTCAAGAGCAACACCCCCGTATACGTTGCGCTCGCGCCGGCGTTCGTGGGGCAGTTCGGCCCCGAGGGCGTGCCCGAGCGGATGCGCAAGGCGTTCCAGCGTCTCGGCTTTGCCGACGTGTATGAGGTCGCCATCGGCGCGGACCTGTGCGTGATCGAGGAGGCGGCGGACTTTCTCGAGGAAGTGCCCGAAAAGCACAAATTCATGGTCACGTCCTGCTGCCCGTCGTGGAGCGACATGGTCAAAAAGCTCTTCCCCCAGTTTGAAAAGAACATCTCGGTTGCCTTCACGCCCATGGTGCTCACCGCGCGCATGATCAAGCGCGACCACCCGGACTGCAAGGTCGTGTTCGTCGGCCCGTGCGACTCGAAAAAGCTCGAGGCGCGGCGCCAGAGCGTGCGCAGCGACGTGGACTTCGTGCTCACGTTCGAGGAGGCGCTCGGCATCTTCGCGGCCAAGGGCATGGACAAGGCGTTCCTGCCCGAGGACGAGGAGGAACTGTCGGCCAACTCCAGCCGCGACGCGCGCTGCTTTGCCTATTCCGGCGGCGTGGCGCAGGCGGTCGTCAACGCCATCCACGACATGGACCCCGACCGGGAGGTCAAGGTCGCCGCGGCGACCGGTCTGGCCGACTGCCGCAAGCTGCTGATGATGGCCAAGGTCGGCAAGTACGACGGCTACCTGCTCGAGGGCATGGCCTGCCCGGGCGGCTGCATCGCCGGCGCGGGCACGATGCGCCCGATCGAGCAGGCGCACAAGGAGGTCGAGGCGTTCAGCTCCGAGGCAAAGTTCACCTGCGCCAACGACACGCCGTACATGGAGTACCTGCCCCTCATCGAGGAGAAGGACAAGATCCGCAAACTGTGATTCCCTGCGCACCGCTCAGACAGCGGTGCGCAGTTTTTATTCTTTCTATCATATGCCCAAAAACAAGCGGTCACGCACCCGATTTTTTTCCGCACTTCGGGGTGGACAAGCGCGCCCGTTCGCGGTACAATAGCAAAAATCATCACCGGGGTGCGTATCCGCTCCGGTTTCCACACTGCAAATCGTTATAAGGAGGTCTTTCCCATGGCTTACTTCTTTTCCGGCCAGTCGCACACGTTCAATGAGTATCTGCTGGTGCCCGGCTACTCGTCGAGCGAATGCATTCCGGACAATGTCTCCCTGCGCACGCCGCTGACGCGCTTTCGCGCGGGCGAGGAACCGGCCCTGTCGCTGAACGTGCCGATGGTCTCGGCCGTGATGCAGTCCGTGTCCGGCGACCGGCTGGCCGTCGCGCTGGCGCAGGAGGGCGGCGTGTCGTTCCTGTACGGCTCGCAGTCGATCGAGGACGAGGCTGCGATGGTCGCCCGCGTCAAGAGCTATAAGGCGGGCTTTGTCCAGAGCGATTCGAACATCAGCCCCGACGCGACATTGGCGGACATTCTGGCCCTGCGGGAGCAGACCGGCCACTCCACCGTCGCCGTCACCGAGGACGGCACGGCCGACGGCCGCCTGGTCGGCATCGTCACGAGCCGCGACTACCGCGTGAGCCGCATGGCGCCCGAGACGCCGGTGCGCGAATTCATGACGCCGCGCGAGAAAATGATCACCGCGCCCGACGGCACATCCCTGAAGGAAGCCAACAACATCATCTGGGAGCACAAGCTCAACTCCCTGCCCATCGTCAATGACGAGGGCCGCCTGTGCGCGTTCGTGTTCCGCAAGGACTATGACCTCCACAAGCAGAAGCCGAACGAACTGCTTGACAGCCAGAAGCGCTACCTCGTCGGAGCCGGCATCAACACCCGCGACTACGCCGAGCGCGTGCCCGCGCTGGTCGAGGCCGGTGTGGACGTGCTCGTCATCGACTCGTCCGAGGGCTACTCCGAGTGGCAGAAGCGCACGCTCGAGTGGATCCGCGAGCGCTACGGCGACAGCGTCAAGGTCGGCGCCGGCAACGTCGTGGACGCGGACGGCTTCCGCTTCCTGGCCGACTGCGGTGCGGACTTCGTGAAGGTCGGCATCGGCGGCGGCTCCATCTGCATCACGCGCGAGACCAAGGGCATCGGCCGCGGCCAGGCGACCGCCGTCATCGAAGTCTGCCGCGCGCGCGATGAGTACTTCCGCGAGACCGGCATCTACGTGCCCGTCTGCTCCGACGGCGGCATCGTACACGACCACCACATCACGCTCGCGCTGGCCATGGGCGCGGACTTCGTGATGCTCGGCCGCTACTTCGCCCGCTTCGACGAGAGCCCGTCGAACAAGGTCAACGTCAACGGCACGCTCATGAAGGAGTACTGGGGCGAGGGCTCCAACCGCGCGCGCAACTGGCAGCGCTACGATCTCGGCGGCAGCAAGAAGCTGTCCTTCGAGGAGGGCGTGGATTCCTACGTGCCCTACGCCGGCAAGCTCTCCGACAACGTCCAGCAGACGCTGGCGAAGGTCCGCTCGACCATGTGCAACTGCGGCGCGCTGACCATCCGCGAGCTGCAGGAGAAGGCGCGGCTGACGCTCGTGTCCTCGGTGAGCATCGTCGAGGGCGGCGCGCACGACGTCGTGCTCAAGACCTCGAACAAGCCCGTGTGAGAAGGCTGATAAAAACGAACGGTACCCGGCAATCACAGCCGGGTACCGCTTTTTTATCCCCGCACGGAGGCGGAAAAATATGCGTGGGTTTTTCGGTTGGGGCGTGTATAATGGAATAGAAACACAGCCGGGAGGAGGCGAGGACGTGCAGGAGCAGGAGATAATCGCGCAGCTGCTGCAAAAGGATGAGCGCGGCATGGAGGCCCTGCTGCTGCACTACGGGCCGCTGATGCGCTACATCATTGCGCCGATCCTGCCGGACCCGCAGGACCGGGAGGAGTGCCTGTCGGAAGTGTCCATGCGCGTGTGGAACAAAATCGCGCAGTTTGACCCGGCGCGTGGGAGCTGGAATGCGTGGCTGACGGCGATCACCCGAAACACGGCGCGAAACTATCAGCGCAGCGCGCAGCACCGCCCCGGCACGCAGTCTATCCCGGAGGGCACACCGGCGCCGGACGCCTCCCCCGAGGAAGCAATTTTACAGGCCGAGCGCAGCGCCGCCGTGCATAATGCGCTGGGCCGGCTCTCGCCCGGGGACCGGGCGCTGTTTTACCGAAAGTACTATTACTTACAGTCCACCGCGCAGATCGCGGCCGAGCTGGGCATGACCGTCCGGGCCGTCGAGGGCAGGCTCTATCGCCTGAAAAAGCAGCTGCGCAGGATGTTGGGAGGTGAGGGCCATGTGTGACCGCCCGTGGGAGACCATGACGGACGCGGACTTTGAGGCCATGCTGGCCCAGAGCGTCCCCGACACGCCGCCGGAGGAGATCGTGGCCGAGGTGACGCCGTGGCGGCGCGCCATGAACCGCATCCTCTTCGGCATGGCGCTGTGCGCGATCACCCTGAACTTTCTGTGCCTGAACTACATCCTCCCCGCCGTCGGCACAGTGCTGCTGCTGTTGGGCTTCCGCGCTCTGCGGCAGGAAAACCGCTGGCTCGGCGGCTGCTTTGCCATCACCGTGATCCGCGCGGCATACTTTTTCGCAACGCTGATTCTCAATACGACGATCCTGCAGAGCGCCGTATTCACGCCCGCCGTCACGACCGCGCTCACCGCTGCAAACGCGGTGCTGCTCCTCGCCCTGTACGTCTGCTTCTGGCGGGGGCTGCTGGCGGTGCAGAAAAAAGCGGGTCTGCCCGCACAGGCCGGCGGCGCGCTCGCGCTGATCGTGTGGTACGCGCTCGTGTGCATCCTCGCCGCCGTTCAGTACGGTGGATGGGTCGTGCCAATCGCAATGCTCATCGGCTATGGATTCATCCTCCGCAGTCTCTGCCGACTGTCCGGCGTGCTGGACGAGGCCGGATACGCCATCGCGCCGGGGCCGGTGCGGGTGACGGACCGGTGTCTCGTGCTCGTGCTTGCAGCGGTGCTGCTGATCGGCGGCGCGCTGGGGTATCTGTTCGGCGGCAGCTATCGGATGGACTGGCAGCCCGTGGACACGTCAGCGCAGGCGCAGACGGCGGCGATCCGGCAGCAGCTGCTGGATCTCGGCTTTCCGGAAGAGGTGCTCAACGACCTCACGCCGGAGGACATCGCCGCCTGTGACGGCGCGCTGCGCGTCGTGGCCGTGACGGAGGATCACCCCTTCAACGACGGCAGAACCGTCTCGTACAAGGAAAGCGACGGCGAAGGCGGCGTCGTCAGCGTACTGGACACGGTCTACGACGTCAGGGAGCTGCGCCTGACCAGTGTGGGCGTGCAGCTGCCCGGCGCGCAGGAGACGTGGCGGGTGTACCACCACTTCCTGTGGACGACCGACCCCGGCTTCTGCGGCACGGAGGTGCTCCAGATCTGGCCTGCCGATGAAAACATGCAGGATGGATGGCGCTTCGCCGGAGACGTGACCGGCCGCGTGCTGTATGACCGCGGCGGGCAGACATTCGCCGCGCCCTATCACGCGCTCGGACGCCAGACCTACACCGCCGACTCCGTGTTCTTCGGGCAGCGGACGAACAGCGACCTGTTCGCGCCCTTTTCCATGCCGCGGCACGCAGAGCACGCGCGCGGCTATGTCGCCTACTCCGCCGCGGCGGTGCAAAGCGGCTGTCTGCTCGACAGCTGGATCAACTACACCCACCAGCAGAGCTGGCTGCAATATCCCGCCGTGACGGCGCAGACGCACCGCATGACGTGCGCACAAAGCAGCGACGGCGCGTTTCGCACCGTGCAGGATGCGCTGCAATTATCCCCTGTGGACGGACAGCTTCTGCGATGAGCGCAAAAAACCGACCCGAACAGGCGTTCGGGTCGGTTTTTCTATGCACCGGGTCAGGGGTGCGGCTTGTTGTCGCGGTAGGCGGCCATGATGTCGCGGAAGATCTCGCCGTTGGACGGCGGCGTCCACGTGATGGCGTTGGCGCCGGCCTGAATGGTCTCGAGGATGCTCTCATCCGTCGGGCCTCCGGTCGCGATGATGGGCACGTCGGGGTGCTGCTCGCGGATGCGGCGCACGACAACGGGCGTCTCCGCTGCGGCGGAGACGTTGAAGATGTTGGCCCCGGCTTTGATGCGCTCGTCAAAGTCCGTGTCCGCGCGCGCGACCGTGAGCACGACGGGGATGTCGATCGTCTCGGCCACGTGCGAGACGACGGCGCTGGCCGTCGGCGCATTGAGCACGACGCCGGTCGCACCCTGCATCTCGGCAAACATGGCGAGATTGACCACGCGCTGGCCCTGCGTGAGACCGCCGCCGACGCCGGCAAACACCGGGATATCGGCCGCGAGCAGCAGCGCCTGCGTGATGATCGGCTGCGGCGTGAATGGGTAAACCGCGATGATGGCGTCGGCGTTCACGTTTTTGATGATGGACAGGTCGGTCGAGAACACGAGCGACTTGATGCGCTTGCCAAAGACCATGATGCCGCTGCACTGATAAATGACCTCCGGCACGCGCAGGGCGAACTTGCGCAGCGTGCCGTCCACGGCCTGCGGCATGGACTTTTTCGGGTGGATTATTTTTTCTTCGTACATTTTGACTCACACTCCAGTATCCGTTTGAACGTTTCGACGCCGGTCAGCAAAACGCGCTCGTCGAAATTGAAATGACTGCTGTGCAGCGGGGCGGTACCGGTCGGCTCCTGCACGCCGAGGAAGAAAAACAGGCCCGGAATCTCCTGCTGGTATTCGGCGAAATCCTCCGCCGCCATGACGGGCTCGACCAGGACCGTGTCGTCCATGGAATCGAGCACGGTGTAAAACTGCTCCACCAGCTCGCGCGGGTTGCGCACACTGGGGTAGCGGACCTTGCGGTCCATGTCGATCTGCGCGCCGGTGGCCGTCTCGAGGCCCTGCATGAGCGCGGCGATCTTGTGGCTGAGGGTGCGGTAGAGATCATTGCTGAACACGCGCAGCGTGCCGCTGATCGTGACCGCCTCGGCAATGACGTTGTGCGACGTGCCGCCCTGGATCTTGCCGAGCGTGAGCAGCGCATCCTGGTGCGGGTCGACGTCGCGCGTGATGACCGTCTGCACCATCGTGACCAGCTCCGCCGCGACGACAATGGCATCGATACCCATCTGCGGCGTGGAGGCGTGGGCGCTCTTGCCGTGGACGGTGATCTCAAAATCGCTCGTCTGCGCCATGAGATAGTCCCAGCGCACGCCGATTTTGCCCTTCGGCACGGTCGGCCACAGGTGCAGGCCGTAGATGCGATCCACCTTCGGGTTTTCGAGCGCGCCGTCGTCGATCATGCGCCGCGCGCCGGCCCAGCCCTCTTCGCCGGGCTGGAACAGCAGAACAATATTACAATGAATATGGGCGCGATTTTTGGCGATCCAGCGCGCAAGGAGCAAAAGAATGGTCATGTGCCCGTCGTGGCCGCAGCCGTGCATGTTGCCGGGGTGCTGCGAGCAGTAGGGCACGTCGTTGGCCTCGTCATTGTGGATACCGTCCATATCGGCACGAAAGGCGATGGTCGTCTCGGCGTCCTTGGCGAAAAACACGGCCTTCACACCGCAGACGGCCAGCGTCTCGATGCGGTCGGGGCTGCACTGCCGCAGCTCGCGCAGGACATAGGCCTGCGTGTCGCGCAGCTGGAAGCCGATCTCGGGAATGCGGTGCAGGTCCTGGCGGATGCGCACCGCGTCGTCATACATGGATTCAATTTGTTTACTCAGATGCATACATTCTCCCACGGCGCCGGATAGGCCCGCGCCGCCTGATCTGTCTATATTTTCTCCGAACAGTATACCCAAAATCCGGCCATGCGTCAATGGGCACGGGGACGGACTATGACCGAGGTCAAGAAAAGTTCACAAGTTGTCCCTTGCAATTTTTCGTATGGTCTGCTAGTATGCTGTCAGATACTTAAAAAATTCAAAGAAAACGAAGGCGATCTCCATGTCATCCACCACCGAAGCGCGCGTAGCCGTCATCACCGGCGGCAGTTCGGGCATCGGCCTGCACGCCGCGCGCGCCCTGCGCAGCCGCGGTCTGAACGTGTATGAGCTCAGCCGCCGCGCCGAAAACGCGGAGCCGGGCGTGACGCACCTGCAGGCAGATGTGACGGACGAGGCGCAGGTGGACGCCGCCGTGGCGGAGGTCCTGCGCCGCGAGGGGCGCATCGACATTCTCATCAACAACGCGGGCTTCGGCATCTCGGGCGCGATCGAGTTCACGCCGACGCAGGAGGCCCGGCGGCAGTTCGATGTGAACTTTTTCGGCATGGTGAACATGAACCGCGCAGTCCTGCCCGTCATGCGGCAGCAGGGCGGCGGCCGCATCGTGAACATGAGCTCCGTTGCCGCGCCAATCGCCATTCCGTTTCAGGCGTACTACTCGGCCTCCAAGGCCGCTGTGCGCACGTATTCGCTCGCACTCGCGAGTGAGGTGCGCCCCTTCGGCATCGAGGTCTGCGTCATCATGCCGGGCGACATTGCCACCGGCTTCACCGCCGCGCGGCGCAAGAGCTGCGACGGCGACGATGTTTATCACGGCCGCATCGCGCGCTCCGTCGCCGTGATGGAGCACGACGAGCAGACCGGCATGACCGCCGAATTCGCCGGCCAGTTCGTGGCCCGGCGCGCCACACAAAAGCGCGCGAAGCTCATCTGCACGATGGGGCACAAATATGCCCTGTTCGTGTTTCTCATGCGCATTTTGCCGACCGGGCTCGCGACCCGGATCGTCGGCAGGATCTACGCATCCTGACCCATTTGCTTTCTTCCCTGCGGCGCAAGATCCCATTGCCCCCATCCAGGCAACTTCCTTCCATCCTTCTCCACCCTGTGCGCCGCGTTCCCCCCTTCCCGCAGCAGCGGGTCTGCCTCCGGTCTCATCTCAACCGGGGGCAGTATTTTTATGCAAAGCATAAAAATACTGCCAAACCTTATAGGACCCCCCTCCGCGCTGCCTGAGCTGCGCGGAGGGGGGTCCATTTTCCATTACACCAGAAACGGTGAGCGCATATACCGCTTGCGCAGAAAGATGTTGCCGCCCTTCGGCGGGCCGATCTGCGTGAAGCCGGCCGCCTCGAACATGGCCAGCGCGATGCGGTTGGTGTGATATACGTGCGTGACGACCTGCTCGAACGACTGCGCGGCCGCCAGCTCCTCCACGGCGCGGAGCATCGCATTGCCCCAGCCGTGGCCGCGGCAGGCCGGATAGACGAAAAAGTCGTTGATGAACACCGTCTCCGGCTCAGTCGTGTCGCACCAGAGCTCGCCGACGGTCTCACCGCCGGACTCGGCCGCCAGCAGGTAGTTGCGCGGCGTGTCCGCGCCCTGCGGCAGCATCTCGTCGAGCGCGCCCTGCGCCTCGGTGAGCGCGTGCTCCTCCGTGTCCGTGGCGCGGGCGAAGAGCAGCTCCTGCGCGTAGCGCGCGATGTTGCGCTCCCGGAACGGCCCGAATTCCTCCGCAGTCAGCACGCGGAGATCTACACTTTGTCCCATATCGTCCTCCTGTTTATGCCTCCGGCTGGATCATGCGCCGCGCGTTGACCGGCGGCAGCAGATCGCCGTACAGATCCCGCAGCAGTAGCTGCGCCACGGGCGTGATGTCCTCCGTGCTCTGGCACGGGCGCAGATACAGCGCCGCCGGCTGCCCGGCCCAGCGGAAGCGGAAGCCCGTGTCGCGGTAGCCGTTTTTCGCGAGCAGCCGCTCGCGCTCCGGCAGCGCCACGCACGTGCGGCTCAGGCAGTAGAGGATGCCCTTCTTGCCGGCGTAGCAGCGCGCGATGAGCTCCATGGCCACGCGGCCGAGCAGCTGCCCGCGCAGATGCGGATAGACCGTGAGCGCATGCACGAGCACGTAACCATACGGCGAGCAGACCGTCACGAGCGCATAGCCCGCCTCGCGCTTATCGTCCGAGCGGAAGAGCAGCAGCTCCATGCGCCGGCGCACCATGGCGCTGGCGATGACAGCCTCGGACAGCCGTTCGGGCGCGTCAAACGTGCGCTTCATATCCGGATACAGGCGCATGAGGTCCGTGAGCTTGCCCTTTTCCAGATGCAGCTTGCGGATCGGCGGCAGCTGCTGCAGCAGCTGCTCGAGACCGAACAGCTGCTCATCCGGCTCCCAGTTGCCGGCCGTGTCCTGCTCCGGTGCCTGTGCCCGCGGCGGAAAATGGACGATCTTCGGTTCGTTCGGCTCTGTCATGCAAACTTCTCCCTTTCCGCGACGGCCAGAGCGTCGCAGCGGTTGTTGTACACATTGTCGGCGTGGCCCTTGACCCAGAAAAACTGCACAGTGTGCGTCTGGAGCAGCCCGTCGAGCGTCTGCCAGAGGTCGGCGTTTTTCAGCTCGCCGTCCTTGCGGCGCCAGCCCTTCTGCTTCCAGCCGCGCAGCCAGCCGAGGTTGATGGCGTTGGCGAGATACTGACTGTCCGTATACAGCGACACCTGACACGGCTCGCGCAGGCTCTGCAGCGCCGTGATCGCGCCGAGCAGCTCCATGCGGTTGTTCGTCGTGGACGGTTCGCCGCCGGAGAGTTCCTTTTCGTGCGCGCCGTATCTCAGGATGGCGCCCCAGCCGCCGGGGCCGGGATTGCCGGAGCAGGCCCCGTCGGTATAGATGGTGACCTGCTTCATGCCTCGGGCTCCTCGGCGGGGGCAGTGTCCTCGCTCTCGGCGCGGTCGGTGAGCGCGACGGAGATGACGCGCGCACCCTCGGACAGGCGCATGATGCGCACGCCCTGCGTCGCGCGGCCAAGCTCGGAGATGCCGGCGGCCTCCATGCGGATGATGACGCCGTCGTCCGAGACGACGAGCACGTCGTCACTGTCCTGCACGACCTTGACGGCCGCGACCGGGCCGGTCTTGTCGGTGATGTTGTAGTTTTTCATGCCGGAGCCGCCGCGGTGCTGCGGTTCCTCGCCGCCGCGGATGTAATCGGCGGCCGGCGTGCGCTTACCATAACCGTTTTCGGTAATGGACAGCACGCCCGCGTCCGGCTGCGCGATCTCGGCGCCGACGACCCAGTCGCCGTCCCTGAGGCGGATGCCGCGCACGCCAACGGCCTCGCGGCCCATGGGGCGCACGTCCGTCTCGGCAAAGCAGATGGCCTGACCGTTGTGGGTGGCCATGAGGATGTTCTGACCGCCGTCGGTGCGCATGACGTTGATGAGCTCGTCGCCCTCGTCGAGCGTGAGCGCACGGATGCCGCTCGTGCGGATGTTGCGCAGGGCAGACAGCGGCATGCGCTTGACGGTGCCGCTGCGCGTGGCAAAGACGAGGAACGAATCGTCGTCCATCTCGCGCACGTGCAGCATGGCGTTGACCTTTTCGTCCTTCTCCACCTGAATGAAGTTGACGATGTTCACGCCGCGCGCGGTGCGACCGGCCTCGGGGATGAGGTAGCCCTTCTTGCGGTAGCAGCGGCCGCGGTTGGTAAAGAAGAGAATGTAGTCATGCGTCGAGGCGGTGAACACGGTGTCCACATAGTCCTCGTCGCGCAGCGTCGCCGCGCGCACGCCCTTGCCGCCGCGCTTTTGCGCGGTGTACTCGTCGACGGGCACACGTTTGATGTTGCCGCCGTGCGAGAGCGTGAACACGCACTGCTCTTCCTCGATGAGGTCCTCGATATCAATGTCGTCCTCGATGTCCTGGATTTCCGTCTTGCGCTCGTCGCCGTACTTGTCGCGGATGGCGATCAGCTCGTCGCGCAGCACGGCCTTGACCTTTTCGGGATCGGCCAGCAGCTCGCGGAAGTAGGCGATGCGCTTTTCCAGCTCGTCATACTCGTTTTGCAGCTTCTCGCGCTCGAGCCCCTGCAGGGCCTTGAGGCGCATGTCGAGAATGGCCTGCGCCTGCACATCGGACAGGCTGAAGCGCTGCATGAGGTTTTCCTTCGCATTGTCATAGCTCTCGCGGATGATGCGGATGACCTCGTCGATGTTCTCCTCGGCGATGAGCAGACCCTCGAGCAGATGGGCGCGCTCAAGCGCTTTTTTGAGGTCGAACTTCGTGCGGCGCACGATGATCTCTTCCTGGAAGGTGAGGTACTCGTCGAGAATGTGCCGCAGGGACAGGATCTTCGGCTGCGACTGGTTATCGACCAGCGCAAGCATGTTCACGGCGAACGTGGTCTGCATCTGCGTCTGGGCGAAGAGCCGGTTGAGCACGACCTGCGTGTTGGCGTCCTTCTTGAGCTCGATGACGATGCGCATGCCGTTGCGGTCGGATTCGTCGCGCAGGCCGGAGATGCCGTCGAGCTTTTTATCGCGCACCTGCTCGGAAATATTCTGGATGAGCTGGCGCTTGTTGACCTGATAGGGCAGCTCCGTCACGATGATGCGGATGCGGTCGTGGCCCCAGGTCTCGGTCTCGGTGCGGGCGCGCACGACGATGCGGCCGCGGCCGGTGGCGTAGGCCGCGCGGATGCCGCTGCGGCCGACGATGATGCCCCGCGTCGGGAAGTCCGGGCCCGTGACGTGCTGCATGAGGTCCGAGAGCGTGGCGTCCGGGTTTTCGAGCACGCAGACGCAGGCGTTGATGACCTCGGTCAGGTTGTGCGGCGGGATATTCGTCGCCATGCCGACGGCGATGCCGGAGCTGCCGTTAACGAGCAGGTTCGGGAACCGGCACGGCAGCACGCGCGGCTCGCGGCGCGTCTCGTCAAAGTTCGGGTCCCAGTCCACGGTGTCCTTGTCGATGTCGCGCAGCATTTCGTTGGCGATCTTCGACAGACGCGCCTCGGTGTATCGGTAGGCGGCCGGGGGGTCGCCGTCCACGGAGCCGAAGTTGCCGTGACCGTCGACGAGCATGTAGCGCATGGAGAAATCCTGCGCCAGACGCACCATCGCGTCGTACACGGACGCGTCGCCGTGGGGATGATACCGGCCGAGCACGTCGCCGACGCAGGTGGCGGATTTTTTGAACGGCTTATCCGAGGTCAGATTGTCCTCATACATGGCGTAGAGGATGCGGCGGTGCACGGGCTTGAGACCGTCGCGCACATCCGGCAGCGCACGCCCGACGATGACGGACATGGCATACTCGATGTAAGAGGTCTGCATCTCATGGACGAGCTCGCTCTGAATGATCTTCTGGTCGGGATAGAGAATATCCTCCCGTTTATAATCCTTGGCCATGGCTGCACACCTCCTTAAATATCAATATTGACCGCGTACTTGGCGTTTTGCTCGATGAACGCCTTGCGCGGCTCGACCTTTTCGCCCATGAGCACGGTGAACACCTCGTCGGCGTGCACAGCGTCCTCGAGCGTGATCTGCTTGAGCGTGCGGGTCTCGGGGTTCATGGTCGTCTCCCAAAGCTCGTGCGGGTCCATCTCGCCGAGGCCCTTGAAGCGGTTGATGTCGATCTTCGCGTTCGGATTATCTCCGCGCATCTCGGCGGAGAGCTTGTCGCGCTCCTCGTCGGAGAAGGCGACGCGCGACGTCTTGCCGCGGTTGAGCTTATACAGCGGCGGGATGGCGGAGTAGACATAGCCGCCGTCGATGAGCGGGCGCATGAAGCGGAAGAAGAACGTCAGCAGCAGCGTGCGGATGTGGCTGCCGTCGACATCGGCATCGGCCATGATGATGACCTTGTGGTAGCGGAGCTTATTGATGTCAAACTCATCGCCCAGCCCGGCACCGAGCGCCGTGATGACGGGCGTGAGCTTGTCGTTGCCGTAGACCTTGTCGGCGCGGGCTTTTTCGACGTTGAGCATCTTGCCCCAGAGCGGCAGGATGGCCTGGAAGCGCGAGTCACGCCCCTGCGTGGCCGAGCCGCCTGCGCTGTCGCCCTCGACGATGTAGAGTTCCGTGAGCGACGGGTCGCGGTCGTTGCAGTCGCGCAGCTTGTCGGGCATGTTGAAGCCCTCGAGCCCGTTCTTGCGGCGGATGTTTTCGCGGGCGCGGCGCGCGGCTTCGCGGGCGCGCGAGGCCGTGAGCGCTTTTTCAATGATCATGCGGCCGACGGCGGGGTTCTCCTCCAGAAACTGCGACAGGCGGTCGAACACGACGGAGTCGACGAGCGTGCGCATCTCGGAGTTGCCGAGCTTGGCCTTCGTCTGGCCCTCGAACTGGGGGTTCGTGAGCTTGACGGAGATGACCGCCGTAAGGCCCTCGCGGCTGTCCTCGCCGGAGATGCTGTCGCCCTCCTTGAGGATGCCAGACTTCTTGCCATAGTTGTTCAGTGCGCGGGTGAGCGCGGCCTTGAAGCCGGTCTCGTGCATGCCGCCCTCCGGCGTGTGGATGTTGTTGGCGAACGACACGATGACCTCGTTATAGCCGTCGTTATACTGCAGCGCGATCTCGCACATGGAGTCGCTGCGCTCGCCGGACATATAGATGGCCTCGGGGTGCAGCGCGGTCTTGTTTTTGTTGATGAAGTCCACGAACTCGCGGATGCCGCCCTCATAACACATCGACTCGCTCACGGGCTCCTCGCCGCGCTGGTCGGTGATGGTGATGCGCAGGCCGGCGTTCAAAAACGCCTGCTCGCGCATGCGCACGTGCAGCGTCTCATAGTCGTAGACCGTGTCCTCGAACATGACGGGGTCGGGCTTGAAGCGCACGGTCGTGCCGGTGTGGTCCGTCTCGCCGACGACGGTCATGGGCTGCGTGATATCGCCGCGGGAGAACTTCATCTGATAGATCTTCCCGTTTTTGTGCACGTTCACTTCCAGCCACTCGGACAGGGCGTTGACGACCGAAGCGCCGACGCCGTGCAGGCCGCCGGAGACCTTATAGCCACCGCCGCCGAACTTGCCGCCCGCGTGCAGCACCGTGAACACGACCTCAAGCGCGGACTTGCCGGTCTGCGGCTGAATGTCCACGGGGATGCCGCGGCCGTTATCGCTGACGCAGATGATGTCGCCGGGCTCGATGGTGAGCTCGATGTGGCTGCAGTAGCCCGCGAGCGCCTCGTCGATGGAGTTGTCGACGATCTCATACACCAGGTGGTGCAGGCCGGACGACGACGTGGAGCCGATGTACATACCCGGGCGTTTGCGGACGGCCTCCAGACCCTCGAGAACCTGGATCTGACTGGCATCATACTCCTGTGTGATCTTATCTGTAATATCTGGCATGGTTTGCTTCCTTCCGTGCAGCGCCGCGGGTCAGAGATTTTCAAGTCCGCTGGCCTTGCTGCGTTTATATAATGTTGCGGTGTTGAGCTGGGAGAGATAACAGGTCTGGCCGCTGCCGAGCGAGCAGAGCACGAACGACTTCGGCAGCTCGGCCCCGGCGGCGTTTTCCACCTGCCCGGCCTGTTCGAGTTTTTCCAGTGTCTCGCGCGTGCGGTGCGACCATGTGGCGGTGTCCATATCAAAGACGCCGATGACGCTCTTTTGCAGCGCGATGACCTGATTTCCGAGGTGCAGATACATCAGCGGATCACCCCGTTTTCGACCGTGAGCACGCGGCCGCCGGTGCGTTCGGCAATGCGCGCGTCCTCGCAGCAGGTGATGAGCGTCTGCCCGCCGCCGATGCGGTTGAGCACAAAGGCCTGCCGCTGCGCGTCCAGCTCCGAGAGTACGTCGTCGAGCATGAGCACGGGATATTCGTCAAACTCGTCGTGGAAGATCTCCCGCTCGGCGAGCTTGAGCGACAGCGCCGCCGTGCGCGTCTGCCCCTGCGAGGCGAACGCGCGTGCACTCTGGCCGTTGATGTCGATGAGCAGATCATCCTTGTGCGCGCCGGTAAGGCACTGGCCGCTGTCGAGCTCGGCGCGGCGGTGCTGCTCCTGATGGTCGCACAGGGCGTAGTAAATTTCTTTTTCGGTGCCGAGCGCGTCGGCCACGGTGCTGACCGTGCGGTAGGCGAGGGTCAATTGGTCGCGCCCGCCGGAAAAGTCGGCGTGGATGGGCGCAGCCGCGATGTTCAGCCGTGAGACATAGGCCGCGCGGTAGCGGATGAGTCTGGCCGAGACCCTGCACATCTGGTCGGAAAAATCGTCGAGCGTGTCGAGCAGGGACGGTTTTTCGTGCCAGTCGTGCAGGATGGCGGACTTCTGGTCATATAACCGGCTGTATTCAGTGAGCAGCGCGCCGTACTTCGGCCGCAGCTGGCTGATGGCCATGTCCATCATGCGGCGGCGGGCGGCCGGCCCATCGCGGATGATGTTGAGATCATCCGGGCAAAAGAGCACGGCGGCAAAATTTCCAGCGAGCTCGGCGGCGGTTTTTTTCACGCCGTTTTGCCAGATCTGCTTGCGCTGCCCCTGCCGGAGCACGACGCGCACGGTCTGCTCCCTCCCGAAGGCGAACACGTCCGCGAGCACCTCCGCGCTCGTGTAGCCAAAGCCGATAAGCTCTTTGTCGAAGCGCGTGCGAAAGCTCTTTCCGCCCGTGAGCAGGTAGACCGCCTCGAGCAGATTCGTCTTGCCCTGGGCGTTTTCGCCGGTGATGACGTTCGTGCCGGGCGAAAACTCCGCCGCGGCAAATTCATAGTTGCGCCAGCCGTTGAGCGCAATTTTGCGCACGATCATTGCGCGCGCTGCACGTGCAGCGTATGCCCGGCGAAGGTCACTTCATCGCCCGGGCGGATCTTCTTGCCGCGCATGGTGCACGTCTCGCCATTGACGGCGACCATGCCGTCGGCAATGACCTGCTTGGCCTCGCCGCCGGTCGCCGTGAGGGCGGCAAACTTCAGCAGCGCGTCCAATTTAATAAATTCCGTTTCAATCGTAATGTTTTCCATATTTCCCGTTTTTCAGACCCGGATCACTGCCCGGCGCGCAGACGCACCGGCAGAACCATATACACAAAGTTATCACTTCCGTCGGCCGGGACGAGGATGCACGGGCTCGAGCCGGTGTTCAGACAGACGTTGATCTCATCCGCGGGCGCGGCCTTGAGCGCGTCGGACAGGTAGTGATCGTTGAAACCGATCTCCAAATCACCGCCGTCGCCCTCGCACGGGCAGGAATCGGCCGCTTTTCCGAGCGGCGTTGTGCAGACAAAGTCGATGGCGTCCTTGCGGAAGGTCAGGCGCAGGGGGGCATTGTTCTTGCTGTCGATGATGAGCGACACGCGCTCGACGACCTCGAGCAGGTCCGTGCGCGCAGTCTTGACCGTGACGCGGAACGACTCCGGGATCGCTTTTTTATAATTGAGGAAGTCACCCTCGAGCCGGCGGGACAAAATGACCGTATTGCCGACGGTGAAGGAGATGTGCTTGCTGCCGACGGAGAGGACGACACGCTCGTCGCTGTCGCCGCACAGGCGCTCGAGATCGCTCAGCGCCGTGCCGGGCACGATGAAGCTGCAGTCGTCGCCGTAACCCTCGACCGCTTCCCGCCGCAGCGCCAGCCGGTAGCCGTCGACGGAGACCATGGTCAGGACGTTGTTTTCAATCTCGAAGAGCGTGCCCATGTAGACCGGGCGGCTCTCGTTCGTGCTCACGGCGAAGGAGCACTCGTTGATCATCTTCTTGAGCAGGTCCTGCGGGAGCGACACGCCGTTTTCCGCTTCGACGGTCGGCAGGTCCGGGTAATCGTCCGCGCTCAGGCCGACGAGGTTGAACGCCGCCTTGCCGCACTGAACGGACACGGTGCCGTTTTCCGCCTCGACGGTAACGATGCCGTCCGGCATGCGGCGCAGCATCTCGCAGAACAGGCGCGCACCGATGAGCACGCTGCCGGGTTCGGGAATGTTGGCGTCGATGGTGGTGTAAATGGCCTTTTTCAGGTCGTAGCCGGTGATGCGCACGCTGGCGCCGGCCTCAATGAGCAGGCCCTCGAGCGTGGGGATCGGGCTTTTGGCGGCTGCGGCGCGGGCTGCGGATGCGGCAGCCTGCTGCAGAACGTATTTGTCACAGGAAAATTTCATGGGCGGCCTCCTTAATCAGAAACGTTTCGTCTATTGGAAAGATAGAAAGCATAAATTTAGTAGTAGTAGTAGGGCTGTTCGTTTGGTGGAAAACCCGCTGAAAACCTTGCAGCAGCGGGAAAAACCGTGTGGAAAAGATTGTGGAAAAGTTGGTAACTTAAAAACTGACGAAAAATGACATTTTTAGACTCCACAGCTTTCCACACACTTTCCACGTTAGAATAACAGCCGGATGTGGAAATCAGTTCTTCGAGTTGATGTTGCTGGTGATGTCGCGCACGGTGGCGGCAATCTCGGGATCGGACTTGAGCAGCTCCTCGACCTTGCGGATGGAGCTGAGCACGGTGGCGTGGTTGCGGCCGCCGAATTCCTCGCCGATTTCCTTGAGCGGGAGGTTCGTGAGGTTGCGCATGAGGTACATGGCGATCTGGCGGGCCATGGCGGTCTTTTTGTTGCGGCTCTGCCCGCGCAGGTCGGCGCCGGTGAGCTGGAACGAGCGCGCGGACTCTTCAATGATGACCTCCGGCGTGGGGATGTAGGTGCCGGTGCGGATGACGTCCCGGATGGCGCGCTTGACGGAATCAACCGTGATCGTATCGTCGAGAATGTCGCGGTAAGCGGTCAGGCGTTTGACAACACCTTCGAGCTGACGGACGTTCGATGTGATGTTTTCCGCGATATACTGGACAACGTCCTCGGAGAGGATCATGCCGAACTGCGCGGCCTTCGTGCGGATGATGGCCGTGCGCGTCTCGAGATCCGGCGGCTGAACGTCCGCGAGCAGACCGCCCTCGAGCCGGGTGCACAGGCGGTCGTCAAGGCGCTTCATCTCCTTCGGCGGCCGGTCGGAGGTCACGACGATCTGCTTGCCGGCCTCATACAGGCAGTTGAAGGTGTGGAAAAATTCCTCCTGTGTGCTGTCCTTGCCGGCGATGAACTGAATATCGTCCATGAGCAGAAGATCCGCGTTGCGGTATTTCTGGCGGAAGTTCTCGGCCGTGCCGGTGCCGATGGATTTGACCATCTGGTTGACAAACTCCTCGCCCTTGACGTAGGCGATCTTCGCCGAGGGATTGTTGTGGCGGATGGTCTGACCGATGGCGAGCAGCAGGTGCGTCTTGCCGAGGCCGGAGTTGCCGTAGATCAGCAGGGGGTTATACGCCTTGCCGGGATTCTGCGACACGGCGATGGCTGCCGCGTGGGCGAACTTGTTGCTCGGGCCGACGATGAAGCGGTCGAACGTATAGCCGTCCATCTCCGGCATCTCCTCGGACGACGGGCGCTTCTCGCGGTACTCGAGCAGCTCATCGTCCCCGGCGAGCACGACAAGCTCGAACGGGCAGGAGAACAGATCGTACAGCACGGCGCAGATCGTTTTTTCAAAGCGCGATTGAATGATGCTGCGCTTAAAATCCGACGTGGTGTGCACGATGAGCGTATTATTATTGATCTCAATGGGGGTACAATCGGAAAACCAGGTATTGATCGCCGTCTGGGTCAGCTCCTGCGAGAGGCTGTCCATTACGACGGACCAGATATCGGTGAGCGAATTCATGGTGGCCATAGGTTCGGCTCCTTCGATTTTTTTCATTGCGCGGATGCGCCAGTATCAGCCCTATCAGTATAGCAAAAATTCATGATTATTTCAACAATAATGTAGATAATTATTATATAAATAAGGTATAGAATCTGCCGTGCATGGGATTTGCTTTTCCTGTGCAGGTTGTGGTATGATAAAAAAACACGATTTTTTACATAAAGCAGGTGCTGTCTTGTTCTTGGTCGCGCAGGCCGGACAACTGTTCGGCGATACGGAAGCAGTCGCCCTCCCGGCATTGTTGGAGAGCGGGCGGCTTCCTGCGCGCATTTCGGGTCTGCCGGCGAGTGCGCGCGCGCTGCTGGCGGCGTCGATGCACGCGCAGCTCGACGCGCCGGTGCTGGCCGTGTGCCCGGACGAGGCGGCGGCCGAGCTGTTTCAAAAAGACCTCTCCGCCCTGCTGGGGCAGGATGTGCCGCTGCTGACGGCGCGCGACTATACGTTTTACACGGTCGAGAGCGTCTCGCGCCAGGCGGAGCAAAAGCGCCTGAGCGCGCTTTACGCGCTCGCTGCCGGTACGGCGCCGGCCGTGGTGTGCACGGTTTCCGGCCTGTTGCAGCGCGCCATGCCGAAGGAAAAACTGCTGCAGGCGGCCTTTGAGATCCGCGACGGCAGCTCTCTCCCGCCCGAGGACGCCGAGGATGCGCTGCTGCGCTGCGGCTATCTGCGCACGGCACAGGTCGAAGGACCGGGCCAGTTTTCGCGCCGCGGCGGTATTCTGGACTTTTTCTCGCCCGCGTATCCGCAGCCGGTGCGCGTGGAGTTTTGGGGCGACGATGTGGACTCCATGGGCTTTTTCGACCCCGAGAGCCAGCGGCGCACCCAGCCGCTGGACAGCTGCCGCATCCTGCCGGCGGCGGAGACCCTGCCGCCGCTGTATCCGGGCGGCAGCGCGGCGCTGGGCGAAAAGCTGCAGAAGCTCGCCGACCGTGCCGCCGCGAAAAAAGACAACGACACGGCGCAAAAGCTCGCCGAGGCCCTGCGGGCCGACGGGGAAAAGCTCTGCAATGATTGCGTGCTCCCGGCGGCGGACCGGTATATGGGCTTTGTATACGACGCGTTTGCCACGGCGCTGGACTATCTCGCGCCGGAGGCGGCCGTGCTGATCGACCAGCCGGCGCGCTGCGCCGAGCGCGCGAAGGAATACACCGCGCAGCTGCGCGAGGACATTGCCCTGCTTGTGCGCAGCGGCACGATGGCCGCGCGCGCGGAAAATTTCTACGAGCCGTTTTCCGACATGATGCGCAGGGTCCAGGCCTGGCCCATCGTATTGGCCGACGGGCTGCAGCTCGGCCGCAGCCCGATCGAGGCGCGCACGCTCGTGAGCCTGACGGCAAAGCAGCTGCCCTCCTACGGCGGCAGCAGCCAGACCGCGGCCGACGACATTGCGCACTATCAGAACCTCGGCTACCGCGTGGTCGTACTGGCGGGCGACATGCGCCGGGCGCGCATTTTGTGCGAGTTTCTCGACGGCCACGGCATCCATGCCGCGGCGGCCGAGCACCCGGACGCGCTGCCGGAGCCGGGACAGTGCCTCGTCACGGCGGGCAGTCTCTCGGCGGGCATCGAGTTTCCGTATGCAAGGCTCGCCATCCTCACGGACACGCAGATCGCGGCATCCGGCCTGCGGCGCGCAAAGCACAAAAAGCAGTCCAACCGCGAGAAGATCAACTCCTACACCGACCTCTCCGTCGGCGACCTCGTCGTGCACGAATACCATGGCATCGGCCGCTTTGCGGGCATCGTGCAGATGCCGGTCGACGGTGCGGTGAAAGACTATATCAAGATCAGCTACGCCGGCGCGGACACGCTCTATGTCCCGGCGACGCAGCTCGACATGGTCAGCAAGTACATCGGCGCGGGCGAGGATCACCCTGTGAAGCTCTCCAAAATGGGCGGCACGGAATGGGCGCGCACAAAAACGCGCGCCAAGGCGGCCGCGAAAAGCATGGCCAAGGAGCTCACCGCGCTCTACGCCGCGCGCAGCCGCACGAAGGGCCACGCCTTTGCGCCCGACAGTCCGTGGCAGACGGAGTTTGAGGAGCACTTCGGCTATCCGGAGACGGACGACCAGCTGCGATGCATCGATGAGATCAAGGCCGATATGGAAAAGCCCGTGCCCATGGACCGCCTCCTGTGCGGCGACGTGGGCTACGGCAAGACCGAGGTCGCCCTGCGCGCGGTGATGAAGTGCGTGCTCGACGGGCGGCAGGCGGCCATTCTGGTGCCGACGACCGTGCTCGCCCAGCAGCACTATCAGACGGCCGTGCAGCGGTTTTACGGCTTCCCGGTCGAGATCCGGATGCTCTCACGCTTTTGCTCGCAGGGGCAGATCCGCCAGACGCTTTCTGATATGCGCACGGGCAAGTGCGACCTCGTGATCGGCACGCACAAGCTGCTGCAGAAGAATATCGAGTTCAAGAACCTCGGCCTGCTCATCGTCGACGAGGAGCAGCGCTTCGGCGTGGCGCACAAGGAGCACATCAAGGAGATGAGCCGCGCGGTCGATGTGCTCACGCTCTCGGCCACGCCCATCCCGCGCACGCTGAACATGGCGCTGTCCGGCATCCGCGACATGTCGACCATCGAGGAGCCGCCGCAGGACCGCATCCCGGTGCAGACCTTCGTCATGGAGCACGACTGGAACGTGCTGTGTGACGCCATGCGCCGCGAGCTGCAGCGCGGCGGGCAGGTGTTTTACCTGCACAACCGCATTGAAAACATCGAGCGCACCGCCCTGCGCATCTCGAAGATGCTCGACGGCGCGGTCGTGGACGTAGCGCACGGCCAGATGAACGAGGAGCAGCTCTCGACGGTCATGGAGCGCATGGTCACGGGCGAGACGCAGATCCTCGTCTGCACGACGATCATCGAGACCGGCATCGACATTCCGAATGTGAACACCCTCATCATCGAGGACGCCGACCGCATGGGCCTTGCCCAGCTGCACCAGCTGCGCGGGCGCGTGGGCCGCTCGAACCGGCGCGCGAGCGCGTACCTGACGTTCCGGCGCGGGCGCGAGCTGAGCGAGATCGCCGAAAAGCGCCTGAGCGCCATCCGCGAGTTTGCGGAGTTCAACTCCGGCTTCCGCATCGCCATGCGCGATCTGGAGATCCGCGGCGCGGGCAGTCTGCTCGGGGCCGAGCAGTCGGGCCACATGATCGACGTCGGCTATGACATGTACCTCAAGCTGCTCGAGGAGGCCGTGCTCGAGGAGCGCGGCGAAAAGCCCGAGCAGCGCGCCGAGTGCGCGGCCGACCTCGCCGTGTCGGCCAACATTCCGGAGAGCTATGTGCCCAGTCAGGAGCAGCGCATGGACCTCTACCGCCGTATCGCGCTCGTGCGCACGGAGGCGGAGGCCGACGACCTCATGGATGAGGTCATCGACCGCTTCGGCGACCCGCCGCCGAGCGTGTACACGCTCGTGCAGGTGGCGCTGCTGCGCGCCGATGCCGGCAAGGTCGGCGTGACGGACATTTCGCAGAAAAACGGCTGTTTGAAGTTCCTGCTGGCGCAGTTCGATATGCAGAAGGTATCGGCACTGTATGCCCGGCCGGAGTTCAAGGGCCGCTTGAAGGTGGACGCGGGGGCAAAACCAGGCGTGATCCTGCGCCTCAAGACCCGCACCCACGTGATCGAACAGGCAAGAGCGTTTGTTTCCGCATGGGCAGACGCCCAGGGAGACCGCGCATGACACCCATGTGCAACGAAACGAAAGGAAGCGTTTGCTGATGAAAACCAGAATCACCGCCCTGCTGCTGGCACTTGTAATGGCCGTCTGCTGCCTGACCGGCTGCACCTCGACCCGCGTGCGCAGCTACTCGGAAGAGAGCAGTGATGCCTCGACCGATAAGTACGCCGCCGCGCTCAACGCTTACAGCAGCGGCAAAAAAGTCATGACCATCAACGGCAGCCCCGTGTACTGGAACGAGTATGCCTATTTCCTGTGCGCCATCATGGCGAACATGGAGCGCTACGGCATGCAGATCACGGACTGGAGCGCGGTCTATGACGAGAGCACGGGCGAGACGTACACCGACATCATGACCAAGAGCGTTGTCAACAACATCGCCTGGAACCACCTCATCGAGGTCAAGGCGGCGGAAAACGACGTGGCGTTTGACGCGGCGGGCGAGCAGTACGTGCAGGACACGATCGACCGGACCATCCAGAACGTCGTGGGCGACGGCGGCACCGAGGCCGAGCTGAACGAAAAGCTCCAGTCGTACTACATGGATCTGGACCTGTTCAAGTATTTCACCAAGACGCAGTATCTCTATAACGGTCTGGCCAGCAAGCTCTTTGGCGAGAACGGCGCGAACATCTCCGACGAGGACGTGCAGGAATATGCCGAGACCAACAGCTACATGACGGCAAAGCACATCCTCTTCAAGACGAAGGACGACAGCGGCACTGCCCTTTCGGACGCCGACAAGGCCGCCAAGAAGCAGCAGGCCGAGCAGGTCGCAGCGCAGCTGAAAGCCGTGACCGACCCCGACAAGCGCGTGGAGCTGTTTGACCAGCTCATGGAGCAGTACAATGAGGACACCGGCGAGAGCAGCTACCCGCACGGCTACTGCTTCACCTCCGGCACCATGGTCACGGAGTTTGAGGACGCCTGCAAGGCGCTCGAGCCCTACGAAGTGTCCGGCGTGGTGGAGAGCCAGCACGGCTATCATGTTATCCTGCGCATGCCGACGCAGGGCGACGATCTGGTCATGAGCAGCGACGGCAGCCAGCAGACGCTGCGCATGCTCGTGGCGCAGGATCAGCTCAGCAGCCTGCTGACGGGCTGGGTGGACGAGGCGGACATCAGCTGGGAGCCGAAGTTCCGCAGCATCGACTACGCGGCCGTGTTCACGCCGAAGCAGAGCTTCTGGAAGCGGCTGGACGTGTTTGACTGGTTCGAGAAGTAAGGACAAGATGAAAAAATCCCGCCATCCGACCGGATGACGGGATTTTTCTGTTTCTGTTCAGGCGTGCTTGACCATGCCGGCGATCTTTTTCATGAGGCCGGAGCCGAACTTCTCATCAAAGTAGTTGAGCCACGCGCGCACGGTGTCGATCGTCTCGGGGTCGCCGAGCCAGTGGCGCAGGATGATGTTGCGGTCGGTGCTGCGCAGGAGCTTGGCCACCGACACGAGGATGGCGTACGCATCGTCGATCTTGCCGAGCAGCGGGAAGGAGTCCGGCACGAGGTCCAGCGGCGAGAGCACATACAGCAGCGCGAAGCCGAGGTCGAGCTTGCGGCTCGAGGGCACGTCGGGGTCGAGCATGAGCTTGCAGATAAGGTAGGCAAAGTCCGGCAGCGTCGTGAGATAATCGGCCGCCTTGCTGCCGAATTTTCCGGCCACAAAGCTGTTGGCCTGATAGCGGGCGCGCTTATAGAAGCGGTCAAATGCGTTGTCGTCCACGTAATAGATGTTTTCTTTGGTCATGATCCTGCCTCCTGATGGGAGATGATTTCTATCTATTATAGCGAAAAACCGGCCGGGCTTCAACCGGTTTGTGAAATTTTTCGGAATCGATTGCCAAGCGGGCCATTCCGGCGTATAATGCAGGAGCATTTCAGGAAACGGAGGCTGAGCCTATGATCCGCTTTTTCAACGGCCGCACGCTCACAATGGCGGACGGCGTGTCCGTCACGACGGACGAGGTCTGGACCGACGGGGACAAGATCGCCTACATCGGCCCCACGCCGGAGGACCTGCCCGCGTTCGAGCGGCAGATCGACCTCGGCGGCGATCTCGTCATGCCGGGCTTTAAGAACGCGCACGCGCACGCCGGCATGAGCTTTGTCCGCTCGTATGCCGATGATGTGCCGCTGCAGCCGTGGCTGTTCGAGCAGATCTTCCCGCTGGAGGCCAAGCTCACGCCCGAGGCGGTGTATGCGTTTACCAAGCTGTCGATCCTTGAGTATCTCACGAGCGGTATCACGGCCGGCTTTGACATGTACTATTTCCGCGAGGCCATCGCCCAGGCGAGCATCGACTGCGGCTTCCGCACGGTGCTGTGCGGGGGCGGCGGCAGCGCGCAGCAGCTCGAATCGGAATACCGCAAATTCAACGCCCTGCACCCGCTGATCTCCTACCGGCTTGGCCTGCACTCGGAGTATACCTCCAGCCTTGCCGAGATGACCGAGGCGGGCGAGCTTGCGCGCACGCTGCGCGCGCCGGTGTTCGCGCACAACGCCGAGACTGCGCGCGAGGTGGCCGAGTGTCGGGCCCGCTGGGGCAAGACGCCGACGGAGCTGTTTGAATCCCTCGGCCACTTTGACTACGGCGGCGGGGGCTTCCACTGTGTGCACATGACGGAGCACGATCTGGAGATCTTCCGTGACCGCGGGCTCTGGGCCGTCACGAACCCCGGCTCAAACGCCAAGCTCGCCAGCGGCATCGCCCCGCTCGAGCAGATGCGGGCGCTGGGCATCCATATGGCCATCGGCACCGACGGCCCGTCGAGCAACAACGCGCTCGACTTCTTCCGCGAGATGTATCTGGCCGCCGTGCTGCAAAAGCTGCGCTGCGGCGACGCGGCTGCCCTCCCGGCGGACGACGTGCTGCGCATGGCGACGGTCGGCGGCGCGCAGGCCATGGGCCTGACCGACTGCGACGTGCTCGCCCCCGGCAAGCAGGCGGACCTCATCGTCATCGACCTGCAGCGGCCGAACATGCAGCCGGTGCACAATGTGCCGCGCAACCTCGTCTACAGCGGCTCGAAGGAGAATGTGCGCCTGACGATGGTCGCCGGGCGGGTGCTGTATGAAAACGGCGCGTTTTTCGTCGGCGAGCCGGTGCAGGACATTTACCGCGCCGTGGACGCGGCCTTTGCCGCGATGCGCGCTCAGCTCTGATCGATTTTCCTGCGGGCTGCGGGGCGGCGAAAGCCGCCTGAGGTGATATGCCCGAAACCATAAAAAGTCCCGAAAACGTCACGTTTTCGGGACTTTTTGCAGCCGCGCGGGCTTTATATGCTTTATGCTTTCGTTTCGAGCACTTTCACGCCGTGCATGATGATCTCGCCGGCGAGCACGGCCATCTCTTCGGGCGTCTGCTTCATGCCGTTGTCGATCCACGTGAGCGCGAGGGACATATTGCCCGACACGATGAACGAGCAGAAGTAGTCGAGCATCTCGGGGTCGTTCGGATAGTAATACGCGAGGAAGTCATACAAAAATTCGTCGCGCAGGATGTGGCAGATGCGGTCGGTGAAGGCAATGTCGCCGTTTTTGCCCAGCAGCACATGGCACAGATCGGAATTCTGCTCGATGTACTGGTACAGCTCCATCAGGTACGGGTAGGTCTTGCCCTCGGAGTCTTTCGCATTGTGCCGACGGCACACGACGACCAGCCCGTCCGCCAGCTCGTCCTCAAGGCTGGACAGCAGGTCGTACACGTCCTTATAGTGAATATAGAAGGTGCCGCGGTTGATGTCTGCGATCGCTGCCAGCTCGCGCACGGAGATGTCCTTGACGCTCTTCTCCGCCATGAGCTTCATCAGCGCAAGCCGAAGCTGTCGTTTCGTCTTTCGCACTCTGCGGTCTACAACTTTTTCTTCCATTCGCCGATTCCTCCTACCTGTTTTTTTGTGATCTTGACATACATGATACCACCAAAACGAACAATAATCAACATTTCGTTGCATAAAAATTGTGATTTTTTTCGAAATTTTCTTGAAAATTTCAGAAAAAAGCGGACATAGTGGTGAATAATCACATTTCAGTCGCCCATCTGGCCTGCGATTTGGCGACCAGGCGGGCATCGGAAAACGCAGTGGCAAAATGGCGCGCGATATGCTATGATGGGGGCAAATCCCGAAAAGGAGCACAAGAACATGTTTGAAAACGGAACGTTCGCGGTCCTCGGCCCGGACGGAAAACAGGTGCAGTGCGACGTGCTGTTCACCTACGACTGTGAGGATAACGGCTGTTCGTACGTCGTGTTTACGACCGGCGAGGGCGCGCAGCAGCAGCTGTTCGCCAACCGCTACGCCGCGCGCGAGGACGGAAAGCCCGCGCTCTTCCCGCTCGAAAACGAGCAGGAATACGCCATTATCAAGCACTGCTTTGAGGAGCTCAAGGCGAAGCTCGCCGAGCAGGCCGCGGCAGAGCAGGCGGCACAGGCCGCTGCGCAGGAGGGCGAGCCCGAAGCATGACAGATCCGTTTCACCCGCTGAGCGTGCGGGACATTCCGCTGCTCACGCGCTATTTTTCCAGGCAGGATACCCGCCTGTGCAATGCCTCGGCCGGCGCGGCCGTGCTCTGGCAGCCGTATTTTCAGGATGCGGCGCTCGAACTGGACGGCACGCTGCTGCTGCGCGAGCAGTTTCCCGGCCTCGGCATGGTGTTTTCCACACCGATCGGTGAGCATGTGGGAAACGCATACGATTTTCTCGTGAAATATTGCCGTGAAGTGGGGCAGCCGCTGCAATTTTTCCCCGCCGCGGCGGCAGATGTGGAAAACCTGCGCGCGCGCTTCGGCGCCGTGGAGGTCACGCCGGTGCGCGACTGGTTCGACTATCTCTATGACGCGCAGGACATGGTGACGTTCCGCGGCCGGCGCTTCAACGGCCAGCGCAACCACATCCACCATTTCCAGCGCCTGTACCCCGACTGGTCGTTCGAGCGCGTCACGGCGGAGAACCTGCCGGAGGTGTGCGCGTTTTTCGATGATTTCACCCGCCGCTACCACAAGGACAGCGACAGCGCGCAGGCGGAAGAGGGCTGCGTGCGGGAATTCCTGCGCGACTTTGACGCCTATGCCCCGCTGGCAGGGCTGCTGCGTGTCAATGGGCGCGTGGCCGGTTTTTCCGCTGGGGAGATCGTGGGCGACACGCTCATCATCCACATTGAAAAGGCGGACATCGCCTACGAGGGCATCTATCAGGTGTTGGTCAATGAATACGCCAAGTGCTTCATCACGCCCGATGTGCGCTACATCAACCGCGAAGAGGACGTGGGCGACGAGGGGATGCGGCGCTCAAAGGAATCGTACCACCCCGTGCGCCTGCTCGAAAAATATCTGGTACGGATCCCGGCACAGCCGGAGAAAGGAGAAAATACCATGCAGGAAGTCTATGAATTTCTGAAAAAATGCGGCACGTACTATCTCGCCACTGTCGAGGGCGACCAGCCGCGCGTGCGCCCGTTCGGCACGGTGAATCTGTTCGAGGGCAAGCTCTATATCCAGACCGGCAAGGTCAAGGCCGTGTCGAAGGAGATGGCGGCCAACCCCAAGGTGGAGCTGTGCGCGTTTGACGGCGAGACCTGGCTGCGCGTGAGCGCGACGGCCGTTGAGGACGACCGCGTGGAGGCGCGGCAGGATCTGCTCGACCACTACCCCGAGCTGCAGAGCATGTACGCCGCCGACGACGGCAACACGCAGGTGTTCGCGCTCACGGAGGCGACCGCGACGTTCAGTGCCTTCCAGGCCGCGCCGCGCACGGTGCGCTGGTAAGCACAGAGGATGACGCCAAAACGGCCCGCCGGGGACACCCGGCGGGCCGTTTTGCGCACAGGGGCGACACATTTGCGGAAATTTTGCGCCCGCGCGCCGGAGTGAGCGCGGCGAAAACAAAAAGCAGGAGACCGCCCGCGATCCGAAACGGATCGGGGCGGTCTCCTGCTTGCATGCAAAGCAGAAAGACGGATATTAGCCGATCAGGCCCTGGATGTAGTTCACCGGCCACTGGCAGAAGTCCTTGACCAGGTAGAGCTTATCGCGGATGGCGAAAGCGGTGTTCTCGTCGCAGAGCGACTCGAGCTTTTTCTTGATGGCCTTGGTGTTCACCTCGAGCAGCGCGCTGGCGCTCGACAGGATCTTGCCGCCGTCGATCTCCTTGATCGATGTCCAGAGCTCGGAAGCGTACTCCTTGACGCCAACGCTCTTAATTGTCTGAATGCACATACCTATTCCTCCCTTAAAATACTGGTGCTCCCGGCCGCACATCCGGCAGCCGAAAAACAAGATTGCTCTTATCAACAGTGCTCTCATTCTAGCACAAAGCCGTGGGATTGTCAAAGAGGAATACAGAGAAATGTGTAATTTCCCACATTTTGTGGTCAATATGCACAAACCGGGCAACAGGTAGCGGAAAATTCAACCAACTCCGGTGAAAAAGGCTGTGCGCGGGCGCTTATGCCTCGGCGATGACCTCACACTCGACGAGCACGTCCTTGGGCAGACGCGCCACTTCGACGCAGCTTCTGGCCGGGAACGGCTCGGAGAAATACCCGGCGTAGATGGTGTTGACGGTGGCGAAATCGTCCATGTTCTTGATGAACACCGTCGTCTTGACGGCCTTGGACATGTCGCTGCCGGCGGCCTGCAGCACGGCGGTCAGGTTGCGGAAAACCTGATGGGCCTGCGCCTCGATGCCCTCGGCGATGGCGCCGGTGGCGGGGTCGATGCCGATCTGGCCGGACGTGAACACAAAGCCGCCGGAGACCTGCGCCTGCGCGTAGGGGCCGAGCGCGGCGGGGGCGTTGGTGGTAGCAACTGTTTTCATGATGATGACCTCCTATCAGTCGATTTTTACGTGATAACCGGTTTGAATGAGCTGGTCGAGCACGCGGTCGCCGTGCTCCTTGCCGCCGACCTCGCAGGAGACGTGTACGTCGATCTCGTTGGGGTTGAGCCCGGCGGTGAGCCGGTCGTGCTCCACGGAGAGGATGTTCGCGCCGAGGGCGGCGATGTCGTTGAGCAGCTTGCCGAGGCTGCCGGGCCGGTCGAGCAGCGTGACCGTGAAGCGCAGCCGGCGGTGGCGGGACACAAGGCCCTGCTCGATGATGCACTGGATGAAGCTCACGTCGATGTTGCCGCCGGAGAGCAGGCACACGACGTTTTTGCCCTTCACGTCGACCTTGCCCTTGAGCACGGCGGCCACGGGCGCGGCGCCGGAGGGCTCAACGATCTGCTTGCAGCGCTCCATGAGCAGGAGCACGGCCTCGGAGATCTCAAGATCGCTGACGGTGACGACGTCGTCGGCATATTTCTGGATGAGCGGGACGGTGATGTCGCCCGGCGCCTTGACGGCGATGCCGTCGGCGATGGTGGCGACGGAGTCGGTCTGGACGTAGCTGTGCGAATGGAACGACTGTGCGATCGCGTCCGCGCCCTCGGCCTGCACGCCGATGACCTGTACGCGGGGGTTGATCTGCTTGATGCACGCGGCCACACCGGCAAGCAGTCCGCCGCCGCCGGCCGGCACGATGACGATGTCCGCCGTGGGCAGGTCGCCGAGGATCTCGAGGCCGAGCGTGCCCTGACCGGCAATGACCTCGGGGTCATTGTAGGGGTGCAGGAACGTGGCGTGCTCCTGCTCGCAGATCTCGCAGGCTTTGGCGTAGGCGTCGTCATAGCAGTCGCCCGCGAGCACGACGGTGGCGCCGTAGCCCTCCGTGGCCTTCGCCTTGGCGATGGGCGCGGTTTTGGGCATGACGATCGTGGCCGGGATGCCGAAGCGGTGCGCGGCATAGGCCACGCCCTGCGCGTGGTTGCCGGCCGACGAGGCCACGACGGCCCCGGTCTCGCCGCGCTCGACGAGCGCCGCGATCTTGTTGCTCGCGCCGCGGATCTTGAACGAACCGGTCTTCTGACTGTTTTCGTACTTGAGATAAATGTTGCCGCCCGTCATGGCCGAGAACGTGGCCGACAGGTCGAGCTCCGTGTGGTGCAGCACGCCCTTGAGCCGCTGCGCCGCGCGTTCAAATTCCTGCAGTGGGATCTCCACAGCAAACACCCCCGTTAGATTTTCTGTTTGGGTCCTTCTGCTCTTACTATACCGCGGAGCAGCCGGAAATACAAGCATTACGGAGCAAAATGTCCACGCCAAAGAAACTTTTTTGCACGATTGTCCTCGTGGTGAGAACATACGCGCGCGGACAGCGCACGGGGCGCCAGGGAAATCTTACACATTTCTTAAAAAGTGAGAAATCGGTTGCTGCTGCACATTGCGCGGGGGTATAATGCACGAGAAAATGGGAAAGCAGCGCCGGTGCGCACCGGTGCAACGATCAGGAGGAGACACCATGCTCAATATTCAGCACTTTACCAAGACTTATGGTGAGAAAAAGGCCGTCGATGATCTGAGCCTGCACATCGCGCCGGGCGAGATCTACGGCTTCATCGGCCACAACGGCGCTGGCAAGACGACGACGCTCAAGGCGGCCGTCGGCATCCTGCAGTTTGACGCGGGCGAGATCACGATCGGCGGGCACTCCATCCAAACCGAGCCGCTGGCCTGCAAGCAGCTGCTTGCCTACATCCCGGACAACCCGGACCTGTACGATTTCATGAGCGGCATCCAGTACCTGAACTTCATTGCCGACATCTTCGGCATCCCGGCTGCGGAGCGCTGGGCGCGCATTGAGCCGTATGCCGATGCGTTTGAGCTAACGGGCGATCTCGGTCAGCCGATCAGCGCGTACTCGCACGGCATGAAGCAGAAGCTCGCCATCATCGCGGCGTGGATCCACGACCCGAAGCTCGTCATCATGGACGAACCGTTCGTCGGCCTCGACCCGAAGGCGGCGCACCTGCTCAAGGGCATGATGCGCGAGCTGTGCGACGCCGGCGGCGCGATCTTCTTCTCGACGCACGTGCTCGAGGTGGCCGAAAAGCTCTGCGACAAGGTGGCCATCATCAAGGGCGGGCGGCTCATCCGCTCCGGCACGATGGAGGAGGTCAAGGGCGACGACAGTCTCGAGGATGTGTTCCTGGAGCTGGAGGATGCATCATGCTGAAAACGCTTCTGAAAAAACAGATGGCGGAGATCTTCCGCAACTATTTCTACGACCCGAAAAAGAACAAAATGCGCTCCAAGGGCGTGACGATCGCCTACATCGCGCTGTATGCGCTGCTGATGGTGGGCCTCCTCGGCGGCATGTTCGCACTCATGGCCGTGGGCCTGTGCGGCCCCTTGGTCGAGGCCAGCATGGACTGGCTGTATTACCTGCTCATGGGGCTGATCGCGGTGTTTCTCGGCACGTTCGGCAGCGTGTTCAGCACGTATTCGAGCCTGTACCTGTCGAAGGACAACGACCTGCTGCTGTCAATGCCGATCCCGGTGCGCTGCGTGATGGCCTCGCGCCTGCTGGGCGTGTATCTGCTGGGATTGATGTACGCCGCGGTCGTCATCGTGCCGGGCGTGATCGTGTACTGGCTCACGGCGCCGGTCACGGCGGGGACGATCGTCGGCGGCGTGCTGATGGTGCTGCTCGTGTCCGTGATCGTGATGGTGCTCTCGTGCCTGCTCGGCTGGGTGGTCGCGCGCATCAGCCTGAAGCTGAAGAATAAGAGCTTCATCACCGTGATTTTGTCGCTGCTGTTTCTGGCGGCGTATTACTTCGTGTACTACAAGGCGCAGGCGCTCATCACGCTGCTGGTGGAAAACGCCGCCGTGTACGGCACGAAGATCCGCGGCTCTGCGTACCTGCTGTACCTGTTCGGCTGCGTCGGCGCGGGCGACTGGCTGGCGATGTTGATCGTGACAGTCACGCAGGCGCTGCTCCTCGCGCTGACGCTGTGGGGCATCGCGCGCAGCTTCCTGAAGATCGCCACGGCGACCGGCAGCGTGAAGAAGGTGCGCTTCGAGCACAAGGCTGTGCGCGCGCAGAGCACGCAGCGGGCGCTGTTCGGCAAGGAGCTGCGCCGCTTCACGGCCAGCCCGAACTATATGCTCAACTGCGGGCTCGGCATCCTGATGCTGCCGGTGGCGGGCATCGCGCTGCTGATCAAGGGACGCGCGCTCGCGCAGCTGCTCGACGGTGTGTTCGGCGCGGGGGCGGATATCGTGCCGGTGCTGCTGAGCGCGGCGCTGTGCCTGCTCGCGTCGATGAACGACATGGCGGCGCCGTCGGTGTCGCTCGAGGGAAAGAACCTGTGGCTGGCGCAGTCGCTGCCGGTCACGCCGTGGCAGGTGCTGCGCGCGAAGCTGGAAATGCAGCTGCTGCTGACCGGCGTGCCGATGCTGTTTTGCGCGCTGTGCGCGGTGATCACGCTGCCGGGCGGCGCGGCGGAGATGGCGCTGGCCGTCGTCGTGGCGCTGCTGTACACGCTGCTGAGCGCGCTGGCAGCGCTCGCGCTCGGGCTCAAGATGCCGAACCTGACATGGACCAACGAGACCACGCCCATCAAGCAGAGCGGCAGTGTGATGCTCGCGCTCTTTGCCAACTGGTTTTATGCCATTGCGCTCGGCGGGCTGTACTTTCTGTGCGGCAGATATTTGAGCGCGGCGGCGTATCTCGCGCTCGCTGCCGCCATCACGGCGGCCGTCTGTGCGCTACTGCTCCGCTGGGTGAAAAAGCAGGGCGCGCGCATCTTCGCCGCGCTCTGAGTGAAAAATCGGAAACCGCCTCTGTTTCATCATCGAAACAGAGGCGGTTTTTGCTGTGTATTTCCGCTCACAGAATCAGCGAGGGCGCTGCGTACACGCGCGCCTTGAGCTCACTGTTGAGCATGTACAGGCCCTTGGCATCCGCGCCGAAGAGCTCCATCTTCGTGATGAGGTCGGAGGCGTTTTTCTCCTCCTCGCCCTGCTCCTTGACGAACCAGTCGAGCAGCTGCATGGTGCGGAAATCACGGTCGTCATACGCCGCGGCATAGATGCCGTTGATGAGCGAGGTGACGTACTGCTCGTGCTCGAGCGCCTTCTTCAGCGGGGTCATGTGGTCGCCGCGCGTCCAGTCGGGCGCGTCGATCGCGCCGAAGCTGACGGCGACACCGTTATTGAGCAGGTACTGGAAAAACAGCAGCGCATGGTCGCGCTCCTCCTGCGCCTGCACGCGGTACCAGTTTTCGAAGCCGTCGAGACCGGCGGCCGCGTAGTAATTGGCAAAGTCGAGATAGAGATAGGCGGAGTAAAACTCCTTATTGATCTGCTCGTTGATGAGCTGGGCAACGGCTGCGTTCATGGGGAAAACCTCCTGATTTAAAATAAGAATTATTCTTAATTTCTATCATACGGATTTTTCCCGTTTTGTCAAGCCCCGGGGAAAAATTTTGTGGCGCTGTGGCGCATTTCCTGTTAAGATGGGCGGGAGAGAAGCAAAAACAGAAACGGAGGAACCCACATGGACTACAACGAAGTATTGCAGCGGGCGCGGGCGCGCATGGCCCCGCACTGCAAGGTCTGCCCGGAGTGCAATGGTCTCGGCTGCGGCAACACGATGCCCGGCCCCGGCTCGAAAGCGCCCGGCAACGGCGCGAACGACAACTGGCGCGCGTGGCGGCGCTGGTGCCTGAACATGGACACCATCGCCCCGAACACGCCGGTGGACACGTCGCTGGAGCTGCTCGGGCGGACGTTTTCCCTGCCCGTGATCGCGGCGCCCATCGGCTCGCTGCGCGCGCAGTTCAATCCAGAGGACGACATCCGCGACTACAACGCCTGCTGCGTCGCCGCGGCGGCGCAGACCGGCATCGCCGCGAGCTTTGGCGACGGGCTGGATGCGCGCGTGTTCCCGCACGGGTGCGCGCTCTCGCAGCAGTACGGCGGTATCGGCCTGCCGGTCATCAATCCGCTGTCGATGGACACCATCAAGGCAAACCTCGATCTCGCCAATGTGGCGCAGCCCTTTGCCGTGAGCGTGGTCATCGACTCGGCCGGTCTGCCGCACCTGAAGGCCGCCAGCCCCGACGCCGGCAGCAAGACGGTCGCGGAGCTGCGCGAGCTGTGTGATTATGCGCAGGTGCCCATGATCCTCAAGGGCATCATGACGGTGCGCGGCGCGGAGAAGGCCGTGGAGGCCGGCGCGGCGGCCATCGTGGTCTCGAACCACGGCGGGCGCGTGCTGCCCGGCAGCGCCGCGACGGCGGACGTCCTGCCCGAAATCGCGGACGCGGTGGGGGACCGCGTGAAGATCCTCGTCGACGGCGGCATCCGCTCGGGCACGGACATTTTCCGCGCGCTCGCGCTCGGCGCGGACGCGGTCATGATCTGCCGGCCGTTTCTCATCAGCTATTACGGCGGCGGCACGGAGGGCATCGTTACCTACGTCGAGAAGCTGCGCGCAGAGTTGACGGACGCGATGTATATGTGCGGCGCGCGCCGCCTCAGCGACATCACGCGCGACATGGTGCGCGAGCTGCGGTGAGCCGCGGGCAGGTATACCAATCCTGCGGCGCGCGCTTTCGGCCGACCCGGTGAATTCCTTCCGGATTCACTGGGCGGACAGCAAAAGGCCCCGGATGAGAACGTAATACGTTCTCATCCGGGGCCTGAATTTTTATTCGGTTCAGCGGAACAGCGTCTCTTTACAGGGAAGCCGCGTTTTGTGTGTGCGCTGGTATTGCCGCCGGAGCCGGGCGCAGAATCGGGAAAGGCCGGCCGCATCCCGCGGGATGCGCACGACCTTTTTGCCGACATGAATACAGACGGAGAATATGGCAGTATGGATTTCCGTCACCTCCGCGCAGGTGTATGTGCGTGTGATACCGAAGAAATTGCGCACTGTGAACTGCGCGCTGTTATAGCGGATACGAAAAACGAAGCAGTCCAATGTTCCCAGAAGACACACGAGAGCAAGTGCGGCACATGCCAGATGCAGCCACGAAACGGGCTCTTTCAAGAAAAACACGACCGTGAGCGCGGTGATAAATGGCGTGCATATTGCACAGACGATGCGACTGACACGGGTCATGCGCACTTCCCCTGGGCTTGCGGTGTGACTGACCTCGTCGTAAGACGCATTTTCAACCATGCTTGTGATGCCGCGAACGAATGGATTGTAATTCATATTGGGAACTCATTTCTTGTTCCGCTCAGAACGCCACGTTCATGAACAGCGCCACGCAGCACAGGATCACGGCCAGCGGCACATAGACATAGCGGCCGACGCCGTACCAGAGCGCGCCGCGCTGGCGGTGGCTGCCGGTGTTGACGGCGGCGAGCAGGTCGTCCTTTTTCATGACGTAGAACCACGACACGGCGCCGAGCGTCGCGCCGATGGGGATGATGTAGATCGACACGAGGTCCATCCACGGGCCCCACTTGGAGATGGGCTCCATGAGCAGGCCGAACCCGAGGCACAGCACGCACAGGATGCCGAGCACGGCCGTGCGGCTGAGCTTCGGGAACTTGTGCAGGAGCGACTCGGCGACGGCCTCGAACATGTTCTGCAGCGAGCTGACGCCGGCGAAGATCATGGCGACGTACAAAATGACGGCGAAGAGCCGGCCGAGCGGGATGTCCTGCAGGATGGTCGGCAGCGTCACGAACAGCAGGCTCGGGCCCGCGCCGACGTCCAGCCCGTAGGAAAAACAGGCGGGGATGATGACGAGTGCGGCGACGACGGCGGCAATGGTGTCAAAAACGGCCGTGTGCTGCGCCACGCCCACGACGTCCTCGTCCTTGGACAGGTACGCACCGTAGACGATCATGCCGCTGCCGGTGACGGACAGGGAGAAAAACGCCTGCCCCATGGCCCAGATCCAGATCATCGGATCCTTGAGCGCCTCCCAGCGCGGGGTGAACATGAACTTGTAGCCCTCGGTTGAGCCGGGCAGCAGCGCCACGCGCACTGCCAGCACCAGAAAGATGATGAAAAACAGCGGCATCATGACCTTGTTGGACTTTTCGATGCTGTGCGCGCCGAGAAAGAGCGTCAGCAGCGTGCCGGCCACGACGATGACGTGGTAGGGGATAACGGAGTACGGCTGCGTGGAAAACGACGCGAACCACACGGCGGCGTCACCGGTCATGAGCGTGCCGAGCAGGGAATCGACAAGCGCCTTGAGGATGTATGTCACGATGACGGCGTAGCCGATAGCGATGCACAGCGACCCGGCCAGCGGCAGCCAGCCGAGCAGGCCGCCGACCTTTCCGGCGGTCTTGCCGCGCGTGGCCCACGCGCCTTCATAGGCGCCGAGCGTGCCGGTGCCGGCGCGGCGGCCCATGGCGAACTCCGTCGGCAGGCCGACGGTGCTGAAGATGACCACAAACAGCAGGTAGATCAGCAGGAAGGCCCCGCCGCCGTTGCTGCCCATCTTGTTCGGGAAGCCCCAGACGTTGGCCATGCCGACGGCCGAGCCGACGGACGCCAGGATAAAGCCCCAGCGGCTGGCAAAGCTTTTCGTGTTTTTCATTTTCATGCGTTCTCCCATCCAGACGTGAAAAACATCTGTGCAGCGCGCCGCGCAGATGCCGGGTCTGATTCTCGTTTTCGCTGCGCTTTGCCCGTGCACAGCGGCTTCATTTTAAAGTATTGCAGCAGGAAAGTCAAGAAAATTGCCGGATCTGTTCAAAAATCCGGCAGGGTTTCTTGTGGATTTGACGAATGGCGGCGCGCATGGGTTCAGGTCCGCAGTGTGTCACGAAAGAGGAAGCGGACGAGCTTCGGCGGAAATTTTTCCGGGTATCGGCCGACGATGAGCGTCAGTACGCAAAGCAGCAGTATGACAGCACCGAGACCACCGTTGAACCACAGCTGGATGCGCCGTTCGGCGCGCTGCGCGGCAAGACCTTTGTCAAACGGGAGATAGACCGTGCCGTCGGCCCCGGTCATGGAGCAGATGTGCCAGTAGTGAAAACTCTGGCCCTTGCCCCAAGTGGTCGTGGTATATTCGCGATACCCGATGTGCAGGGTCTCGCCCGCATCAAAGGCGTCGAAAAACGCATGCACATCCGTCAGCTCGTTCTGGTAGTTCGGGATCTGGTAGCGTTTTTCCTCGCCCTCCGGATACAGGAGGAGCTTGTCTCCGCGCAGCTCGTAATAGTCAAACACAACGTCGCGGTAAGCCAGCGCATCGCTCGATACCGGGCGAAACGCGATGTAGACATAGACGCATATGCCGATGACAAAGACGAAAATGGCGGCGAAGTAGATCACCCAGCTCTCGGGATTGATGATGTGGCCGCGGAACGGGTCGATGCGCGGCGGGACGTAGGGAACGCTCTGCCCGTCGTGGATGGCGGCGTAGTGCAGCTTGACCCGCTCCAGAAACATTTTCTGCGGCGCATCCGTCGTGTCCAGCGTAATATGGCGTTTGCCGAAATAGAGCCGCGCTTCTTTTGGGTATTCCCGCAGGCCGGTGATGTCGGAATAAGTGTAGTCGCGCCGGACACCGAGCACATTGCGTATGATGAAGCCGCTGCTGTCATACCAGATGCGGTAGTTGATCCACGCCAGGATCAGGCTGACGCCCATCAGCACGAACACGAGAAAGCCCATGGCGACCCACGGGTTGGAGTCCTGCTCGTGGACGGCCATGTTCATTAAATACAGGAACATGGCCCCAAAGACTACGCCGACGATCGGGTACGCCACGCTCAGGCGGACGCAGCTGCGCTTTGGCATCCGCCGCCCCTGCCGGATAAAAACGGCTTCGAGCGCGCAGATGCCCCCGATGACGGCGATGAGCAGGATGGTGAGCACGGTGCGCATGGCGCGGCCTCCTTTCAGCGGGGTATTTTCTCCAGTATAAAGACCCGCTGCGCAAAATGCAAGCGCGGCGGAGCCGCAAAAAGCCCGGCCGGGAATCCGGTCGGGCTTTGACTTTCTGCGAAGGTGGGCTCAGAACTTGATCTCCTTGCCGGCCTTGCGCCACTGCTTGAACTCCGCAACGGCGGTGAACAGCGCGTCGGACGAGGAGTTGATGGCGGTCTCAACGGAGTCCTGAATGACGCCGATGATGAAGCCGACGCCGACGACCTGCATGGCAACATCGTTGGAGATGCCGAACAGGGAGCAGGCCATGGGGATGAGCAGCAGCGAGCCGCCCGCAACGCCGGACGCGCCGCACGCGCCGAGCGCGGCCATGACGGACAGGATGATTGCGACGGGCAGCTGCACGGTGATGCCGAGCGTGTGCACCGCGGCGAGCGTCATGACGGTGATCGTGACGGCCGCGCCTGCCATGTTGATGGTCGCGCCGAGGGGGATGGACACGGAGTAGAACTCCTTATCCAGGCCGAGGCTCTCGCACAGGGACATGTTTACGGGGATGTTCGCGGCGGAAGAGCGGGTGAAGAATGCAGTGACGCCGCTCTCCTTCAGGCACTTGAACACCAGCGGATAGGGGTTCTTGCGGATGACGATGAACGTCATGATGGGGTTGACGACGAGGGCGGCAAAGAGCATGCAGCCGACGAGGATGAGCAGGAGCTTGCCGTACTCGGTAAAGATGGCAAGGCCGCTGGTGGACACGGCGGAGAACACGAGACCCAGGATGCCGAACGGGGCGAGGTTGATGACGAAGCGCACCGCCTTGGTGACGGCCTCGGAGGCGTCGGCGAGGAACTTCTTGGTCGTGTCGGACGCGCCCTTGAACGCGAAGCCGAGCACGATCGCCCAGAACAGAACGCCGAGATAGTTGGCCGAGACGATCGAGCCGATGGGGTTGGAGACGATGTTGTTGAGCAGGCCGGTGAAAATGGCGGCGAAGCTCTCAGGCGCACTGTCGGAGGCGGCCTCGGTCAGCGTGATGGTCACGGGGAACAGGTAGCTTGCGATGACGGCGATGACGGCCGCGAGGAACGTGGACACGAGGTAGAGCACGATGACGGTGCCGAACTGCTTGCCCAGCTTCTCCTTGGACTGAGCCAGGGCGCTGATGATGAGGACAAAGACCAGCAGCGGGGCGATGGCCTTCAGCGCGCCGACGAACAGGGTGCCGAGGATGCCGATGCCGGGCGCGGTCACAGCGGCATTGGGGATCAGCAGGGCGAGCGCCGCACCGATGACCATGCCGATGACGATGCGCAGCACGAGGCTGACGCTGTTGTACGCTTTGACAAGTTTCATTCTTTTTTCTTCCTTTTTGCTGTTTGTTTTGCGCGAAAAGGCGCAAAAAGCAGTTTAACAAGATACGAACGCAATGTCAACAGGGAAGCGAGCCGAAAAAATGGCGTCTGGCTTTTCGGACGTCAAGTTGCCTGCTCCATTTCCGTGCAACGTGCGCAAAAACGACGGCAGGCGCAATGTCGTGTGCCTGCCGCTGTGTTATTCTCCGCATTTGCTGAAATCCATCCATTCCGAGAGCGGGCTCTTGCTCTCCCCATAGCATTTGTCGAGGTACAGATTGTGGTATGGATTATACAGTTTACGCACCTGCTGCATTTGCTCATGAAGATCGGCTTCAATTGCGCCGCAGACTTGTTTTAAGAACATGTTTCCGGATAAATGCTTGGCCTCCTCGCAATGCAGGACCAGATCCATAAAGAAATCTGCTTCGTCCTGCAGGTACTTTCCTTTTTTGTAGGGGTATCGTGCAAAAATTGCGTCATATTTTCTCGGAAGTTTGTCTATTTCTTCCTTGTGGAGCGGGAAGTTGTCGATTGCTTTCCGAAAGGGTTTGCTTGACGTTCTCCTCTCCATTTTGCGGAACCGTCCAAAAGAATTCCGCGAAAGACGACCGGGAGCGGTATGTTGGCTCTGCGAAAGTAATCTGCAATTCCACGGATTGTTTTGCGCCCGCTCTTGGGGAAGGTAAAGTGATCTGCATAGAGATCCTCGGTCAGCGCAATCTGCAATGCAGTGAAGTCCGGATTGAATCTGAGCTGGACAGGCTTTTTGGCAAACTGATTTGCCAGCTTGCTGTTGAGTTGGACGTGATCGTCTTCCTGAATTGTGACCTGCAGAACAGACTGCGGGGCGGGGGGCGCGACGAAAACGCTGAATTCCGCATCTGACATATTCCTTAGATCTAACATGGTATGCATCTTCCTTTCTCTGTTTTGGAGCAGAATTTTGCATGCCGGCACGACCCTTTGGCGGTGCGGCAGCGCTTTTGGATTTTCATAAATCCATCTATCACGATACCACAAAAAGCACATAGAATGATTTATTTGCTGGACAGAGCAGATGGGCCGCCGCCATACGCCATCGGGCTGTAGAAAAAATACCCCTGCCTGCCGCAATATCGCATCGAAATCTCCGCAGACGGAATAAAGATTGCAGGGCCTCCGGGAAAATGCCGGGAGCGGCAGCTTTCCCCGGAGGATAAAAAATACCCGGATTTGATACAATATCAAATCCGGGTATTGAACTGGTTGCGGAGACAGGATTTGAACCTGCGACCTCCGGGTTATGAGCCCGACGAGCTACCGAACTGCTCCACTCCGCGATATAAACTTGACCCCTCAAGGCTCATATACTATAACATATGAGCCTTGCGTTGTCAAGTGTTATTTTAGCGCTCGGAAGCGGAAGATTCTTCCTTTTCCGCCGCATCCAGCGTCTCGGCCGCCTCAGCGCGTCCGCTTTGCAGCTTGAGCTCGGCGAGAATGTCCGCCAGCAGCTCGTCCGTGGTGGGCTTTGCCGGGGCCTCCGGCTCAGGCTCTTTTTCTTTCTTGCGGTTGAAGCGGTTGATGATCTTCACCATCCAGAACACGACCAGCGAAATGCACAGGAAGTTGATGATGGACATGATGAGATCACCGATCGGGAACACGCCGATGTTCAGGCCGGAGAAGTCCAGCCCGCCGATGATGAGCGAGATGAGCGGATTGATGATGTCGTTGACGAGCGCGGTGACGATGGCCGTGAACGCGCCGCCGACCACAACGCCGACGGCCAAGTCAATGACGTTGCCACGTGAGATGAATACCTTGAATTCGTCGAGCCAACCGGGCTTTTTCATGATGCTGCCTCCCCTGTTTTCTCTGTGTTTTCAGTGCTTTGGCACGAGGACTTCCGTGCCGCCCATGTACGAGCGCAGCACCTCGGGAATGACGACGCTGCCGTCGGGCTGCAGATTGTTCTCGAGGAACGCGATGAGCATGCGCGGCGGGGCGACGCAGGTGTTATTGAGTGTGTGGGCGAGATAATTCTTGCCGTCCTTGCCCTTGACGCGGATGTGCAGGCGGCGGGCCTGTGCATCGCCGAGGTTCGAGCAGGAGCAGACCTCAAAATACTTCTGCTGGCGCGGGCTCCAGGCTTCGATGTCGCAGGACTTGACCTTCAGGTCGGCGAGGTCGCCGGAGCAGCACTCGAGCTGGCGCACAGGGATGTCCAGGCTGCGGAAGAGCTCGACGGAGTAGCGCCAGAGCTTCTCGTACCAGTCCATGCTCTCTTCCGGGCGGCAGACGACAATCATCTCCTGCTTTTCAAACTGGTGGATGCGGTACACGCCGCGCTCCTCGATGCCGTGCGCGCCCTTTTCCTTGCGGAAGCAGGGCGAATAGGACGTCATCGTCTGCGGCAGCTGGTCCTCGGTGAGAATCTGGTCGATGTAGCGGCCGATCATGGAGTGCTCGCTCGTGCCGATGAGGTAGAGGTCCTCGCCCTCGATCTTGTACATCATGGCGTCCATGTCCGTCTGGCTCATGACGCCCTCGACCACGTTGCCGTGGATCATGAACGGCGGAATGCAGTACGTAAAGCCCTTGCCGATCATGAAATCGCGCGCGTAGGCCAGCACGGCCTCGTGCAGGCGGGCAATATCGCCCATGAGATAGTAAAATCCGTTGCCGGAGACGCGGCGCGCGGCGTCGAGATCAATCCCGTCAAAGCGTTCCATGATCTCCGTGTGGTACGGGATCGGGAAGTCCGGCACGACGGCCTCGCCAAAGCGCTGCACCTCCACGTTGCAGCTGTCGTCCGGGCCGAGCGGCACGCTGGGGTCGATGATCTGCGGGATGGTGAGCATGATCTTGTGAATTTTTGCCTCGAGTTCCTCTTCCTGCTTTTCGAGCTCGGCCAGGCGCGCGGCCTGCGCGGTGACCTGTGCCTTGACGGCCTCGGCCTCTTCGAGCTTGGACGGGTCCTTTTTCGCCTGGCCCATGAGCATGCCGATCTTTTTCGACAGGCTGTTGCGCTCGGCGCGCAGGTTTGACGCCTCGTTGATGGCGGCGCGGTTGGCCTTGTCGAGCTCAATCACCTCGTCGACGAGCGGGAGCTTGGCGTCCTGAAACTTTTTGCGAATGTTTTCCCGAACCAGATCGGGGTTTTCGCGGATCAATCGAATGTCAATCATGATGTCTCTGTCTCCTCAATATTCTATATGTATCAGTTTCTGCGGCCGATGGCCTCGAGCGCCTGCAGCAGCGCCTCGCGGTCGTCCGCGTCATAGTATTCCAGTTCGATGCGCCCGGTCTTGCGGCCCTGTGTCATGCGTACCTTGCGGCCGAGCACCTGCTCGAGATGTCGCGCACATTCACCGAGATAATCCACACCGGCGGCCTTTTTCGCCGGCTTTTCCTGTGTATCTTTCAGCAATTGTGCGGCCAGTGCCTCCGCCCGGCGGACGGACAGGCCCTTTTCGATGACTGTTTTCGCCGCGGCAAGCTGCATCTCCGGGTCACTGAGCGGCAGGAGCGCACGCGCGTGCCCGGCGGACAGCGTGCCGTCCTCAACCAGCTTCAACACCGGTTCGGACAGGGCCAGCAGACGCGTCGCATTCGCGACTGCGGGGCGTGACTTGCCCACACTCTGCGCCACGTCGTCCTGCGTCATGCCATAGACATCCTGCAGCGCGCGGTAACCCTTCGCCTCTTCGATGGGATTCAGGTCCTCGCGCTGGAGGTTTTCGACCAGCGCCATCTCCATGGCGCGCTGTTCGTCCGCCGTCAGGATGCGCACCGGCACTTCCTTGAGCCCGGCCATGCGGCTGGCGCGCCAGCGGCGCTCGCCTGCGATGATCTGATAAAACCCGCTGTCAAGCGGCCGGACCGTGATCGGCTGGATGAGCCCGTAGGTGCGGATGGATTCCGCGAGCATTTCCAGTGCCTCCGGGTCAAAGCGCTTGCGCGGTTGGTCGGCGCGCGGCTCGATCTTTTCGATCGGCAATAAATCGGGCGCAGTCTCCTCACGCTCCGGCTGTGGGGCCGGATATTCCTCGCCGAAGAGCGCGCCGAGGCCCATGCCGAGGCCTTTCTTTCCGTCTTTACCCATGTTCCACCTCCGCAGCGGCGGCTGCGGCCGCGGCCTCCGCCGCTTTTGCAGCCTTTTCTTCGCGCTTGATGAGCTCACCCGCCAGATGCAGGTACGCCCGCGCGCCCTTGGACTCCTTGTCGTAGGCAATGGCGGGTTTGCGGTGGCTCGGTGCCTCGGACAGGCGCACATTGCGCGGGATCATCGTCTTATAGACCTTTTTGCCGAAGAACTTGCGCACTTCGTTCACGACCTGATCGGACAGCTTCGTGCGGCCGTCGTACATGGTCATGACGATACCCTGCACGGTCAGCTCCGGGTTCAGGCGTTTGTTGCACATTTTGATGCTGCGCATGAGGTCGGCAATGCCCTCGAGCGCATAGTATTCGCACTGCACCGGGATGAGCACGCTGTCGGCTGCGACGAGTGCATTGATCGTCAGCAGCTCGAGTGACGGCGGGCAGTCGATGAGGATGAAGTCGTAATCGTCCTGCACCGCGGTGAGCGCGGTTTTCATGATGTATTCCCGCTGCTCGGTGCCCACGAGCTCGACGGAGCAGCCGGAGAGATTCATATTTGCCGGCAGCACGTCGCCGTATTTCGTGCTGCGGATGCAGTCGGCGGTGGCCGCGCCGTTCATCAGCATGTCGTAGCAGTTGGGTGTTGCGGTTTTGTCCACGCCCATGCCGGAGGTGCTGTTGCCCTGGGGGTCGCAGTCGACGAGGAGCACGCGCCGCCCGCGCTTTTTGAGCGCGCAGGTCAGATTCACGCACGTGGTCGTCTTGCCGACTCCGCCTTTCTGGTTGGCGACGGCAATGATTTTGCCCATGGTTTGCCTCCCTGAATTGTGTTTGCAGCTATTATAACAGCGTGCGGCTGCATTTTCAACCGCTTGGAGGCGCAGCGGCGAATTTTTGTAATGTTTCACGTGAAACAATGCGAAACGCGGCGGGCTTGTTTCACGTGAAACATTGCCTCAGGACAAAAACATATCCACGTCGCCGATGGTCAGCCCGTCGTGCAGCGCAAGGTTGATACCATAGCCAATGAGCTTGGCCGCGTCGCGCACCACGGTGTCAATGTCGCGCGGGGCAACGAACATCTGCTCAGCGCGCGGATCGTCCGAGAAGCCGCCCGCGTCGATGACCGTCGGCAGGCCGATGGCTGCGACCGGGATGCCGAGCGTGTCGCGGCTGAGACCGGCGCGGTCATTGCCGACGCCGCTGCCGGGTGTGATGCCGGTGTCCGTGAGCTGGACGGTGCGGCCGAGGCGGCCGAGCTCCGCACAGGCGAGCGCGTCCACGGCGATGATGGCGTCCGGGCGCAGGTGGCCTGCGAGTGCGCGGATCATGTCAGCGGACTCCACGCCGGTCGTGCCGAGCACGCCGGCCGCGAGCGCGGCCACGGACCGGAACTGCCCGAAATGCTCCGGCAGTTGCTCACGCAGGTGCCGCGTGACCATGACGCTGTCGATCGCGTCGGGGCCGACGGCGTCGGGCGTGATGGCCCGGTTGCCGAGGCCGACGACGAGCACGGATGCGTCCGGCATCAGCGGCAGCACGCCGCGCAGCAGCTCGGCGAGCGTCTGCGCCGCGTTTTCAAATGCGTCGTCCTCGCGCCGCAGCAGCGGGTCGAGCGCGAGGGTGTAGTAATCGCCGATTGGTTTACATAACGCATTTTCGCCGGCGACGTCGAGCACGTGGACCTCGGTCACGGCAAAGCCGCGGCGCTCGGTCTCCTCGGCGCGCACGCCGGGCAGCTCCGTCACGGCGGCGGCGCTGCGGTGGATGGCTTCGGCCTCGACGGCGAGGTCGGTGCGGGGAAAATTCGGCATAACAGGCTCCTTTCTGACGCCACATCTTGTGGCTCACTGGAAGCGTTGCCACAAATGGATACAATTATAATGAAAATCGAAAAAAAGGCTTGCAATTTGAAGGGTTTGATGATATCATCAACACTTGCAGAACATTGCACGGTCATATCCATGACTGAATTTTATAGGAGGAGGTGGCGATTGAGAAATGCCGAACATCAAGTCCGCAATGAAGAGAGACGAAAAGTCCAAGCTGCAGAATCTGAAAAACAAGGCTGAGAAATCCGCCCTGAAGACCAACCTGAAGAAGTTTGATGCGGCTGTTGCCGAAGGCAACCGTGACGCAGCCGTCAGTACCTATAAAGTTGCTGTCCAGGCTGTTGACCGCGCGGCCGGCAAGGGTCTCATCCACAAGAACAACGCAGCACACAAGAAGTCTGCGATGGCTCAGAAAATGAACGAGCTTGGCTGATCCACAGAATCTCGGGGGCATGGCAGTTTGCCATGCCCTTTTTGCTACCCTGACAGGAGGCTGACTATGAAAAAACGTATGATGCTGATCATCAACCCCATGGCCGGACGCAGCGGCTACAAGACCGGCTTCGGCGAGGTGATGAACATTCTCGACAGCGGCGGATACCTGACGACGGTGTACTTCACGCACGGCCGCGGCGACGCGACGCTGATGGCGGCGCAGCACGCGGCGGAGTATGACACCGTGGCCTGCATCGGCGGCGACGGCACGCTCAGCGAGGTCGTGTCCGGCCTGATGCAGGTGCCGAATCCGCCTCCGCTGGGCTATATCCCGATGGGCACGACGAACGACGTGGCATCGACCCTCGGCCTGCCGAAAAACGCGACGGATGCGGCCCTGCGTATCGTGACCGGCACGCCGACGGCGTTCGATGTCGGCAGCTTCGGCGAGCAGAGCTTTTTCACCTACGTGGCGGCGTTCGGCGCGTTCACGGCCGTGAGCTATGAGACGCCGCAAAACGAAAAGCAGGCGCTCGGCCACCTGGCCTACGTGCTCGAGGCGATGGGCCGGCTCAACAGCATCGACCATTACTGCGCGCACGTGGAGTACGACGGCGGCACGGTCGATGGCGACTTCATCTTCGGCGGTGTGTCGAACTCGACCTCCGTGGCCGGCATGGTGCGCCTGCGCAAGGACCTCGTGAGTCTGGGCGACGGCCTGTTTGAGACGCTGCTCATCCGCCGTCCGAAGCAGTTCGGCGACCTGAGCCGCATCATCACGGGCGTGCTCAACCAGTATTACGACAACGAGAACGTCATCCTCGTGCAGTCCAAGACGCTGCGCTTCACGTTTGACGAGCCCGTGGCCTGGACGCGCGACGGTGAGGCCGGCGGCGTGACGACGGACGTGACGCTGCGCAACAACCACGCGGCGATCCACATCATTGCCTGACGCGCGCAAAAGCGGTTGAAAATACCGCCGCAAATGCGTATAATAAAAGAGTTACCTATATAAAATCCATCGAAAACGAGGCGGAAGATATGAAAAGACAGCACATCGCCGGCATCTATGCCGCGCCGGAGACCTTCGGCGGCCAGACCCTGACCGTCTGCGGCTGGGCGCGCACGATCCGCGACATGAAGAATTTCGGCTTTATCGAGCTCAACGACGGCAGCTGCTTCAAGAGCCTGCAGGTCGTGCTCGAGCGCGGCAAGCTCGAAAATTACGACGAGATCGCCCGCCAGAACGTCGGCGCGGCGTTCATCGTGCACGGCGAACTCGTGCTCACACCGGACGCTAAGCAGCCGTTCGAGCTCAAGGCCGACAGCATTACGGTCGAGGGCGCGTCCGCACCGGACTATCCGCTGCAGAAAAAGCGCCACAGCGTGGAGTTTCTGCGCACGATCCAGCACCTGCGCCCGCGCACGAACCTCTTCAGCGCGACGTTCCGCGTCCGCAGCGTGGCCGCGCAGGCGGTGCACACGTTCTTCCAGGACCGCGGCTTTGTCTACGTCCAGACCCCGATCATCACGGGCTCTGACTGCGAGGGCGCGGGCGAGATGTTCCGCGTCACGACGCTCGACCTCGACAATATCCCGCGCACGGCCGACGGCAAGGTCGATTTCTCAAAGGACTTTTTCGGCAAGAGCACGAACCTGACCGTGTCCGGCCAGCTCAACGCCGAAAACTTCGCGCTCGCCTTTGGCGACGTGTACACCTTCGGCCCCACGTTCCGCGCCGAGAACTCCAACACCCAGCGCCACGCCGCCGAGTTCTGGATGATCGAGCCGGAGATGGCGTTCGCCGACCTCGACGACGATCTCGAGTGCATGGAGGCGATGGTGAAGTTCATCATCAACACCGTGCTCGAAAAGTGCCCGCAGGAGATGGAATTCTTCAATTCCTTCGTGGATAAGGGCCTGCTCGAGCGCCTGCACAACGTGGTGGACAACGACTTCGGCCGCATCACGTATACTGACGCCGTGAAGCTGCTCAAGGAGTCCGGCCACAAGTTCGACTACCCCGTCGAGTGGGGCATCGATCTGCAGACGGAGCACGAGCGCTACCTGACCGAGCAGGTGTTCAACAAGCCCGTGTTCGTCACGGATTATCCGAAGGAGATCAAGGCGTTTTACATGCGCATGAACGACGACGGCAAGACCGTCGCCGCGGCGGACTGCCTCGTGCCGGGCATCGGCGAGATCATCGGCGGCAGCCAGCGTGAGGAGCGGCTCGACCTGCTCACCAAGCGCATGCAGGAGCTCGGCCTGCGCGAGGAAGATTACTGGTGGTACCTCGACCTGCGGCGCTACGGCAGCTGCCGCCACGCCGGCTTCGGCCTCGGCTTTGAGCGCATGGTCATGTACCTCACCGGCGTGAGCAACATCCGCGACGTGGAGCTGCACCCGCGTACGGTCGGCAACGCGGACTTCTGATTTTGATTTTGGGCGAACGACACCCCCGGAAGCAATCTGCTTCCGGGGGTGTTTTGCTGCAAAAAACAGGCCCCCGCACCCGCGGGGGCCTGCTGCGTATGGGGTCAGTACGCCTCGATCTCCTGAATGGTCATGTCGCGGCCGGAGAGGGGCATGAGCTTTTTCCCGCCGCAGTCCGGGCAGGAGAGGTCCTCGACGTCGGCGACGAACTCCGCCCCGCAGTCGAGACAGCGGGCACGGCCCGCCTCCGTCTCAACGCGCAGCGGCACGCCGTCATACTCCGTGCCGTCGGTCACGGCGGTCCAGCAGTCGGTGAGGGAGCGCGGGACGACGCCCGAGAGTGTCCCGACGCGGACCGTGATGCTGCGCACGCCCTCGAGCGCCTGCTCACGGGAGATGTCGCGCACCATTTTGAGCATCGCGTCGCACAGTGCCAGCTCGTGCATTACTTGCTGACCGCCTTTTTCACGATGCTGCCCGCGCGCTTGACGACGCCCTCGGCGACCTTGATCGGCATGGTCTCATACGAGCCCGCGTGCCAGTCGCGCACCTTCTTGAGGTGGATGGCGTCGAACTTGCACTTCGTGGTGCACAGGCCGCAGCCGATGCACAGGTAGCTGTCCACCTTTGTGGCGCCGCAGCCGAGGCAGCGGGCGCACTCTTTGCGCACCTGCTCCTCCGTGAACGTGACGCGCGCGTCGGAGAAGGTCTTGGCCTTGGCGGCGTTGTAGCCGGGCGTCTGGCGGTGATCCTTATCGAAACCGGCCGTCTCGATGAGCACATGGTCTTTATCAAGCGCCTTGTACACTCTGCGGTCGCGGCCGGCGGTGAGCGTCTGGCCGGGGTGCACGTAGCGGTGCAGGCTGATGGCGGCTTCCTTGCCGGCGGCGATGGCGTCGATGGCAAACTTCGGGCCGGTGTAGCAGTCGCCGCCGACGAAGATGTCCGGCTGCGCGGTCTGATACGTGAGGGCGTCGGCCTCGGCCGTGCCCTTTTTCGTCGTCGTGAGCGCGCCGGTATCGAGCGTGCCCCAGTCGACCGTCTGGCCGATGGCGCCGATGACGGAATCGACGGCGATCGTCTCGAATTCGCCCGTGCCGACGGGCTTGCGGCGGCCCTTCTCGTCCGGCTCGCCGAGCGTCATGCGCTCCACGCGGATGCCCGTGACCTTGCCGTTCTCGCCGAGGATCTCGACCGGCGCGGTCAGGAAGCGGAACTGCACGCCCTCTTCCATCGCCTCTTTGACCTCTTCGGGGTCGGCGGGAAGCTCTGCCTCGCTGCGGCGGTAGAGCACATACGTCTCGTCCGCGCCGAGGCGCACCGCGCTGCGGCAGACGTCCATGGCCACGTTGCCGCCGCCGATGACGGCGCAGCGCTTGCCGATATGCGTCTCCTGGCCGAGGTTCACGGCGCGCAGGAAGTCCACGCCGCCGTAGACGCCCTCGAGCTCCTCGCCCGGGACGCGGAGCTTGGCCGACTTCTGCGCGCCGATGGCGACGTAGAAGCCCTTGTAGCCCTGTGCGCGCAGCTGCTCGATGGTGATGTCCTTGCCGACCTCGACGCCGCACCGGAATTCAACGCCCATCTCGCGCAGGATGTCGATCTCGGCGTTGAGCACGTCCTTTTCCAGGCGGAAGCTCGGGATGCCGAGCGTGAGCATGCCGCCGGGCACCGGGTTGCGGTCGAACACGGTCACGGGGTAGCCCTTGTTGGCGAGGTAGTAGGCGCAGCTCATGCCCGCGGGGCCGGCGCCGATGACGGCGATCTTCTCCGTGTACGGGCGGCCGATCTGGTTGAGCAGCTTCGGCACGTAGCGCGTGGCCTCGTGCAGGTCGTGGTCGGCGATGAAGCGCTTGACCTCGTCGATGGCGACGGCCTCGTCCACGTCGCCGCGGGTGCACTCGGCCTCGCAGCGCTTGTTGCAGATGCGGCCGCAGACGGCCGGGAACGGGTTTTCCTTTTTGATGAGCTCGAGCGCGTCGGTATAGCGTCCCTGCGCGGCGAGCTTCAGATAGCCCTGCACGGGCACGTGCGCGGGGCAGGCGGTCTTGCACGGCGCGGTGCCGGTGGACATGACGTCCTCGTGATCCTCGCGGTAGTCGGGGTTCCACGAGCGCTTCGGGCGCAGGGTCTCGGAGAGCTTGACGTAGTTCGGCTTCTGTGTCAGGTCCTCGGTCGAGCAGAGCTTCTGGCCGAGCTTGAGCGCGTTGCCGGGGCAGGTCTCCACGCACTGGCCGCAGGCGACGCACTTGGCCTCGTCCACCTCGGCGACGTAGTTGGAGCGGATCGCGTCGCGCGCGCCGTACATCAGGCCCACGCGCAGGCCGAAGCAGGCGCAGGCGCAGCAGTTGCAGATGGCCGCGCTCTCGCCCGGCTCTTCAATGTTGACCATGTCGTGCATGAGGCCGTTTTCTTCCGCGCGCTTGATGATCTCAAGCGCCTGCTCGCGCGTGATCTCCCTGGCGCGGCCGGAGCGGATGTAGTGCTCGGCGCCTTTGCCCATCTGGATGCACATGTCCTCGTCGAGGTGGCCGCAGCCGTCGCCGATGCTCGTGCGCGATGCGCGGCAGGAGCACGGGGATACGGAGAAGCGGTCATACTTGTCCAGATAGTGCGAAATGCGCTCAAACTCGTTCACGCCGGGGATGCCCTCGAGCGCGCTCTCGACCGGGATGACGCGCATGAGGCCGTAGCCGTCGGGGATCATGGCGCCCATGTTCGCCGCGAGGTTGCGGGTGTACTCCTCGAACGCGCGGCCGACTTCCGGATGCGTTTCCAGCAGGTCCTTCTGGTTGACCATCATCTCGAGGATGCCGGGCGCGAAGATCTGCATGTAATATGTGTCCTCGCCGAGCGTCTCGTTGTGCGAGCGGCGGAAGATGCCGTAGTACACGAGGTTGTCGAGCAGGGGCTGCACCTCCTGTACGGTCTTGCCGACCTTCTTGGCCAGATAGGCCGCGGTGCGCTCCCTGCGCAGGCCGGCCGCGATGGCGACATCCGCTTCCTCGTTGGTCAGGATGCTTGCCATGCAGTAGTATTCGGGTGCGTTTTCGTCGATCTTGGTCGTGATGCCGGTGACGCCCCCAATGATCTTCGCCAGCTTCACGATCTTCGGTCTGAGTTGTGCCATGGTCTCTCCTCCTTCATGTTGTTGCGCTGAGATTGTCATCACTATAACATACCCGGTGCGTCTTGGGAACCATATTTTTGTTTCTTGTGCCGAAGTGGGGCGTTTTGCCCCGCACTGTGCCGTAAAAAAGGCTCCCGCCATTGTGCGGGAGCCTTTTTGTGCGTATGTCAGAACTTGACGAAGCCGGTGGTCGTGCCCATCGGGTAGCCGAGCGTCCACTCCTGCCTGCCGCACTGGGGACAGACCTCGCCGCGGGCCTTGAGCTCATCGATGAAGGCCTCGGCGCGCATGATGTACATATTCGTCTTGCGCACGTGGCGGCAGTGCCCGCAGAAGACCACATAGGTCGCAAAGCTGTCGTAGATGCCGCGGGCGCGGTTTTCCTTTTCCTCGGCGGTCAGCGGCCGGGGATTGACATTATGATTGACTGCCATGGTTTGCTCCTCCCCTGTCAGATCTGGTGCTCGCGCTTGACGCTGTCATAGTGCTTGTTCAAAAACGGCACGACGACGGAGCGCATGAGCTTCATGTCGAGGTTATAGTAATAGATCACGAACAGCACGGCCAGCGCGCCGCCGGTGATGCCAAAAGTTCGGAACAGGAACTGCGCAAATTTGCATTTCATATCGGTGGACCTCCTTTACCAGCCCATGCTGTCGTCAAAGTCGAGCAGCGACGGATCGACCGGCTCCTCGTGCATGACGTTGATCATGTATTCGTTGACGGTGCGGCGCGCCTCGGCCGGCGAGACGATGCGGTGATCCATCAGCGAGTGCGGCATCCACACCGTGTGGAAGCGCTCATCGTGCTTGCGGATCTCCTCCTCGATCAGGCCCTGCGCACCGGCCATGCCCTTGCAGCCGATGTCGTCGTACATGATGATCATGTCGCAGTTGAACTTCTCTGCCGTTTCCCACATCTGCATGATGTGGCGGTTGCCGCCGACGGTGTGCGTGCGCATCGGGGTGCGGGCGTGCCAGTCGGCCACGTCGCTCATCATGATGTCGCGGTCCTCGGTGTCGACGATGTTGTGGCCGGTCAGCGAGTCCATGTTGATCAGGCACAGGATGCCCCAGCAGTTATACAGCCACTGCACGCCGTGCGCATAGTACGTCGAGCCGCAGCTCCAGGCGATGGCGCGGTGGCGCGTGAGCGGGAAGGTGTCGATGTTCTTGCGCACGCATTTATCAAAGATGCGCGTGATCTTGCGCGAGGCTTTGAGGAAGTACTCGTTGCCGCCCTGCTGGTAGAAGTAGATGCGGAACAGCCCCTGGCACACGGGGTTGAGCGCGCCGTTGTTCGTCTTGGCGTAGACGTCCCAGCGCTCGGTCTCCTCGCGGTTGAACTGGTTGGTGTTTTCAATGTGCTGGATGAACGTGTCCCAGTTGAACGGCTGGTGGAACTGCTCCTCAAGGAAGTGGATGGCCTCGTACACCTCGTGCACGCCGAGCTCCTTGCAGGTCGGGTCGTCATACATGAGCGGCGTCGTGAACGGGTGCACGGCCTTCTTGCCGTCGTTCGAGAGGGCGCGGTACATGGCGACGTTGTCCATCATGTTCGCATCGCAGGGGTTGTTCGTCGTGAGCCAGCAGTTGCCGATGTCGGGGTACTCGCCCTCGACGGCGACGCCGGTCTCCACGAGCGGCAGCGTGCACATGTCGCCCGGGATGCCGCAGCTGACGGCCTGGTCGACGTAGTACGAGCCGAGGTTCTTGTTCAAAATCGGCACCATGAACGCCGCGTGCTGCTGGATGTTGATGCCGTAGTAGCCGGGGAAGCCGTAGATGATGTGCTTCGGCAGCGTGTAGTCAAAGGCGATCGTGCGCTCGGTCCACTTGTTCTCGCCGAAGCGGCGGTCAGCGCGGATCTCACGCCAGAGCGTCGTGATGGAGTCCGACACCATGCAGTCGATGGCCGTCAGGTCGGCGCGCAGGACCATGCCGCGGTCGCCCTCGATCCATTTGTCGACCATCATCGGTGTGGCCAGATACGCGCTCAGCCAGCGATACTTCCAGAAGGCGCGGATCATGCGCACCGGGTCGCGGCCGATGAGCCCGGCCATCTTGCCCCAGGTCTGCAGCCAGCGGGCAAAGGCGTAGGCCGTGTCCTTCACGCCGCGCCACTCGCGGTGGAAGTAGAAGTTCGTGCCCTCGATGTACAGGTCGCCGAGATAATGACACGCGTTGTCACCCCGCAGGAAGTGGCCGAGCGTGCCGTATTCTTCTTTGAGCGTGCGTTTGCGTTTCCACATAGTTGAGCCCCTCCCTTACTGCTGCGCCTGGATCTTTTTGATCTCCAGCGACTCGATGAACGCCTGGAACCGGGTACGCAGCTGGCCGGAGGCGGCGCTCGTGTAATCCTTCTCGATCTGGCACACGGGGATGCTGCGCGGCAGCTCATAGCCCTCGTAGAACCACATGCCGTCCTGCGCGCGCTCGTAGCCCCAGTATTCGCAGAACTTCATGTTCTCGACGATGATGCCGTCGGCGCGGTATTTCTCCGCGAGATCGAAGATGTATTTCTTGCGCGCGATGATGTTCTCGGGGCCCATGGCGCGCGGGCACTGGTTGCGCCACATATAGTAGTCGGCGATGGACTGCAAAACGTCCTTGCCCTCCTCGAGCGGGATCTCCTCGCGGCCGGGCATCGAGCCGAAGCAGTAGCGGTCGGCCACGACCATGCCGCCGGCCATCTCGAGCATTTTCGTGAACTCGGGGTCGTCGATCTCGCTGCCGGCGATGAGCACACGCGCGCGGTACCACGGCTTCGGGTCGGGCTTGCGCTCGCGCAGCTCCTGCAGCGTCTCGCGCAGGTAGGGCAGGATGAGATCCTTCGGGCACGTCTGCGTGCACAGCTGGATGACGTGGAACTCATACCCCGTGATGACCGGGTTGTCCGCCATGCGCATCTCATTCATCTCCGTGATGATGCGGCACACCTCGTTGAACTGCTCGACAGCCTTGCGCAGCTTTTCCTCCGAGAAGTCCACGCCGTAGACCTTTTCGAGCGGCTGGATGATCTTCTGCTCGATCTGGCGGCGGTAGTAGCCCGCGTGCCACTCGGTCTTGCGCAGCGGCATGTCGAGATACGTGCAGAAGAACTTGTCGTTCGGGATCAGCTCGCAGTATTCAAAATACTGCTCCATGCGGTTCATCGTCGTGCAGCACTCCTGCCCGATGAGCGCGGAGATGAAGTTGTAGCCGCCCTCAAACGCACGCTCGAGGATGCTCTTGGAGTACGGGCACGAGCGGTTGGTCATGTAGTAGGTGGCCATGTCGGGGTTCGTGCAGTTCGGCGCGCGCAGACGCACGCCAAAGCAGTTGTCCGTATCCAGCAAAACCTCCGGTATGTACGAACAGTTCCATGCCAGCGCCAGCCGCCCATCCTTGCAGGCGTCCTGAACCAGGTCGTTGTTTGCCTGCTGCAGCAGGTTCTCAAAATAGATCAGATGCTTCAGGTCTCTCATTCGCGTATTCCCTCCTTCGATGCACAGATTCCGCGCGATCGATGAAAATTCGACATTTTGCACAAGCGCGGAACGTTAACACACATTTATTATAGAACTTTGCCTGAATCATGTCAATATGTGTAACAAATGATTGTTAACGGACATTTCGCTTTTTTCTACCTGAAAAGCGGAAAAACGACAGGAAAGGGCTTGCCAAAAGATAAACAAAATGATAAAGTAAACCTGTATGTGCAAAAATTTCGCCGGAAAAACCGGTGCTCGGACATGCGCGGGGGAAGCGCCGTCCGCAGGAAAGGGGAACGAAGAAGATGGGTTATATGAAGTATCTCAAACTCATGAACCGCATGAACGCGGTCACGCAGGTGCCGCAGCCGCCGGTGCCGCAGTTTGAAAAATACTGCAAGCTGTTCGTGACCGACGAAGAGTATGACATCATGATGGGCATGAAGCTGCGCGGCAACACCGAGGCGGAGCTGCGCGCGCTCTACACCGGCAGCGACTGGGCCGGCACGCTCTACGACATGTGCCGCAAGGGCTTCCTGCTGAAAATCTATGACGGCGCCGAGCCGACATATGACCTCGCGCCGATGCTGCCGGGCTGGTTCGAGTTCCCGCTCTCGACCGGCGAGGACAGCGACACGATCCAGAAGGCGTCAGAGCTGTTCACCTCGGCCATCAACATGGTCACGACGCTCAACGTCGAGCCGCTGCGCACGGGCTACGCCGCCATGAACAACCTCAAAAAGCTGCAGGGCGACAAGGGCCACATGGAGGTGGCGCTCCCGCTCGAGGGCAAGGCCGCCGGCAAGGTCGTGCACGTCGACCGCAAGCTCTCTAACGACACGACGAGCGTCGTGCCGAGCTACCAGCTCGAGGCGTACCTCGACAGCCTGCCGGACGATGCGCCCATCAGCGTCATGCACTGCTTCTGCCGCAACATCCGCCGCAGAGAGGGCATGCAGCCCAAGCACCCCACGCCGGACGAGGTGTGCCTGTGCGTCGGCAACATCGCCAAGCAGATCATCGAGTTCGGCATCGGCCGCCAGGTCAGCAAGGCCGAGGCGCGTCAGATCCTCGTTGACTGCGAGAACAAGGGCTGCGTCCACCAGGTGTTCCACTATGCCTGCAACATGGACGAGGAGACGACCGCCATCTGCAACTGCGACACGCAGTGCTGCGAGATGCTCGGCTCCTACACGCGCGGTGGCATGCAGCCGCTGTATATGCGCGCGCACGCAAAGCCCGTTATTGTCCACCCCGAAAACTGCAACGGCTGCAATATCTGCAACCACTTCTGCCCGACGGTGGCCACCGGCTTCAACGCGCAGAGCGGCAAGGTGTTCGTGGAGTACCAGCGCTGCATCGGCTGCGGCGTGTGCGTCACGAAGTGCCCGAAGGACGTGCGCAAAATGGTCGACGGCGACCGCGTGCTCTTCTGCAAGCCGCTCAAGAAGGACCTGGTGCGCGAGCGCAATGTCCGCCGCCAGCCGAAAAAGAAATAAATGCACGAGGCAGCCATTGCCAAGGAGGTCTTTGACATCGCCCAGCAGGCGATGGCGGAAAACGGCCTCACGCGCCTGACGCGCATTGTCATGGACATCGGCGAATACTCCGCCGTCGTGTCCGAGCAGCTGCAGCTCGTGTTCCGCATTGCGGTGCACAACACCGCCATGGACGGCTGCGCGCTCGAGATCCACGACCTGCCCGGCGAGCTGGGCATGTACGTGCGCACGATCGAGGGCGAGTAGACGCATACATATCAAATTTAAAAAACAACGCGGCACGCCCGCAGGAACCGAAGTTCCTGCGGGCGTTGTTTTTGTTTGGTGAAAAAACGGCGCCGATCTGTGCCGCGAAAACGGAAAATTCGTCCGGCGCGCATATCCGTGCGCAAATCCGCCGACAATAACCGGGAAGCAAATCCCGTAAACTGCGGCTTTGGAGGAATGGATATGTACAAAAAAGATTTTATTGACACCAACGATTTCACAAAACAGGAACTGCTGGACATCATCGACCTGTCGCTCGCCATCAAGCGCGCCATCCGCCGGGGTT
>OLFV01000100.1_pt1 | contig 101382 bp, 87 predicted proteins | sample 1605551 | NCBI WGS metagenome assembly OLFV01 (sample SAMEA3888922, study PRJEB22519) | human gut metagenome | biome: human gut; feature: human-associated habitat; material: faeces | place: Denmark | collected 2011
TTGTGCGTATATTTTTATGGTATCAATACTTATTATAGGTTTTATTTTTATATAAATTTTTAATTAAAATAGGTAAACCCCCAGCTTTGCTGGGGGACTCGCAAAGTTTGACTTTTCGGGCAATGAAAAAGACCTCCATTCTTGAACCGTTCAAAGTTTCAGGAAAGGAGGTCATTAGTGGAAGTTCAAAACCTAAACCATTCAACATGGGTATGCAATTATCATGTGGTATGGATACCCAAATACAGGAAGAAGAAAATATTCAAGGGAATACGGACAGATTTGGGAATTGTTCTGCATAAATTGGCAGAACAAAGGGAAAGCAAGATTTTGGAAGGTCATTTACTTGCAGATCATGTACATATGCTCATATCTATACCTCCAAAATATTCTGTATCTTCAGTGATTGGATATATAAAAGGAAAAAGTGCCTTATATATAGCCCGTCAATACAATGGCAAGAAACGAAATTTTGGAGGAGAAAGTTTTTGGGCAAGAGGCTTTTATGTTTCGACCGTTGGACTGGATGAAGAAACAATTCGAAACTACATAAAGTATCAGGAAGAGGAAGATAAACGAATTGACCAGTTAAGCTTGGTCTAAGAGTTGCCGCCTTTAGGCGGCTCACGCGTTTCCAAACCGCTTTGAGCGGTTCATGCTATCTCAAGCCCCCGGCTTTGCCGGGGGTACCTGACTTATATATTATGTTATAATCAAGCAAATATTATTGTATAAATAATTCCTGATATAAAACATAATAGTGAAGTAAAAAGTAAACATGATATCGATCCTAAATAAAAAATATTTACACCGTTTGCAATCATATTTTCTCGTGTTGAATCCACATTTAAAGCAAAAAGGAGAAAGAATATGACATCAAATGATAGACCTGACGCAAATATAAATATAGAAATTTTATATTGTAATACATCAAGTGCAATAAAAATATTGCATGCCGTACCATTAACAAGAAATAAATATCGTGCCGCTTCTTTTAAAGAAGCAAGGGTATGCTCGTTAATAAACAGAGGTTCTTTTTTCTGTTTCACTTTTATTCTCCTTTTTCTTCTTTTGGCGTCAACGTCTCCCGCCAAAACAGTCTGGTGCGCCAACTGCTCGGAGAAGTTCACGCAGGCGCTGGATCGCGTCACCAACGTGGAACAGCTTCGAAACATTGTGGCGGATTATCAGGAATCCGTTCAGCAGACAATCCAGCAGGTGCGCATGGTGCAGCAGAATGTGGAGCAGTACGCCAACATGGTTCAGAACACCATTGGCCTGCCCGTGGAGGTTTACGGGAAGGTTCACGGCACGTTCACGCGCCTGGCGAATCTGACTTCACAGCTTCAGACTTCGCGCGGCGATCTGTCGGCAATGGCCGGGATATTCCGGAACATCTACGCCGAATCGGACAAGATGGCCTCTCTGATGACTCTGCCGCTGGATGATCTGCAAAAGACCGTGGACAGATGGGGAGAGAACGTCGATCGCTCGGCGGAAGCCCTGTTCCAGCTTTCCGGCGAACAGCTCCGGGTCATGGTGACGGATACTCCGGCGCTGGAAGCGCATATTGATGAGCTGCTCTCCACTCCGGAAGGGCAGATGCAGGCGCTTGTGGCGGCAAACACTCTGGCAAGCATGCAGCTTCAGGAAAGCCGTCAGTTGCGGGAACTCATGGCGACCATGAGTCAGGCGCAGCTCTCCAGTCAGATGAAGGCCGAAAAAGAAGACCAGCTCTCGAAAGAGCAGTGGAGAAAAGCGACGGAAACGGGGTTGTTGGAGAGAGCAGTAAAAATAGAAAGCCATGAGCCTTTTTAAAATGGCTCATGAGCTTCCATTTTACTTGCTCTTTCGAGAAGAGAACCTCCCTTCTCCTCTTTTTCATTACATGCAGCAAGAGAAAAAATCATGAATGCACCAATTAAAATACAAATAATATTTTTCATAATCTTCACCGTATGTGGTGTTTTATGCGTAAAAACAGCATTTGCCGATGGCGACGCTACAGCATCACAAACTATAAGTATTGTAAAAACATTCCAAGATGCCGTTGCCAACTGGGACACAATACTCAAAACCTACACACTTCGGCTTTTTGCCCTTCTGCTCATGATTGACATCGCCTGGATAGGAATCCGCTTTGCTCTGGAACGTCCGCAACTTACAGACCTTATCAAGCAGATTGCCGTTACCATATTCTTTGCGGCTATATTCATTGCCGCAATCAACAACTACAAAGACTGGACGTGGCAGATAGTATCACAGTTCCAAGAGGTTGCCAAGCAACTAACTCCGGACTTCATAGAGGCTACGTCTCCCCTTAAAATCGGATTTCTTCTCTGTCTGAAAATCATGACTCATGTGTCTCTCATGAGTCCTATTGATTCTTTAGTATATGTTCTTTCGGCTCTTATCATACTGATATGTTTCGCCCTGTTGTCAGCACAGATAATATTCATCAAGTGTGAAGCCACAATTTCCATGGCTGCATCAATGATCCTGCTGGGATTCGGCGGAGCAGGTTTTACAAAAGATTATGCCGTCAACGCCATACGTTACGTTATTGCGGTAGCCTTCAAGCTCTTTATCATCACTCTTCTGCTCGGCGTGGGAGCTAACTTCATCAATGCTATCAGCCTGAACGATTCCCCCACCTTTGAAGAGTTGTTCGTCATTATCGGCGCGGTCGTCGTGCTTCTGTCTCTGGCGACAAGTCTGCCGGATGTCTGCGCCGGAATCATCAACGGATCGCATGTCAGCAGCGGCATGGCCCTGGTCAGTACCGCCGGTTCTGTTGCCAGTATGGCCATTGGCGGAATGCTGGCCGGGGTTGGAGCCGTGGGCGCGGCAAAGACCGCCGGCACACTTGCCAGTGAGGAAGGACGCTCCGGACTCGGCAAGGCTCTGCATATGGGCAGGAGCCTGACGAAAGCCGGAATCCAGACGGCTATGGATATGCCCGGCCACCGGGCGCTGAAAACCATGTCGAACATGCACTCTCAACTTGCACAGTCACGCATGGATCGCGCGCAGGGAGAAAGAAAATGACGCAGGAACAGCACGCTGAAACGGATCAGGCGCGGGAAAACGCCCCGGCCATGCCGGAAGCTCCGAACATTTCATTTGAAGACGCCTGCGCGCTGCTCAAGCGGCATGGCCGTCTGGTCAGTGAAGACGACCTTGAACTGGTGGTGCTGGTGACGCTGCATAACGAGTTCATGCGCCTGACGCACGAGGATCTGACGGCCCACCGGAAAAGCGGCGAGGAACAGAACAGGAAGCACCAGACGGCACTCACGGAAATCATGAAACGCTCGGTGGAAGAAGTGCGGAAAAGCGTTGCGGCGGAAAAGGACGCTTTCATCTCGGCCGTGCGCTCCGTCGCGCTGGAAAACATTACCGCCCTGATCAGCCGGCACCAGAAAGACATGGCCGAACACCGGCAGGCCGTGCGCTTCTGCACCTTTCTCTGCTGCGCCTGCCTGGGGTTGACGGTTCTTGCTTTCATGAGGTGGCTATGAATACGGATTTCCTTGAATCCCTTGAATTCAATTTCGGGCCGGAAATCATGGCGGCATTTGCAGACCCCTCCGTGCTTGAAATCATGCTGAATGATGACGGGAAGGTCTGGATTGAACGCTTCGGGCGGGAAATGGAACAGCTCTCCCCGCTGAATCCTTCTCTGGCGTTGAACGTCTTCCAGCTTCTGGCCACGGGGAATCATGTCACCGTGGGAGAACACCGCCCGTCGCTCCAGGCGGCGCTTCCTCCGGAGAAATTCGGTGGAGCGCGCTTTCAGGGCTACCTGCCTCCGGTGGCGGACAGGCCCACGTTCTGCATCAGGAAGCGCCCGACAAGGGTTTTCACGCTGGCTGACTATGTTTCCGGCGGGATTCTTTCGGAAAAGGGAGCGGAAGTCCTGCGGGAAGCCGTTCTGACGCACAAAAACATCGTCGTCGTGGGCGGCACGGGAAGCGGCAAGACAACCTTTGTGAACGCTCTCCAGCATGAGCTTTTCCTGCTCTGCCCGCAGGAACGTCAACTTGTCCTTGAAGATACGCGGGAAATCCAGAGCGACAATCCGAACACGGTCTATCTCACGGCAACGGACACGGTGACGCTGTCGGATCTGATTTTCGGGGCACTGCGCTACCGCCCGGATCGCATCCATATCGGAGAAGTGCGCGACGGGGCCGCGCTCAACCTGCTTAAAGCCTGGAATACCGGACACCCCGGCGGGATCGGGACATACCACGCGGACAGCGCGGAAGAAGCGCTGCCGCGCATGGAAGAACTGGTGGAAGAAGCGACGCCCGCGCCGAAACAGGCGCTCATCGGGCGCGCCCTGGACGTAATCGTCTACATCACCAAAAGCCCGGAAGGCCGCAGGGTGACGGATATTCTCGGCGTGAAGGGCTGGGATGCGAAAAACGGAGAATACAACATATTCAACCTGTTATAGGAGGTTCATGATGAAACGGCTTATTCCGCTTTTTCTTTTTGGAGTGACACTTCTTCCCTTCCCCGCTCTGGCCAGCGCGGGAATAACCGAGTTCGGCGGGCCGCTGCAAACCTTCGTGGATACCATCTGCGGGCCTGCGGGCAAGTTCATCGCCACTCTGGCCATAGCCTGCGTGGGCGTCTACTTCGCCATGAACCGGGCGGAGATGACGGATACCGCCAAGCAGGGGCTGGCCGTGATTTTTGCGATCTGCTGGATACCCTGGGCACCGACTGTGGTGGACAAGCTGTTCAGTTTCTCCGGCGCGATGCTGTAGGACTCTTATGCGACACGCGCCGATCCATCAATCGCTGCTCCGGGATGATCTTGTGCTGGGCGGGGAGCGAGATCCCGTGCTTTATGCGGGCGTCCTGGCGGTCATTATCTTTGTCAACGGCATGAGTCTGCCGGGCACGGCCCTCGCTCTGATTGTGTGGTTCGCAAGCCTTGCGGCACTGCGGCGCATGGCACGGGCCGATCCCATGATGAGCAGGGTGTGGATGCGCCATATCCGTCAGCAGTCTTATTACCCCGCACACTCCAGTCCCTGGATAAGGGACAAGGCGAAGAAGAAATGAACTCAGGCAAGAGTCATATGAGTCATGTGCAGGGCTCGGGGATGCACAAAGTCTTCGATCCTGTGTCTTTCTCCGGAAAAGGCTGCGGCGTCCAGTTCATAGGTTGTCTGGCAGTTCAGCCAGAACTCCGGAGTATTGCCGAAAAAGGCTGCAAGGCGGATTGCGGTATCCGTCGTAATACCGCGCTTTCCGCTGATGATGGCCTGAATGCGGCTCTGCGGCATTCCCGTGGCGGAAGCAAGCTGATTCTGGCTGATACTCAGAGGGTTCATAAACTCCTCATACAAAATTTCTCCCGGATGGATCGGAGACATACGTTCAAGGGATTCACTCATGGTTTCAGACTCCCGCTGGCAAGACACTCGAATACGGAACCGGGCGAAGGCCGGAAAGAATATCCCTACAGAAAAACCTTGTACGACGTATGGAAGGTTTTGGCGATGCGTTTTGCCATGTCCACGGAAATACGACGGACGCCATGTTCCATTTCCGAAACCCGTGTCTGCGAAATTCCCAGCCGTTCGGCAAACTGCGCCTGCGTCAAACCTTCCCTGGCACGCAGGCCGCGCAAGGCCATAGCCGGATCGCCTTCCGGAAAAACATCTTCAATAGAATACAGTTCCTCATTGTCTTCGTTCACACGCTGCACGGTATGTCCCGCCAGACACAACATGCCGCCAAGAGCTTCCACTACGGAAAGGGCATCTTCTGTCGGAACTGTCAGACAGATATCAGTCAATGCGCCTGTAGTTTGCGTCTTCATGCGTGCCAACATAGCGAATCTCCATCAGTTTTACCGTGTTATCCGTTCCAGAAAGTACAGAGCGTCTCTGATAGAGGAAGGCTGTTTGTCCTTCTGTTTCCGTGCTTTGCCGCAGTGGTCACTGTCCATCGAGATTGCGGATTGTTCTGCAAGCCTGTTCCTCCAGGTGTTTTGAATAAAATATACCCATTATGGGTATAACCTCAAGGAAATCTCCATGCTGAATCTTCAGGAATTCCGTTCCATAGCCAAAGGCTTGCCGGACTTGCTGCCGTATGCCGCTCTGGTTGCGCCGGGAGTCGTGCTGAACAAGGACGGCTCCTTTCTGGGCGGCTGGGAATATCGCGGCCCGGACGTTGCCAGCAGCACACCGGAAGAACTGGCATGGCTCTCCGAGCGGATGAACACCGCGCTGCTCCAGCTCGGCTCCGGCTGGATGATCCATGTTGACTCCATAAGAAAGACAGAGGCGGAATATATGCCGGACGGCGCGTTTTCCGATCCGGTATCCCGCCTTGTCGACGAGCGCAGGCGCAGGTTCTTCGCCGGACGGCACTGCCTCCAGACAGTGACGTACCTTGTGGCTGCCTACAGGCCGAATTTCACACAGGACAAACTGGCCCGCATGGCCTCCGGGGAACTGGATGATCACCGGGCTGTGGAAAAGGCTCTGGCGACGTTTCAGGCAAACATGGACGCGCTGGAAGACGCTCTTTCCGCCGCTCTGCATGTCCAGCGGCTTGAAGAATATGATTTGCCCGACGGAAGGTTTTCCGCGCTGCTCTCGCATCTGCACTTTGATTCCACGGGCATTGTACAGCCGCTGCGGCTGCCGATGACGCCCATGTATCTGGATGCCCTCATCGGCGGAGAAGAACTTGTGGGCGGCATGATGCCGAAAATCGGGAACCAGTGGATCGGTGCGCTGTGCCTTGACGGTTTTCCGCAGGAAAGCTGGCCGGCCATGTTCAGTATGCTGGACTCCCTGCCCTATCCGTACCGTTTTTCAACCCGGTTCATTTTTCTGGATCAGTCCGCAGCACTGAAGGAACTGGATACATACCGGCGCACCTGGTCGCAAAAGGTGTTCCGCTTTATCGACACGGTTTTCAACAATGCGGGGGCGCGTCCGAACCGGGACGCGGCGAAGATGGTGGAAGACGCGGAACAGGCGATAGAGGAAGTGCAGAGCCAGGATGTGGGCGCGGGCTATCTGACCAGCTCGATCATTCTTCTGGATGAAGATCAGGAGGAGCTGCTGGAACGCTGCCGGGAAGTGAAAAAGGTTATCCAGAATCTGGGCTTCGGGTGCCGGATGGAAACGATCAACGCGCTGGAAACCTGGCTGGGAAGCCTGCCGGGGAACGGTTATGCCAATGTCCGGCGTCCGATGGTCAATACCCGCAATCTTGCGGACATGCTGCCTCTTACCGCCGCATGGGGCGGCCTGGAACAGAATCCGAACGGGCTTTTCCCGCCGAATTCCCCGGCAATGAGCAGGGTACTGACGGATGGAAGCACGCCGTTCTGGTTCACGCCGTGGGAAAGCGATCTGGGGCACATGGCAATTTTCGGCCCTACGGGTTCCGGCAAGTCCACGCTGCTTGCCTTCATGGAGCTTCAGTTTCTGCGCTATCCCGGTGCGCAGGTGTTCGCGTTCGACAAGGGCATGTCCATGTTCGCGGCCTGTAAGGGCGTCCGGGGCAGTCATTACGACATAGGAAAGGAAGGTTCCTTCGCTCCCCTTCGCCATGTGGATGAGGAAGAGGAACGGATGTGGGCGCACGACTGGCTGATCGGGCTTGCCAGGCTCCAGGGGCTGACGCTCCAGCCTTCTCATCGAAATCTGCTCCAGACGGCGCTGATGTCTCTGGCCATGCAGCCGGAACACCTGCGGAGCATGAGCAATTTTCTGACCCTGCTGCAAGACCCGGAAGGCAGTCTCAAGGCCGCGCTGCGGGCCTACACCAGAGACGGCGGCTCCGACATGCTGGACGCGAAGGAAGACGCCTTCGGCCTTGGTTCCTTCATGGTGTTTGAGATCGAAGATCTCATGAACCGCGATGACTCCATGCGCATCCCTGTGCTGCTCTATCTGTTCCACAAGCTGGAAAAGGCCATGACCGGCAGGCCGACGATTCTTGTGCTGGATGAAGCATGGCTGATGCTCGGCCACGAGCTGTTCCGTGGCAAGATCCGAGAATGGCTGAAAGTCCTCCGGAAAAAGGTCTGTTCGGTATGGATGGCGACACAGAGCCTGTCTGACGCCGCGAACTCCGGCATATGGGATGTCCTGATGGAGAGCTGCCCGGTCAAGATTCTGCTGGCAAACAACGAGGCGAAACAGACAGGCCGGGAATTTTACGAACGGGCGGGCCTGAACAAAACGGAACTTGACCTGATTTCCAGCGCGATACCCAAGCGGGACTATTACATGATTCACCCCCAGGGCAGGCGTTTGATCCAGCTCGCGCTTGATCCCGTGACTCTTGCCTTTGTGGGGGCCAGTGATCCGAAAAGTATTGCCAGAATCAGGGAACTGGAAGCGACCACTGGCGAGTGGTGGAAGGAATGGATCAGGGAACGCACGGGAGAAAAGGAATGGATATAAGTTGCCTTATGGATACCGTACTGGCTTTTATATTAGCATCCTGAATAATAGAAGTAAGGATTTGTAGTTTTTTTGGATACGATTGAGATTCTTTTCCGTTCTGGCGTCATTGGTCATTGATGGACTCCATAAAAAGTCATGAGAGACGAAAGTATGTTCTTCAGAAAGAAAAAAGACAAGCCGGACGATTCCGCAGTCTTAAAACCATCTGCGGAGAATCCTTATCTGGCAGGTCGCCAGGAGTGGCTGGAACGCTACGGTTCATATATCAGCCGTGCGAAACAATGGCGTTTCTTCGCTTTGCTGACGCTGGGCGCGCTTCTGCTTTCCGGCGCGGGCAACGTGATCCAGGCGCAGAAGGCGACGGTCGTGCCGTACTTTGTCTCCGTGGATTCGCTGGGGCGGGCGGCGGCGACGCGGATAGAGAATCCCGGCGCGCCGCCCAGGGCGCTTATCCAGGCGGAGCTTGGGAACGTGGTGATCAACTGGCGCACGGTGACGGCGGACGCCGATCTCCAGCAGCGCATGGTGCAGCGCCTGTCCATGTTCACAGCGGGCGCAGCTCGCGGCGTCATCCGAAACTACTTCCAGGAAAACAACCCCTACCGGCGGGCGGCCGACGGCAAGCTGGTGTCCGTGTCTCTGGCGGGCGTGCCGCTGCCGGTGAGTCAGGATTCCTGGCGGGTGGAATGGACGGAAACCACACGGGATCATGCCGGAACCGAACTTGAGCGCCGGAGATGGCAGGCCACGCTGCGCCTGCGATTCCAGCCGCCTTCAACGGATGCGCAGATCATGGTCAATCCCGGAGGGATTTATGTCACGGAACTCAATTTTTCCGCCATGCTGGAGCCAAGATGAAAAAACAGATTCTGCTTGCCGTTGTGCTGCTTTTACCCTGTACCGCATGGGGAGCGGCACAGTCTGACGATGAACTTGCCGCCCTGCTGCAAACTCCGTCCACGCCGTTCCCGGAAGCGGCCACGCTGCCGGACTACATGCTTTCCCGCCCTGTACCGCTGACAGGGGCGGAAAGGGAATCACTGAACATGGCCAATGAATGGGCGAAGAAATATGCAAAGCCCATGCTTCTCGGCAACGGCAAACTGGTGTGGATGTACGGGGTCAGCAGGCCAACCATTGTCGGCGCTCCGATGCAGGTCTGCGATGTGGAATTGCAGCCAGGGGAGCAGATCAACGAAATTCTGGTGGGCGACACGGCACGCTGGCATGTTGAGATCGGACGTGCCGGACACAGCTCCGGCAATATCCCGCATGTCTTCGTCAAGCCGCTGGACTCCGGTCTGGAAACAACGGCGGTGATCACCACGGATCGCCGCGTGTACCACCTGCGGCTCATATCACAGAGCAAAAGATATACGCCGTATGTGGGCTTTCTGTATCCGGAAGAGCAGTTCCGGCAGTCTTCTCCGCTGGTTTCCCGGCGGGATTCCCTGCCCCTTGACGGTACAGGCACCGCCAGCGGTGGAGCGCATGATCTGTCGAACCTTTCTTTTGACTATGTGGTGCGCGGGGATGCGAAATGGCGTCCGGAACAGGTCTACGACGACGGAAAACAGACCTTCCTGCGGCTCCCTGCCGCAACCCATACCATGCCGATCCTGCTTGCCCGTGATGCGCGCTCCCATGATCTGCTGGTGAATTACCGCGTTCAGGGCACGACATTCACTGTTGACGGTGTGTTTGACCATCTTGTGCTGCTCCTTGGAGTGGGAAAGGAGCAGGAAGTCGTCGATGTGAGGCGAAAGTGATGGCAGACGAATCGCGCCTTCAGATGCACCCGGAAGTGAAAACCAACAGCATGAAACGCGGGCCGTTATATGCCGTTGTTGTAGTGGCCGCGTGCTTGTTCCTGTACTTGGCGAACTCGATGGGGCTTCTGGAAGACACGACAAAACCGAAGCCCGCGCCGGAGCCGGAGGAAGCCGCCCCAGCCAGACCGGTGCCGCTGATTCCTGAAGCGGAAGCGCCTGCCGGAGTCCTCGGCAAAACGGAAGAAAAGCCCTCGGAACCGGAAGAATCTCCGGAAGATGAGCCGATCAGCATCACGGTTCAGGTTCCGGATAACGGCACGGAACAGATGAGAAGACAGGTGGAAGCGTTCCGGCAGCAGCGCGCCGCAGCCGCGCTGGCGGCCCTGTCCGCCCCGATGAGCGTACGGACGGTCAGCTCCGCAGGCTCTGTTCCGGAAGCGAGCCCCGTTTCCGGCTCCGGACAAAAAAGCGACGGAATGGACGGCCTTGCCGACGCCGATCCGGCACGACGGGCCGCAATGGACAGGGAGGAATTCATGTCCCGATCGGGACGGGATGACTGGACTTCCGATTATACCCGCGTTCCTGGCCATGCCTGCGAACTCCAGACGGGAACGGTTATCCCCGGCGTCATGCTCACGGGGATCAACTCGGATTTGCCGGGTGCGCTTATCGGACAGGTTGCTCAGGATGTTTTTGACAGCGCCACGGGCCGCTTTCTGCTGATTCCGAAAGGTTCCCGTCTTTATGGCGTTTACGATTCGCGGGTGGCGATGGGACAGCGCCGGGTTCTTGTCGCATGGCAGCGCATCATTTTCCCCGACGGCAGTTCCGTCACGCTGGAAGCCATGCCGGGCGCGTCCCGCGACGGATACGCGGGATTTCAGGATCAGATCGACAACCACTCCCTGCGGATTTTCGGCAACGCGATCCTGATGAGCATGATCAGCGGCGGCATGGCCTATTCCCTGGACACGCTGGATAACAGCAATTCCTCGGAAGACAAGCCCTCGCTGCAAAATGAGATGGGATCGGCCCTGGCCTCGCAGCTTGGGCAGGCATCACTGCAACTGCTGCAACGGAACATGAATATCAGCCCCACGCTGGAAATCCGGCCGGGATATCGCTTCAACATTGTATTAACAAAAGATCTGAGATTTGAGGCTCCCTATGCAGGCTGAATATGGACTCCAGACAAAGAAAGGCAAAGGCCGCCTGGGCTGGTGGTATCTTGTCGTCATGGCGCTTCTGGCTCTCGGCTGCTCCGCCTGGGTGACACAGCATATCGCCGCCGCCCTGCGCTACCATGACGCGCTGGGTTCGCCTTTTGTCCTCTGGGGTCATCCTCTCTACGCGCCCTGGGCATGGCTGGTCTGGCGGAGTCAATATCCGTCCAGCGTCACGCTTGCACAGCTTCTTGACGAATACGGCGATACGGCCATGCTGGCATGGATTGTTCCCCAGCTCATTATTCTCGGCTATTTCGCCCTGACAAGTCTTAAACCGAAAGCCCGGAACGATCTGCACGGTTCAGCCCACTGGGCGACAAGAGAGGAAATCAGGAAAACCGGCCTGCTTAACGGCAAAGGCATTTTCGTGGGCAGCATCCTCATGAAAAAAACGCCGTATGCCCTGCGGCACGACGGACCGGAGCATGTGCTGACCTTCGCTCCCACACGTTCCGGAAAGGGAATTGGCCTCATTCTTCCAACGCTGCTGGCCGGATGGGACGAAGGTTCCGTTCTTGTCCTTGATATCAAAGGGGAAAACTTCGCGCTTACTTCAGGATACCGGGCTTCGCTCGGTCAGAAGATTTTTCGCTTTGAACCCACGGATGAGACGGGAAAAGCCGCAAAATACAACCCACTGGAAGAAATACGCCTGGATCAGCCGCAGGCAATTCAGGATGCGCAGAGCATCGCCTCCATTCTGGTCGATCCGGACGGCAAGGGCCTGAAGGACTACTGGGATCAGGCAAGTTTCTCCTTTTTGGCCGGGGCCATACTCCACTGTCTGCTGCTGACGAAATACAGGGAAAAACGCACGGCGACCATGACGGATCTGTCCCTCCTGCTCGCGTCTCCGGATCGGGACATTCATGAAGTGTACACCGAAATGGCGGAAACGGATTATGTCAGCATTGTCAGCGAGCTATTCCCCGAACTGCCGGAAAAATACCGGACGGCCATGCGCCTGTTCATTGCCTCCAGCGGACGGGAGATGCTGAACAAGGGGGACAACGAGCAGAGCGGCGTACTCAACTCGGCGCTTGTCCGCCTGTCGCTGTACCGTGATCCTGTCGTTTCCGAGAATATTTCCGGATGCGACTTCCATGTCCGCGATCTGGTGGACGGGGACAAGCCTGTCTCTCTGTATCTGGTGCTGTCGCCGGGGCATATTGACCGACTGCGCCCGCTGATCCGGATCATCATCAATTTACTCATTTTCCGGCTTACGGAAAAGATGGAGTTCCGGGACGGCAAGACGGTCAAGCCGAAACACCGGCTGCTGCTTCTGCTGGACGAGCTTCCCGCGCTGGGGAATCTGGCCATTCTGGAACGCGCCCTGCCCTACATGGCCGGATACGGCATGAAAGCCTTCATCATCGTGCAGGACGTGGAGCAGCTTAATGCCGCCTATGGTCAGCATAATTCCATCATGGCCAACTGCCATATCCGGAACGCCTATGCGCCGAACAATATCGTGACGGCGGAACTGCTCTCGAAAATGGTCGGCACGACGACTGTTGTCGAAAAGAAAACATCCCTGTCCGGGTCACGCATGGGAAGTCTCGGCCATGCCTCGGTGAGCATTGCGGAAACGGCGCGCCCTCTTCTGACGCCGGATGAATGCTCACGCCTGCCCGGACTCCAGAAAGATGACCAGGATCGCGTGGTCGGCGGCGGGGACATTCTGGTATTCGCGGCGGGGCATGCGCCGATCTACGGTCATCAGATTGTCTTTTTCCTTGTGCCGGAACTGCTCAGGCGTTCGCTCACGAGTCCTGTGGGAGCGTCGCCCGCATTCAGGGAAGCTGTGGAAAAAGGCGAAGCCCATCTGCCGCCGGGCATGGAATCGCTGCCAGAAGGCGCGCGGGATTTTCAGGAGCAGGAAGAACCGGAATATGAAGATATGTTTTAGCAGCCTTGCCCTTTTCCCGATTGTGCTGCTGATGTTCGGCTGGCTTGCCGGGTTTCGCCTGAATCTGACGGATTCCGTGCCTCCCGGCCTGTACATGGAAACAGGGAAAAACCCGTCTCGCGGAGATTTCGTCTCTTTCTGCCTGGCGTCAAATATCCAGCCAGTCCAGGCGTCCCGCTATCTCCGGCGGAGCCTGCTGTGCCAGAACGGGTTGCAGCCCCTGCTGAAAAAGGTGGCTGCGCTTCCCGGAGACATGATCGAGGTGCATCCTGAAGGGCTGTCCATCAACGGCCGGCCCGTGCCGGAATCGGGAATCAGGAAGGAAGACTCCAGAGGAAGAAAGGTCGTATCCAGCCTGGTTTCCGGCCCTGTCCCGGATGGCATGGCCCTTGCGCTGGGGGACAACGCCGGGAGTTTCGACGGACGGTATTTCGGGTTCATCCCTCTGCGGTCGTGCCGCAGGGTTATTCCCATACTCACATTCCAAAAAAGGAGAAAGCTCATGGAAAATTTTGATGAATTGCGTGAAGCGGCGGACATGGTTGACATGCAGAGCAGCGAAAATCCCACGCTTGGCGTTCCCGTTGATCCGGACGTGGCCGACTTCATGGGGGCCTTTTACGATCCTGCGGCGGAAGCCGATGCCGAAAGCATGGAAGAGCTGGACGATCTGGAAGATGAAGACGCGGAAAGGAGCTGAACATGGCGGAAAGAAACATGAAAAAGGACTTCAAGCCGTATCATGAGCAGTTCGCCGAACAGGTCATTTCCATGCTGGAAGAAGGAACCGCTCCCTGGCAGAAGCCCTGGAAAGGCGGCGAACTGGATATCCCCCGCAATGATGCAAGCGACACCGCATACAACGGGATCAACAGGGTTGTCCTGTCATGGCTCAGCTCGATGAAATATGACGGGGAATCACGGTATATGACGCTTCCGCAGGCGAATGAAAAGGGATACCGCGTCAAAAAGGGAGAACACGGGCAGACCGTCCTTTACTGGCAGTTTCATGAAGAGCGGGACAAGCATGATGAAAACGGCAAGCCGATTCTCGGCTCCGACGGCAAGCCTGAAAGGGAAACTGTTCCGCTTGAACGCCCCCGCGTGAAATACTGGCGTGTCTTCAATGTCTCCCAGCTTCAGCATGGGGAAGACGGCTCCCCCTATCCGGCAAGGGAAGACAATTCCCCCCGTTTTTCCTGGAACCCCGAAGAAAAAGCGGAAGAGATTCTCAGAAAGTCCGGAGCGCACATCGAACACAGAAAAGGCGGAAGCGCATATTACAGACCATCTCAGGATTTGATCGTCCTTCCGGAAAAAGAGCAGTTTCCCGATCCTGCGGGGTATTACGGCACGGCGCTGCATGAGCTTGGGCACTGGACGGGGCATGAAAGCCGTCTGCACAGGGATTTCCACGGCGGGTTCGGAAGCCCGGCCTATGCAAGAGAGGAGCTGCGTGCGGAAATAGCGTCGTGGATGCTCTCTCAGGATCTGGGCATAGCTCATGATCCGGGGCAGCACGCATCCTATGTGGACAGCTGGATACAGGCTCTGAAAAAAGACCCGTATGAAATAGTCCGTGCCGCAAGAGACGCCGAACGGATCAAGGAATTTGTCATGGGGCTGGATCGGGAACAGAAGCGGGAGATTACTGAAGAGAAAACACAGTCGGAAGAAATGGAAATTGCTTACGGAATGAAAGCAGCCAAAGATACATCCAGAGATGATGAACTCTCCGATGAATATCTCGACAAGCGTATGTATGAGCTTGGCCGTAACATTGGTTCAAGAACCGACGAAGAAAAAGCTGAATACAACAAGCTGCTGAAAATCTTCCAGGATCGAAGGAATGAAAGAAATCCCGCTGTCAACGAACATGTCAGGGAGATGAACAGACAGAACAGGCCGGAAATGGAAGAATCCACGCGGGATATGGAAAAGACACCCCGGCCCGATATCGCAAAGGTCGTCACATGGCTTTCCGTACCCTACCGGGAGAAAAACGCGGCAAAAAAAGTCGGAGCGCAGTGGGATCCCGGATGGGCCCGCTGGTATGCGCCCGCCGGGACGGATTTGACTCCATTGAAGAAATGGCTTCCGGTAAAACAGGTCGTTTCCGAACCCAAAATGAATCCCCGTGAAGAATTTGCCGCCGCGATTCAGGAAGCCGGGCTGGATTTGGGCGGCAAGCTGCCGGAAATGGACGGAAAACTCCACCGCGTACCTCTTGCGGGACGCCCCCAGGGGAAAGACGGGGCCTATCTCGGCTATCTGGATGGCCGTCCCTCCGGCTATATCCAGAATTTCGTCACCGGCGAAAAAAGGAACTGGACGGCCAGCGGGCATCGCCTTTCTGAAGAGCAGCTTGCGGCCTTGCGGGCGGAAGCCGCTGAACGCCAGAGAAAGCGGGATGCGGAGCGCAGAGCCGAACAGGATCGCGTTGCGAAAATGTGTGCGGACATTTTCGAGAATCGCGAAAAAGCCGCAAGTTCCCACCTCTATCTCCAGATGAAAGGGGTGTTTCCGCACGGAATCAAGCAAAGCCCTGACGGAAAAAAGCTCATTATTCCTCTGCGGAATACAGAGGGCGAAATCCGCACGGTTCAGGTCATCAATGAAGACGGCTCCAAGTTCTTTGAAAAAGGTGGGCAGAAATCCGGCTGCTTCCATCTTATCGGCGGGGACAAAGTGACGCCGAACGGGGAAATCCTTCTGGCGGAAGGCTACGCAACGGGCGCGTCGCTGTACGAATGCACGAAAAGGCCGGTTGCCGTCTGTTTTGACGCCGGGAATCTGGCGGCGGTCGGAAAGGCTCTGCGGGAAAAATATCCGCAGGCGCAGCTGACGTTCTGCGCGGATGACGATGCTCTAAGCGAAAGAAATATCGGAGCGGACAAGGCGATCCTGGCTGCGGAGGCAGTTAATGGCCGGGTGGTTCTTCCCGGGTTTACCACGGAGGAGATTCAGCGCGGCCTTACAGATTTCAACGATCTTCACCGGGTTCGGGGAGAAAAGGCCGTAAGAGAACAGGTTACACTCCAGCGCAAAACGGAAAGGAGCCTGGAACGATGAATCGCCTTGTGTTTCCCCTGCTGGCCGTGCTGGCCTGCTCCGGCTGCGTTTCACACAGGTCTTCTCCCATGGAGTCCTATGACGAGCTTTCCGGGCTTGGCCATGCGGAACAGGTCAGGAATCTGGCAGCGGCAGTATCGGAACGGATCAGCATCCGTTATCCGCAGGCTCTGGTCTATGTGGAAGACCCGGAAGGAAACGGCATGTTCGGCGATGCGCTGCGCTACGCTCTGGGCCGGAACCATGCCCTGGCCATGCGGAAGGAAATGGCCAACATCTCTGTCATGTATGCCCTGGGGGAGCTGAATCCGGGCACGGGCTACCTGAATCTCCAGTTCAGCGACGGCACGGCGATGGCGCAGAGTTTTTCCGTATCGCAGCCGGTGTCGGAAGATATCCTGCCGCTGGAAGCCCCGCGTCCCGTCCAGCGGGCCGCATGGCGGACAACGGAAAACTGGTCATTTTCCCCGCCTGCGGAACCTCATGTACAAGCTGCTGTCCTTCCTTCGGTAACGGCACAGGTTCAGCCTTATCAACAGGCAAATCCCGCTTTGCAGGCAGAGTCCGCGCCGTCACCCGCCCCGGCGGCTCTGCCGCCTGGGAACCAGAACCGGCCCCTGCGGGAAGCGGTTCTCCACAATCTCCAGAGGGGGTGGAAATACACCATCCCTGATGTTTCAAAGCGGGAAATCCGGGTGAGCTGGCCGGAAGACGCATCATGGCGCAAGTCGATCAGCGTGGCCGCTGAACAGGCGGGATGCCGCGCGGAGTTCGATGAAGCGGCCCGCCGTGTCCGCATCGTTACGGTATCCGCAGCGCCGGGTCATGCCCGGATTGTTGAAGCTTCCTCCGACGCGCCCGCATCTTCGGAAGTCCAGCGGGAGTTGGCCAGTATGAAGACCTTCCGGACAGTCAAACCGGAGGTGTTTTCTCCTCCCGCTGAAACAGAATGGGAGCTTTCGCCTGGCAGTCTCGAAGAACAGCTGCGTGAATGGTGTGCGAAAGCGGACTGGCAGCTCCTTTGGAAAGCCGAACACGACATACGACTCCAGGCGCATTCGGTTATGCGCGGCGACTTTGAAAAGGCCGTCACCGGAGTGTTCCAGGCGCTGCACACGCAGGGGAATTCCCTGCGCGCCACGCTCTACAAGACCAATTCCGTGCTGGAAATCAAGGATAACTGACCATGAAGAGACAATTTTTCGGCGTCGTGCTGCTTTTTCTGGTGTCGTTCATGTCGGCGTGCGCCGGCATGCGGCATCCGAATGAACAGGCCGCGCAGTCAAATATGGCCAAAGCGGAACAGCAGTCCGCCTCACAGGTTGTCACCAGCCTGGACGCGCCCTATCTGGGCGGAACGCCGGTACTGCGGCAGAAAAAGCGGCTTCCCGGCCTGAACGAGCGGATCACGCTCCGGCGCACGGGAACGCTGGATGAAATGTGCGCCGCACTGGCGGGCGTGCTTCCGGACATGAAGCTCCGTGTGGATCACGGGATTCAGGACAAGGAAGGGAAGATTCCGCATCAGACGCCGTTTGCCGTCAACTTTCAGGGCGAACTGCACCAGCTTCTGGATATCATGGCCGCGAAGAGCGGCGCGGAATGGGACTGCGATTCCCAGGGCGTGACGTTCAGTCTTTTTCAGACGCGGACATTCATCATTTACGCTTCACTCGGCCAGGTGAACTACGACAACACAATCACCAGCAAAAGCAGGGAAGCGTCGGGAACGGCCGTGATCGGCGGCTCCTCCTCCGGAGACAGTTCTTCGGAAAGCCAGACGGCCCAGACAAACCGGGAACGCGCGCAGTTCGATACGCTGAAGGAAGTGGAGACAACGGTAAAGGACATGCTTTCCCCTTCCGGAAGTGTCAGTTCCAACCGTGCGGCAAGCAGCATCACTGTTTCCGACACGCCCGCCGTCATCCGGCGGGTGGCGAAGATGGTTGACGACTACAACCTGCGGCTTTCCCGGCAGGTTTCGCTGACTGTCCGGGTCTGGCAGGTTGAAATCATGGAAGATTCCAGCGCGGGCGTGGATATTTCCCCGAATATAAATTCGGGCAGCGTCTCCATCGGCGGAATCCCTCTCAATCTGGGCACATCCGGTTTCAGCGCGACGCTGCTGGACGGCTCCGGCAAGGGGAGCAAGGCGCTGATCGATGCTCTTTACAGTTCCGGCAAGGCGACGCTGCTCAAGGCGTCCAGCGGAATCACCATGAACAACCAGCCCCTGCCCATACAGATCGTGAAGAACAAGACCATTCTGGCCAGGGTAAGCCGGGACACAAGCGAGTATTCGGAAAGCACCACGATAGAACCCGGCGATCTCACCTACGGTTTTTCCGTGACGCTGATCCCGCTGATTCTGGATCGCCGCCGTCTGATCCTCCAGTACAATCTTGCGCTTTCCAACCTGGACGCGATGGAGGAGTTCTCCACGGATGATATCAAGGTACAGCTTCCGGAACTGTCCACCAAGAGCTTCCGCCAGCGCGTACATATGCAGATGGGGCAGAGCCTGGTGCTGGCGGGCTTCCAGACGGATGAACTTTCCACGTCCGGTTCGGCGGGCCTGCTCTCGTTCGGCGCATCGCGGCAGCGCAGCAGGACGATGATTGTCATAACGATCGACGCGGAAAGCATTGGCGAGCCTCTGGTCGAAACGGCCGAGAACGGAGCGGCGGCATGATCCACGTTGTCACGATAGGAAGCGGCAAGAATGCCAGGGAGTATGCGATTGACCTCTGGTGGCAGGTTCCGAAAGGCGGCATGGCCGGAGCGAAGATCATGCGGACACATGCCCGCGCCCGGGCACGGGAGAAGGAAGCGGGCGATCCGGATCATCCTTATAACGTGGTGGCGCTGCGGCGGCACCAGTTCGGCCTTGGCTGCATGGAGGGGCAGATCCGCAGGATTCCTTCCCTGGCTGCGGCGCTGAATCCAAATGTTTTGAGCTTTGTTGGCGTCTTCTGTTTTGACGGGACTGAAGAAGACGGCGTGTGGTGGCTCTGTGCCATTCGGGAAGGGAGCGTGGCCGGGGACGGTGACAAGGTATATCCGTCGCTGGCTGCCGCGCGGGAAGGCGTGAGGAAACTGCTCAACTACATGGGCACAAGCGGCGTTTCCCAGGTCGAGAAGACGACTCCTGAAGAAAGCCTCGCATATATTGCGCCGCTTCTTCGGCCGGATGCCCGGCTGGAAGCGCTTTTTCCGGATGTCGCCGCCCGTGCCCGGCTCCGCAGGGCTGTCGCCGTCGGGCTGTTCATCGCCGCTGCGGGATATGCCGGGTTCTCCTGGTGGGAACGCCGGGCGGAACAGCAGGAAATGCTCGCGTTTCAGGCGGAACAGGCCAGAATCCGGAAAGAGGGACGGCGTGTGCTGGATTCCGCCGCCGAACAGTTCCCGCGTCCCTGGCTTGCAGCCGCCGACAACAGTGCGATGCTTGCCGCCTGCCTGAAGACGGCGGGCGAGCAGCCTCTCTCCGTCAACGGATGGGAACTGACGGAAACCGTATGCGGGCAAAGGGTCGTAACCGTCAGATATGGGCATCGCCCCGGCGCAAGCTATGTTAATCTTCCGGACTTTCTGACCCTGGCCGGAAACGGAACGGATACGGCGGAAAAGAGGATTCCGATTGCCCCGGAAAAACGGCGGGAACAGCCGGATTTGCAGAAAGTTTCCGCAATAAGGCGCGCCCTGTATCAGCTCGCGCAGGATTACAGCCTGCGCGTGCGGGATACATGGAAGCCGCAGGCGAGTAAAGTCGTCAAAAAGACCGAGGTCAAGGCCCCCTGGCAGGCGGGACGCTTTGAGCTGCATGATGTGCCATTGGGCTGCCTGCTGTCCGGCGAACTCGGTGCGCGGCTGGAACTTCCCGGCTGCATTGTCGAGAGCGTTGTGCTGGAACCGGGCAAGAACGCAACCATCAAGGGGGCTGTCCATGCGTATCCCTGAAAAACTCGGCAGGAACAAAAAAAACCTTATTGCATTTCTCTTCCTTGGCGTCGTCCTGGCTCTCTACGGCTGGCAGTGGGCTGAAGAGAACGGGTATTTTTCCTCGCCCGATCAGTCCACGCCGCTCATTTCCGGACTCGGGAAGGACGGAAAAGACGGGGACGCCGGGGGGAACCCCCGGGGAAAGGGCCGGGAAGCCCTGCCCTCTTCCGGCAAGGCGGGCGGCAAAACCGTTCCGGATGCCGATCCTTTCGGAATCGGGGCAAAAACTTCTCCCGCGGCTTCACAAGCGGCGGAAACGGGAAAGACGGACTCCGGAACGAAAAGAAATATCACTTCCGGAACGGATAGCGCCGGCAAGTCCGGCCCGCCTTCCGGAAGCGGGAAAAAGGATGTTCCAGAACGGAACCCGGCATCGGAGGCGAACGTCTCCACCGCAAACCAGAGCGAACTCATGCGGATTCAGGCGGACATCATGCTGCTGGAAGCCCAGCTGAAGAAGGCAAAACTTCAAGCTGAACTTGAGAAACTTGAAACTCCGGCCGCGCCTGCCATTACGGAACTCACCCCGGAAATGCTGGCTTCCCTTACGCCCCCTTCCGGTGGCAAGGCCCCCGCTCCAGCCGCGCCCGAACCGAAAGCCCGGCTGATCGGCGTTCAGGGAACGGACGAAAGAATGACGGCGACCGTGGCCATGCCTTCAGGCCGGGAAGTGACGGTGGCAGTCGGGGACACTCTTCAGGGAAGCAGGGTGCGGGCAATCGACAGGGAAGGACTGCGCCTGGCAAACGGCAAAAGGATCAGGTGGGAATAATGGCTTCCATGACCATTCTCGATGAACTGCCCGACGAGTTCCGGGACAGGGTAACGCTTTCGGAAGGCAAGCTCTTCATCGCCAGGAGCCTGCGCGGCGAACCGTTCATGCTCTCGTTCCTCTCGCTGGCGGAACGGCGGGGCATCAACGAGAACGACATTGTATGGGAAGAAGACCGCGCCCTGGGGCGAAGGGTCAAAACCAATGTGGAGCTGTCCTCGGACAGCGCCATGCTGGGCTATGCGAAGCGGCTGCTCCAGGACGCCTACGATTTGCGCGCCTCGGACATTCATCTGGTGGATACGGGGCCGCAGCTGATCATTCAGCTTCGCAGGATGAACCTTATCCGGGATCACGCCACGCTGCCCGGAGATACGGGCCGCGCCCTGCTGCGCGTCCTGTTCAATACGATGGGACAGGATGGCAAGGGGGAATTCACGCCGCACAGCCGTCTTGACGCCCGTATCGTCAACAGAAAATATCTGCCCGCCGATGTGTATTCCGTGCGCGTCCATACCGAACCGATCGCGGCGGTCGATGCCGACAACGGCATGGGCACATATATGGCGCTGCGCCTGCTGTATGACAGCATTATCGTGGAAGGGAGCATTACGGATCGTCTGAAGATGCTGGGCTATCCCGCCCGGGAAGCGGCGAAAATCCGTTTCCTTACCCAGCGCACGGGGATGTTCCTGATCGCCGGGGCCATGGGGTCGGGCAAAAGTACGGTTCTCAAGCACATCATGGAAGGACAGGCACAGGAATATCCGGAAAAGAACTATCTGACACATGAAGATCCGCCGGAATATCCCATGCGGAACGTCAAGCAGGTCATTATCGGTGATGACCGCAGCGACGCCAACAAGGGGCTGCTTCGTACCGACCTGAATGTTCTCATGCAGGGGGAAATCCGGGATGCGGAAACCGCCAAGGCCGCGCTGGATGAAACGCTGGCCGGGCATTCCGTGCTGGGAACAATCCACGCGCTGGATGCCTTCGAGATTGTTACCCGGCTCCGGAACATGCTGATGAGCGCGGAAGGAAACATCGGCGACCCCCTGGACACGCTCTGCAACTACAAGGTGCTGACCGGCCTGATTTATCAGCGTCTGCTCCCCACTCTCTGCGAACATTGCAAGGTCAGCCTGACAGAATATCTGTCCAGACAGGACAAGGCCGAACGCGCCCATGTCCTGCCTGCGGATGTCGAAAAGCGCCTGATGAGCGTCGTCCGCGATCTCTCCCATGTGCATGTGCGCGGCCCAGGCTGCGAACATTGCCGGAATCTCGGCTTTTCCGGACGGACTCTGGCCGTGGAAGTCGTCGTCACCGATGAACGTCTTCTATCCTTAATTAAAGAAGGCAGGCAGGAGGAAGCCCGGAAATACTGGAAGGAATCCCTGGGCGGGCGCAGCTATGTGGATCACGCGATCGACGGCATCAGCGCGGGCATCCTTGATCCCGCGATGACCGAACGCGAGCTGGGCGCGCCGCTCAATATCGACAAGGCGATCGAATCGCTCAACGAGATCGGGGACTGATATGAACGCCCAGGAATTCAAGGCATTATACGGGCCTAAGCTGCTGCCTCTTGTGGCAAAAATTTGGTTTGGCTCCGTGGAACGCCAGAAGCTGTGGGAAATGCTGGCCGCGCATCAGCGGTATAATCTTGCGCTCAAACGGTCACTGGAACTGTACCGGGAGCGTCTGATCCAGCGTAATTCCCCGCTGGAACTGGTCATGGATGAAGTCATCGCCGCATACCAGGACGGGCAGGATCTGGATGAAGCGTTCAGTTCCTTCATTCCTCCGGAAGAAGCCATGCTGCTGCGGGCCGGTTCGCAGACTGATCTTTCCCGCGCTCTGGAGCTGTGCGTGGACATGATCAAGGCGCGGCGAAGCATCATGAGCAGTCTTGTTTCCGCGCTGGCCTATCCTCTGCTTCTTCTTGTCATGTTCTGCGGGATGCTCTGGGTTCTGGCCTTTATGGTGTTTCCTGAACTGCGGCTGCTGGGCGAGCCTTCGCAATGGGGCATGGCGGCGCGCATCCTGTTCGGCTCGGCGGAGTTCATCGCATCCCCCTGGGGTGCTCTGCTGGCAGCTCTGCTTCTGCTTGGAGTTGTCACATCCATGTTGTCCCTACCGCTGTGGACAGGAAGCTTCCGCCTCAAAGCGGAAAAGTACGCCCCCTGGTCGATTTATCGACTGCTCAACGGCGCAACCTGGATGATGAGCGTGGCCACGCTCATGCGCGCCGGGATGAAGTTCATCTTCATTCTGGACGACATGCTGGAACTCGAACAGATGTCTCCCTGGCTGCGTGAACGTGTGCAACGCATCCGGCAGGTCTATCAGCACGGGGACAGGCTCGCTTCCGCCCTGAAGGCGGCGGGCATGAACTTCCCTTCGCCGGAAGTCATTGAAGACCTGCTGGCTTATGAGGAACTGCCGAGTTTCTATGACAATTTTTACAACATTGCCCGCGAATGGCTGGAAACCAGCCAGAAGGAAATAACGCGCAAAGCCGGCGCACTCAATGCCGCCCTGATCTGCGGGATCGGCCTGCTGCTCTGCGGGGTGGCACTGGCAACGAGTTCGTTGCAGCAATCCATCAATATCGGAGGATTATAACCATGGAGAGTGTAATGAAAAATGTAACAACGGCTTGCTCTGGCGGGTTTTGGCCGGATGAACGGAGGAGTGAGGCCGGATATGCAATCATGGAGCATATGGGAGGTTATACCTTTTACATGATCATGATTGCGGCGGCAGCCCTGCTGCTGGTCGTCATGTTCAGGGATTCCAAGCTGACGCAGACCGAACAGACTCTGGCCAGTCTGCGCATGAAGACGATTGCCGTTTTCAGCGCATCGGTGGACGGCTATGTGGGGCTGGATAACGACATTGCCATACGCGCCGGGATTATCCCCCAGACCATGCAGCGGGGAAATGCCGTACGCAATGCCTGGGGCGGTGAAGTGGAAATCGCGGAAGCGGACGGAGATTCCTCTTCTTTCACCATCACCCTGCATGACGTGCCGGAAAAGGACTGCATCAGCCTTGCCGTGTTTCAGCGCGAAGCATGGGATGCCGTGTCCGTCAACGGCAATGATGTCAACATGGATGACGGGGTGGGCGTTGCCGGAGGATATTGCGAGTCCGGGAACGGGAACGTCCTCATGTACACCGCGAGGTAGCCGTGGCGCTCAACGAACAGGAATTCAGCGATCTGATCCTGCTTCCGGGAGAGCTTCAGGCCGTCCTGAAAGGGGTTCCCGGCCGTGGTCGGGAACTCGTTCCCGTGCGACATGAAGATGAAGCAGAAGTGGATTCCATCCGCACCGCCCTGGGGAGCGAGTATTACCGTTCCAGAGGAGAGATGTTCCGCTTCCGCCATGACGGGAGGAATTACCGTGTGGCGCGCTATCAGGATATCGATCTCGGGGAGACATACTTTCTGCGCCGCCTGCCGCTCACGGTACCGGACTTTTCCGGACTTGGACTGCCCGATGCTGTTCTGGACTGGCTGCTGAGCGGGGATCACCAGCACGGGCTTGTCCTGTTCTGCGGCGCGCAGGCGTCGGGCAAGACCACAACCGCGAGCAGCTATACAAAAGCCCGTCTGGAAATGTACGGCGGCCATGCGATTACCTATGAAATCCCTGTGGAAATGCCGCTTGCCGGGCAGCATGGGGAGTTCGGTAGGTGTTTTCAGCAGGAACTGGAAGATGAAGCCGATCTCATGCGTCATATTGAGAGATCCCACCGCTACGGCTCGCCGAACATCGTCTACATCGGAGAGATCCGGAGCAAGTATGCGGCAAGCGAAGTGCTGCGCGTCGCTCTGGGATCGTCCGAACAGCTGGTCGTCAGTACGCTGCATGGTCTGGATATCGTAACCGCACTGGAAAGGTTGATCGGATGGGCCAGGGAGATCGACGGAGGCATGGCCGCACATAACCTGGCGCAGAGTCTTCTTGCCATTGTCCGGCTGGATCTCGTGAGTGACGGAGACAGGAAAGCCCTCGCCATGCCGGAGTTTCTGCTGGTTCCTTTCAGGGAACGCCAGAAGGGAGTCCGGGCGAAAATCAGGGACGGCAAGCTTGCCGCTCTGGAAAATGACATTACCGAACAGCGCAACATGGCGCTGATGAACCGTCTGGGTGAAATATGAAAACACTGATGGTCGCCGCCCTGCTGCTGGGGCTGACCGCGCTGGCCGGGATGCTCTTCTCGCGCCCGCCGCTTGAAGACGACGCGCGGGGACAGGCTCTTGCCGTCTCCTTCGGCCTGTTCCGGCGCGCGGCGTGGCAGTTCGCGCATGCCAATCCGGAACATCAGGGCGCAATTTCGCCCGATGTTCTGGCGCTGCCCGAGGGGATGAACGGACGGCTCTGGCAGGCCCGGATGAACAATGGTGTCTGCTATGTCTGGGGCCTGGTGAGCGGAGGAGAAAGCGCGGCGATTCTGGCCCGGTATCATAACAGTCAGGCCATTGGGCAGGCGCAGGCCGGGACGCTGCGTCCGTGGGGCTATATCCTGCCCGACTTCATACCCGCCGGGGCACTGGTCAGCCTGATGGAGGTACGATGAATATCTTCCGCCGTTTCCGGAATTTCCTCATAAAAAATGACGATGGCGGCTGGATCAGCCTGGATGCCATTGGCGGGCTGACCACCTATCTGCTGCTGTTTCCTCTTCTGGCGTATCTCATATGGCAGGGGATAACCTGGTTCCAGCAGCGGACGGTCGCCTGGCATCTTAATCTTGTCGTTGCCGCCGCAAGGGAATACGGGCGCACACACGCGCCCGAACTGCTGGCGCAGGCAACGGCCGCAAGCGGCCCGGCACTGACGATCACCGACTTGCAGGCCGCGAATCTGCTGCAAAACGTCAGCGAACGCAACGGCTGGGGACAGGGGTATCAGATTCATGTACGCCAGCCGGAGGACGGGGCACTGCGGCTCATTGTCCTCACTACGGGCGGGACGCGCGACGGAACCAGTTTTTTCAATTCCACCGTTCCGGGAACCGCCGCGATCGCGGGCGGTCATGCCGGATTCATTCCCAGCGGGGTTCTGCCCGGGCAAAACTCAGGCCAGCTTGTCGGCACGATGGGAGGCTGGCGGATCGTTCTGGCGGACTGCGGCATTCCTTCTCCGGGCGAAGGGCATCTTGGCGCACTGACCGACTTCTCGGCCGATGAACTGGCCGGGGAGTTTCTCTACCGTGTGGCCGTACCCGGCAAGCCGGAACTCAATGAAATGTGGACGGAACTGGACATGACGGATCATGCGATCCGGAACGTCGCTGAAGTGCAGTTCACTCCGCATGAATTGGAAGAAGATTTCTGCCTTGATGCGGGAAATGAAGGCCGGACTTTCCTTGATGAAGAGCAGGGGCTGTATCTCTGCCGGAACGGCCATGCGGAAATCCTCGCGGACACGGGAAATTCCAGGTTGTTTAAAGACGCCCGGCTGGTGGCCAACGGCGATTTGCTGGACAAGCCTTCCTGCGCTCCCGGCACGGATACCGAACCGGAGATTTTCGTCGCGCCGAGTATTTTCAGCGCCAATGAAAAAAGTCCGCCCCTGGCGGCGGTTCAGGCGTGGGCGACTGAGGAAAATGACACGCAATGGCGTATCCATATGCGTGTGCTGAAAGGCGACGGAAAAGGCTGGGTATATCCTGACGCCAATTACGGACGGGCGATGGCCTTTGCCCTGTGTACGCGGAGAGACGGCGATGCGGGCAATTAGGATTCTTCTTTCCTCTTTTCTTCTGCTTTGCTTCTTCAGCAGCCCTGTGATTGCCGCCGATGAAGGGAAGGCTGAACAGGAATCTGTTCCCTGGCTGGAGTCATTCAGGGCGCATTGCGCCCGCTACTCCGTGCCGGAAAGTCTTGCACTGGCCATTGCCCGGCAGGAAAGCGGGTTTCACCCCTGGGCGGTGAACATTCAGGGGAAAAGCTATTTTCCCGCGTCCCGGGAGGAAGCTCTTGCCCTCATCAACTCCACGGGAGGCCGCAGTTATGACGTGGGGCTGATGCAGGTCAATGTCTGGTGGCTGCGGCGCCTGGGAATTTCTCCGGAAACGGCCATAGAGCCGAAAAACAACATTCTTCTTGGCGTGTGGATACTCGCCCAGGAAATCAGGCGGCACGGTCTGAACTGGAAGGCCGTGGCCAGCTACCACACTCCTCTCTCCCGCAACCCCGAAAGGGGACGACTATATGCCGCGAATGTCGTGAACCATATCAAGCGATTCGCCGGCAACAGCCGCTCTGCCGGCACCGCTTCAAAGGAGTCTGATCATGAGTGACCAGGAACAGAAAAACAGGATGGATGTCTTTTCAATTAGGGAATATCGCATCGGCAATGAAATGAAAAAACGCTGGCTCAAGGTCGGCATGGCCTTTGAAAACCGGGACGGAAGCTGGAATCTGCGCCTTGAAGCCAGTCCCCTGCCCAGCAGGGAGAGCGGGCTTGTCGAACTGCACATGCGGCCGCCCCTGTCCAGGCAGGACGAAAGCAGCGGAACCGCCGATCCGGGGGATTTCCAGCCGCAGCAGTTTGAATACTGAGATACGTTTATAGGCATCTTAATTTCAAGGAAAATCTGTCATGAGTGAAGAAGTTCAGGAGTTGATTCAAAAATTGGACTCTCTGGAAGAGGGATTCAGGCAAAACAGGCTGATGACGGCGACACTTGCCAAAACCGCGAAAGCCTGCCTTTCAAAAGCCAAACTGACGGACAGACTGACTGAAGCGCGATGTGATCTGGATGCCACCATTATGGAGGCAATCAAAGCTGAAGCCGTCGCTCTCCGCCAGGTCAGAGCGGAATATTCAGCGGATCTGGAAAGTCTGGAACAGACGGAATATTTTCTGAAGTCGGCAGGCACCCGCTATGACAGTCTCAGGGATGAAATAAGGGAACTCAAGTCAGACATTGACGAAGTAAAAAATCTCCTGAGAGGGAAAGGTATGAAACCGTTGTCCATGGAACGTTTTTTCTTTTCTCCAAAAGATCTCAAACTTATCTGTTTCTGTTTTTTGGCATCTGTTCTCGTTATAGGTTTTGCTGGAATGGTACGTTCCCACAGGACAGAATTTCCTCCAAATGAATTTTCAGACCAAAGGCGTATTGTTCCAGAAAACATGACAATTATTCCACCCTCCAAGGAATCTTCCGCTGTGGATGAAAAGTCAGAAGCTGCTCCTCCGGAAGAAACACCTGTCCCATCCGTGAAGACAGAGCCGGGAAGCATCTATTCTGTCATGGAGTCAACAGCCTCTCATGATACGGATGCGCCGCAAGAAGCGGATGACTCCGTGAAGCGGCCCGCCCCGGAGGAATTCCAGCCGCATCGGTCTGCATACTGAGAGGCAGCCATGGTGGACAAGCGCCTTTTTGTTCAGCGTGAGCTTCGTTTCTCTGACGCGCGTATCCTCGAATGGATGTGTCGGCGGCATATCCTGTCCCAGGGATGCAGCGGAAATTCCCGGCGCGAGAACTGCGCTGTTCTTCCGGAAAAACTGTTTCCGCTTCCCTGGTATCTCAAGGCCGGCTCACGGCACTGCTTCGAGACGTGGGCAATGGCTCATTGGGGATTCCTCGAAGCGGACTGCTGCTGTTCGTTCATACGGTATCATGAAGGTGAGTACACTATCGAGTTCACCACGTTCGGAAATCTGGATGCGCCATGGTTCACCCTTTTATCGGAGCGACTGGCGCATGATATCCCGGGGGCGGTCTTTTCCGTGGAAAGTCACGGGGATGACGGGCTTGGCCGGGGAAATGTCTGTCTGTACCAGAACGGCGGGCGCACTGAGCAGGAAACATGGGAAAAGGAGTTTGAGCAATTCAGTCTGGAGATTATTCTTCCCGGCAAGATCAATCTGTCCTTTTCCCAGTGGAATATGGCGCTTATTCATCGCATCGGCGGTTCCAGGAGAAACGCGGAAAGTGTTGGGCACTGGAAAATCGGAAACCTTCAATCACCGTATGATGTACCAGGAAGGGAGGGCGCAGGTTTTTCCGTGTGCCGTGATGCACTCTATCACTTCATGTGGAAATATTATCCTGGAGGGGCGGAGGGTCTTCTGGTGGACGGCTGGCCTGTCCTGACTCCTTCCGGAAAAATAGACATGGAAAATCTGGAATATGCACTCACCTGGAATCGTGACTGCATCCAGGGAATAACTGACATGAACTACAGCATTTGAAAGGATGTATCGAATGAGAGTTTGGATTGCGGAAAAACCCTCCCTGGCCGGCGTCATAGCGCAGGGTCTCGGAGGGGGGCCGAAAAAGGACGGATTCTATGACTGTGGGGACGATATAGTAACATGGTGCTTCGGGCATCTTTTCGAGCCGGTCATGCCGGAAGGCTATGGCGAGCAGTTTCGCCAGTGGCGGCGCGACACGCTGCCGATTGTTCCGGAAAAATGGCGTCTTGAACCCAGAAAAGCTGAAGGGGTAACAGCGCAGATCGAGGTCATACGGTCTTTTCTGTCCCGCGCCGACTGCGTGATCAATGCGGGCGACCCGGATCGGGAAGGTCAGCTCCTCGTGGATGAAGTCATTGAGGAGTGCGGCTACACGGGCAAAACACTCAGAATCTGGCTGGCCTCCCTGAATGACGCGGCAGTCGCCCATGCCCTGGCGCATCTTGAAGACAATGCAAAGTATGCCCATCTCCATGATTCCGCGCTCGCACGACAGCGCGCGGACTGGCTCGTCGGTTTCAACGCTACCCGTGCGATGACCATCAAAGGCCGGGAGGCCGGATATGTCGGGGTTATGGGACAGGGGCGCGTCCAGACGCCCACGCTGGCGCTCGTGGTTAACCGGGACAAGGCGCGGGCGGATCACAGGAGCCAGGTCTTTTATGTGTTGCGCGGAACTTTTGTGCATGACAATGCTCAATTCCTGGCCACATTTGCGCCCGATGAGAATATGTCGGGGCTGGACGACAAGGGACGCATCGCGGATCAGTCCGTAGCAAAAGGCATAGCCGATAGCGCGTCAGGCAAGTCCGGCGTTGTTGTAGCCTGCGAGAAAGAACTGAAGGTCAGGCAGCCGCCCCTGCCGCACTGTCTGTCCACGCTCCAGGTCATGGCGAATGCGAAGTACGGCATGAGCGCCCAGGAAGTGCTGGATACCGCGCAGGCGCTCTATGAAAAGAAACTGACCACCTATCCGCGTACCGACTGCCAGTACATGGCCAGTGCCGAGCTTGCCGATGCGGAACGCATCGTGTCCATGCTCAAGCAGGTTCCCGGTCTTGAAGATGTGGCCGGAGGCTGCGATCTGACGCTCAAATCTGCGGCCTGGGATGACAGCAGGCTGAGTGCCCACACCGCCCTTGCTCCCACGGGTGACACTCCTTCCGGGCTTTCGGAAAAAGAGGCTCAGATATACGGCCTGATTGCCACGGCCTACTGTCTCCAGTTCTATCCTCCGTATCAGTACAATTCCCAGAAAATTACGCTGGACTGCCAGGGCACATGGGTTGCTCGTGGGCAGGCGGTCATCGAGGCGGGCTGGACGGCTCGGCAGGCCGACGACGAGGAAAAGGATGAAGACAGCGGGCAGGCTCTGCCGGAACTGGCCAAAGATGCACAGGTGATGTGTTCAGGGGTGGAACAGCAGGTCAAAAAGACCAGCCCGCCTCCCAAGTACACAGAAGGCTCGCTCATCAAGGATATGGCCAGCGTACATCGCTTCATCACCGCCGATCCCGCCGCGAAAGCGAAGCTGAAGGAGACGGAAGGCATCGGGACGGAAGCGACACGGGCCGACACTATTGAGAAGCTGAAAAGAAACAAATACATCCGGGCGGACGGCAAGGCTCTGGTGAGTACGGAGCTTGGACAGAGGCTCATCGACATGTCGCCTCCGGAGCTGAAAGATCCGGTGACGACAGCACAGTGGGAAACCCGCATGACGCTCATCGAGGCGGGCAAGGCGTCGCTGGAGGATTTTCTCAATGATCAGATCGCCGCTCTGCCGGGACTGCTGGCCGGGCTGCTGGATACCGGCAAGCCTTTTCCTCCGGCGTATCCCTGTCCAGAATGCGGCAGGCCGCTGCGCCGAATCCCGAAAAAGGAAAAGGACGAGTATTTCTGGGGTTGCGCCGACTACAAGGATGGCTGCCAGTACACGGCTCCGGATGACAACGGCAAGCCGGGGAAAAAGATTCCACAGGTGGTTTCACCGCACAAGTGTCCCAGGTGCGGCAAGGGCTTGATCCGCAAGGAAAGCAGGAAAAAGAAAGGGGCCTTCTATTGGAGTTGCAGCGGGTATCCGGCCTGCACAGGAACCTGTTTTGACAAGGGCGGGAAGCCTGATTTCGGTTCGTTCAGGGAGAGAACGGCATGACCAACAAGAAAATTGAAGAGCTGTTCGGACAGGTTCCGTATTTTGCGGATCAGATTATCGAAAAAGCTATGCCGCACCAGCTGCAAGAAGATTTCGTAGTCAAAAAAACATGGTACACATATGGTTCTGTCAACCTCTTACAGGTACGAGGTACTTTACACCCCGATTATGCCGGAATGACATGGCGAGAACTTCTGCAAAATGGTCGCCGAATGGCCGGAAACCTTAAACTCTTCAGGGAAAATCCAACATATTATACTGAACTTCAGGATCGGCTTCCCGGTATGCAATTCTTATTTATAAATGGCATAGGTTATGTAAGTGAAGATGGTAATCACCGAACATGTATTGGAAAATTTTTTCTTGCCGGAAAAAAGTCTCCTTTTCTTCATGGTGTACGTTTTTCAGAATACATTTTGGATATGCATATTTTAAAGCTGTTCAGAAGTATTCAAAACAAACTTGCAACCTTACACCTTGATCATCATTGTCAAGTTACAACTGAAAAAAAAGAGATTTGCCGTGATGATGGTGATGGCTGGGCGTCCCACCACTATGAAATTCAGCTTCGGCTGACGAACGGAACTCATACCGCCACGTTCTCCTCCGAGCAAATCTTGAATGAAGTGCTTCCCGCGCTTCATAGTCCCTGGCTACGCCGTTTCGGCTCTTACCGGCATTTTTTCAAAAAATAGGAGTATCACATGGGCTTGATGGCAAAAAACTGCGCATTGACGGTGTTCAAGGTGGAAAATCCGGCTGCTGTTACGGCGGAAAAGCTGAAGCAGTTCGCTTTTACCCCTATCGACGATCTGCCGAATGAAGAGACGGCTCGCGGCTGGGTCAATTTCGATGACATACTTGACCTGGCATGGGAAGTATCCGTTCCGGAAAAGGGGAATTTCATGGTGTTTGGCTTCCGCATCGACACGCGCCGCGTCCCCGCTCCGGTGCTGAAGGTGGAGTATGAAAAGGCTCTCCAGGAGGAGATGGAAAAAGCTCAGGCGGAAGGGAAGAAGTTTGTTTCCAGAGAAAGAAAAAAGGAACTGAAGGCTCTCATAAAGGCAAAGCTCATGGCCAAAACGCCGCCGAGTCCCGCCGTAGTGGACGCAGCTCTGGACATGAGTTCCGGTCAGCTTCTGGTCGGTTCCACGTCCGGCAAACCGCTGGAGTCCTTTGCCGAACATTTCAAGTCCAGTTTCGGACAGGACATGAAGGAACTCAATTTCGCCGGGCTGGAAGATCGTGCGGATGCCCTGAAAGATGGGCTGGCCATGGAGAGTTTCCTCCAGGAAATCTATGGACACAGCCAGAATGTGAGCTGGGATGGGCATACGTTTAACATCGCGGAAGCCGGAGAAGTCACGCTTCAAAAGGAAAGCGGCGAAACTGTTTCCAGCAGAAATGAACCGGGGAGCGTAGCCGCCGGGTTGGAAGCGGGACTTTATATCCGGAAGATGAAGCTCACTCTCACCGACGAAAATTCCATGGAATGGAACGCGGTGTTCGATCAGGATTTCCGGCTCCGTCTCCAGACGCCTTCCGTCGAAAAGTCGAAAGATGCCGATCCGGATGCCGTGCTGCTGGAAAAGCTGTATCTGATCCAACTGGCGGTCGGCGCGCTCCACGAGCTTTTCCGCTCCCGCTGGGGGTAAGCGGGAGAAAGGCAAACAGGGCGGCATCCGCCGCCCTGACAACTCCAAAGGAGAAGATATGAAAAAGTCTGGATTGAAGAACGCGGCAGTCTTTGCTGCCTTTATGGCGTTTGTCTGCTCCAGCGGCGCACTGGCGCTGGATGCGACAAGTTTTGATCCTCGTAACGTATCTGTCGAAGCCGACTCTATTTCAGGGGTTCCGGTAGGCACGATCATCTGGCCAGGTGGCTGCGGACAACAAGGGGTGGTGCAGGGTCATATGGAATACATGGGGAACAGGGAATGATGATGACTTTGCGTATGTATTTGACCTGAAATCTCCCATAGGAATAAACGGAGTTGGTATTCATCAAGGGAATAATGTTTATAAATATCATGATCATAAAAGCGGAGAAAGCGGACATGATGTGACTGTATTATGGTTTCCAGTTGGAGGGACAGGGACTGAGACAATGGAAGTTCGTTACCTTATGCGGGCTTTACCCTGAATAATACTTGTCAGGTTCAGAGCTGGATATTATCAAAAGGGCGCGTTTCAGCGTCCCGTATGGTTATTGGTGTCCATGCGGGAGTAAAGATTGCCCTCATCTCATTAATAATGAGCTGGGGGCAATCAATTTTTCTATGTAGCTGTATGGGGCAGATAACAAGTATCACAGCAACGCGCGCATAAGATAGCGTATGCCAAAATTGCTGGTTGAATTCCCTCCATATAGTGGCCAAAAATGCCACGAAGTTCGGGTCGAACCACTACCTTCTTCTCCTCCATAACTTTTATTCTTTACATATATGTTATTTCCCATGTGCCTGAATTCTGGTTCAGGAGGCTTGGTTGAGCTTATTTCTATATCAATATCCATTATGTTAGTTGCGCCTACGTCAGCAGGTGTTTTCGTCACTATTGCTAGCCAGACATTTCCATTTGCTGATGTCTGGCCGGGGGTGGAGGAACCATAGGTCAATTTTTTGTTCCTTAAATCCGGAACTGTCGCTCCCACAAGCGCAAACAGTTCCGGGTACGCGCGGAATCGCCCCTGAAATGCTACGGCAAGGGCATTTGTCGGGCGCGAATGAGATAACGAACATAAAGATGATCCGGAGCTGTTTCGGCATCACCTGTATAATCTGTCGGATCTCCTCCTCCAGAGGCTATGGAACCGTTGACACGCCCATTATCCAGACGTCCTGTTACCGTACTGGAAGAAGCCGTACCAGTTGTAGGTACATGTCCAAAATATTCAGCTTGGCCTTCCCCATATTGAAGAATTTTTGCTCCACTCCACGAAGAGGTGAAGATATTTGCTTCAGAATATGAAAATTTTTGTCCCGCCGCAGTACCGCTCAGGGCCGTACTTGCGAGCTGGCCTGAAAAGCTGTGGGTATGGGCAGGCTGGGTATGGTTATGCCTGCCCAGCGTGTTGCCCACCTTTTGCCCAAGGGTATAGCCGTTCCGGATTCCACGCAGGAACTGTCCCCGCAGATCGGGTACTTTCGGGCCGATGGCCGCGAACAGTTCCGGGTACGCGCGGATAAGCGCGGAAAGCGTTGCGGAGCGCAGGTAAACAGGCTATAACGCGCCTGCACGGTTGCCCTCTTTTCGTTCAAGCCTGCGTCGGCGCGGCGTAAGCCCAGAAAGGAAGGCAAGCCATGAAGCGTTTATGCTTGGCTCTGCTGTTCGCTATGGCTACGGTTCTGTTGTTGGCGTCAAACGCCATTTAAACAGGTGAACCCGGCCCATTGCGACTGGGCCGGGTTCGAGTAAAACAACCTTCAACTAGGCAACCGTGCGGAACGCTGTAACACGCGCCGCGCCAGCCCCGGTTCCTATGTCCGTAGGTTCCGGGGTTCCCCTTTTAAATAGCCAGTCCTGCCGGGCTTGGCAAGTCTCAAGGCTGGGCGCGGATCAGAAATCGCACGGTATAGGCCGCAGGCTGGACAGTTGCGCTGCGTCCGTAGACGGGAGAGCAGCGGGAAGCGTCCATCATGACAACAGGAGATGAATACCCTCCATGTGACTCCCAATCATGTGATACAAAGGGGCCGTCATAATAAAAAGCTCCTGTAGGAGTTCCTTCATAAAGTCCCATTTGATCATCAACGCGGGTTACGCGCCCAGCTATGTTGGGCAGGCCAGCCTCCCGGTACTGCCCAGGGGAGCTGCTTCCCCAGGCAGTACGCTCTTGCAGATTAGGGACGTTCCCGCCCACAAGCGCAAACAGTTCCGGGTACGCGCGAATGAGCGCGGAAAGCGTTGCGGAGTGCAGGTAAACAGGCTATAACGCGCTTGCACGGTTGCCTTTCTTTTCATTCAAGCCTGCGTCGGCGCGGCGTAAGCCCAGAAAGGAAGGCAAGCCATGAAGCGGTTCTTATTCGCTCTGCTTGTCGCTGTGTCCCTGGCGCTGTTGTTGGCCTCCAAGGCCAATTAAACGGCTGACCCCGGCTTAAGGTGATAAGCCGGGGCCGAAAGAAAAACCCTTTCTCTGGTAACCGTGCGGGGCGCTGTAACACGCGTCGCGCCAGCCCCGGTTCCTGTTAGCCGCAGGTGCCGGGGTTCCCTTTTTAAATAAGCTGTCCCGCTGGAATTGGCAAGTATTACGGTTGAGCGCGGATCAGATAGCGGACAGCCCGATTCACAGGGCGATTTTCTTCGGCTGTAGGAGTTCCCCGCGCACTGTCTATCTCTATGGTGTCGATTCCTAGTGCCCTCCCGTGATCTCCACTTACTCCAACGCCTCGCGGATCGGGGGTACCATAGATTATTCCAGATGATCCAACGCTTTCATTTACGACATCCAAGTATCCAGTTAAGGGTCGCGCAGCGTCTCCCTGTATGGCTCCGAGTGGGCCGGATGAGTGGAGAGTAGAAGTTATGCCTACCTGTGTCCCATTATTTTGACTATGGCTCTGAGAGCCATAGCCGCGCAGGAAAAGTCCTCTCAAATCCGGCACTGTAGCGCCCGTAAGCGCAAACAGTTCCGGGTACGCGGAATGGCACAGAGAAATTTGACAGAACTCAGGAGAATGTGAACGAGTCACCAGCAGGCGCTATGCGGCCTGCTCAATACTTTGTTTTGATTTCACTTGAGGCGCATTTTGGGGTAATTTAAGAATATTCGGCATTTTTTCCACAGCCTGCCGCTTTTGCTGCCGATCAATATGCTGATAGGTACGCAAGAGCATGGCCACGTCATGCCACATAAGCTCTGCAACTGATTTGTAATCGGCGTGTTCGGCCAGCAGGTTGCTGGCGAAAGCATGCCTCAGATCATATGGCCGTATCCGGCGCGTGATTCCGGCCTTTTTGAGAGCGGAGTGCCATGCCCTGGATATGCTTGTCACTGGCTTTCCTCTGTAATGGATTACATACTCATACCCGCGCGCGGCGTCTTCCCGCTGCCATTTTTTCAATGTCGTCAAAATGTGAGGCGAGATCGGTATTTCGCGCCGGGCCTCGCGCTTTCTGTTTTTCCTGGCGCATGGCATCCACAGGACGCCCGCTTCAAGATCGATATCGGCCCAGCGCAGTTGGAAGAGTTCTGACGGGCCTATTCTCGCGCCCGTATGTAAGCCAAGGACAATGACTCTCTGTACATGGGGAGCAGCAGCGTCAAACAGGGCTTTGGCTTCGGCCCTGGTCGGCGGATCAAGACGCTGCGGCTCCGCTCGGGGCAGACGGAGTTCCCGCAGGGGATTTGACTGAAGAATGTGGAGAGACACGGCCCAATTCAGCGCGGCGCGCAGGATACTGAGCCGACGATTGGCCGTGATTCGGGCCACACCTCGCGCCTGCTGCGCGGCTATGAATGCAAACGCATCATCCGGCGCAAGACGAGCCGCCTGCCTTTGGCCAAAGGCTCTGACGATATGTGCCGCATGATATCCATTCTGCTTCTGGGTGACGGGATTCCCCTGGGATGCAAGATATTGCTCAACAAGCTCTTTCACAGTAGTTTTCTGGCGGTTGACCTGTTCCCGTTTCCTTTTCTTCAGCAGGGCGCGTTCCTTTTCCGCAATCAGCAGAAGGGAGTTTTCAAATGCGCGGGCCTCCTGTTCGCTGTCAAAGCCCTGTGACAGGACGCTGCCCGTGGCGGAACGCCATGTGACTACCCATTGCCGGTTCTTGCGGTATCCGTGAAATTTGACCATATTCCCTCCCATTTCTGAAAGGAAATAGGGTCAAATCAAAATTCCGGCAAAGCATATCAGGCCGCAAGCTGTCTTCTCACAACTTCAAGAAGATTTTTCGCTTCTTCTCCGGCTTCTTTAACCAGCTCTTCAGCTTGCATCATGAAATATGCCTTTGCATGCGGCGAAGCCGAACCTGGAGGATGTCGGGGGAAAGCCCATGACAAGCCGCCAGCCGGATGAGGGTGTGACGCGGAAGCGCAGGCGCGAAGCGGCAAGCTGCACAAGGCAACGCGCGAGTCCGGCAAGGATTGGCGGGGGCTTTGCGCCTCCGGCGCACCCCCTCCTTAATAGAAGGTCTGCTGACCCTAAAAAGAAAAAGGGAGGACGAGAAAAACGCAGCCAATGAGGACAGGGCCGAAGGGAATCAGTTTTTCTGAACTGCCAAGTCTGCTCCAGCAGGAGATCACGAGAAACGCCAGAGGAAGAACCAGCGCCGTGCCGATGATTCCAGTCAAAGCGCCGATGGAGAATCCCAGCTTTACGTCTCCGAATCCCACGCAGCCCTTTTGATAGAGAAAAAAGAGTGTTCCCACGGCCCAAAAAATCCCGAACAGCATGTCGGGATACGTTCTTCCCATTTCAAGGCTTACGGGAACGGATATTATCGCGGCCGGCCATGTCAGCCAATCCGGAAGGCGGTACTGTCGAAAATCTATCAGCGCGGCCAGACAGTAGCAGCCCATGATGAAAATGGCTCCCGCCGTGGGCAAGTCCATCATTTTTCCAAGGATCGCTCTGCCTGCTTCCTTTTGGGAACTGGCAGACCGAGAGCTTTACACTGAGCTTCTATGCAGGCTTCACGGGCGACACGCAGATTAGCCTGGCGCGCGGAATAAAATTCCTTGATCGTGGGAGAAATAATCCCGGTCTTGGGCCGGGCGAGCTGCTGAATCTGCTTTTGCAGAACGGTCACACATGCTTCTCCGGCAGGAGGAAACATGATCTTCCGATGGGGGCCGTAAGCGTCCAGAACATGCTGACGGTATGCCTCCGGATCAAAGACGAGCCTGGCGGAAGCCTTTGCGCTTTGAAGCTCGGAGAGTTGCTTGTCGTACCGTTTCTGTTCCTGGCTGTTTGTCGCAAAAAACGCGCTTTCAAAATTTATACAATGTTTTTCAAGTTCAAATGCCAAAAAGGGATGGCGTTCCTCTATCCCTTTGTGAAGAATTTTGACTACCCTATTAATATGCTCTTCAATTTTTTTGGTTTCCTGGGTTTGGTAGCGTTCTGTTTCAGCAAAACCAAAAAGGTTCAGACTCATTGTGAGCCTGTCTATGTCATGCTCAAAGTCCGATATGCCAATCTGGGCCATATGCAGCATCCACCTCTTCAAAGTTCACGCCGAGAGCTACGGCTCTGTCATATCCGATACTCTCTGCAAGCCCTCGTCCTAAAGCCGGAGCCAAGGGGAACTGCCGTGAGAGTTTTTCCTCAAGCTCTGTATCCCCTGCATCCTGAGCCGCATAAATAGCGTTAAGTAGTTCCCTTTTTTCTTCACGGGTCATGCTGGCCTCCTTGTATGACGGTAATCTACCGAACTCTTTCCGCCCGGGCAAGTTTGGGAGCTGGTTCCGGAACACGGGCGATACTGTTTTCCTTCTTTTGCGCCAATGCCTGCTCCTGTCCCCAGCGGATTTCGGCAAACTGCAACGCCGCCTGGGACAGGGTTTCCTTCGTGTCCGGAGCAGCCGGGCGCAGGAATATGGAATCCTCGTACTCCCGGAGTTCCCCGCAGTTCAGGCGGACTACCACTGTCCCTTTCTTGCTGATCCACGACTCGCTGGCCTTCCAGTCTTCATTCTGGGCTGCAAGTTTCTTAAGGGCTTCTTTCACGCTCGTCCGCGACTTCAGGGGCATGTCCTTTTCCATGGCTTCCCGCGCCGCCTGCGCGCGGAGAAGCTCCAATGCCGTTTCATCCCCTTTTTCAGCTTCCCTTTGCAGATATTGCGTCCAGGTCGCCGGGTAGCGTTCCATCAGGGCTTCTCTTGCTTCGTAGCTCTCCGCCCGGAGTTTCCTAAAAGCCTGCTTTTTGTGAAATTTTAATTCGCCATACAGCCTTGCGCGATCTTTTCTGGTGAGCAGGGCGGTACTGATTTCACCATAGTCCTGCCGGAACCTCGCGCGGAGCTGAGCATAATTGTCTCCGATTTCCGCATTTAATGCCTCATATTCCTTCTTCCGTGTTTCCCGGATTTCCTTGTATCGCTGCCAATGTTCGCTTCTGCGGGCGGAGGCCTGTCTGGGAGCCTTATCGTATGTCTGCTCCGCTTTTACCTGATCGAGGGCCTGCCGGGATTCTTGAAAGCTTCCATATTTCCTTTCCAGCGCAGCCCTGGAAAACTCCCTTCCGACTCTGCTGGCCTTGCAATTCGCCTTCCCATTGAGTTCGGTGAAAATCGCGCCATTTCCCCGGAGTCGGTATCCTATGCCTTTCCGGGCAAGCTCGGTGTGGAAGGTTTGCCAGTCCCCGGCCTGTATTTCCTGAATCTGGCGCTGAACATAGGAAATGAAACTTTCCTGTCCGGTCTGCGCTTCCATGGCCTGAGCGCGGGAACTCGTCCGGGCTGCTCCCCGTTCCTGTTCCCGGCCATTATCCATAGACAGACCGTATTTTCGTTCCATCTCCCTGCATACCTTATCCCGTGCGCGAAAATCCCGGTATGGCTCATGACGGGCCAGTGTAACAGGGTGAATCATGTTATAGGCAACATGAATATGCAGATTGTCCGTGTTTTTATGGACACCGCAATGGCGCTGGTGTTCCTCAAAGCCCAGCGCCTTTGCAAAGGATAATTCGATATCGCGAAAAACTTCTTCCGTCAGCTTGTCTTCATCCTCCGGACGAAACGAGATCACAAGGTGATATGTCTTTTCCTTTCTGCTTCGGGTGTTAAGTGTCTGTGTTGCCTGTACTTCCCTGAGCGCCAGGTCGTAGTCGTCTGAAAGGCAGCCCGCATGCCAGGAATACAGAACCTTCTCGCCGTCATGGAGCTTGTCGCCTATGTAGTCTGCAAGCTGACCATGCCCGTGGGTATGCTTCGCATCCCTGACATAGTTGGCCAGAGCGCCGTAGTTGTCATTTTCGGGCTTTCGGTCGATTCGTTTGGAAATCATGATAGTCCGCGTGTAGTGGATGCGCGGCCCCCCTGATTGTTTACCGCGAAGAAAGACTGGGAAGCGATACTATGGGAGTATTTCCACCGCTCACCTGGGGAAGCTGGCCATTCCAGGTCTGAACTCCCAAATATTGCACAAGTTCGGGGGTAAGCGATTTGGCAAGCAGTGTGTTTGCTTTTGCCTGCGCTTCAGATTCAATAACTGTCGCCTTGGCCTGAGCCTCTGCTCTTACGACTCGCGCCTTGGCTTCTCCCTCGGCCTCGGCGAGTCTGGCTCTGGCTTCTCCTTCCGCTCTGGCGACATCTTTCTTCGCCTGAGCTTCCGCTTCCCGAAGTTCATTTTCCCGCTGTTGGGCCTTCTGGGTTGCTTCTATCTTGGCGTTGATGGATGCTATGACATTTTCCGGAAGCCGGAGATCGCCAACAAATGAAACATAGTCAATGATAACCCCTACGGGAGACATTTTCTCCGTTACCATCTGCTTCACCGTTTCTATGAGATCGGACTTCCCTTCTCCGTAAATGGACTCAACATCTCTCGTGGATGCAGCCTGAACCAGGGCATCTCTCACAATATTCCGAAGATAGATATTGGTTATTTCGTCCACGCCTTTCCTGTATCGCTGGAAAAGCAAGGAAACTTTCTCCGAATCTATGGTATAGGAAATACTGACATCACCATTCACGGATAAACCTTCCCTGGTCTGGAAGGTCAAACTGTCATCTTTTCCCTTTTCCCGTGACCAAACAGCCGTCTGCTGGAATGTCGGGAACAGGAACAGTTCTTCATTCCAACCGATCCAGTATCTTCCCACTCCCAGCACCTCAGAGTCGACGCCTTTATCTCCTCCCAGCAGATATACCTTGACCCCAACATATCCAGCTTCTACTTTCTTGAACCCAATGTAGGCGGCTCCGCCCAGAATCCCTATCAGTAGAACAACCGTGAAAATAATTTTGGAGAAAGACGAACGTGTCTCAGGATGATGCTTATCTGGCGTAGTATTGGATTGAATTCTGTCTGTTATGAGCAGGGCCTTCCATGCCCGTATATCCTCGACAATCACTCCTCGCATTTTTACTAAGCCAACAGGGACAAAAATCAGAATTAAAGACCCCACGATAATAGCCACATCACTAGGGGCACTGAAAAGCCATGGGAATATGAATCCAATCAGGATGCAGGCTGCGGCGATGAAGGCCAGCAGCCTGAAGTACATACCGGGCAGTCTGGAAGATGTATTTTTCATAGTGTTATGCGCGTTGTTCTCCGGACGCGCCCCCGGCCGTTATATGTTGCAGCCACTAGAGGGCATTGATTTTCTCGGTCAGACGGTTCTTGGCATCCAGCAGCTCGTGGAGCAGCAGCCGGACTTCCGCCTGGTTCCGATCAGGCTCGTTCAACCAGAGTTTCAACAATCCGCCTATGCGCCCCATGTCGGCATTGACCTTCACGAGTTCCCGGATCGCCTGGGCCTTGGCCACGCTTTTCGGCTCATAGCCCAAGCAGAGATTCCGGGCATACGCGCTCATTGAGAGGCGTACCTGTTCGGCTTTCCGGCGGATAGCTTCAAACTCTTCATTTTTCAGATATATCTGAATCCGAAGTTTTCCGCTCACGGAGATATCCTATGAAATCCGGAATACGGGAAAAACGGTTCATGAACGTCCACACGGCAAGTTCCGCCTTTCGGATGCCTGTGGCGTCCAGGTGTTTCAAATCGTTCACATAGCAGATTTTGCAGACGGCTTCCTCAACCTGTTCGCGCGGAAGCTCTTTCCATCCTTCGCAGTAGTCAAGAAGTCCGTTAAGGACATGAAGATCTTCCGGCGTGGCCTCTTCTTCCGTGACATGACCGCTCGCACGAAAGAGAAGCATCAGTATCTGCCACTCGATCAGACTCAAATCCCATGCCGGCATTTGCTCGAAACGAGAAAGGGAATGTATGGCGCACATTCTCTGTTCCAGATCTTCCGCCGGCAATCCTTCCACCTGTCCCCAGAGCGTTGTAAGTCCCTTCACAGCACGGGATGCCTCTGGTCTGGCCTTCAGGCTGTTGATGGATGCTTTCAGGCTTAAAGGCTGACGGATGGAAGACAGCGTACCGGATGTTGTTAAAGCCTCTTCCATCGCATTGAAGGCCATGAGGAACTTTTCCTTCCAGGCCGCAGCTTTCTTGCCGGTGAACCCCATTGCAAGGAAGGAAAAGCCGTCACGGGTCAAGCGGTAGGCTGGCCTCATTTCACCTTTGGCGTCTCTGTATTCAACGGGCGCAAAATTGCGCTCGTTGAATTCTTGGGAGCATTCCAGATTTGTGATGGCCCTCAACACGTCCTTATGCTCTTTCTCAAAGGCTTCCGCGACGATCAGTGATGTTGTGAACATCTTTCCATCGTCAATTTCAACAATGTTTTCAATAAGTTCCTGCGACATCTTGTGTTCTCCTTTTGGAGTTGTTTCAGAGGTATTCGCCCTATGCGGATACCGGTTTTTAGCGTTGAGCGCAGCGAATAAGCCCGCCCTCCGCAGGAGTAGGACGCATCACAACGGAACGTTATGCTGCCTGTCCTGCCTTTTACTCCAGAGAAAAAACACGCAATAACATGAAAAGATACGCAAAAAAATCCTTTTGTTTGCATATCTTTGCATATCTTTGCATGTGAGAAGATAACTTATTGAAATTCTGACAGAAGAAAATTTATATTTTTTGTCTAAACTATAAAAAAGGGCAACTCGTCCGAGTCGCCCTTACATTGCCGATATAACATAATGTACTTAAATAAACCCCAACCAACCAAATCCCTTTGCCATGATAGCGGCAAGGGCTACCCAACCAGCTATCTGCCATTTAAGGAGGTCGTATTTTACTTTTTCGACTTCAGCGCGAACCTTTTCGATCTCAAGGCGCACGTCCTGCACGTCTCCCTTGGTAGCCAACTCGCGACGGTTTGTTTCGTCATATTTCTCAAGAGCTTTTTGCAGAACGGAACGCTGTTCTTCAGCCTGCTGCCGCATAGCTTCAGCTTGCACTTTTGCCTGTTCTTCCGGAACTCCGGCGGCCTTAAGCTTTTCAAAGTACCCCAGGCTGTCAAATGTCGTGGTGGTCATATCTGGCCTCCTGATTGTTACGAAGATAAACAGTAACCATCTGTCCGTCAAATGAATACGGAGAATATGGACATTGGCGGTACTGCCCGCTTTGCCTGAAATTCTCAGACCAAGCGGACATATTATTGCTTTTGAGTCTCTGCTTCGAACTGCTCCATGCTTATCGCATGAACGGGACATAATCCCTGTCTCAGCTTGTACATTATATTACTCTCTCTTTCGTGAAAGGTTGTCGCGGATTTCCCCGAGGGGCTGATAGCGTCTGGCCAACGCTCTCCACCACTCATCAGAAAAAGGAGGAACATAACCTTCATGCTCCGCAACAACAAGACATTCAAGAATCGTTGTCAAACCGATGGAAAATTCATGATATTTGTCTTTCAATCCAAACACAAAAGGTTCATCGCAATTCGTACAAAGAACTTCTTGGTTTTCTTCCGGTCGCAACGTAGCCCTGTTCTCAAAAGCATTACTGTCAGTCATAAAATTTTTTCTATAAATTTTGTAGCTCTCCCGCAATAGTTCAAATGCCATCTAACCATGCTAGCGGCAAGAACAACCCAACCCGCTATCTGCCATTTAAGAAGATCATATTTGACCTGCTGGATTTCCTTCTGCAAGCGTAATTCTGCTTCTCGCAGGTCTGCCTTAGTGGCAAGTTCCAGTTTTGCATTCTCTTCCTGCAAGGTATTGAAATCCCGAAATACTAAGGCTTGTACTTTCGCTTGCTCTTCTGGAACTCCGGCGACCGTAAGCTTTTCAAAGTAGCTCAAACTGTCAAATATCGTGGTGGTTCTCCTGATAGTTAGCAAAATAAGCGGTAAATGCCTCTCCGTCAAATGAATACGGAGAATATGGACAGCGGCGGTACTGCCCGCTTTGCCTGAAGTTTTCAGACCAAGCGGGCATATTTATTACCACTCCCTTCCATTCTTTACGGCTTCCAGCTCCTTTTCCGCCCCCCCTGACATAGGCAAGATTCCGTTCGTTATCCCAACTGTCTTCATCTGTTTTCTCCTTTGGGGCTAGACGGCGAGAAAGAAGCAGCTGGGGAAGTCGAGAAGTATTGCGTCTGCTCCGGTCTCGCGGCTTCAGTTTCGCCTAGCTCGACTGAAGTAGAGCATTTCATGAGTAAATGCTCTATCTGGGCCGAAGAATGCAGGAGAGTTCTTCGGCCCCTCTTTCATAAAAAACTGCTCTTCTTCATACAAGCTATAATTTTAATGAAGGAAGGCATGTCACTGCCGCTCTACCCTGATCCGGCGCAAGGTGGGCATAGCGAAGAGTCATTTTCAGACTGCTGTGCCCCAAAAGCTGTGCGACAACCTGTAACCTCACTCCGGACTGAACCAGCCAAGATGCAAAGGTATGACGCAGAGTATGAAAACAAACCCGCGCTCGACGATCGGTTACTCCAGCATTAAAAGCACAGGCTTTAACAGCATCGCGGAAAATTCGAGAATGAGGATTTACAGGCAGGCTACGATCATTAAAAAGTGGAAGAGAAAAATTCTTGCTCCTGCTGATATACTTCTTCGCTATGCCATAAGCTGGCTCGTTAAGTGGAATAGAACGCCCTACATGGCTTTTTGTATCAACAATATGGCAGTTTTTAGCGTTCAGGTCGATATGGGCTGGCGTAAGCGCCAAGAGTTCTCCTCGACGCAGGCCCGTGTTCAAGGCAAACAAGGCAATATCATACCAAAGAGTAGAGCTTTTTCTCAGTTGCCCGAGAAGGCATTCAGCTTCGGCTGGATTAAGAAACCGGATTCGACGGTTATCAAATTTGGGCATCCGAATTTTGGGAACAGGCCCAGGGTAAAGCTCCCATTCAACCGCTCTGTTGAGTACTCTCCGTACCAGGGAGAGACAATGGTAAACAGACTGAGGGGCAAGCTCCTTGCGCACAAGATGGGCATTAAGTTCAGAAACTTTTAGCGCGCCAACCTCGCTTAACTCCCATGTTCCGACAATCGGAGCGAGATGAAGTTCCCACCGCCCTTCTTCGGTTTTTTGCGCCCTCTTGGAAGATGCTGCCAGAACAAGTTTTTTGTAGGCAGCAAAGGCCTCGTTGAGTGTCATGATGTCCTCCCAAAAAAAAGATTGACATGAATGGGTAAACCATCTAAGTTGTCTTTTGTCGGAAGTCATGAACACTGACTTTAGTGAGACTGATAAAGCCTCATTAAATACTGTAACAGAGTTTCTGAAGAAGTGAATTGGCATGTAAAAACAATTTACTTTTAGGAAAGTAAGATTTGGAGCGGTAGTTAAGACGGTTATAACGCCGGCCTGTCACGCCGGAGGCCGAGGGTTCGAGTCCCTTCCGCTCCGCCATTTGAAGCCCCATATGCAGAGCATGTGGGGCTTTTCTTTTTTCCTGTAAGGGAGCGAGGCTTTTTATGGGGCTTTCCGTCATCCACCCGCGGATACTCTCCGTTTCCCGGGCTACAGATATCCCGGCTTTCTATTCGGACTGGTTCATGAAAAGACTGCGCCAAGGCTGGTGCTTATGGAAAAATCCCTTTAACCCAACCCAAATACAGAAAGTCGTGTTTACACACTGTCGTGCAGTGGTTTTCTGGAGCAAAAATCCCGCGCCTCTTTTCCCCTTCCTGCGTGAGATGGATGAACGGGGATTGAGCTATTATTTCCAGTTCACACTCAATGATTATGAAGAAGAAGGACTTGAGCCATGTCTTCCTCCACTGATAAAACGCATTGACATCTTTCAACGCCTTTCCGAACAGATCGGCCCACATCGAGTCATCTGGCGCTTTGATCCTCTGATTGTGGGGAAAAAATTATCTGTTTCCTCCATTCTGGAAAAGATAGGGCGTTTGGGTACTGCACTCTCCGCATATACCGAACGACTTATTTTCAGTTTCCTTGATCCCTATAAGAAAGCCATGAATAAACTGCATGCCATTGATCCATCTTTCAGGCCCCCCACAAATGAAGAGGAAACAGCGCTGGCAGAAGGCATTGCGCGGCTGAACTCGTTCTGGCCCCAATCTCTCAGCCTGGCGACATGCGCCGAAACAGCAGACTTTGAAAAGCTGGGCATCCAGCATGCCGCATGTATTGATCCTTCGCTGCTGCTGCGAATTAATCCGGAAGACTCCGATCTTGCAAAACTTTATGCAGGCACTCGCCAGTGTCATTTTCCAGGAGCATTTTCTGCAACAAGACTATATATAAAAGATTCAGGACAGCGCAAACTATGCAATTGTGCACCAAGTAAGGATATTGGTGCTTATGGAACCTGTCCGCACATGTGTACATACTGTTACGCCAATACATCTTCTGCGCGGACTCTTCGGTTCTTTACTGCACATGACTCTGACTCATCCTTGCTTATCTAGCAGCAATAATTTGAAATACAGCAAATATTTTACAAATTTGTCTCTTTTTTCTTTATCTCATGTGTTTTTATATCTTGATATAACATATTCACATGGTTTCTTCGTTATATGAATTTATCAGTTGTTTAACATTAATTTTGGGAAAGTATACATTTTTTTCTGGCGTTTTGCGAATTACCTTGTTAAATTTTCGCTGTTCCCGCATTGATACGCAGGCCGGCACGCGGGGACATGTGCCGGCTTCATATCCGGGTCTTCCCGGGAAGGTTAGACAATATGTCGTTTCCCACTCTGAACATCGGTGATCTCTGCGCCAAAATGCCCATCATCCAGGGCGGTATGGGCGTAGGTATTTCGCTTTCCCGTCTTGCCTCCGCCGTAGCAAAGGAAGGTGGCATCGGCGTTATTGCCGGTGCCATGATCGGCATGAAAGAACCTGATATAGCGCAAAATCCCATTGAGGCCAACAAGCGCGCCCTGTCCGCCGAGCTGCGCAAGGCCCGCGCGGCTACCGACGGAATTATCGGCGTCAATATCATGGTGGCGCTGACAACGTTTACGGAACTCGCGCGTACCGCCATAGAGGAAAAGGCGGATATCATTTTTTCCGGAGCGGGCCTGCCCATGGATCTGCCCAAAATTCTGCACGATGCCTGTGAAGAGAAAAAGGAGCAGTTCAGAACCAAACTTGTCCCTATTGTTTCTTCAGCTCGTGCGGCAACCATTATTGCCCGCAAATGGCTGCAGAAATACGGCTATCTGCCGGACGCCTTTGTAGTGGAAGGCCCCAAAGCGGGTGGGCATCTCGGCTTTGCGCCGGAAAATCTGACGGATCCGAACTTCAGCCTGGAAGGACTGATTCCGGAAGTGGTGGAAGCTGTCAAGCCTCTTGAAGATAAAAAGGGAGGGGCCATTCCCGTCATTGCCGCGGGCGGCGTGTACAGCGGAGAAGATATTGCCCAATTCATGGATCTGGGAGCTTCAGGCGTTCAGATGGGGACCCGTTTTGTGGCCACCTACGAATGTGATGCCGATGAGCGCTTCAAGGAAGCCTATGTTCAGGCAAAAGCCGAAGATGTCACCATTATAAGAAGTCCGGTCGGTATGCCGGGCCGGGCGCTGCTCAACAGTTTTATCGAGGCTGCGCGGGAAGGCGCAAGAAAGCCATTTAAATGCGTTTTCCATTGCGTGAAAACCTGCGAACAGGAAAAAACACCGTACTGCATTGCCGCCGCGCTGATCAACGCCATGAAAGGCAATCTCGAACGGGGTTTTGCTTTCTGCGGAGCGAATGTTGCCAGAGTGGACGCCATTCGCTCCGTGCATGACCTGATGCAAAGCCTGCAGCAGGAATATGAGAAACGTATTGCTCTAAAGGCTTGACACGGTAAATGAAAAAGGCCCCTGTTCCACACGGACAAGGGCCTTTTTCATGGAGCATGTATTGACTTTATGCTCCACTTGTCTTTATCGCCTTGATTCGGATACGCACATAATCGGCAAGCCATCGTCCCTCTCGGTATCGAGTTTCCCTGATACGCTCCGCGGCTTCATGGATGATCTCATTTTTTAAATCCTCCCGCATGTCTTCAAATGCCCTGACAATGAACATGCGTATCCAGTCCTCCATCCCATGCGCCCCCTTCAGTTCCGTGGGACGCTCAAAAAGAGCAGCCATAGTCACGAGCAGACCATGCGCTTCCAGTCGGGGAGCATATTCGCCGATAGTCGGAAAATAAAATGTGCGCGGATAGCACAATCCGCGCACTGCAAAGGATTTCTCCAGAGAGGCGTGCACACTTTCCACACATCCCCTGCCGCCAAACTCGCATACCAGCTGCCCATTGGGCCTGAGTGCCAATGCAATGCGCTCCAGCAGGGCATCCTGATCATCAATCCAGTGGAATACCGCATTTGAAAATACGGCATCCACCGGCTCCGGCAGGGAAAAATCGGTTGCGTCACCGTGCATGAAACAAAGATCGGGATAGGTTCTTGCCGCTATCTCCAACATTTCCGAAGAATCATCAAGGCCAATAACGCGATACCCCATATCGGCAAGCCTGCGGGTCAGCACGCCGTTACCGCATCCAAGATCCAGTACTGAGGCGCCGGGCGGAATATCCAGAAGATTCAGTACACTTTCACCATATTGTGGCACGAATTGAAAATTCCGCCCGTATTCTGCCGCATCCCATGTAATATTCATCTTGCCTTGCTTCCGAACGCTGTTCATTTACCCATGATTCTGAATATCTCAACTGCATGCCCTGATGCTCATCCAGCCTTTCCCATGAAATGAACAGCAAGGCGCAGCAGGGATTCTCAGACTTTCTTTTTACCCGGCAAAAGAAGGTTCAGCAGCACACCGGTAACAGCAGCCAGCCCTATGCCACCCAGACGGAATGATCCGATACTGAAGGTCATGCCTCCCACGCCGAAAATGATGATCAGCGCCACCACGGCAAGATTACGCGGCTCCATGAGATCCTGACCGGCCTGGACAAGGGTATTCAGCCCCACCACCATGATGGCGCCGAAAAGCAGAATCATGATTCCCCCCATCACGGGAGAAGGGATGGATTGCAAGAAGGCGCCCAGTTTGTTGACGCAGGAAAGCGCAATGGCACAGAAGGCCGCCCATGTCATGACCGCAGGATTGAATGCCCGCGTCAGAGCAACGGCTCCCGTCACTTCCGAATAGGTGGTATTCGGCGGCCCTCCTACAAAACTGGCAGCCATGGTTGCCAGTCCATCTCCCAGCATGGTACTTTTGATGCCGGGATCTTTGAGAAAATCCTTTCCTGTCACGGAACTGATAGCAATGATATCCCCGAAATGCTCGATAGCGGGAGCAAGCGTCACGGGAATGATGAACAGTATGGCTTCCCAACGGAATTCCGGAAAAACAAAGGATGGCAGCCTGAACCAGGCAGCATCGGCCACTCTGGTGAAATCATGAACTCCCATGAACACTGAAACGGCATATCCTGCAGCGATACCGCTGAGAATGGGCACCAGACGCATGAAACCGCGCCCCAGCAAGGATACAAGCACAGTCACGGCCAGAGAGGTCATGGAAATAATCAATGCGACATTTTCCGCAAACAGCACGCCGGAACCGTCCGATGTTTTTCCCAGAGCCATGTTGACTCCCACTGGCGCAAGGACAAGCCCGATCACAATGATCACCGGTCCGGTGACAACAGGAGGAAGCAGGCGCAGGATAATCCCTGTTCCGCGGAAACGGATGACCATGCTGAAAACGATATAGACACCCCCTGCAGCTACCATCCCTCCCATTGTTGCGGGGAGTCCCCATGTTTGAATTCCATAGATTATGGGGGCAATGAACGCAAAAGAGGATGCAAGGAAAACCGGAACCCTGCCGCGTGTGCACATCTGAAAAATCAGCGTACCCACACCCGCTGTAAACAGCGCAACATTGCTGTCCAGCCCGGTGAGCAGAGGCACAAGCACCAGAGAACCGAAGGCGACAAACAGCATCTGTGCGCCGAGAAACCAGTCCCTGAGCCGGAAACGATAGATGACATCATTGTCGGACATGAAGCATATCCTCTTGGAAATGTTTTTATGTCCAAGCATTTTCACATTGAAAATACTCGCGGAATCAACCACAGGAAACTCCGGCTTCAGGTGGTAAGCCTGTGAACCAGACACACAGGAACCTGACATCAGACCCCTTCCGCACTCCGCGCCGGGATGTACGGGAAGAATGTTCAGAATGACCAGGCTTCTCTCCTGCGGGAACTATTTTGTGCCAAAAATTCTGTCTCCGGCATCCCCCAGGCCAGGGATGATATAGCCCTTTTCATTCAGATGCGAATCAAGCGACGCCGTATAGATTTCCACATCGGGGTATGCATCGAGCACACGCTTCACGCCTTCAGGTGCGCATACCAGAGTCAGGGCGCGAATGCAGGGACACTTCTGCCGTTTCAGCAAATCAATGGTTGCAACCATTGAGCCGCCTGTAGCCAGCATGGGATCAAGAATCAGGGCAATGCGCTTGTCCATGGACTTTGCCAGCTTGACGTAATACTCCACGGGTTCCAGTGTTTCCTCGTTGCGATACAGGCCGACCACGCTGATCTTGGCTCCGGGCACCATATCAAGTACACCGTCCATGAGGCCCAGCCCGGCGCGCAGTATGGGGACAATGGTCACTTTTTTGCCGGAAATGTAATCCACATTGACCGGGCCGGCCCAGCCCTGCACACTCTTGGTTTCCGTCTGAAGTTCCCGTGTCGCCTCATAGGTGAGAAGGCGCCCTATTTCCTTGGCTACCATCCGGAACTCGCTGGTGGAAGTGCTTTCGCGCCGCAAAAGGCCGAGTTTGTGCCGAACCAGAGGATGATCAACCACGTGCAGTGCCATATGTTTCTCCTTTTTGTCTGCGGCGAACCCGATATTCTGAAAATCGGTTCAACCTATTCTTGCGCTCCGTCCCTGTCAATGCGGCCAGGGCGGAAACGCTTACCATTCCGGATAACGACGCAATGACACTTGCCCTGCATGACAAAAACAATTAATATGACGAGCTGATTGTCATGCCGCCTCCGCGCGGCTTTTTCCCGGAAACTCCAACAGGCCCTTAAGTTTTCAGTACAAAATTCGATATATCTCACTGACGCACACATTTCCGGAAAGTTCCGGTTCGGCTGTTCCATTGTGCAAGATGAGGGAGAAAGATTGCATGTCCCAGTCAAAAATTCTGCTTGAAGTCGGCACCAATGAGCTGGAGATTGTTGAATTCTTCATCAATGAGCGGGACGGCTACCGTGGATATTACGGAATAAACGTATCCAAGGTTGTTGAAATTATCCGTACTCAGCCGGTTACGGCTATGCCCCAGATGCGCCACCCTTCCGTGCTGGGAGCATTCCCCTACCGCGGCGGTCGCATTGTGCCCCTGATTGATGTATGCAAGTATCTTGACAAGGGCAGCATCGGAGACGAGTCAAAAATCATTATTACCGAGTTCAACAATGTTCAGACCGCCTTTCTCGTTTCCGGCGTCACCCGCATCCATCGCATCAGCTGGAAGCAGGTTGAAGCGCCCAGCCGCTTCCTCATGGAGATGAGCCGTGGTTCCATTACCGGCATGGTGCGTCTGGAAGATCGCGTAGTCTTTGTACTCGACATGGAAGCCATTGTCGCCACGCTGCATCCTGCGCTTTCTATCCGTATGGATGAAAAGGATGAGGAAGCGCCCCTCCCGCCCCGGAAATTCCATATTATCCATGCCGACGACTCAAACAGCATCCGGCGTCTGGTCTACAGCAAGCTTGAAAAGGAAGGGCGCTTCGATGTGACCCAGGTTACAGACGGCGAGGAAGCATGGAATCTCATGCAGAAATACAAACAGGAAGCCGAGGAAACGAAAAAGAGCGTCACCGATTTCGTGCAGGGGATTATCAGCGATATCGAGATGCCCAATATGGACGGTCTTACCCTGTGCCGCCGTCTTAAAGAGGACCCCGTCCTGCGCGCCGTTCCCATTGCCATGTTCTCCTCTCTCATTTCTCCCTCGCTGGCGCGCAAGTGTGAAAATGTAGGAGCGGATGCCCAGTTTGCAAAACCAGACCTGCAGGCCATCAGCGACAAGATGTACGATCTCATCCAGAGCTCCCGAGCCTGAAGGCCTGCATGTATACTTTTAAAGTATAAAACTTTTATTATGGCGCAGACTCTGCTGAAAGATACAAGTGTCGGCATTATTGCCGGAGGGGGACAATTTCCCCGTCTCATCGCGCAGGAAGCCCGTCGGGCAGGGCTTTCAGTAGTGGTTTGCGGCTTTTACGGACACACGGATCCCGGTTTGGAAGAACTGGCTGACGCATTTCAGCTTTTGCATCTGGGCCAGTTGAACAGGTTGCTGGCCTGGTTTCATGACCATAACGTGCGCCGCCTGTGCATGGCCGGAACCATCAACAAACCGAAGGCTCTGGATTTCCGCCCGGACTTCCGCGCCGCCAGAGTCATTTTTTCCCTGCGGGACAAGGGTGATGATTCGTTGCTGCGTGCTGTGCTGGGCGAATTGGAAAAAGATGGATTCAGTGTGCTGTCTGCCGCGGATCTTGTCCCGGCTCTGCGTTGTCCGCATGGCACGCTGACACGACGGGAACCCGCCCCCGAAGACTGGGAAAATATCCGTTATGGATGGCCCATAGTCTCCGAGATGGGACGGCTGGATATCGGACAGTGCATAGTGGTCAGACAGAATATGGTCGTTGCGGTAGAGTGTCTGGAAGGTACGGATGCCACGCTCCGGCGCGGGGCGGAGCTTGGCGGCCGGGGTTGCATTGCCCTCAAGATGGTGAAGCCGGGACAGGATGAAAGGGTGGATCTCCCCTCTATCGGACTGACCACCATGCGAAACCTCATTGAGTACGGCTATAACGCTCTGGCGGTGGAAGCCGGCAGGACACTCTTCTTTGACCGTGCGGAAAGCCTAGCTCTGGCGGACGAGCATAAACTCGCCGTCGTGGCCCTGCCCCGAAGCTCATGAAGATTCTTTCGCGCGAACCTTCCGGATAGTTTCAGTCCTCCGGGCCACAAAGCTGTGAACCCTCCGGACAGCGTTCTCTTCCAGGTTACGGTAAAAAAGTGTGATATTCAGGCAGTGCAGGTCTCCCGGAGGGAAAAAGGCTCTGATCCCGGAATAATGCCGCAAAGAATCCAGCTCCGGTGCGCCGGCGACAAGCGCGCCAAGCAAGGGATCAATCCACGCGTCCGTAAAATGCGGGATATCGTGGCATGTCCTGCCATCAACATCGAACTTCGCCATTCCCAGATGCAGTTCGCGCGGAGCGTAGTCCTGTCTGTTTGTCCAGTTCAGCGGATTAACGCACAAGGCGCCCGGACGCAGGGTAAGCGCCTTTTTTCCGCTGCGGGAAAGTGTATTATAGGTAATGATAACCCCCGTATCGTCTTGCCGTGAGGCCAGACGCATGTTGGGATGCATTGCAAGATCGCTCTCCGTTACGGTAAGACCGGGAAGATACGCGGCAACCAGACATCGGTAGATATCCCGGTTTCCGAACATATTCTTCAACAGATGCAGCAGGATAGCTGCTCCCTGACTCTGCCCGGCAAGCAGCAGAGGACGCCCCCTGTTCCAATGCTCCAGATAGTGAAGGAATGCCCGCTCTGCGTCCTGAAGAGGCACCGTGAAAGCTTTTCTCCGCTCCTTTTCGGGCAGAAAATGCGTTTCCATGCTGAGCTGGCGTACATGAGGCATGAAAATATGCCCTGCTCTGGCAAAGGCGGAAGCCTGCGTCCGCAGATCCCGGACAGCCAGTGCGCGGAGCGCCGGTTTAAACGGGTCAAAAAAGCCTGCCTCCGAACCATGCTGCAGGGTTCCCGGCAGATAGAAGACATCAGCCGGGAGGGATGGCATGTTTTCCTGACAGCCTCCGGTACGGACATGCGCGGGCAGAGCAGCCCACATATCCCTGTCCGCATAATCCGGTGCGGAAGGACAGGACAGCATCACTACTTTCCCCTTTTCTCCCGGTCTTCACTCTGGCTGCGGCGCACAATACATTCCGCCACAATGCTTACCGCGATCTCCCCAGGAGTTTCCGCGCCTATGGGCAGCCCCACGGGGCAGTGCACGCGGGACAGCTCGGCGTCCGAGGCCCCTTTGCAGCGCAGGGCGGCATATATCTCTTCCCGCTTGCGCCTGCTGCCGATCATTCCGACATACCCCGCCACATGCCCGGCACGCCCGGCTTCCAGAACCTGTTCAAGAACAAGAGCATCGTGGACATGCCCTCGCGTGAGAATCACCACATATGACTTGCCGTCCAGTTTCATTCCCCTGAAGCAGTCTGTAAAGCCCGGTACGCAGCGGCAGCATGAGGCTCCGGGGAATCGATCAGATCCGGAAAATTCCTCACGATCATCCAGCACCGTTACCTCGAAGCCCGCTCCGCCCGCCACCGGCACGACAGCCTGCGCCACATGACCACCGCCGCACAGGATCATGCGCGGCGGCACCAGCCAGGGTTCAGCAAACCAGCAGACATCATTTCGTTTTACGATCAGCGCCCCCAAAGCGCCGCGCGCTGCGCGCCGGCACTCCTCTGCAACGGGAAAAGCCGGCTCCCCCTTCTCTCCGTGCATATCCAAAACAACGCGCAGGCCTGGATGCGCACCGTCCAGAGCCGTGATGAGCAGCATATCCGTCCCATTTTGCAATTTTTCAAGTAAACCTTTAAAGATTTCAAAATCGCCGGTTTGTGCCGCCTCAACAAAAACCCTGAGTCTGCCTCCGCAAATCATGTCTGCTCCGGCTGCAAGCTCACCGGAAAGATCGAAATCCATCAGTTCCGGTTTTCCGCTTTCCAGCACAAGCGGCGCGGCTTCCAGCGCGGCCGCCTCCAGAAGACCTCCGCCGACGCTGCCCGCCACCAGCGAGCCTCGCCTGTCCACCAGCATTTTGGAACCAGCCGTGCGCGGCGTGGAACCTTCATGGGAGACGATGGTCACGACAGCAAGAGCTTCTCCCCTGCTCAGATATTCAACAAGTATTTCCAGCAGATCACGCACGATTTCCTCCTTTTTGCGGATTAACGACATGTATCCCGTCCGGGCCGCGGACGATCCTGCCCTGTACCCTTTCCAGACGACGCAGCGGGCTGCCGCAGCGGCAGGGACCGGGCAGAATCGCCGCATAATCCCCAGTACGGTAGCGCACCAGAGGCATGGCTTCCCGCGTAAGCGTCGTCAGCACGATTTCTCCTTTCTGTCCTGGAGGTACGGGCCGCCCACTCACAACATCAACGCACTCCAGAAAAATATCCGCTTCGCGGATGTGCATGCCGTCGTGCGAGCGGCATTCCACCGCACACCCGTAAGCGCTTTCAGTCAGTCCGTAATGATCAAACACTTCACAGGCCCAGGTCTCCTCAAGCTTCTGTCGTAAATCCGGAGAAAGGGCTTCGCTGCTTGCCAGCAGAGTACGAAGACCGACATCGCGCACGGCTTCCGCCACGGCTGAGGAACACAGCAATCTGGCAAGCTGGGAAGGCGCGGCAACCACAGACTGTGGCCGTATGCGTTCCAACTCTTCAAGAAAGCCCTTTTCTTCAGCCAAGGGGTTCCCGGCAAAACCAAGCGCCCCGAAAGAAAGCCGGTGCGGCGGAAGCTCCAGACGCTGTTCCAGCGGAAGCCCGGGATCAAGATTTATCCCTTCACCGAGAAACGGCAGGGAACGGATAAGCAAATCCGCCACGCCGAAAGGGCGATCCGCGCCGGGCAGCAGAATCAGAACCCTCTCTCCGGGACGCAGCAGCACGGCCATGCCTACGGCGAAAAAGTCTGCTGTGCGGCCCAGATCATCTTCCGTGAAAGCGAAACGTTTCCCTTCCTTCCCCGTCACTGTTCCCGAAGTTCGCAGTGTTACCATGCGAGCAACTGCATCCAGAGAAACGCAGAGAAAACGCCTCCAGTCGCATTCGATATCCTCGGCGGAGGAAAAAGGAAGCAGCGCCATATCCTCAAAATTGCGGGGAAATTCACCCCGTAGTACGGCCTGATGCAGATCCGGAGGCAACTGCGCGAAACTTTCCCGGTAATGGGGGCTTTTTTCCGCCGCGCGGCGCACGGTACGACGCAGCCTTTCCATCTGCCAATGGTGCAGCGCGCCGATATCGAGTCCGGCGGACTGCCCGCTCAACTTTGCCAGCCAGGGATCAAGCGGGCACAGGGAAAAACTCATGCGTCAACCTCACGGCTGCCCCCCCTGTACAGCGGAGTTCCGTCCAGTGCTGTAAGATTATGCAGACAAAACGGGACAAGACGTCCGGCGGACGTCACCACATGGATACAACAGCCGCGTACTCTGGCGACATCAAGATTGCAGACGTCCTGAAAAGCCATGCAGGATATGGTGAAACGTCTTGCCAGTCCCGCCCTGGCAAGAAAGCGGTCGAAATCATCTCCATCCTCGCCAGAGCTGCCAAAAAAGGAACTTTCCGGCACACGCCAGTGCCGCGCGGTAAATTCCCTCGATACGCGCGCACCTTCCGCCGCGTCAATCGGAACAGTGGCCGGGCCGGAGGCATCCCGGACACGTTCCGGCCCGCAACAGCACTCTCCCGCATCCGGGGCGGGAATGAGCGCAAGCTCCGTCCGCCCGTCTGCCCGGGACACGCGCCGGTACACGGCGCTGAACGAACACATGGAATGTTCACAGCCCGGCGGGTGAAAATCCGTAACGGAAAGCATGTCCCCGCTCTGTCCGGCAAGTTCCCGCATGATTTCCGGCAGGGTCAGGCGAGGAGCATTCAGCAGTTCCCAGGGATAACGGCCGAAGGATGCGACCGGCTGCATATGCAACCCCCGTATCGACGGGCCGAGTTCCAGCGCCAGACGCAAGAGGTCCCCCAGCTTGCCGGTGTTGACGCCAGGGACAAGCGTGGCCACCAGCACTATGCCCAGCCCGGCCTCGGCGCAGCGGCGCACGGCATCAAGCTTGCTCTCCAGCAGGGGGCGGCCGCGCAGTATGGAGAAAACGTCGTCATCCGGTCCGTCAAACTGAAGATAGACAGAGTCCAGACCTGCATCCCGCAGCGTGGCGGCATAGCCTGCCTCCCTCCCCAGGCGTATGCCGTTGCTGTTCAGTTGCACGAGTGCAAATCCCCGTCGTCTGGCCATGGCGACGATTTCGGGCAGATCTTCCCGCATGGTGGGTTCTCCGCCCGAAAGCTGTATATTGCACGCCCCGGAAACCCGCCACAGCCTTTCAAGCTGAAATGCAATCCGTTCCAGAGAGGGCTCAGAGGGAGAGAGCGGCACGGCGTCAGCCGCATCTGATGCAGTGCATCCCGACGAAGCATAGCAGACAGGGCAACCGAGATCACAACGCTGCGTCACCTCGATCTGCCCGGTACAGGTATGCTGGGCATGATCGGGACAAAGGCCGCAGTCAAAAGGGCATCCCTGCGTCCTGCCCACCTGGGGACATGCGGGAAAGGAAGGAGTTTTCGGACGGTTCCAGCCAATCAGAGAGGGGCCCCCTCTCCACACCGGCGTCATGAATTCTCCATGCTCGGGACAGGTCTTGCGCATGATGATTTCCCCCGACTGGGGAGGAAATTCCTCATATACGGCGTCCAGAAGTTTCAGACAGACAGGGCACAGGCTTTGTGTGGCGCGCGGGGTGAACATGCCTACTCCATGCGCGCATTTGAGATATCGATGTCATAGACGGCCAGAAGCTCAAGCAACTTCTCCCAGCATTCAGCCAGCAGTTCACCGCACAGCTCCATATCTGGCGCGCCGCTCTCCGGTTCCGGGCGTCCGGCGGATGTTCCCAGCCATGCGGCCACCTGGGGACAGGACGTGCCGCCGCAGGGAGCAGTCCGCGAAACGAACCAGGTGACATACTCGTTGATCAGAGGCAGCGCCATGGGATGAGCTTCGTCGTTCGGGCCGCTCCGGCCCGCAAGATAGGACAGAAGACAGACGCCGCCGGAAAGGAGCCCGCAGCTCTGACCGCCTTGTGCCATACCTTCGCACAGCCCCCACAATGCCCGGATCAGCCCGGAATTTTCCTCCCCACGCGCATGCAGGGCCATCAGGATTAATATCTGACTGCAACAATATTTTTCCCGCAACAGCGGCAGGATATCGAGCAACAGCGGATTCATGCGTCCTCCTTCCGGGCCGTCAGCAGAACATACCCCAATGAACGCAAAAGGTCACGGGACGACGGCCCTCCCCCGCAACCGAACCCAAGCCAGCGGCCAAGCCCGTCCAGACTTTCCCCGCCCAGAATGAGGCGGGCGCCCAGCTCGGTCAGCGCGCGATCATGCGCCTCCTCATATTCCAGTCGAAAACCTTCACGGATCAGCGTCTCCCGCAGACGCGGCAGGGTCGGCGCCCCAGACAGGCAGGAACGCAATCCGGGAACTCTGACCGCCGGGCATCCGTCATATCGGATGACGTCTGCCAGAACGATATGCCCCCCCGGGGCCAGTACTCTGAAACATTCCGACACCGCCTGCCGGAGGGCAGAGCAGAGAGAAAGCACACACTCGCACAGCACAAGATCCTGGGACGCATCCGGCAGAGGCAATGCCTCCGCATGGCCCCGCAGGAGCTGAACCAATCCGCGTGTCGCCGACCGGGATTCTTCCAGCATGGCCGCGTCAGGGTCTACACCGGTGACACAGAATCCGCGCTCCTGCAGCAAGGCAAGCGTTGCTCCTGCCCCGCACCCCACGTCCAGCGCACATTTCCCTTCTCCTGAAGATTCCTGCTCAAAGCCGCACAATGCAAGGGCATGAACGGTCAGTTCTCGCCCGCCCGGACGGAGGGCGGCCCCTGCCGCCTCCCGGAAAAGAGGCTGCTGATACAAATTGTCGTTTCTGCCCTTCACTGCGTCCGCCTCTTCCTGAGCAACCCACGATCCAGGGGATGTTGTGACTGAAGGTGTCTGCTGCCGGGCAGCGTGTTCCATGCCGCAGTTTCGCACCTCCACCGGAACGTGACGCAACAAGTGGACTGGAGCGATATCGCGGAGCCGAGGCGGCGGAATCCCGCTGTATTCGACTCCGAGAACATTTTCAAAAAACATGCTCCAAAATGCCGCATATGCGGCTGTATCCCTTCGCGTCCCCGTGTATTGACTTGGCCGCGTTCACTTTCTAAAAGCGGTGGCACGCAATACACCATACACTTACGGAGTTGCCGATGTTCGCCTTTCTTCCCCGCACGTCCGCAGTTTCCCGCTGGGCCTGCGCATATTTTTTCACCATTGTGGGCATCGCCTACGGGACGGTCATGTCCCGTATTCCTGCCATCAAGGCCAACACCGGCCTTGACGACGGCAGTCTGGGGCTTGCCCTGCTCTGCGTCGGCATCGGCGGAGTGATCGCCTTCGCACTCGCGGGCTGGGCGCAGATAAAGTGGAGCAGCCGTCTGGTGCAGAACATCAGCGGCCTCGCCCTGCTGATCTGCATTCCATTGCTGGGCGTGCCGCGCAGCTTCGCCGGATTGAGCGCAGCCTTCTTCTGTCTGGGAATCGCCACGGGCTGCGCTCAGGTCGCCATGGGCACCCAGGGAACCTTGGTGGAAAGGGCGGAAGGCAGACCCCGCATGTCCGGCCTGCATGCCATGTACAGCGCGGGGGGCCTCATCGGCGCTGTAAGCGGAGCGAGCATGGCCGCTCTGGGGATTGGCCCCTTCCCGCATTTCTGCATGCTGTCGGTCTTTTTCCTGTGCTTTTATCCCCTTGCCGCCTCCCGTCTGCTGAACGATATGCCCAAGCCCGCGAACTCTGCCGAATCCAACGGAAAACATGGAGGTCTTCCTCCTCTGGCCGTTATCATCATGGGTCTGCTTGCCGCCTGCTCCTATACTGCCGAGGGCGCGGTGGGAGACTGGGGGCCGGTGTTGCTGTTTGACGTCAAGGGCGCGAGCGAACAGGTCGCAGCCCTCTCGTACGCGGCTTTTTCCACTACCATGGTCATAGCCAGACTGTATGGTGATCATCTCAGAGAACGTATGGGAGACTATGCCCTGATGCGCATTCTTGCCGTTATCGCCACCACCGGCATGGCCATCGCCATTTTCTCGCCCTGGCCTCCTCTCTGCCTCACGGGCTTTGCCTGCATGGGCATAGGACTCTCCGCCATTGTGCCCATTCTGTTCAGTGCGGCGGGCAAGCGAACGGATATCTCTCCCACCAGCGCCGTCGCCATCGTCACTTCTCTGGGATTTGGCGGCCTGCTTTTTGCCCCGCCCTGCATCGGGCTGCTGTCCGAATATCTCGGCAGCCTGAACGACGCCCTCATTCTTGCCCTGGCCTGCTGCGTCTGTCTGGTCGCCGGGGCATACGTCGTAAAGCCGAAAGCATAGCCCCCGCCACGCTCGCATATCCGCCGTCCCCGGCGACCCTGCGGGATATCGTCTGATATCGCCGGGTCGCCGGGCGTCTTTCATCCGGTTCACCCCGCTTCTCATGACTCACTTGTCTTCAAGCAATGCTTCAACTTCCGCCATCTTTCCCAAGGCCAGGGAGCGAGGAACCAGGGTCAGCCCGCAGCGCGGACATACCGGAAGAGAAACATCGAAAGAACTGCCGAGATATCTGACCGCCAGCGTTTTCTGCTCCAGCGGACCGCCGCAACGGGCGCAGATCCAGTCGCCCTCATCGGGCGTATAGGTGGGGTTCAGAGCCATGGCCACTCCTTGGGACATGCTGCAATTGAAAACATATGCCGACCAGCCCCTGTGTTCTGCCTCACAGATTTCATGCGTGAAGCCGGAGCCGGACGCCGGACAGGGAGGTGGCTCGACGAAGCCTCGCCATGCCCGTCCCTCCAAAATATTTTCACTTTGAACATGGTCTATGATCCGCACGGGCCTCGTCCATGCTTTCCGAAACATTGCCGGTTCCGGGCACAATCATGCGGTGGCTGTAGGCGTCATGCACAATGAACAAACGCCCTTCCGGGCCGTCTTCCACAGCGTATTCCACCCAGTAGGTCACGCGTGAGGGACGCCAGGAAGCCAGAAAATGCCCGGAACGCCGATCCTGAAATGCCGTTCCGGCGGCCTCCGCTTCCCGGATGACCCGAAGCATATCTTCCAGCAGGATATGACGCCCTTCAAGCCTTTCCAAAAGATCAGGAGCAACACGGAGTTCCGGCCCTCCTTCTTCCGGTTCGGGAATATCCCTGCCCGCGATATCACGCAGAACCCGCCGTTTGAACTCCGTTCTGGCGACGCGGCGGGCGGACAGCCCCGGACCGGCTTCAGCGGGATCAAATGTGCCTGCCTCTCCGGACGGAAACAGCACATCCAGCATGTGCCAGCATTTCTTGCCTTCCGCCACCAGTCTGTCCCGGCACATGATGCAGGAAGCCACTGCATCGTGCGGCAGTTGCGCGGCCCGGTGCGCCGCCATGGCCGAGGCCACGGCGGGCTGGGCGCTCCATGTCAGCCCGCCATAGCCGCAGCAGGCGGTCTTGTCGCCGCTCAGCCGGGGCTCCTCCACGGTGACGCCATGCCGCACAAGCAACGCCCGCACGGAAGAAAGCCATGCCTCGTCATGCCGCGCCGAACAGGGATCCTGCACGGTCAATGTCAACTGCAGCAAACTTTCCGGTTCGGGACATTCCTTTTCCAGAACTTCCCACAGAGACACCAGATTCATATCGGGCTGACTTTCCCGCAGCGTCTTCAGGCAGGAGGCGCAGACCGTGATGACGCGGGGCCGTCCCAGAGCTTTCCATTGCCGGCGGAGTTCCGCTGATGATTCTGCGAACAGGTCTTCCCTTCCGGCCCAGCGGGCGGGCACGCCGCAGCATCGCAATCCCAGGGCAACTCCTCCGTCCAGCCCGTTCCGCAAATGCGCGTAAACGCGCAACACTTGTCCTCCCCGCGAGGCGACAAGCTGACAGCCGGGAAAAAACAGGTGGCTGCATCGTGAATTCCCGGATGCGGGATCTGCCAGAAAAAGCGCACAGGCTTCACTGTTCGCGGCGTCCATGTCTTCCAGAGCAAATTCATGCGCCGAGGGCGGCATAAAACCGCGTTCCACCATTTCGCGGCGGGCGGAAAGACATAAGTCGGCCATGGAAAAGTTTTCGGGACACAGCTCCTCACATTGGCCGCACAGGCTGCATCCGTTGATCAGGCTGTTTGCAAGGTGCTGCCCCTTGACAATGGCTGCATTATTGTAAATCTGCCGGGCATACATTTTCGGATAGCCTTTGTAATGCTGCAGATAGGCGCATTCGCCTACGCAGGCAAGACACTGGCAGCGCAGACAGCGGGAGGCTTCCCGCACCGCATCGCTGTCGGACAGCATGCCCGTTCCTTCGATCCGCGGGGAACTCTCCGCACCGTCCAGCGGCGTGTAAAGGCGGGACTGCGTCGCTCCCTCCTTGTCGCGCGAAGCGGTGATGGACACCCCGGAGACCGCCCGTTCTGCCGTCGCGGCCGCCTTGCGGCCGTCCGCAGCCTGTTGCGCCGGAGAATTGCCCCAGCCGCAGAAGCAGGTTGCGCCTTCGTCATTCGTCAGCGTCAGAGCGTCTACCTCCCCGCGTTCGGGAGCCAGATCCGGGGCGCCGAAGGCATCGATCAGAACAGCGTCGAAGGACTCTCGGGCTTCCTCCACCAGTCCCGCGTCCAGAGTCCGGCGCGCAAACGTCAACGGGCCCTTGAGCATAAGCGCCAGCTCATCGCTGAAAGCGGCTTCCAGAACATCCCGGCCACAGGGCGCCCTCCCCCCCAGCACGTCAAGCATTTCCTCGCCGGGGCGCTCTTTCCCATGAAACATGACAACAGAATACCCCTTGCGCGCCAGATCCCAGGCGGCGGCAAACGCGGCAAGCCCATCACCGATGACAGCGAAACTTTTGCTTTTGCGGGGGATGGGAAGCGGACGGGTCTGACGCTCTGCTCCCTGCGCGCTCCAGGCTTCCAGACGACCGACAGCAAGCGGTCCGCCCAGTTTCTGGCGAAGGCAGGCCGCTTCGCAGGGATGATCGCATATCAGCGCGAAAAATCCGGGGAGAGGCAGATGCCGCTCCAGCAAGCGACGGGCGGAAGCAGCCCCGGCGGGAACGGCCTCCATAAAGGCCCGCACATCCATCTGCAACGGACAGGCCGCTCTGCACAGAGGCATTTCCTCCTGTATGCAGCGGCTTTCCCAAACGCGCAACTCATTCTGTTCCATGAAAACTCTCCGCTCCCGGCATGTTCCGAAAAATGTACCGCAACCCGGAACAGAACCCAAGGGGCGGCACCGCCGATGCCGCCCCTGAATACGTTCGCGGGAAAGAAACACGGAAGAAGTCCATGACCTTCCTTCGTGCTTCTTCCATATTACTTTTTCATCGCCGCCAGCACCTTTTCAGGCCGCGCGGGCAGATGCGTCACTCGCGCACCGCACGCGTTGTAAATGGCGTTGATGATGGCCGGGTGCGGCCCGCACAGGGGCATTTCTCCCACGCCCGCCGCGCCGAAGGGTCCATCGGGACGCGGGGTTTCAACATAAATGATCTCCATATCGTCGGGGATCTGCTTGATATACGGGAAGCCCGCTCCAGCAAGAGAGCTGTGCTTCTTGATATCTTCAAAATCTTCGGTCAGAGCAAGCCCAACAGCCTGCGCCATACCGCCGTAGATCTGACCGTCGGTGATCAAACGGTTGTTCACCTTGCCGATGTCGGCCACAATGGTGAGCTTTTCCACCGTGGTCTTGCCTGTGGCCACTTCCACAGCTACTTCTGCCATGAAAACGCCGTACATATACACGCAGAACGGAGCGCCGATGCCCTTTTCGTCATTGTTGGTGCAGGGAGCCGTCCAGACGCCCTGCTGACGAAGTTCGATGCCCTTTGATTTGGCTTCCTCAAAGGTATAGAAGCCGCCTTCGGGCCTGCTCAACGCCTTGACCAGCTTTTCGCACCCCACGCGGATGGCGTTGCCTACCACTACCTGCGAACGGGAACCGCCCGCGGGACCGGCGTTGGGAGCCTTGGAGCTGTCATTCAGCACCAGGCGGATCTTGTCAGCGGGAATGCCCATCGGGCGCAGACCTTCATGTGCGGTTCCCAGGACACCCGCGTCGGCACCCTGTCCGTGTTCTTCCCAGCAGGCGCCCACAGTGACACCGCCGTCCTCATTGTATTCCACCCACACCTCGGCGGTATCAGGCCCGTCAAGGCCGCAGCCGTAAATGCCGATGGATACCCCCACGCCGCGCTTGACTTCAGCGGTGGAGTTGCGGGCAGCCTGTTCCCTGGCCGCCTTGTATTTCGGACGCAGGATATCAATCATTTCCGGCAGGCTGTACACTTCGGGAGCCTGCCCCGAAGGATTGGTGCAGCCGGGACGGTACACGTTCTTATACCGCAGTTCCAACGGATCCATGCCCAGTTTTTCCGCCAGTTCATCCATGAGAACTTCCGAAGGAAACTCGCTTTCGGGACCTCCGTATCCCCGGAAGGCGGACCCCCATGCATGGTTGGTGCATACTGTACGGCCCTTGCCGCGAATGGCCGGAATGTCGTAACCTGCGCCGATGAACTGTGCGCCGCGCAGAGTAAGCAGATCCCCGAATTCCGAATAGGGACCGTGATCCACGGACCAGTCGCTTTCCATGGCGAGGAGCTTGCCTTCCTTGTCCGCGGCCAGGCGCAGCCTGGTCCAGAACGGCGAACGCTTGCCGGTATAGAACTGCTGCTGCGCGTAGTTGTATTGCAGATGACAGGGCCGGCCGGTAGCCAGCACGGCCACACCGAGCAGGGATTCCATGGTCGGGCTGAACTTGTAGCCAAAGGTGCCGCCCGCGACGGTCTGCACCATGACCATGTCTTTCTCGAAATCAAGGCCGAGACCGCCCGCGATCATCAGGCCATGCAGATGCAGGCCGATGGATTTGGAATGAATGACCAGCTTTCCCTCATCATTAAGATACGCATAGCCCACATCAGGCTCAATGGGCATGTGCGGCTGGCGGCTGGTGTAGAACTCGTCTTCCACCACCACATCTGCCTTTTCAAACAGCGGTGCGGTATCCGGACCCTTTTCAATATTCTGATCATAGTAGACATTGGGAGTGCCGGGATGAATTTCAATGGCGTCGGGAGCCATTGCTTCCGGAGCGCTCATATAGGCGGGCAGCACTTCAAGGTCGATTTTCACCTTGGCCGCGGCGGCGCGGGCGTGCGCTTCGGTATCCGCGCAGACAATGGCATAGGCGTCGCCGTACTGGAAGATCTTCTTGTCGCAGAGGATGGGGCGATCGAGTCCGTCTCCCTTGTTGGTGGGAAAGGTGATCAGACCGCTGATGCTGTTATTGCCCTTCACATCCTTGGCCGTAAGCACGGCGGCGACGCCGGGCATCCTTTCTGCTTCAGAAGTGTCTATGCCCCTGATGTTGGCATGGGAAACCGTAGCCTGAGCCAGGGCCAGGTGCAGGGTATCCGGAGGCAGCTTGTCGGCCATATCCGCGCCGTAAAGCGCGGTCCCGGTCACACGGGCCACGGTGCTGGGACGCGGACGGCGGGTGCCCCATACGGCGCCGTTGGCAGGCTCCTTGTATTCCAGTTCCGCGGCGTCCTTTTCTCCGCGCATGACGGCAGCAGCATCCATGACGGCATCTACCAGCGGCTTATATCCGGTGCAGCGGCAGGCATTGCGGTGATCCTGGAACCAGTCGCGCACCTGTTCACGGGTAGGCTTGGGATTATGATCAAGGAGAGCCTTGGCAGACACGATGAAACCGGGAGTGCAGAAACCGCACTGCGCGCCTCCGTGCAGGATCCACGCCTTCTGCAGCGGATGCAGATGTCCGGGGGTACCTATGCCTTCCAGGGTGGTGATCCGCGCACCGTCGGCAACGCGCTTCATTTTCATGGTGCAGGTACGCACAAGCTTGCCGTCGATAATGACGTTGCAGGCCCCGCACTGGCCGGTGCCGCATCCGATCTTCACGCTGGTGCAGCCCAATTTGCGCAACATGTCGGCGAGGGTTTCGTCGCCTTCCACCACCAGGCTGCGCGGGATGCCATTCACAACCAACTGTTTTTCAAACATATGACACTCCTTGGCGGGCTGGCCCGCCGCTAAACGTGATGAGCCGGTCCGGGCACGCCCGGACGGACGGCTCAACCTTTGCCGAAGGGGCAAACGGGGAAGCGGCATTCCGCGCAGCCCGCGCAAAAACCGCCGTGCCCCAGCGCGGCTATATCCCGCGCCGTGACCTCAAGTCCCGCGAGGATGCGCGGCACGATGAGATCAAAAATACTGGCCTTGTGGTACATGACACAGCCCGGCAGACCGAGTACGGGCGTCTGGCCGATATGGGAAAGCAGAAACATGGCTCCGGGAAAAGTGGGAGCTCCGTAACGTTCCACCACTCCTCCGGCAGAACGGATGGACGACGGGGTCCGGTCGTCGGGATCCACAGACATCCCCCCCGTCACCACTACCATATCCGCTCCTGCGGAAATGAAGGAAAGAATGGCCTCGCGCGTTTGTTCCTCATCATCCGGTGCAAAGCTCTGTCCTATCACATCACTGCCGAACTCCGCGAACTTTCCGCGCAATACAGGGCCGAATCTGTCCTTGATACGCCCGTGAAACACCTCACTTCCGGTAGTTACGATGCCGACGCGGAAACTCCGGAACGGCCGTATCTCCACAAGCGCTTTCTTCACTCCGTCAGCCCGGCAGATACGTTCCACAGCCTCAAGCTGCCTCTCGTCAGCCATCAACGGCACGACGCGCGTACCCGCCACGGCCTGTCCCTTGCGCACGGGCGTCATGGTATGCATGGTGGCGAAAGAAATCTGCTCCAGACTGTTTACCTCAAGCAGACGTTCCACATCGACCACGAGCAGCCCGTCACAGTCGGCCAGAGCGTTAATCCGCCCTTCCTTCGGAGCGGAAAAGACGAGGTTATCCCCCATGGCGGCATTCACGATGCGCCTGGCGGCGTCATCCTCATGCACAAAACCCGGCAGAGCCTCGTATACATAGAGATGTTCCTTGCCTACCTCGAGGAGGACGGGAATATCCTCCTCTGCGATGACATGCCCCTTACGGAATACCGGCCCCTTGCTTTCTCCGGGCACAATCCGCGTAATGTCATGGCACAGCACGGACCCCACGGCATCCTGAACGCGAATTGTCTTCAGGCTGGCTCTGGCTGCGGATACGGTAGAACACGACATGAACGCTCCCGGCAAAAATCACGGATACGTTTTTATCTAAAACCGTGTTTATAGTGTTCAGAATTGCGAAAAAAATTATCCCTGTCTGTCAGCCATGTCAATCCTGTCTTTCTGTTTTTCCATGGAACAACCTGAAATTAAGCCGATAACACGTCAGAAGCCCTTGAACATGCTGAATTCACGGATCATGAATAATCACGGTTATAGTGTGAGGTTACGCGCCAAACCGTGACTATAATTCTTCCACTCCACGAGCAGCACCCTTTAATCCAGATGCTCTTCCCCATTCTCGATTACAACTATAATAACAAGTAATAATTAATTATTTTTTTAAACTATCTATAGCTCACTCTTTTTTGCATCCGGGATTTTTTTACTGCCGTCTCATCTTTTCCTCCAAAAGCGTGACAATAATTTTTTTCGGGAGTATGAACAGAAGGACGGAAACAACCTGAACAGCCCGGATCACAAAGCATGCAGCCGCCACATCATCTGACACGCGACAAACTTGAGCAACTGACCCTGTGCTGGGAAAAATGGGAAGCCGAGGCTACAACTCCGGCGAGAAGGCTGGTCCGCTCCAGACTCCATCTGCTTTTTCTGCTGATCCGCTACGGAGGATTGCGCCTCGGTGAGGCTCTGGGGCTGAATGCCCGTTCCGCCATGGATACCGTGACCTGCATGGTGCATGTGCCTGAGCCCAATACAAGGGACGTACTGCTGCCCATTTCCTGCATGAAACATGTGAGGCGCATTTTAAGCCTGCCCGAAGCCGAACGGATGGGGGCGGATTTTCTGCGCTTCGACCAGGGATTCGTGCGCAAGAAATTCTATGCCGTGGCTCGTCCGCTGGACATTGACAGCAGCATGGCCGGCCCCCGGGCCATCCGATATGCCCGCGGGCTGGAGCTTCTGGAACTGCATGTTCCCCTCAATCTCGTGCAGAAGTTTCTGGGACAGCAAAAGCCCTCTCAGATCGCCGCATTTCTGGAGTTCGGAGGCGGGGAAGCCAAACGCATCGTGCGTGCCAACATCGCCACACGCAACCAGTCCGTGTCGGAGAGCGAGCATAATTCCTTCCTCGGCATAGTTACCGATATCGTCATGGGAATGCGCACGGTCAGCGTGGAAATCACCACCTTTTCCGATCTGCGGATTACAGCGCTGTGTCCCATCAAGCAATTCATGCGCATGGAGCTGCGCGCAAATCAGGTTGTCACGGCCATAGTTGATCCTGATCAGATGACTCTTGCAACGGAAAAGATTCCATGCAGTCTGAGCAACTGCGTATCCGGCACAGTATGCTCCCTGCATCAGGAACAGGTGGAGAGTTTCATTTGCGTAGAACTTTCCGACGGCACCAGGCTTTGCGCCAATCAGGAAACAGCCGCACTGGAAAAACTCAAGCCCCGCGAGCGAAAAAAAATCTGCGTACTTTTCCCTTCACGCGCCGTGCGCCTCTGTCTTGACTGAAATTTCGTTCTTTCCCTTCCTGTAATGGAAAGAACACAAACCTGAACAAGGAGTATGTTCATGAACATTCTCGGCAAGTCTTTTTCCGCCGCTCTGTTTGCGGTCTTCTGTGTCCTGCCTGCCCAGGCGGCGGATACGCTGATGATGGCCACGACCACCAGCACCCAGGATTCCGGCCTGCTGGAATTTCTCAATCCCGTTTTTAAAAAGGAAACAGGAATCGACCTCAAGTGGGTAGCCGTAGGTACCGGCAAGGCACTTGAAATCGCCAAGAACTGCGATGCCGATGTTCTTCTGGTGCATGCGCCGGAAGCCGAAATCGAATTTGTAAACGCAGGTCACGGTATTGATCGCCGCCAGATCATGTATAACGATTTTGTCATTGTTGGTCCCAGGACGGATCCGGCCAAAGTCGCAGGCAAGACAACCGCCGAGGCTCTGAAGGCCATTTATGACGCCAAGGCCGGCTTTGTAAGCCGGGGCGACCAGTCCGGCACCCACAAGGCGGAAACAGCGTTATGGAAGGCTTCCAGCCTCAGTCCCGATAAGGAACCCTTTTACATCTCCGCCGGGCAGGGCATGATGGCAACCCTGAACATTGCCGCTGAAAAAGGCGCATATGCCATGACTGATCGAGGCACATGGATCAAGTTCGCCAATAAACAGGGCGATGCCAATCCCCTGGAAATCGTGGTACAGGGCGACAAGGCTCTGTTCAACCAGTACAGCGTCATCACCGTGAACCCTGCACAGTGTCCCGACACCAAGAAAGACCTGGCCCTGAAATTCGAAGACTGGTGGGTCAAACCTGAAACCCAGGAACTCATTGCCGACTACAAACTGGAAGGCAAGCAGCTTTTCTTTCCCAACGCGGACAAGTAATGCTCTGGCGCATGCCGCGCCTTGCGGCAGGCTTTTTGCATGATTGAAAATATCTGCGGGCCGGAATACTGTCTCCGGCCCGCAGATTTCACGCCTCCGGCGGTTAACGGAATTGAAATGGGCTATTTTTCCGACGGATTCCACAAGGCAATCAATCTGCTTCTGCATATGGATGACGCGACGTTTTCCGCCATCACGGCAACTCTCGTCTCCACCAGTTGTGCCCTGGGCGTAGCCATGGCGCTCGGCCTGCCTCTGGGGTTTCTGCTGGGCTATACGAATTTTCCCGGCAAAAAACTTATCCGACTCGTTTCCGATACCCTGCTCGCCTTTCCCACCGTTCTCATCGGCCTTATTGTCTATGCCCTGATTACCTACCGCGGGCCGCTCGGACAATGGGGGCTGCTCTTCACTCTGCCCGGCATGGTCATCGGACAGACCATTCTTGCCCTGCCCATCATTATTTCCTGGACGGCCCAGGCGGTCGAAAGCCTGGATATCCGCTGCCGCCAGACCCTCCTCACGCTGGGAGCGCATCCTTCCCAACTGGCCCTGCTGACGCTCCTTGAAGTCCGTTATGAGATCGGCATGGTCTGCGTGACGGCATTCGGCCGAGTGGTCACGGAAGTGGGTGTAGCCATGATGCTTGGGGGCAACATCCGCTACGCCACCAGAACCATGACCACAGCCATCTCGCTGGAAACAAGCAAGGGTGAATTCGCCCAGGGCATTGCCCTGGGGCTGGTGCTGCTGTTCATTGCCTTTGCCGTCAACTTTCTGCTGGCCTGGCTCAAGCACAGGGGGCGCACATGAACACGCTCTTTGAAGCCCATGATCTGCAAAAGGTCTATGCCTCACGTATCGCTCTCAACCTCCCGTTCTTCCGTATGGAACGCGGCGAGGTCGTCGCACTTACGGGATATAACGGGTGCGGTAAATCCACCCTGCTGCGCCTGCTCGCCTTTCTGGAAAAGCCAAGTTCCGGCAGCCTGCGTTATTTCGGCGATATCAGCGATCCTCGTCGGGAAATCACGCTTTTGCTTCAATCTCCCTATCTGGTAAAAGAATCCGTGTTCCGCAATGTCACCCTGGGGCTCCGTCTGAGAGGTCGGAGGGATGGCCTCGCTCGCGCATATGCCGACGCCATGCAAGCTGTGGGCTTCACACAGCCGGACATTCTTGCCGCCCGCAGACGGGATGCCCTTTCCGGAGGAGAATGCCAGCGGGTGGCTCTGGCAGCGCGCCTTGCCCTCAAGCCCGCCGTGCTTCTGCTGGATGAACCCACATCCAATGTGGATGCAGCCAGCGCGCATGCCATCGTTACGGCGGTTCGCCGCAGCCTGAGCGCCGGAACCAGCGTGGTGTGCGCCACCCATGACCGGGTTCTGCTGGATGCACTGAATGCGCGCGAAGTGAATCTCGCCGGAGATCTGCATGCTCTTTCCTGAAAACTCGCACTACAGACACGGAATACGCAGAATTCCGCCGGAAGCGTGTTCAATTTTCAATTTGCTTGACCAAAACTTTTTTCGCGTCCTATGGTAAAGCCATGATAAGCATTCTCCCGCTTATGCATGCGGGACAACATTCCATGAGAGCATACCGATTGAAGAATGCTCAAGGAGAGAAGGCATGTTTCGTTTCCTCCGGGTCAACATGGCCACCAAAAGCTGCGTCTTTGAAGATATTCCGGCGGAATACGCCGGGCTGGGCGGCCGCGCTCTGACCTCGACCATCGTCGCGCGCGAAGTCACCCCCACCTGCACACCTCTCGGCCCTCACAACAAACTTGTGTTCGCGCCCGGTCTGCTGGGCGCGACCAACAGCCCCAATGCCAACCGCATTTCCGTGGGCTGCAAGAGTCCGCTGACCGAAGGCATCAAGGAATCCAACTCTGGCGGACAGCCCGGCGGCCATCTTGCCAAGCTCGGCATTCTGGCCATTATTGTGGAAGACATGGCCCCGGAAGGCGAATGGTGGCAGCTTGAAGTAGGCAGGGACTCCGCCAGGCTCGTGCCTTCTCCTGCGGGCGGCCTGAACAATTTCGACGCCGTTGCCAAACTCATTGAAAGTTATGGCCGCGATTGCAGTTACGTCACCATCGGCCGTGCGGGAGAATTCAAGCTTACCGCCGCCAGTATCGCCTTTACCGACCGCGAACTGCGTCCCATGCGCCATGCCGGACGCGGCGGAGTAGGTGCGGTCATGGGTTCCAAGGGGCTGAAAGCCATCATCATCAACCCCGAAGGGGGCAAAAATCATCCCCTGCATGATGAGAAAGGCTTCCGTGAGGCGGCCAAACGCTTTGCCAAGGCGCTCACCGAACACCCCATCACCGGACAGGGGCTGGCCGAATATGGTACCGCCGTGCTGGTGAATATCCTGCACGAAGCGGGCGGCCTGCCCACGCGCAACTTCACCTGCGGCCGTTTTGAAGGGCACGAAGCCGTTTCCGGTGAACGCATGAACAAGCTCACCAAGGAGCGCGGCGGGGAAGGCGCGGTGGCTCACGGCTGCATGAGCGGCTGCATCATCAGATGCAGCGGACTCTTCCCTGATGCCAAGGGAAAACTGCTCAGCAAATGGCCTGAATACGAAACGCTGTGGTGCTTCGGCCCCCACTGTGACATTGACGATCTCGACCTTATCGCCCGTTTTGATCATATGTGCGATGATTTCGGGGTGGATACCATTGATGTCGGCGTGGCAGTGGGCGTGGCCATGGCTGGAGGCGGCATCCCCAGAGGTGACGGGAAGGCCGTGCTGGAAGCCATGCAGGGCATCAGCGACGGTACGCCCCTTGGCCGCGTCATCGGCTGCGGTGCCGCCACCACCGGCAGGGTATTCGGGGTGCGCCGTGTTCCCTGCGTCAAGGGACAGAGTCTTCCTGCCTATGATCCCCGCGCAGTCAAGGGCGTAGGCGTGACCTACGCCACCACGCCCATGGGCGCGGATCATACTGCGGGCTACGCCGTGACCGCCAATATCCTCGGCGTCGGCGGGAAGGTTGATCCGTTGAAGAAAGAAGGACAGATCGAACTTTCCCGAAATCTGCAGATTGCCACGGCTTCCGTGGACAGCGTGGGCCTGTGTCTGTTCACGGCCTTCGCCATTCTGGACGTGCCGGACGCCCTGCCCGCCATTGTGGACATGCTGAACGCCAAGTTCGGCTGGACGCTCACCGGCGACGACGTGGTGACGCTCGGCCAGCGCATCCTGTCCACGGAAGTGGACTTCAACCGGCGAGCCGGTATAACCGAAGCGGCGGATCATCTGCCTGACTTCTTCAGTGATGAGTCCCTGCCCCCGCACGGCACCACGTTCGACATCACCCATGAAGAACTGAAGACCACCTTTAACTGGATCAAGTAAACCGCAACATGCCTCCGCGCCCGTGCGAGTTCCGTCTGCGGGCGCGGAGAGCGGCTTTTCCATGAGCGTACTTGTCAAACTCAGCACCACCCTTCGCGACCACGTTCCCGCCTATACTCCCGAAACGGGTCTGAACGCCGATCTTGCGGCATGCGGCTCTCCCTGCACAGCGGAAACACTGGCCCTGCACCTCGGACTGCCCCTGGAAGAAATCAGAATTGTCATGATTAACGGCCGTCAGGAGGAACTCTCCTGCCCGCTGCGCGACGGAGATCGTGTAGCCTACTTTCCCGCAGTGGGAGGAGGCTGACATGTCATGTCCCCTTGACAAGCATGAATTGTACCGCCTGCTGGAACCATATGCGAAATATGGGGATGACGACGGCTTTTACGTCCGCAGCAAGGGTGTCACCGCTCTGTCCGAGTTTCTCGGCATCCCGTTTAAAGACGCCATGATTATCCTGCTGGAGCAGGATATCTGGCCGGAGCGCTTTCGTCGCAACCGGGGAGTGTTTACCTCTCGCCAGATGGCGCGTCTGCTTTCCCTCCGCGTATTCATAGCCGGATGCGGAGGGCTTGGCGGACATGTAGCAAGCCTGCTGGCCCGTATGGGCGCAGGAGGCTTTCGCCTGTGCGATCCTGACATCTTTGAGGAAAGCAACCTGAATCGCCAGTATTTCTGTACGGAAAAGACGCTGGGCAGATCGAAGGCCCTGGTCTGCCGGGAGGGTCTGCTGGATATCGCATCCTATCTGGAGATTGACGCGCGCGTTCTTGCCGTTGCACCCGATAATCTGTCCTCTCTGCTGGAAGGTATGGACGCGGTCATAGACTGTCTTGACTCCATACCGCGAAAAAAAATGCTGGAAAATGCAGCCCGCGCGGCCGGTCTCCCCTTTCTGCATGGTTCCGTGTTGCGCGACGAAGGATTCGCCTTTCTGGACGTCCCCGCTTCAAGCCGTCTTGCCGCCATGTATCCAGACCCCCCCGCCGGCACCGACGCACCGGCAGGAATCAACACCGTAGCCACAGCCGTTGCCGGTGTGGCCTGCCTTATGGCCGGGCTGCTGACAAAGCGTTTTGCCATGGGAACAGCAGAGAATTCTCCGCTCTTTCATCTCGATTGTTCAGCGCCGGAACTGGAAAGATTTTCCCCGCATGGAACCTTCTGCGACTGAAACTGTCTGCCTGTCAGCCCCCCCAGAGCCCTGCCCGACTGCTTCACGCCCGAAACCGGAGCTTGACACCGCAAATGAGTTGTGTCTGTCTGCTCCGGTTCCGTTGAGCATTTCTCGAAACACTTCAGTTTCCGTCGTATTCCCAGACAACTTCCCCTGTCCTGTCCGTACAGTAGCCGCCCATAGATGTCACCGCTGCACGAAAATCATCCGAGCGGACAACTTCAAACAGCGCGTTCATGCGCTCGTCTTCCGCATAGCGACGGGGGATGATCAGATCGTACTCCTCCACCCCCACGGGAATGAAATCCAGCCCCAGCGCATTGGCGGCGGAACGCACGCCAAGCCCGGCATCTGCCCTGCCGGACAGCACGGCGGCGGCCACACTCATATGCGTGTATTCCTCATCCCTGTATCCTGTGATGCGGGAAGACGAAATGCCGCGCCGCGCCAGATGGTAATCCAGCAGCACACGCGTGCCGCTGCCTCTCTGACGGTTGATGAAACGCAGATCTCTCCGGAGCAGATCCTCAAAGGAGCTGATCCCGCGGGGATTGCCCGGCATGAGGATAAGCCCCTGCTCACGCTCGACAAGCCGAACCAGCAGCACCGGTTCTCCCGCAAGATGTTCCCTGACAGCTCTCTGGTTATAGACGCCGGTCTCCTCATCCAGCAGGTGACAGCCCGCAAGATGGCACTGCCGCCGTCTCAGAGCCAGAAGTCCTCCCAGAGATCCGACATGAGCGGACGTCAGACGGAAGCGCGGGTGCGTACGGCGCAGAAAGCTGTCAATAAGTTCAAGCGTGTTATCATGACTGCCGATGGCCAGCAGGGCGCCTTCAATCTGTTCACGCGGGCGCAGCAGCTCCGCTCGCACGGCTTCTCCGGCGCTTATGCCTTCACAGTCGCGCGGAATCCGGATCACCCCGTCTGCGCGGGAAAGACTGGTGGCCGTACCGGCACCGCGCGGCAGAGGCACTGCATACAAACTTCCGTCCACGCGGCCCAGTTTGACCCGTACGCGCTCCTCCATGCCGGGGCGTGAGGGAAGCGGGTTGCAGGGAAAAACCTCCACACTTTCCCGACGAGCTGCCTCATGTTTCTGCCACAGGGCAAGAAGCGGCATTACAAACTCCTCCATGGCCACAATGGCGGATACCGGATACCCCGGCGTGCCGATAATCGGAACCTCACGGCCTGAGGTTCGCACCACCCCCAGCGCAGTGGGCTTGCCCGGCATGACCGCCACGCCGTGAACCAGCAGTTCTCCCATTTCCCTGATGACATCGGCGGAATAGTCATGACTGCCTGCTGAAGAGCCGGCATTGAGTATCACCAGATCCGCGCCGTCTTCTACAGCGGAGCGGATTGCGGCGGCTATGGCGGCGGGCTCATCGGGCACGACGGGAAGTGTCCGCGCCCGGCCTCCGGCTTCATCCACCAGAGCGGAAAACACAAGAGAATTAAACTCGGGCAGGCAACGCCCTGCCCGCAGGTCTTCTTCCCGTGCCTCCGCAAGAGGTACGATTTCAGAACCGCTGGGAATAACAGCAACTTCCGGCAACCTGAACACGGGAGGAGACATCACCCCGGCGGCAGCCATCGCACCGATTTCATACGGTCCGATCCGTGTACCCGGAGCCAGGATGATTTCCGTTGCCACCATATCCTCTCCCAGCTTCCGCACATGCTGCCAGGGGAAGGCGGCCTTTTCAATGACAACGGTTCTCCCTTCATCCTCCGTATTTACATTTTCCACCATGATTACGGCGTTTGTACCTTCAGGCAAAGGATGCCCCGTATTGATCCAGAATGCTTCCCGACCTGTTTCCAGCCGCAGCGGCGCGCGCGTGGAAGCCATGAACGTGGTCTCGGCTCTGACGGCAATGCCGTCCATGGCCGCCCCATGAAAGGCGGGCGAAGAGCGCAACGCTTCCACCGGTCGGGAGATCGTCCGGTGCAGCGCCCTGGACAGCGGTACATATTCCTCGCCCGGCCCGGCATTCAGTTCGGCTATGCGGGTGAACCAGCGGGTTCGGGCATCCTCCGGGGTCAGCAGCGTAAGATAGGTATGTCGCTCCATGCTTCATCTCGCTCAATTTTGTGAAAATTCAATATGAAGCCGCTCCGAAACGGCATGGAAACATCGTCCGGAAGCAGTTCCGCCGCTCACAGCAGCAGTTCGGCTTCCACTTTTTCCCCGGCATACAGTCCCTCCCGGTTCTCCGGACATACAACCAGAGCATCAGCCTCGACCAGCCCCGATATCAAGCCGGAAGGACCGAGCACGGGGTCCGCGATATACCCTGCCCCCTCCCGTCTCAGGCGGACGCGGATGAAATCCCGCCGTCCCTGAGCCGAAGCCACCGCACGGGAAAGCACTGCGGGCACGCGGGGAAGAAGTTCCTCACCTTCCCGGCCATGCAGACGATGCAGCAAGGGGAGAAGGAACACTCGCGCGCAAATCAGCGCACTCGCCACATGCCCCGGCAGCCCCATCATGCACCTGCTGCCTGCTCTTGCCAGAATGAACGGTTTGCCAGGGCTGATGGCCGCTCCATGCGCGAGAAGCACGCTGCCGGGCACAGAGGTGAACACTTCTACGGTATGATCCCTCATTCCTGCCGAAGACCCGCCGGATACGACGATCACATCGGCATCGGCAAGGGCTTCATCCACAACGGCGCGGAGCCTGGCCGGATCATCCCGCACCAGTCCGGCCATGCGGACTTCCGCTCCCGTCCCACGGCACAGAGCCGCCAGAGAATGCGAGTTGACGTCGCGTATCTGCCCCGGCGCAGGAGTCCGGTCTATGGGAACGACTTCATCTCCCGTTGAAATGATGACGACGCGCGCGGCACGGCGTACCATGACCTGTTCCTCTCCAAAAGCGGCCAGAAGTCCAATTTCCTGAGGGCGCAGCATACGTCCGGCGGGAATCAGCTCCGCGCCGCGCGCCGCGTCTTCATCATGCATAAGTATGTTGTCCCCCGGGGCCTGCGTGCGGATAATCTCCACCAGTCCGCCGCCTGCCTGGCGTGAATATTCCACCATGACCACGCAGTCCGCCCCCGCAGGAAGCATGCCCCCGGTCAGAATACGGGCCGTCTGCCCCTCTTGAAGATAGAATTCCGGAACAGCGCCCATAGGGCAGTCCCCCACGCATTCCAGCAGCGCGGGTGACGCTTCCTGCGCACCGAAGACATCGCGTGCGCGGACGGCATAGCCATCCACGGTGGAACGGTCAAAACCGGGCAGGTCTCCAGGGGCGCACCAGCCTTCCGCCATGCGTTTCCCGACTGCCTTGTCAAGCGCGGCGTACTCCGTGCAAAGCGGAGGAAAATCGCTGATTCGTGCAAGAATCTGATCTACTGACTGCAAGGTAAGAAATGACTTCATGCTCTGCTCCTGAACAGGGGGCGCGTCTTTGCCGCATCCGTCGATACGATTGTCATCGTATCCTTTCCGGCGGCATTTGAAAACCGCATATTCCCCCTCCGCAATCGCCTCTCCCGCTTTTCCCCTGTTTACTCCGGCGCGTTTCTGCCGTATCAGATGGGGAGTTTCACCCGTCTCACCCTTTTCTTCTTTCGCAAGGAGTCTTCCGTGTCTGAAACGCGAGAAACGCCGCTTGCCTCCTGGCACAGGGACCACGGGGCAAAAATGGCCCCTTTCGCCGGATGGGACATGCCTATCCAGTACGAAGGCATTCTGGCAGAACACAATCATACCAGAAACGCCGCGTCAGTCTTCGATATCTGTCATATGGGGCAGTTCATGCTCGAGGGCGGGGGCGCAGCAGAAAAACTGGCGCGCGCCGTCACCCACAACCTCGCCACACTGAAGGAAGGCAAATGCCGTTACGGCTTTCTGCTCAATGAAAAGGGCGGCGTCCTGGATGACCTTATCATTTACCGGCTGGGGGCGGACAGGTTCTTCCTGGTGGTCAACGCAGCCTGCGCCGAGGGCGATTTCGCCGCGCTCTCCGCGCGTGTGCCGGGCATGGTGACCGACATTTCCCCCCGCATGGGCAAAGTGGATCTGCAAGGGCCGGCGTCCATTGACGTACTGGAAAAACTGCTGGGGCAGAATTTCCATGATCTCGGATATTTTTGTTTTCGGGAATGCGAATTCAGAGGCAGACCGCTGCGTGTGAGCCGCACGGGCTATACCGGTGAACTTGGGTATGAGCTGTATCCCCCCCGCGACATGACCGAGGAACTATGGATCGCTCTGCTGGAGGACGAACGCGTCAAGCCCGCCGGGCTCGGCGCACGTGACACACTGCGCCTGGAATGCGGACTGGCCCTGTACGGGCATGAACTCGATACCGAACACACCCCGGCGGAAGCCGGCATGGACGGCATGCTCACCAGCACCGCCCCCTATGTGGGGCATGAATACGCCAGGAGCATTAAATCCCAGGTTCTTGTAGCCATGAAGCTTGAAGGCCGGCGTACCGTACGCAGCGGTGATTCCGTGACTCTTCCGGGCGAAGCCGCTGTCATCGGCAAAGTGACCAGCGGCTCCTTTGCTCCTTCGCTGGGATACGCTGTGGCCCTGGCCTATGTTGACAAGGAGTATGCCGACCGCGACACCTTCGTCCTGACGGCCGGCCGCAGTTCCCTGATCGCCGGAAAGACGGAACTGCCGTTCTACAAGAACGGCACTGCGCGCATAAAGTTTTGATCCGCCCTTCCGATGTGTTTGATGTGTTTTACGATTCCGGAGCCTTCTGCTTTTGAACATATCTGACGACAGGAGTCCTGTATTCCGACCGCGGATTTCATGCCTTCGCAGGAGTTTCGCTCTGCCCGACTCCGGGGCATTTCAAAGAGAAAACGCTCTGTAACTGTGCGTCCGCCTTCAGGCGGCATGCAAACCTGACTATGGAGAACGATAATGAGCAATCCCACCAATCTTCTGTATGCCGAATCTCATGAATGGGTGCGCGTGGAAGGCGAGGAAGCTGTCCTCGGCATCACCGACCACGCCCAGCACGCCCTGGGGGACATAACCTATGTTGAGCTTCCCGCTGTGGGAGACAGTCTTGCCGCAGGACAGGAAATGGGCGTGGTGGAATCCGTGAAGGCAGCCAGCGATCTGTATTCACCCGTAGCGGGTGAGGTAATCGCCGTAAATGAAACGCTGAACGATACTCCCGAACTTGTCAACCAGTCCCCGTATGATCAGGGCTGGATGGTGCGCGTGAAGCTGGCCGCTCAGCCTGCCGGGCTGCTTTCCGCAGCCGATTACGAAAAGCTCTGTCAGGAGTAACCCCCGCTCAATCTCCCGCAAGCCCGCCTCCGGCGGGCTTGCGCCAAAAAGGACCCCCTCCATGCCGTATATTCCACATACAGAAGAAGAAACCAGAGCCATGCTTGATATTGTCGGCGTGCGTACTCTGGATGATCTCTTTGCCGATATCTCGCCCGACATGCGCCCCAAAAGCTTCAGCCTGCCCGCCGGCCTCAGCGAAATGGAAGTCTGCTCCAGGCTGGACTCCCTGGCTGCAGCCAACCACACCAATGTGGTCAGTTTTCTGGGCGCAGGCTTTTATGATCACCATATTCCCAAGGCGGTGGATGCGCTTTCCTCCCGCGGAGAATTTCTGACCGCCTATACTCCCTACCAGCCGGAAGTCTCGCAGGGGACGCTCCAGGCAATCTTCGAATTTCAGACTGCCGTCTGCCGCCTGCTGGACATGGATGCGGCCAATGCATCGGTCTATGACGGAGGCTCCGCCCTGTTCGAGGCGGGCATGATGGCCTTCCGCCAGACACGCCGCCGCAAGCTGGTCATTGATGAATGCGTCAATCCCATCTGGCGGGTCATGCTTTCCACCTATACAGCCAACCAGCACTGCGAAATCGTCATTGTCCCGCACAAAAACGGCACAAGCGACAAGGCGGCTCTCAAGGCTGCCGTGGACAGGGACTGTGCCGCCGTCATGGTGCAGAACCCCGGCTTTTTCGGCTCACTGGACGACTATACGGAACTTTTCACCCATGCCCGGAGCCAGGGTGCGCTCGGCGTCATTTCCGTCTATCCCGTCATGCAGTCCGTACTCAAAACTCCCGGCGAGATGGGCGCGGACATCGCCGTGGCCGACGGTCAGGAACTGGGCATGCCGCTGTCTTTCGGCGGCCCCTATCTCGGCCTCATGGCCTGCCGCAGGGAGCTCGTACGTCAGATGCCCGGGCGCATCGCAGGCCGTACCCATGATGTGGACGGGAAAACAGGTTATGTACTTACCCTTCAGGCCCGCGAACAGCATATTCGCCGCAGCAAGGCCACGTCCAATATCTGCTCCAACCAGGCGCTGTGCGCGCTGCGCGCGCTTATCCACATGTCTCTGCTCGGTCCCGAAGGGTTGAGCCGTACCGCCGAACTGGGGATGGAAAATCTGCGCCGCGCGCTTGACCGGCTGACCTCCATCCCCGGCGTGACAATGCTGAATGACGCGCCTTTCGGCAACGAAGCCGCCATTGTTCTGCCCATGAGCGCCTATGAGCTGGCCGATCGGCTGACGCGCAAGGGATATGTGCCGGGCTTCCCCGTAGGGAACTACTACAAAAATATGGATAACGTGCTGCTTGTCGCCTGTACGGAAAAACACAGCCGCGAACAAATCGGCATTCTTTGTGAAATGATGGCTTCCGAACTTCGGGGAGGCATGTAATGAAGACGCTGTTTGAACAATCCTGCCCCGGCCGCGTCGGGGTCATACCCCGCAAGCCCGGCAAACGAGCCTCCGATATGCTGTCCGCCTCTCTTCTGCGCAGGGAAACGCCGCGCCTGCCCGAACTTTCGGAGCTGGATGTGGTGCGCCACTTCACGGGTCTTTCCCGCCTCAACTACTCGGTGGACGGAAATTTCTACCCTCTCGGTTCCTGCACCATGAAATACAATGCCAAATTCATGGAGTACGCCGCCGGATTGTCCGGTTTCACAGCGCTGCACCCGCTTATGGCGCAGTTGCGCGGCGCGGGACACTACACGCAGGGTGCGCTCCAGGTCATCTGGGAACTTGAGCAGCAACTCTGCGAAATCACCGGCATGAAGGCTTTCACGCTTCAGCCCATGGCCGGAGCCAACGGCGAATTCACCGGCGTCATGCTTATTGCGGCTTACCACAGGGACAAGGGCAACCGGAAAACCAAAATCATCATACCGGATTCCGCCCACGGCACCAACCCCGCATCCGCCACACTGGCGGGATATGATGTGGTGAACATCCCGTCGCGTGACGGCATTATCGACCCCGAAGAGCTTGAAGCCGTGCTTGATGATGAAGTGGCGGCGCTGATGATGACCTGCCCCAATACCCTCGGCCTGTTTGAAAACAACCTCCCGCACATTGTGGAAAAACTCCGCAGGGTGGATGCGCTGCTCTACTATGACGGCGCGAACATGAACGCCATCATGGGCAAGATGCGCGTGGGCGACGTCGGTTTTGACGTGGTGCATCTGAACCTGCACAAGACCTTTGGCACCCCGCACGGCGGCGGCGGCCCCGGTTCCGGCCCCGTGGGCGTAAGTGAACGGCTGATCCCCTTTCTGCCGGTTTCCCGTGTGGAAAAGCAGCAGGACGGCAGTTTCGTGCTCAGTTACGACAAGCCCAAAAGCATTGGCTATATCGCGCCCTTCTACGGCAACTTCGGCGTATTCCTCAAGGCGTATGCCTATATTCTGCGTCTTGGCGGCGAAGGGCTGCGCCGCGCGTCGGAATATGCGGTTCTCAATGCCAACTATCTGCGCAGGAAACTGGAGCATACGCTGAATATTCCCCATGAGCGTCTGTGCATGCACGAATTTGTCGCTTCTGCTCCCGAAGGCTTGCGCGCGCTGGATATCGCCAAGGCGATGCTCGACCGGGGCGTGCATGCCCCTACGGTCTACTTCCCGCTCATTGTGCCTGAATGTCTCATGTTCGAACCCACGGAAACGGAAAACAAGGAAACCCTGGACGAACTGGTTTCCCTGCTGGAAGAGATTATCAAGACCGGCCGGGAAAATCCGCAGGCGCTGCTGGATGCCCCCGTCCATACGCCCGTGCGGCGGCTTGATGAAACTGCGGCCGCCCGCAGGATGATCCTGACGGAAGACATGGCGGAATAGCCGGACCAGTCGGCCTTTTCTCTCCGCCCCGGTTTTCTTGCTGAAAACCGGGGCGCTGCTTTTCCCGTCACCCCGACAGCTTGAGGGGACAGACAGAAGCGGCCCCGCCAGGGGCCTTCCCTTTGCAGGGCGTAGGCTTGCAGGCACCAAGCGCAGAGATGAGGAGCGGAAGCAATGTCACGCAGAACAAGCCGAGGAAAGCGAAACTTCATGAAGGCGCAACCGAGCCAGCCGCGGATGCCTGACGCCTCTGGCCAGTATGGAACACGGGCTGCATTTACGGCAACGGATGTTGCCGCCCGTGCCGCAGTAAAAATATGCATCCTGCACAGTGTCATCAGCATGTTTCTCTGATGGAACAAAACGAAAATGTCCGCAGAGTCGAACAGAACGAAACTCCGGAAACATTTCAGCGAAAAATTCCAAAGCATACCGTACACATCGCCGGAGGCTTGTGCATCCGAAAAAGGGGAGCTAGATTCCTCCTTCCACAACCGCGACCGGCATCTGCCCCAGGTCCGGAGGACCTTATCCTGTCGGAATATCCATGATGAACAAAAAAAATATTCTTCTCGTCTCATTGAGCCATCTTGCCTGCGATGTCAACGGGGGCACGCTGCCGGCCCTGCTGCCCTTTCTGATCAGCGACTACGGCTTCAGTTACAGCGCAGCAGCCAGCCTCATGCTGGCCTATTCCAGCCTTTCCTCCATCATTCAACCGCTTTTCGGCTTTCTGTCCGACCGCATCTCAAAACCATGGTTCATCCCCGCGGGAATTCTTCTCGCGGGACTGGGCATGTCATCCGTCGGCTTTCTGCAGTCATACTGGGCCATCTTTGCCGCCGTTGCGCTCAGCGGCACGGGGGCAGCGCTCTTTCACCCCGAAGGAGCACGCTTTGCCAGCAAGGTTTCCGGCAGTGCCCAGGGGACAGGGCTGAGCATTTTTTCCGTCGGCGGAAATACCGGATATGTGCTCGGACCGATGCTGGCCGTGGCGCTCGTGCATGCCTTTGGCCTGCGCGGCACATCGGTTCTGGCGCTTGTTGCCGCGAGCATGGCGTCCCTGATGTTCATCCGGATTGTGCGCATGCCCCTGGAAAACCATGAGCCGTCAGGCGGCCAGGTGCGGGACGCCGCTTCCGGCAGTTCTCTGCCCGACAACAACTGGAAGGAGTTCTCCAAACTGACCGTCAGTATCATCTGCCGCTCGGCACTCATGGTCGGATTCAGCACTTTCATACCGCTGTACTGGATCGGACATTTCGGCCAGTCCGAAGCCTCCGGCGCCTTCGCACTGACCCTGTACGGCGCGTTCGGCGTATTCAGCAACATTCTGGGCGGCGTGCTTTCAGATCATTTCGGCTACAGGCGCATTGTCCGCATTTCTCATGCGGCGCTCGTGCCCGTAGCCATTATGTTCCCTTTTGTGGAAAATCTGTATGCCGCCTATGCCCTGCTTATTCCGCTCGGCTTCGCTCTTTACGCTCCGTTCAGCTCCATCGTGGTGCTGGGCCAGCGCTATCTGGCAAGGAACATCGGCTTCGCCTCCGGCATCACGCTCGGACTGGCCACCACCATGGGAGGTATCGTCGCGCCCCTGCTCGGCAAGATTGCAGATACATGGGGCCTTGGAGCAGCTCTGCAGACCATGAGCGTATTCGCCATTCTGGGAACCATTTTCGCCTTTCTGCTTGCCTCCCCGTCCCGCAATCTCACGGAGTAACCATGCTTACGGAATACACCCGCCGCTTTCTTTCCTCGGAAGTGCCTCCCCGTCCGGCGGAGGACTGCCTGTTCCATGTCATCCCTGTTCCCCATGAAGCAACCGTCAGTTACGCGGGCGGCACTGCAGGCGGGCCGGCCGCCATTCTGGAAGCCTCCGATCAACTGGAATTGCTTCTGCCGGACGAAAGAGCTCCCGGAGAAAAGGGCATCTTCACACATCCTCCCGTCGACTGCAACGGCGCTCCCGAGCTTGTAATGGAACGCATCGCGGCGGCAACCGGCGCGGCGTTCGACGCGGGGGGAATCCCCGTACTGCTTGGCGGCGAGCATTCGCTGACCTACGGCGCACTCAAGGCTTTGAAAGAACGCTGCGGCACCTTCGGTCTGATCCAGTTTGACGCCCATGCAGATCTGCGTGACAGCTACGAGGGCAGCAAGTGGAGCCATGCCTGCGTGATGCGGCGCGCGGTGGACGATCTTGGCCTGCCCCTGGTCCAGCTTGGCAACCGCATCTTCTGCGGGGAGGAGCTCCAGGCGCGCAGAGCATTCAACGTCACTTCATGGGATGCCCCCTTTCTCATGCGAAACCCCGCGCCAGCCGCCCTCATGCCGGAAAATTTCCCGGAAAGGGTCTTCATTACCTTTGACGTGGACGGGCTTGATCCCGCCGTCATAGGAGAAACGGGAACGCCCGTTCCCGGCGGACTGGGCTGGTATCAGGCTCTTGAGCTTGCGACGGAAGCAGTCAGAGGACGCAGGCTGATCGGTTTCGATGTCGTGGAATTGGCACCGCAATCAGGAAAAATTGCATCCGACTTTGCGGCTGCACTTCTTGTCTATTCCCTGATGGGGCTTGCACTTTCCGTCTAATCATGCACATATTGCACATTTTTGACTGTTAACTCAAACAGTCTTTTTATATTGACGCTTGCAACAGCTCACGCTAGCATTTCCTCCATGCCCAAACTTCCGGCACGAACCCGGCAGGCCGTATTCATGTATATGGCCGAATATGAGTTTTTCCGTTCATTCGTTCCCATCCCGGCGCATTTCCCTGCTGGAATGTTCGCGGTATCGAATGTCACGAGACTTAGCCGCAACGCCGGAGCAGCCGTAATTCACCTGTGCGTGAAACTCCTGAAAGGGCATGAAATCTGCGAGCCGGAACATATGGTCCGGACGACGGATATTTTCAGTTGCAACACGCTTTAGCCGACAAGGAACTCCCCATGTCTCAGGATCGCATCAAGAGCCTCCTCCACGAGGACCGCAGCTACCTTCCCCCCCGTCACGGCAAAGACGTGGCCCGTATCCGCAGCCGCCGCGAATATGACGCGCTGTGCGAACTGGCCCGGACCGACAACGACAGTTTCTGGGCGGAACGGGCGCGGGCGCTGCTGCACTGGTTCAAGCCATGGGACAAGGTACAGGATACGGACTTCAACGAGCCGCGCGTGCGCTGGTTTGTCGGCGGACGCCTGAACGCGGCCTACAACTGCGTTGATCGGCATATCATTTCCGACCGCCGCAACAAGGCGGCCCTGATCTGGCAGGGCGAGCGGGAGATGGAAGTACGCGCCTACACCTACCAGATGCTTTACACGGATGTATGCCGGGTGGCGGCGGCACTCAATGCGCTCAATATCAAAAAGGGGGATCGCGTCGCGCTGTACCTGCCCATGATCCCCGAACTGGTCGTAGCCATGCTTGCCTGTGCCCGTATCGGCGCAGTACATACCAATATCTTTACCGGCTATGCCGACGGCGGGGTGCAGAGCCGCATCCACGACTCAGGCGCAAGACTGGTCATCACTGCTGATGCGGTCATGCGCGGAGGGGAACCCAAGCCGCTGAAAAGCAATCTCGACCGCATTCTCAATCACTGCCCCAGCGTGGAAAAAGTACTCGTGGTCAACCGGGCGAACACGGAAGTCAACATGCTGAAGGGGCGTGACATATGGTGGCAGGACCTGCTGGACGATTTCACCCTGGACGCCGACTTTCCCTGCGTTTCCATGGATGCGGAAGATCCCCTGTTCATCCTGCATACTTCCGGCAGCACAGGGCGTCCCACCGGCGTCATCCACTCGACCGGAGGCTATCTGACCTACGCGGCGCACACCGCACAGTGGGTCTTTGATCTCAAGGACACCGACGTGTACTGGTGTACGGCGGACTGCGGCTGGATCACCGGACACAGCTATCTGGTCTACGGCCCTCTTTCCCTCGGCGCGACCACCATCATGTTTGAAGGTACGCCAACCTGGCCCCGCCCCGACCGCTACTGGCGCATTGTGGAAAAATTCCGGGTAAACATCCTGTACACCGCGCCCACTGTCATACGCAGCCTTATGCGGCAGGGAGTGGAATGGACCAATCATTACGATCTCTCTTCCCTGCGCATTCTCGGTTCCGTGGGCGAACCGCTGAATCCCGAAGCATGGATGTGGTATCATACCTACATCGGCAAGGGTGAACTTCCCATCGTTGATACATGGTGGCAGACCGAAAGCGGAGGCATCATGCTTTCTCCTCTTCCCTATGCCACGCACATCAAACCCGGCTCGGTCACCAAACCTCTGCCCGGCATCGAGGCCGGCATCATGTCTGGAGACGGTTCCGACGACTGTGCGCAGGAAGGCGGACATCTGGTCATCCGCAAACCCTGGCCCGGCCTTATGACCGGCGTGTTCCAGAATCCGGAAAAATTCAAGAGCTATTTTAATCGTTTTCCGGGCTGCTACCTCAGCGGCGACGGCGCACGAGTTGACGAAGAGGGCAATTACTGGATTCTCGGACGCATGGATGACGCCATTAATGTATCCGGTCACCGCCTGAGTACTTCGGAGATAGAATCCGTACTCATCGCCCATCCCGCCGTGGGCGAGGCCGCAGTAGTGCCCATGCCCCATGAAATCAAGGGCGAAGCCATCTATGCCTACGTCGCGGTGAAAAAGGAAGTGGAGTGGTCAGAAACCCTGCGCAAGGAACTGCGCACCTGGGTGCGCAGCCAGATCGGAGCCCTGGCCAGCCCGGAACAGATCCAGTTTGTCTCCGAACTGCCTAAAACACTTTCCGGCAAGACGGTGCGCCGCATCCTGCGCAAGATTGCCTCCGGCGACAACCTTGAAAGCCTGGGGGATACCACGACACTGGCGCATCCTGAGGTGCTTGAAGATATCTATAACAATTATCTCAAGCTCAAGGTCGGACAGCCGGAAAAATAAGCCGTCGCCACCATGGTTCGCTGCTATATAACATACTGAAATATTTTTAAAAAAAACCATATTCAAGCGTGGAGTTGAGAACAACCTTCTCCATCAGCCAGTCTCCAGATGCCGGGCAGGTGAAACACCTCCCGGCATGTTTAATAAAAATTTCTGAATATTCAGGAAAAAGAGACGATGAACGAAGCAACAGGCTCTAGAAACGCGATATGATTTTGACGCTGCCAACCGCCGTTCTTCTTGCCATGAATGCCTCTGCGGGGAACAGCAATCATACTATATCCCGCGGGGCTTGCCCCTTCGCGCCTCCGACGGTCAAGGATATTTCCGACACAATTCTACAACAAAAAGAGTCCCCAAAGTCCGACGATACCGGAGAGACGGCATGGCGTCCTTACCCGCAAGCGCCTTACGATTGAGAAGGGGCAGGAACAAGTCTCGTCCTGCCCGGCTCCATGGAACATTTCAATGACAAACTGCCCTGAGTGGCTCAGGGTAAGCTTTCAGGAATCAGCGCAACTGTATCACATAGCCTTTTACACATTCAAAAGGCTACACATCTTCCCTGCGGTTGAGCAACTCGTCCGTGGTGATCAGATTTGCGAAGGCAGCCATGATATCCACAATATGTTCCTTCATGTCTTGTTCGCCAAAACGGGCGGAACGCTTGGCACAGGTGGCATCTGTCACGAAGGTGAATTCATAGCCGCGATGATGGGCATCAATCAGCGTGGACAGACAGCACATGGTTGCGCCATATCCGGCCAGGATAATTTCCTGATGTCTGGCACGATCCACCAGTGCCTGAAACTCCGGGCAGGAAAAACAGGAAAAATCGGTTTTGACGAGATCCGCCTCGTTGCCCTGAGGACCAAAGCCGTCAATAAACTCAGAGTATTCACTGCCATAGCTGAAGCACTCGGCATTCTGCTGATGGCGCATATGCACGATCTTCCAGCCCATCTTCCGGCCATGCGCCAGCAGACGGCGCAGATTTTCCAGGGATTCTCCGATAGTTTCCAGACAGAAGGGGCGACCTTCGGTAATATATTCCTTCTGCACATCAACCAGCACCAGTACAGCCATATCTGTCTCCTTCCGACTTTGCGGCTCATTCAGGATTTGGCCGGATGATACCCGGAAGATGAAAAAGAAGAAAGAGAAAAGTGCGTCTATCCCGCGTGTCTCCCCGGAAGCGCCGGCAGGCGGCCCCTGCCCGCTCCTGCGGGGGCAGCCGCCGGACAGAAACATCAGGAAGATCTGATGTCTCAGCAGTGATGTCCATAAAGATTAGCGTCAACTTTCTCCAGCATGTCGAAGAATTCCTTTCTGGCCTGACTGGTAACGCCCTGGAACATCATTTCCCCCACGCTTTTGCGAGCCTCTTCAAAGGAGTCGGCAAAAGCGGCTCCGCTTTCGGTCAGTTCCACCAGAATGCTGCGCCCGTCACCGGGGTTCGGACGCTTGCGAAGGAGCCCTTCCCTGGCGAGAAAATCGGTTGCCTTGGTAATGGTTGATTTCGGCCGGCGCAGGGTAGTCACCAGATCACTGACAGGTACCGGAGTTCCCATCAGCCGTAAAAGGCACAGAACATCGCCGTAGGAAGGAAGGACCTCATCCAGCCCGCGCCGGGACATTGCGGTCGCCAGACAGCGCTGCATTCCGTCCTTTACTCTTTGCACCAGCTCCAGATTATTTGTTTCTTTCATTCAAGGTTCCTTTATGGTTTGAATCTCCCTTTCGGGAACATGGATTGACGCGGCGAAGAAATAATAAATGTTTCTCCGCCATTTCTCCCTGACAAAGTGAATCTGCGGCGTCATCCGAGCACACGCAGTCACTGCCGGGGAAAATTTTGCCGTCCGCAAAAAAAATGGTGAACCACTGCGGATGTACTACAAGTAATCCGCAGTGGTTCACCATTCCATGATTTTTTACCCTCTTTTTCTTCAGGGCACGGTATAACTGTATCTATATTAAATCTTCTCCCCTCGAAATATTCACGGAATACACAAAAGTATGATTTTTTCCACGTCTACTGCCAGTCAACTCCGGCAGTACGACGCTGCGAAGCAAGAATACGCTGAAGAACAGGGTCATCCTCTTCTGCAGGCTGGCCGGGAGCCTCTTCACTGCGTGCCGCAGGAGCCTCGGCAGTATCGCGAGAAAAGCGAGCTTCCAGTTCACGCTGCACTTCGCTTGTACTCCGGGGAAAAAGTCCCGCCAGATCACTCCGGGCCTCGCGCTCAAACATCACGGCTGTACCAAAGCATGAGAAATACTTGCTGCCGTCAGGGTGGAATGCCACGTTTTCAGAATATCCGATGATGCCCTGCGCACCTTTCTTCAGGGCCATTGCCGCCATCCCGAAAAAAGCTTCCTCGGAGTCAAAGCCGCGGCAGCAGACCAGTCCAAGCACCTTGGCAATGGCACGGCCCTCAAAAACCTGCGTCGTTACCACAGGAAAGCGCCCGGACCCAAAGAGTTCCTTGACTCTCGCCAGCTTGTCGCTCTGAGCAGTTTCCTTCTGAACCTTTTTCTCATTGCCGCCGAGCAGCATGAACATGATGTACCTCCGACATATGTTTCAATCCGCAGGCTTCCTCCGCCGCAGATGTCATGCGGCGGCAGGGACTGCGCACTCCCTCTTCCCGAATAAAAAGAGGTTTCAGACCCTGAAAGTTTTTTGCCGAAACAATACCGCACGCGCCGAACGCGTGACGCTTTCCCAATGCACAAATCGTGCCACATTGAATGCTATTCAAAATAAATAATAATACCAACAAGTAACAAAATATATTCTCATCAGAAAAAGGCTCTGCAGCACACTGTGCCGGAAAAATGACGGTAAAAAGTTCCGACCTCCGTCCGGAGTTTGGGCTGGACAAAGAAAATCGTATCAGGCAAAATGACGGCGCTGTTTAGTTGAGCGCACAATCTGTTTCCTGCAATTGAGGAGGATAACATGGCAAAGCATACCAAAACTATGGATGGCAACTACGCCGCTGCATACGTCGCCTATGCGCTGAGCGATGCTGCCGCCATCTACCCGATCACGCCGTCGTCCGTGATGGGTGAACATGTAGATGAGTGGTCCGCCAAGGGCATGAAGAATCTCATGGGGCAGACCGTGGCCGTACGGGAAATGCAGTCCGAAGCAGGTGCCGCAGGCACCGTACACGGCAGCCTTGCCGCTGGTGCGCTGACCTCCACCTTTACCGCCTCTCAGGGTCTGCTGCTCATGATTCCCAACATGTACAAGATTGCCGGCGAACTCCTCCCCGGGGTCTTCCATGTTGCGGCCCGTGCCCTGGCCTCCCATGCGCTGTCCATCTTCGGCGACCATCAGGATGTCATGGCGGCCCGTCAGACAGGCTTCGCCTTCCTCTGTTCCAACAACCCGCAGGAGGCCATGGATCTCGGGCTTGTCGCCCATCTTGCGGCTATCGACTCCAGCGTCCCCTTCTGCCACTTCTTTGACGGCTTCCGCACCTCTCATGAAATCCGCAAGGTGGAAGTCATCGACTATGAAGATATCCGCAAGGTCGTGAACTGGGAAAATGTGGAAAATTTCCGTGCCCGCGCCCTGAATCCCGAGCATCCCTGCCAGCGCGGCACAGCCCAGAACCCCGATACCTATTTCCAGAACCGGGAAACCAGCAATCCCTTCTATGACGATGTTCCGTCCATTGTGATCGACGCCATGAAGCGGGTAGCCTCCATTACCGGCCGCGCCTACAAGCCCTTCGACTACTATGGCGCGCCCGACGCCGATCGCGTGATCATCGCCATGGGCTCCGCCTGCGACGTGATCGAGGAAGTGGTGGATTACCTGAACGCCCGCGGCGAGCGTGTGGGCCTGGTAAAAGTGCACCTGTACCGTCCCTTCAGCGCCGAACTCATGCTTCGGGTACTGCCTGCCACGGTGGAAACCATCACCGTGCTCGACCGTACCAAGGAGCCCGGTGCACTGGGCGAGCCCCTGTACCAGGACGTTTGCGCCGCCTTTGTGGAAAAGGGAGAACAGATCCGCCTCTTCCCCAAACTCCTTGCCGGACGTTACGGCCTCGGCTCCAAGGAGTTTTCTCCCGCCATGGCCAAGGCCGTATTCGACAACATGCTGGTGGGCGGCCCGAAAAACCATTTCACTGTGGGCATTGAAGACGATGTGACCCATCTTTCCCTTGAGGTGGGAGAAGACTTCAACACCGTGCCGGAAGGTACCGTGCAGTGCAAATTCTTCGGACTCGGTTCCGACGGCACTGTGGGCGCGAACAAGGACGCCATCAAAATTATCGGCGACCATACCGATCTCTATGCCCAGGCCTATTTCGCCTACGATTCCAAGAAGTCCGGCGGATTCACGGTCTCCCATCTGCGTTTCGGCAAGACCCCGATCAGATCTTCCTATCTGGTCAACCAGGCCGATTTCATTGCCTGTCACAAGGCTGCCTATGTCCATCTCTATGACGTGCTTGACGGCATCAAGGAAGGCGGCACCTTCCTGCTGAACTCCAACTGGCACACCGTGGAGGACATGGAGCGGGAACTGCCCGGCCAGATGAAGCGCATCATCGCGCGCAAGCATCTCAAGTTTTTTAATGTAGACGCGGTGAAAGTGGCTGCTGAGGTAGGCTTGGGGAACCGCATCAACATGGTTACCCAGACGGCTTTCTTCAAGCTTTCCAATGTGCTTCCTCTGGACGACGCCATCGCCTACATCAAGGACGCCATCAGGAAGACCTACGGCAAGAAGGGTGAAGAAATCGTCAACAAGAACATCGCCGCCGTGGATCGGGCGCTTGAGGCCCTGACTGAAATCAAGTATCCCGAATCCTGGGCTGAAGCTCCTGACAGCGCGCCCATGTACCATGACGATGATCCTTACATTGCCAACGTGGTGCGCCCCATCCTCGCCCAGCGCGGGGACAAGCTGCCCGTGTCCGCCTTTGAGCCTGACGGGACAGTGCCTCTGGGCACTACTGCCTGTGAAAAGCGCGGTGTGGCCGTCCTTATCCCTGAATGGCAGCCCGACAACTGCATTCAGTGCAATCAGTGTTCCCTGGTTTGCCCGCATGCCTGCATCCGTCCCGTCCTCGCCACAGAGGAAGAGCTGGCCGGCGCGCCGGAAAGCTTCAGAACCATTCCCACAAAGCGTAAGGAGCTGGCCGGTCTCAAGTTCCGCATGCAGGTCTATGCCATGGATTGCCTTGGCTGCGGATCCTGTGCACAGGTCTGCCCCGCCAGGGAAAAGGCTCTGGTGATGAAGCCGCTGGAAACCCAGCAGGCCGATCAGGTGGCCAATCTCAAGTATGCCACTGAAAATATCACCATCAAGGATGACCTGATGGATCGCATGTCTCTCATCGGCTCCCAGTTCCAGCAGCCTCTGCTGGAATTCTCCGGCGCCTGTGCGGGCTGCGGTGAAACTCCGTATGTCAAGCTGCTCACTCAGCTCTTCGGCGAGCGCATGGTTGTAGCCAACGCTACGGGCTGCAGCTCCATATGGGGAGGCTCCTCTCCGGTCAACCCCTACTGCACCAACAAGGACGGTTTCGGCCCGGCCTGGGCCAACTCCCTGTTTGAAGACGCCGCCGAGTATGGCCTGGGTATGCATGACGCCTATCATCAGCGCCGTGAAGGGCTGGCCAACAAGGTACGCGAAGCGCTGGAGATGCCCGGCCTGCCGGAAGAGCTTTCCACCGCCTTCAAGAACTGGCTGGACAACATGGATGACGCGGAAAAATCCCGTGAATACGGTGAAGACATCCTTTCCGCTCTGAGCGACGCCGAACTGCCTGAACTCCATGAATTCTGGCACATGGCCGATCTGTTCACCAAGAAATCCTTCTGGATCTTCGGCGGCGACGGCTGGGCGTATGACATCGGTTACGGCGGTCTTGACCATGTGCTTGCCTCCGGCGCGGACATCAATGTGCTGGTGCTGGACACCGAAGTATACTCCAATACGGGCGGTCAGGCGTCCAAATCCACTCCTCTCGGCTCCATCGCCAAGTTCGCCGCTGCGGGCAAGCGCATGAAGAAGAAGGAACTGGGACGCATGGCCATGACCTACGGTTATGTATACGTCGCCAGCGTGAGCATGGGTGCGGATATGAACCAGGTGCTCAAGGCATTCAAGGAAGCCGAAGCCTACAAGGGTCCCTCCATTATCATCGCTTACGCTCCCTGCATCAACCAGGGCATCCGCAAGGGAATGGGCAAGAGCATGGAAGAAGCCAAGCTGGCCGTGAAAACCGGTTACTGGCCTCTGTACCGCTTCAATCCCACCCTTGCCGAGGAAGGAAAGAATCCCTTCACGCTGGATTCCAAGGCCCCCGACGGCGGCCTGAACGACTTCCTGCTCGGTGAAAACCGCTATGCCCAGCTACAGCAGGCTCACCCCGAAATCGCGGGAGAACTGCGCGCCACCATGGCCAGGCAGTATGAAGCCCGTTATGAGGAACTGACCAGCCTCGCCGCCCGGCAGCCTGAAACCGCGAAGTAACCCGGGATACTCCTGACCTGAAAACAGGCGGGAAGAGTACGCTCTTCTCGCCTGTCGCGTTACCTGAACGGATTTCAATCCCTTCGGCAATATTTCCGAACACGGAGAAAATCGGGCAGCATGATGGATTTTTCAACCTGGATTGCCTTTACAGCGGCCAGTCTTGTGCTTTCCGCCGCGCCGGGTCCCGACAATCTGTTCGTACTCGCGCAGAGCGCCGTATACGGAAAAAAGGCGGGGCTCATCGTCGTGCTTGGTCTGTGTACGGGGCTTGTCATCAACACACTGGCGGCGGCTCTGGGGATAGCCGCCCTGGTCGCCGCTTTTCCCGCTCTGTTCTGGGCCATCAGACTGGCGGGGGCTGTCTACCTCTTCCACCTTGCCGTCATGGCGTGGCGTCATGCAGCTTCAGGGCACACCGGCACCGGATGTACGCCGCTCTCCGGAGCGGCTCTCTGGCGGCGCGGCCTCATCATGAATCTGACCAATCCCAAGGTGCAGATTTTTTTTCTGGCGTTCTTCCCGCAGTTTGTAAATGCGGGAACCGAGGGGCTGGCTCTGGCAGGACAGATGCTCCTGCAGGGAGTCACCTTTATTGGCGTGACCGCGCTGGTGTTCGGAGCCGTTGCCTGGGGAGCGGGTACGATGGCGGACAGACTCCGCAGTCCCGCTTTCCAGACATGGCTGGGCAGATGCAGCGCGATCATTTTCGCTTTGCTGGCCATCTTCACGCTGACTACCTGAAATTCTGTTTTTCTTGGAGTTCCGCTCCCTCGCAAAGCGCAACTTGTATTTGACGAAATCAAGTCTTTGACGCTATTTTCACTGAAATTTTCTTATGTGAGTACACAAACAGGTCAACTCCAAAAAGCGAGTCAATCATGGCAAATACCCTGTACATCACAGCCACGGAAGCGCGTTCGGGCAAATCCGCCATCGCGCTGGGCATGATGCGTCTGGTTTCAGGGCGGGTGCGGCGTCCCGCCCTCTTCCGGCCTATCATCAACAGTACGGATCCGGCCCGCCCCGATCATGACATCGAGCTGCTGCTGAAGACATTTCATCTGGATATGCCCTATGAGGAAACCTATGCCTGTTCCCTCGAAGATGCTCTGGACCTGATCAACGCCGGCAAATCCGACGAGCTCATGGACAGGATTCTCGTCGCTTTCAAAAAGCTTGAAGCGAAGTATGACTTCATTCTCTGCGAAGGCACCGACTTCATGGGGAAGGACTCTACTTTTGAATACAATCTGAACGGCGATATCGCCGCCAACATTGGCGCATCCGTGCTGCTGGTCACCAGCGCGCAGGGCCGCAGCGTGAGTGAAGCGCAGAGCGCCGTGCTTTCCGGCATCGAGCTCATGAAGGCCAAGGGCGTGCATGTCGTCGCCGTCATTGCCAACATGTCCACACTTTCAGACGCGGAAAGCAGGGAACTGATCTCACGGTTCGCCCCCAACGGCGTGGAGGAAGGAGGGCAGCCTGCGGAGGGCTTCACAGACACCCGCCCGCCGCTGTTCTTTGTCATTCCCGCCATTCCCGCGCTTGGGCAGCCCAGTATGCAGGATGTCGCAGCCTGGCTGCACGCCAAGGTGCTGCATGGTCAGGAACATCTTGACAATCTGATCAGCGGCAATCTCATCGCGGCCATGCAGGTGGGCAACTTCCTTGACTATCTGCAGGATGGCCATCTGGTCATCACGCCCGGGGATCGGGCGGATATCATCCTGGCCACACTGACCGCCCGCCTTTCCTATGCCTATCCGGATATCGCCGGCATTCTGCTGACCGGAGGCCTGCCTCTGGCACCGACCATGGAACGTCTGGTGCAGGGATGGGCTTCCCTGCCGCTGGCCATTCTGTCCGTGGATACCGACACCATCACTACAGCCACAAACCTGGCCCGTCTGCACGGGCGCATCGAAGCCTCTGACGAGGGCAAGGTGCATCTGGCCCTTGGCCATTTCGCCCGCCATGTCGACACCCGCGTGCTGGGAGACCGGCTGGGCGAACCTTCAAAGCGCATGACCCCGCGCATGTTTGAATTCCAGATTATGGAGCAGGCCCGCAAGCACCGTATGCACATTGTGCTCCCCGAAGGGGAGGAGGAACGCATCCTGCGTGCGGCCGAGATTCTGCTCCAGCGCGATGTGGCAGATCTCACCCTGCTGGGCGACGCCGACAGAATCGGCGCTAAGATCCGGGCTCTCGGCCTGAACCTGGAAAAAGTCCGCATCATTCAGCCCGAGCTGGCTCCCAATTTCGAGGATTATGTGAAAACGTACTTTGAACTGCGCCAGAAAAAGGGCATCAGCATGGATCAGGCCCGCGACCGCATGAAGGACGCCACTTATTTCGGCACCATGATGGTCTACAAAGGCGATGCCGACGGCCTTGTCTCCGGCTCCATCAATACCACCGCGCACACCGTGCGCCCGGCGCTGGAATTCATCAAGACAAAGCCCGGCGCGTCCATTGTTTCCAGCGTATTCTTCATGTGCCTCAAGGATCGCGTGCTGACCTTCGGCGACTGCGCCATCAACCCCGATCCCACTCCCGAACAACTGGCGGACATTGCCGTGACATCGGCCGAAACCAGCCGGATTTTCGGCCTTGAACCTCGTGTGGCCATGCTTTCCTACTCTTCGGGCAAGTCCGGCACCGGCGCGGATGTGGACAAGGTGGCCGAAGCCACCCGCCTGGCCCATGAAAAGGCCCCGGAACTGCTGCTCACCGGTCCCATTCAGTACGATGCGGCCATTGACGCGGATACTGCCCGCACCAAGATGCCCGGCGACCCCGTCGCAGGCCGGGCCTCTGTGTTCATCTTCCCTGACCTGAACACCGGCAACAACACCTACAAGGCCGTTCAGCGCGCCGCGGATGCCATTGCCATAGGCCCTGTACTTCAGGGGCTGCGCAAGCCTGTAAATGATCTGTCGCGCGGCTGTCTCATCCCCGATATCGTCAATACCGTAGCCATTACCGCAGTGCAGGCACAGGCGGAAAAGGGCCTGGCATAATCAATCGGCATTCCGCCCCGGAAAACGGCGCGGAATGTCTCCTTTCACTCTCCATCCTGTCGGAGGACGGCATGAAAATTCTGGTTATCAACGGCGGCAGCTCTTCCTTCAAATATCAGATCATCGATATGGCGACGAATGAACGTATCTGCCAGGGGCTGGTGGAACGCATCGGCATGCCCGAAGGCAACTTTAAGCACAAGCGCTTTCCGGGAACTGACCGGGAGGAGACCTTTGAGTTTCCTGGTTCCTATCCCAACCACACGGCGGGCATGCAGGAAATGGTCAAGGTACTGCTGGATCCCGAACGCGGCGGCGTGATTTCCTCGCCTGACGAAATCGCCGCCGTGGGCCACCGAGTGCTGCTGGGCGGCCCGGAATACGCGGAAGCACTGGTGGACGAAAAGGTCAAAAAAGTCATCATGGACTATATTCCTCTCGGCCCTCTGCACAACCCGGCAAACCTCGCCGGCATCGAAGTCATGGAGAAGCTTTTCCCCGGTAAGCCCAATGTCGCCGTTTTCGATACAGGTTTCCATTCCACCATGCCGGATCAGGCATATACATACGCCATTCCCCAGGATCTGGCGAAGAAACACCGTATCCGTCGCTATGGTTTCCATGGCACCTCACACAAATTCGTCTCCAGAGAAGCGGCGGCCTTTCTCGGCAAGGCTCCTGAAGACATCAATCTGATTACCTGCCACCTCGGGAACGGCAGTTCCATCAGTGCCGTATCCCATGGCAGATGTGTGGATACCAGCATGGGCCTGACGCCTCTTGAAGGTCTGGTCATGGGAACCCGCAGCGGCAGCATCGACCCGGCCATTGTCACCTTCCTCATGCAGGCGGAAGGATACAGCGGGCCGCAGATGAGCGACATTCTCAACAAGCAGTCCGGCCTCAAGGCCCTGTGCGGCATGAGTGACCTGCGGGATCTCGAGGCGGCCGAGGAATCCGGCGACAAGGCCGCTTCCCTGGCCCTGCGCATGTTCGTGTACAGTATCCGCAAATATATAGGCGCATATTTTGCCGTACTCGGCCATGTGGATGCCGTGGTGTTTACCGGCGGCATCGGTGAGAACTCCCCCAAGGTACGCGGCGCCGTGTGCCGGGACATGGCCATGTTCGGCATTGCCATAGACGAAGCCCTCAACGCTCCGCGCAGTTCCAGCCCCCGTGACCTCAGTCTGCCGGACGCAAAAGTCCGCGCGCTGGTTATTCCTACCGATGAAGAGCTGGAAATCGCCCGCGCAACCATGCGTATAGCCTTCCCCGGCAAAGCATGCTAACATGACTATGACGGACAAACAGAGCGCGTTCGGTCAGATTCCGGCGGCCATGTAGGCTCTTGGCCTCTCGTATCCGGGAGAAGGAATGTTCCGTTGCACCAGCCGCCAGGCGCGGCCTGGTGCAACGGAACAGCCTTTCGGTGAAGCTATTTCAGCATTGAATACCCAGTATTCAATGTCACATGATACCAGATTGAACCGCCCCGCAGAATCTGACAGTTCCAATCCGGGGCCGGTTCGTCCGGCCCCTTCTTCATACAAGGAGTTTTCTCATGTCTGTTTCCATCATCGTCACCGGAGCCGCGGGCCGCATGGGCTCGCTTATAGCTTCCCTGATCCGGCAGACGGACGATCTGGAGCTTGCCGGCCTGCTGGAACGGCCAGGCCGAACGGATATCGCGGAAGCCGGATGTCCTGTATCCACGGATCTTGACACTCTGCTTGCTGCATCTCCCGGATCTGTCGTTATCGATTTCACGACACCCGAGGCCACCATGGAGCATGCCCGCGCTGCGGCGCGGCACGGCAGCCCCATCGTCATCGGAACTACCGGACTGAACGAAGCGGAAAAAAAAGAACTGGAAACGCTGGCGCTCCGGACTCCTGTATTCCTCTCTCCCAACATGAGCGTGGGCATCAACGTCCTGCTCGATCTGCTTCCGCAACTGGTCAGCATGCTTGGCGAAGCCTATGATGTGGATATTCTGGAAATGCATCACAACATGAAGAAGGATGCTCCCAGCGGCACGGCTCTGCGGCTCGCCGAAGCCCTTGCTGACGCCAGAGGATGGGACATGAAGGAGTGTGCCTGCTTCTGCCGGGAAGGTTTGATCGGTGAACGGCCGAAAAGGGAAATAGGCATCCAGACCATACGCGGGGGAGATATTGCCGGTGTACATACCGTTTACTGCATGGGGCCGGGCGAGCGCATAGAAATTACGCATCACGCACACTCGCGGGAAAACTTCGCCAACGGGGCCCTCAAGGCGGCAAGATGGCTTGCCGGCCAAAACCCCGGTCGCATCTATGACATGAAGGACGCCCTGCGTGATGAAGGGCATCCCGCCGTCTGAGACAGGCGGAAGTGTCGCTTTCGGGCGCGGAACTCCGTACTCCGCCCCGGCATTTTCATATCTCCAGAGACCCGAGACGGCCCCGGTGACAGATGTTCCGATGCCCGTCGCATACTGTTCGCCGCGCCCGGCATACCAGGGGGATTTCATATGCGCATAGCCCTGTTGCAAGTCAATACCACACCCGGGGACTTTTCCGGCAACATTGCCGTTATTGCAGGGCAGGCCCGCAAGGCTCTGACCGCATCAGGGCAACCGCTTCTGTGCATTGTGCCAGCCGGTGCCCTGGCCGGCTTTCCCTGGGAAGGACTGACCCGCCGTGAGGGGTTCTACAGTCTTTGCCATGAAGCTGGACATCGCCTGGCTGAAATACTTCTGGAAGGTCCGGATTTGCTCATGGGACTGCCTTCGGAAAACGGAATATACTACGTTTTGCTGAAAGACGGCCGTATGGGACTGGTACCCCGTACGCCGGCCGGAATGCTGAGGATCAGAGGCCGTTCCATCTATGTACCGGAGGACGACTGGACAAGAGCCGCCCAGGCCATGTCCGGCTATGTTGCCGATGCTGTGCTCGACATGACGCCCCGTCGCTTCGTGACGGAAGGACAGGCTGAATATGAAACCGAATGCGCTCATATTTCCCGGCTATGGAACCGCCCCGTGCTTTCCGTCAGACTCTGGGGCGCGACTGACGGACTGGTATTATCAGGCGGAAGCTGTGTATTTTCTCCCTCCGGAGAAATAACTGCCCGTGCACCGCTGTTTGAGGATGCCATATTGTCGTTCGATCTGGACCAGCCTGACGACACAGGGAGCCTCGTTCCCATCCCCGGACGGGAAGAATGTCTGTTCCGTGCGTGTGTAACAGGCATCCGTGACTACGCCCGCAAGTGCAGACTTTCCCGCGCCGTACTGGGACTCTCGGGGGGAATGGACTCCGCCATGGTTGCCTGTATGGCTGTCAAGGCGCTGGGAGCCGGACAAGTGCTGGCGGTACTCATGCCTTCCCCGTGGAGCAGTGATCACAGCCTGGCCGACGCGAAACTGCTGTCTCGCCATCTGGGCATCACCGCATGCACAATTCCCATTCAAACGATGATGGACGCCTTTTCTTCCGCACTTGCCCTGCCACAGCGGGATATTCCTTCCGCTGCCCCGGAAGCGGAGGACATGGTCATGGAAAATATCCAGCCCCGCATCAGAGGCACACTGCTCATGGCATTCGCCAATCATGCCGGAGCGTTTGTGCTGGGTACCGGGAACAAGTCGGAAAATGCAGTGGGGTACTGCACACTCTATGGCGACACGGTGGGAGCCATTGAACCGATAGGCGACATCTACAAAACGGAACTTTACGCGGTTGCGCGCTGGTACAATCAGAGCGAAGGCAGAGAGATCATTCCTGAAAACATCTTTGCCAAAGCGCCCTCGGCGGAGCTGCGCCCCGATCAGAAGGATGAGGACAGCCTGCCCCCGTATGAAATTCTCGACGCGATACTGCGCCAGCTTTTCGAAGAGCGCCGCAGCCCGGAAAACATCCATGTGCCGGGTTGTGACAAGGCGACTCTGCATTCAGTCCTGCGAAAAATCGAAACCGCAGAATTCAAGCGTCATCAGACTCCCCCCCCTCTGCGTCTCAGCTCGTGCACTATGGGGTATGAATGGAGAATGGCGGCCTCTGCCAAAATTCTGCTTCCCTGACGGACACTCTGCATTTTATCTATCCTTCTGAAGGAAAGGGATTT